>Ga0307375_10000056_pt1 | contig 158411 bp, 110 predicted proteins | sample TR1MG_FD_202531 | JGI IMG/M metagenome (GOLD analysis project Ga0307375, IMG submission 202531) | Soil microbial communities from Risofladan, Vaasa, Finland - TR-1 | ecosystem: Environmental > Terrestrial > Soil > Coastal area > Acid sulfate soil | place: Finland: Risofladan, Vaasa... | reverse complement strand
CGAGTGAAACACCGGGAAGATTCCTCGTCCCGCTAAATGGAAATGCGGGATAACAGGTTATAAAAGATAAACGAGTGAAACACCGGGAAGATTCCTCGTCCCGCTGAAGCGGAACTCGGAATGACAGTCAAATGAAGGTGATATGTGAAAGGAGGAGGCAATTTGCCAGTGGCAAATTGCCTCCTCCTTTCACATATTTTTTATATAATGAAGTGTCATCCCGAGCAAAGCGAGGGATCTCCCCTATATACACCCTATACCAGTCCCGCTTCTTTCAGATAACCCTTCAGTATAGCAAGATCTCTTTTCATCGCTGAGAATAAATCTTCTTTTTTTATTGTCAGCTGAGTTGCTCCGTTCTCCGCTCCTCCAAGCGGATATTCATAGTGGATGGATACAGGAACACTGATCTTCATTTCCCTGAGCATAGCGAAATACCTTTTGAAATCGACACGGCCTGTTCCAAGAGGAACTGACTCTGACTTTGTCTTTCCTTCTTCCTTCACCCAGTCAAAATCCTTTATATCAATTGACCGTATATATGGACTGATTAACTTAAGTCCTACCGGCCAGGTGTTCGCACCTTCTATAGAAGCATGAAAAACATCATATTGAGCACCAACCCATTTTGAATTCACAGCTTTGAGAACCATAGCGGTATCCCATATTGCACCTCCGAAATAGATCCCTTCTCTTGCCACTCCTGAATGATTCTGGTATTCACCGGAGACAGAATATTTTTCATTCATTCTGGCAAGTTTTTCAAGCTTTGTCTGCATGATTGCCATATTCTCTTCAACAGACTTTGTATTATCGTAATGACCCCAGTCCATACGGTAGTGCCTAATTCCAAGCTCGGAGCAAGTTTTAAGTATCTTATCAGTTACAGGATCATCTGCATCGCGTATAGCAGTTGTGATCATATATATCTTTTTGCTTTTTTTTGCCAGGGCTTCAGCAGCTTTAGGAAGATCCTGCACAACATTTTCAGGCAGAACATGTCCTCCGGGTCTGACTGTCAGATCGGCACCATCAAAGCCAATCTCAACAAGTGCTTCTGCCATCTTATTGTAATCAAGCCAATGAAAATGTTTTGAGAATACACTGATTTTAAAAGCCTCAGAATCAGCTGCTGCCGGAAGAACAACAGATGTATCATAATAATTGAGAGCAGCTCCGTTTAAGAGGCCCGATTTGAAGCCGGCTGTTATACCAGTTGCTGTCAGAACTGATTTTGAAATGAAATTCCTGCGTGTAGTTTTCATAATATCTGTTTTAAAAGTTTTTAAGTTCAGGTATATCAACCCAGCATCTTCCTGCCCAGCTATCCAGACCCTTTTCAGCAAGCTGAACACCTTTTGCACCCTCGCGCAGATCCCACGGAAAGGGCTCATCTTTAACCACATGCTTAAGGAATAGCTCCCACTGGACCTTGAAGGCATTTTCATAAACCTCCTGCTCGGGTACTTTCGACCACCCTTCAAAGAAATTGATTGGTTGCGGGATATCCGGATTCCATACAGGTTTTGGAGTATTGCCATAATGCTGAATATAGCATTCACGAAGACCTGCAACTGCTGATCCTTTTGTGCCATCTACCTGCAGTGTAAGGAGGTCATCTCGACGTACCCTGACTGCCCATGATGAATTGAAATGTGCTATAATACCATTCTCCAGTTCAAACGTAGCATAAGCAGAATCGTCGGCAGTACATTTATATCCCTTACCATTCTCATCAACCCTTTTTTCGATATGTGTGGCACCCAGACATGAAACAGCCTTAACTTTTCCAAATACATTATCGAGCACGTAGCGCCAGTGGCACAACATGTCAACTATGATACCTCCGTCATCTTCCTTACGATAGTTCCATGAAGGCCTCTGGGCAGCTATTGTATCACCCTCAAAAACCCAGTAGCCGAATTCACCTCTTACAGAAAGGATCCTGCCAAAGAATCCCTGCTGGATCAGCCTTTTTAATTTGATGATCCCAGGAAGCCATAACTTATCCTGCACAACACCGTTCTTAGCTCCTGCTTTTTTACATAGAGTATACAGCTCCATGGCAACCTCAGTACTCACAGCAACTGGCTTCTCACAATAGATGTGCTTACCTGCCCTGACTGCTTTTCTGACAGCATCTGCTCTCCTGCCGGTTGTCTGCGCATCAAAATAGACTGAATATGAGGGATCATTAAGTACAGAATCAAGATCGGTGGTCATCTTAGTTATACCTGTTATGGAGCAAAGCTTTTTAAGCTTATTCTCATCACGGCCAACAAGAACCGGATCGGGCATTATTGTTTCACCCGGGTTGAGCTTAACTCCTCCCTCCTTTATTATTTCAACTATTGAACGGAGCAGGTGCTGGTTGGTTCCCATCCTGCCTGTAACACCGTTCATTATTATTCCTACAGTGTATTTTGTCATCGTGTTGTATGTTTTGTTACCACAGAGATCACAGAGTCCTGAGGCTCTGCCAAATGACAGATTATTAGGAGCTTCACGGAGGACTCAGAGTTGTTTTCTTTGTGCCCTTTGTGTGTTCCCTCTGTGAACTCTGTGTTTAAATATTTAAGCATGTTTTTGATAAGCTTCAACTATTTTCTTTAAAAATTCACCCTGATCCTGATGCCAGAAGATGTTTGAGAAGATTTCCACTTCAATAAATCCATTGAATCCTGCAGCCTCAACCCACGACCTGATTTTCCTGATCGGAATGCATCCCTCTCCCATCAATCCTCTGTCATTCAGCATATCAACAGTTGGCGACTTCCAGTCGCAGATATGAAATGCCAGCAGGTGCTCATTCCTTCCACATCTTGCAATCTCCTTTTCAAGATCCGGATCCCACCATAGATGGTAAACATCAACTGCCACTCCAACCCACTTACTGTTAATCGCTTCAGCCAGGTCATTAGCCTGTGCGATTGTATTGATTGCCGAACGGGTATCGGCATACATCGGATGTAAAGGCTCTATTGCCAGCTTTATGCCTGCAGATTGTGCCTCCGGTAAAACAGCCAGTATTCCATCAAATATCTGTTTCCTTGAATCTTCCAGCGATTGAGAAGGGTCAGCACCGCATACCAGTACTATCTTTTCAGTACCGAGCTTATATGCCTCCTCAATGGCCCGCCGGTTATCATCAAGTGCAACACTCCTCCTTTCCTTATCTGATGAAGGGAAAAATCCGCCCCTGCAAAGTGAGACTATTGACAGTCCATGGCTTCTGAGCATCTCTCCTGTTTGCGTGATATCCCTGCCAATAAGTGCATCCCGCCATACTGTTATTCCTTTCACACCTGAAGCAGCAAAGTTTTTTGCAGCCTCTTCAATGTTCCACGGTTTTGTTGTGATAGTATGAATACAAAGACGCGACAGGTCTTTAACACGATCAGAGCTCATTTTGCACAATTGAAATAAGTATAATATTTCCCGTTGTTTATGATCCTGTCAAGATAAAGACAAGCTTCCCGGATATGATAATCACCCCACATACATGATTCACCATAAGGTATTTTGCTCCCTTCAGGTATATGATCCCACCCGTTCGGGTGATGATAGACAGTATGAAGGAGTAGTCCCTGGTGATCCGGATCAGTGCTTATGTAAGGTTCTGATAACAAAGTGCCAATAACTTTAAGTCCTGCCTGCCAGTAAGGCATACCATCCGCCTGGTCAACATTGTTCTCAAGGTATCTGCCAAGCCTCAGAAGACCCTGTGACGCAATAGCAGCTGCAGAGCTATCAACAGGCTCATACTGATTAAAAGGATCAGATGGTTTATCAAGGTAATCACCCATACGATGAAGACCAGGTGCGCCGGTATCCCAGTACGGCACTCCGTCAACAGGTGTATTGGCTATATAGAAATCGCAGGTAGCTTTTGCCGCACGCAGGAATACTGCCTTAAGATCATCTTTTCCACCAAGAGCATCAAGCTCCTTGCTGTCAATTGTTTCTAACCATTCAAGCTGTTCTGCAAAACCGCACATTGCCCAGGCAAGTCCACGGGTCCAGGTGGTAAAACCGGAATATCCCTGTTGCGTACCGGGACATCTGAAATTACCATCCGCGACATTAAAGATACTCTCATGGGCAGTTCTGCCCCATATATCATATCTGTCGCGGTCCTCCCCATAGAATACAGAATATTTCGCAGTTGCCTTCATATGGAGCATAGCCCGTTCAAAAAGATTTATTTTGACATCACCTTCACCCTGGAGAACATGCCCAAGCATATGACTTAAAGTTAGTGCCCTGCAAGACCTTATTGTATCAACAAATAAGGAATGTGCCCCATTGAATGAGTGAATGAATCCGCCATCCTTTATTGTTGTCCAGCGTGAAGCCTGTACAGCTCCTGAAATTTTCAGTGCAAGCTCATAGAAATTCTTTTCCCATTCATTTAAAGGGATCTTTCCTTCGACCATCAGCCGCAGAAGATTTCCATAAGTACTGACATTGTTGAACCCATGATCATGGACTCCGGTATGGCTTACATGAGGAGCCATTTTATGAAGGGTTTTGTTCCTGCCAGATTCAAGGTATTCCTTTTCCCCTGTTGCATCAAACTGAAGAATGGCAGCACCATATTGGAAACCCTGAGTCCATTCGGTCCAGCCACGGGTTGAATATTTACCTTTAACGGTAAATACCGGTGATCCCTTAGACTCATCGTATTGTCTGTCAATCAGATATATTTTTTCTCCGGACAACTGCCAGAATCTTTTCAGTTTAGCTGAAAGGTCTGCAGCCCTAAGTTTAGGGTCAATCTTAATCATATACAAGTTTACATTTTTTAATGCAGACTGTAAAGTTTATTAACTTTTATAGAGGAAAAAGAATCAGTATTTTTTACCATTGTAGACGATATACTCCTTCTCTGATTAATCATTTTATCAGTATGACTTGTTTCAGGTTTCCAGAAACAGAAAAGCAAAATCCCATTTCAGTTCATCGCGGCTTTGCTTCATTTTCTTCTTATATGACTACTTCTTAAGATGCTTTTCACAGGTAACGGAAAATACATCAATACACCTCTGAATATGCTTTTCCTCCCACGAAGGATGAAGGAAAAGGGAGATAGTCCTTTTCCTTAAGGAACTGGCAGTTTTACATAATACCTTATCGTAATTAACACTTTTCTTATCTGTATATTCTTCAGATCTGAAAGGGAATTTGTTTGCACCAAAGCCATTGTGTCCCCTGTAAGCTTTCTCAAGATAGGCTTCAGGCCACTGGATACCATAGCAGGGAATATTTTGATCATGGAGTTCTTTGATCATCCCGGCTGCGTCAATGTCAATCATCTCTGTATCAAGCACTATCGGGTACCACCAGTATGCATTTTTCCTTTCAGCAGTATTTACGGGTAGTTTCTTCACTCCCTTCAGGTTCTTAAAAGCCCTGTCATACATTGAAGCATATTTAAAACGTCTCTTAAGATTCCAGGTGTCGAGCCTCTTAAGTTCGTTCAGTCCAATAACAGATTGTATCTCGGTCATCCTGAAGTTGAAACCAACCCTGTTGTGGATATAGGGTAGCTTCTCCTCAAGAGCCAACATGTTTAGCCTCTCCTTTACATCATATCCATGATCGCGAAAAGAACGGCACTCCCAGGCAAGATCTTCATTGTTTGTAACAACCATTCCTCCTTCGCCTCCAGTAGTAAAATGCTTGCTCTGGCAGAAACTGAAGCAACCTGCATCACCTATTGCTCCTGCTTTAATCCCGTTATATTCCCCTCCAAAGCACTGGGCACAATCCTCAATAACTTTCAGTTTATGCTTCCTGGCAATTTTAAGTATTGGCCCCATATCGGCAACGACCCCATAAAGATGAACAACAATTATGGCTTTTGTACGCTTTGTAATAAGTGGTTCAATCTGATCAGGATCAATGGTATGGTCTTCCGTTGTATCACAAAAAACAGGAATTGCTCCGGCCTGAACTATAGCAAATGAGGAGGCGATAAATGAATATGAAGGAACTATCACCTCATCACCAGGACCAATCCCAAGACTTGAAACGGCTATATGAAGGGCAGCTGTACCATTGGTGCACGAGATTGCATATTTTGCACCATTCCATTTAGCCCATTTTTCTTCAAATTCCATCCCTTTCTTGCCGGTCCAGTAATTTACTTTCCCGCTTTTCAGTGGTTCCAGAATATCTTTGAATGTCTCTTCAGCAAAAACAGGCCACATGGGAAATCCTAGGTCAACTATCCCTGCAGCATTCATAACTGCTTCATTCTTCTTTTCCATAATGCCATTTATTTTATCATTAATATTAGTCATTCCGGCGTGATCAACAATAGTCTTTTATGGAAAAAATTTCATATATTTTCAGAAATAATTCATAAATAATGATTTATTGTATGCCAGTTGAATTTAGTACAAAAAGAGAATATATGTAAATAATCACGGTTCAGTAATGTCAGATACTGTTACCTTGCAGAAAAAGTATAACTATTATTTCAATTATTCAGACGTATTTCCCCTCCCGACCGATGGGGGCAATACATAAAAAATCATTAAGAATGGTACGACAATCTGTCTGTAGAAAAATTATGCTTTTAATTCTTACAATCCTTCTGATAAACGGATGCAACTCGCCGGAAAATTCCTCCGGCACTGATAAAAATCCAAATGGAAGAAATGATTCCTGGGGATTTGCTGGTTATGGTGGAGGTGGGGCAATGTTCTGGCCGTCAATAAGTCCTCATGATCCTGATTATGTATATGTAGCATGCGACATGACCGGATCATTTGTGACATATAATGGAGGAGAGTCGTGGAGAATGTTTAATCTGCGCGGACCAGTCAGGTACTTTGTTTTTGACCCTGTTGATCCCAATGTGGTATATGCCAATTCCATTGCCCTGTTTAAAAGTACTGACCGCGGGAAGACTTGGAACATCGTCTATCCTGTGCCTGATGAAATAAACGGGATTGTTGCAAAAGGCGATCATGCGCAAGAAAGGATAATTACCAGCGACAGCATCCACAAAAGTATCCTGGCGCTGGCTGTGGATCCGGATAATTCAAAAAATTTACATGCTGTGATATCAGTCGATAACAGGGTTGGTTACTATACCTCCAATAACCAGGGAGATCACTGGATAAAAGAAAAAGATCTTGAGGCCGGAGTTAAAAACATTTTTATTTCACCCTCATCTCCAAAAAAAGACCGCGCTATATACTTTGCTGGAAAGAACTCTATAACTGCAAGAGAAAACGGAAAATGGAACACAATTCCCGGGCCTGAAGGTGTTAATACAATAAACGAGTTTTCAGGGGGATTTGATAAAGGACTGAATAAGTTTATCATTTATGCAATTTCAGGAAGATCGTACTTTAATCCGGAGGGTGATTCATCAGGCATTTATTATTCGGAAGACGGAGGAAAAACGTGGGAGAACAGGCAGGATGGTATTCTTAAGCTCAGACATGATAATGCAGATTTACCTGAATGGAGAGCGGTTGCCACCAGTGCTGATCATCCGGGAGTAGTCTATGTTTCTTATGCAGGATTAATTGTAACAAATGATACAATTTGTATCGGAGTTGCCAAAAGTGAGGATTTTGGCAAAACATGGAGCCTCCCCTGGAAAGACAGATTGGCAAAGGGCGGCAACCTCTATTCTCCAAATTATAAGAAAGGATGGATTGATGAAAGGTTCGGACCTACCTGGGGAGAAAATCCTTTTTCAATTGCAGTCGCACCACAGAATCCTGAAATATGTTATACAACAGATTTTGGAAGGACGATTAAAACTTCCGACGGAGGTAAAACCTGGGAACAGCTCTATACCAACAGGAAAGATGGAGCTGGCTGGATATCAAGGGGACTAGAGGTAACCACAGGCTACTCAGTTGTTTTTGACCCATTTGACATAAACCATCTCTTTATTGCTAATACCGATATCGGACTGATGGAGAGCAATGATGGAGGAGAAAGCTGGATGAGCGCTACTATTAACAATGGAATACCCCGTAAATGGATAAACAGCACCTACTGGCTTACTTTTGACCCTGATATAAAAGGGAAAGGTTGGGCTGTGATGAGTAATGTTCATGATCTTCCCCGGCCCAAAATGTGGAGAAGGAACAGTGTATCAGGTTATGAAGGTGGTATAGTTTCAACAGAAGATGCAGGGAAAACATGGAATCCTGTAAGCAGCGACATTGGAGAATCGGCCATAACACACATACTTATTGATCCTGCGAGCAATAAAGAGGCCCGTACATTATATGCCTGTGCATTTGGAAAAGGAGTTTATAAATCCACCGATGGAGGCAAATCATGGATACAGAAGAATAAAGGTATTGAAGGTAAGGAACCATTTGCCTGGAGAATTGAAAGGAATTTCAGGAACGGAGAGCTCTTTCTTGTTGTTTGCAGACGAAGTGATGACGGAAGTATTGGGAATAATCTCGATGGTGCAATTTACAGATCGTCTGACAATGCAGAATCATGGACTAAGATGACTCTTCCGGAAGGGACAAACGGTCCAATGTGTATTGTGATTGATGCTGATAATTCTGAAAGGATTCTGCTGTCAGCATGGGGAAAAAGCACTCCCGGACAATTCTCTCCGGATACAGGCGGAGGCATATTCCTGTCAGAAGATAATAGCAAGACATGGATACAAACTCTTGAAAAGGATCAGCATATACATGACATTACATTTGATAACAGGAATAACACTTATTATGCATGCGGATTCAACGGATCTGCATACCATTCAAAGGACGATGGCAAAACATGGAACCGGATAAGAGGATATAATTTTAAATGGGGCAAAAGGGTAGATCCTGATCCCAGAGATCCTGAAAAGATTTTCATAATAACATTTGGAGGAGGTGTCTGGTATGGACCTGCCAAAGGTGATGAGAATGCACTGGAAGATATAGTGACTCCTGTTTTTATAAAGGAATAAAACAGATTCCCTGTTATGAATGTAACTAACTATTGACTAAATTACATATTTAAGTATTAATATGTTACTGATTTTCTTCAATGCATATAAACAGGTATGAATAAAGTGAAATTTGGTGCCTATTTTTTATTATTTCTCTGTCTGTACCCGGTTGGCGGAGGCTGCAGGCAGAAAGACCTTCCTGATGTGGCATCTTCAGGAAAAATGCCGGTTATTGAACCTGATTATTCAGGTGTAACAATACCCTGCAATATAGCTCCAATGAATTTCTCAATTCTTGAACCTGGTAGTAGATATATTATCATTGTTTCGGCACCGGATGGGACAAAAGAGATGCTAGAGTCTTCAGATGGCAATGTAAAATTTCCAGTCAAAGCATGGAAAGAGATCCTCGGAAAAAGTAAAGGCGATACCATAAGTATTGAAATAATATCTGAAAATAAAGAAGGGAAACTTCAAAGATATTTGCCTATTCGAATGTATGTGGCCCCTTCATCACTTGATCCATGGTTATGTTACCGTCTTCTCTACCCTGGATATGAATCATGGGTGGAAATGCAGATTATTCTAAGATCTACCGAAAGTTTTGAGGAGGAATCATTAATCGAGAACCAATTGCTTGACGGGAACTGCGTGAATTGTCATATGTTTAACCAGAACCGGCCCGACAGATTCCTTGTGCATGTACGAGGATCAAAAGGAGGTACTTACTTCTACGATGGCAAAAATCTGACAAGAACCTCACTCAGAACTGAAAACATGAAAGCAAATGCAGTATATCCTGCATGGCATCCATTGGGAAAATATGTTGCATTCTCCTCCAATAAAACTGTTCAGTCTTTTCACATGAAAACCGGGAAAAATATAGAGGTGACTGATATGTATTCGTCACTGGTATTTTATGATGTTGAAAAAAACGGGATGTTTGACTGTAATGACAAAGATACGGTGACATACATGGAGACATTTCCATGCTGGTCACCGGACGGAGAATTTCTATATTACTGCAGAACCTTGCAGGTAAAAGAAGGCTACGATTTTAAAAGTGTAAAGTATGACCTGCTAAGAAGGCGGTTTATTCCTTTAACACGTGAGTTCGAACCTGCAGAATTGGTTTTTAATGCACTTGAGAAAAACAAATCCGCATCCTTCCCAACCATATCTCCCGATGGGAAATATCTTGTATTCACCCTTCATGACTATGGGACCTTTTCAATCTGGCACAGGGAAGCCGACCTGTATCTGATTGACCTTCAGACAATGAAAACAGAAAAGATGACTGTAAACAGTGAAGAAGCAGACAGTTATCACTCATGGTCATCGGATGGCAAATGGATAGTATTCAGCAGCAAAAGGCTTGACGGACTTACAGCCAGACCATATTTTGCTTATTTTGAATCACCTGACGCTGTAGGCAAGCCATTCGTTTTACCGCAGAAAGATCCTGCCCTTTACAGAAGGCTGGCTAAGACCTTCAACAGGCCTGAACTGATAACTGGCAAACCTGATGTTAATTCGAGAAGCTTCATGAAAGCTGCAAAAAAGGAAGCTATAAAAGCAAAATGGATTGGCAATTAAGAAAGATTGACAGAGAATAAAGGTATGATAAGGAAAGAGGCTAGATATTCGATGAAAAAACGGTTCAGGGAAGCTTCAGAATTCATCTCAAGGCATGGTACTTTAATCTCACTATTCCTGCTTTTTGTAATAACTTTTACCTATTTCAACTGGTTCGGAAATGGCATCTTTTTTTACCAGGAAAACAAGTCATTATTCATATATTCGTACGATTATATCTTAAAGTTTTTATCACGACCTGGGGAACCTCTGGTACTTTCCGGAAACTTTCTTACACAGGGATATTTCAGTATTACATTTGGTTCTCTGGTTTTTTCCACTTTGTTTACTTTTCTTTTTCTTACTATCCGATCTATCCTAAAACTGGTATCAAAGGAAATAAATACAGAATTATTCCTGTCACTTTTATTACCTCTGGTTTTACTTATCTGTCAGGCAGAATATGATTATTATATCTTTCAAACCCTTGGATACATTTCTGCTGCTCTCTGGTTTCGAATATCAATCTCAGTTAAAACAAAAGCTTTCAGGATTATTCATATCCTGCTTTTCCCTTTATTCTACTATTTGACCGGAACATTTGCAATTCTATACCTGGTAATGTATCTCTTATATCATGTACTATTTAGGGATGAAAAAGAAAGATATCTGTTTCCAATGATACAATTAATTTTGGGAGGCATTACTTTCTTATTGTTCTACAGGCTGGTTTTTCTGCAACCAATTGAAATCCTGCTGTTTTACCCGATTTTTATAAATGATTTAAGCAGTTATTCTTTACTTCTGGTTGTTGCTTGCTTCATTATAGTCCTCATTCCTTTAATGATAAGATTATCAGACCTTATTAATTTCAAAAGATTTGAGAATCTAATGTCAATCGGAACAATCCTTATATTATTCCCAACCGCCATATTGTTGCTGGCAATTCAAAATAATCCTGTTCTTGAAGGAATTATGAAAACAGAGAAATTCTTCATTGAACGGCAGGCAGATAGGCTTATCTCACATTTTGAGAAATCTCCCTCTTCTAATATTGTTGAACAGTATTATTACAACCTTGCATTATCTAAGAAAGACCAGTTATGTAACAGGATGTTCTTTGGCCGGCAGAGCTCAGGGCCAATGTCTTTATCGCTGGAGGGGAATAAAGAACAGGCTTCACGTACTATGTATTATTACTACAATATCGGTCTTATTAATGAGGCTCATCACCTTGCATTTGAACTGATGGTCCGTAATGGGTACACCCCTGAGAACATAAAGATGCTGGTCAGAACCGAATTGATAAATAATAATTTCAGGGCGGCTGAACGGTACCTGAATGTTCTTAAAAAAACTTTAAGATACAGAAATTGGGCTGATAAATATGAAAGATTTCTATTTAATCCTGAATTGGTAAGGTCTGATCCGGAGATGGGATCGAAAATAAGGTTAATGCCTGAAGAAGACTTCTTCATACTTACAAACGAAAACAGAAACATTGATGTGTTTATTAAATCAAATCCCGGTAACAAAAAGGTGTTTGAGTATAAATTGGCACGATTGCTTCTTGAAAAAGATCTGATTGCAGTATCAGATGAGGTAAAAAACATGAAATCAAAAGGTTACACATCTCTTCCTAGGCACGTTGATGAAGCAATTATAGCATACAGGTACTACTCAAAAGCTGTACCTGATCTCGGAGGATTATACCCTGATCCTGAAACGGTAAAAAGGTTTGAAGCATATATTAAGTTAATAAGCAGATACAATGGCAATAAGTCGCTTATTGAGCAGAACATAAGTAAAAAGGAAAGAAATACTTTCTGGTATTACCTGCAGTTCGGTACAATAAGTGGTAATTTTATGAAAAGCACACCTATTGACAGAAATATTTATTGACTTCCGGAATATGCATTATAGTCATGTTAATTAACAGGTTTATAGTAATTTTGTCAGACAAATAACTTATTACAAATGAAGAGAATACTTTTTATTGTTGTTTCAGTAATATTATTATATAACTGCATATCGGCACAGGAGAATGATCTGATAGTTGTAAAAGCCGGGACAAAGCTGCTTGATTATTTCCCGGTTTCAGAAAGATATATGTACTCTGAATTCATTCCGGGAAGGATCATTCATAGAAATGGCGGTCATTCCGACAGAAATCTCAATTACAACTATGTGGCTGGTGAAGTGGAGTTCATCCAAAGAACTGATACATTATCAATAGCCAATAAGAAAGAGATCAAAATGATCCTCATTGCGCAGGATACATTTTACTACGACAAAGGATACATTGAAATTATCAGGAAAAGAGAACCAAAGATTGGCCTTAAACAGTTTGTTGAGCTCAAGGAGATCGTGAACAAAGATCCATATGGAACTGCAAGTTCAGGTGGTGCAACAACAAGCTATAATTCAATGCCTGCCAATGGCAGTTATTACAAATTTACAGCCAACAAGGATATGATCTTCAAGAAGACTTTGCAATACTATCTGGCATCACCGGAAAACAGTTTTGTACTTTTTAACAAAAAGAACTTATTGAATCTGTATCCTCAGAATAAAGATAAGATCAAATCATACCTCAAAAAAAATAAGGTCAAATTCGATTCAAGGGAAGACCTTTTTAAACTTGCTGATTTTATAGAAAGTCTTTGACCCTGATATTTTTGAAAAAAAAGATCTTCAGGGCTTCTCAAATATTAGTTGAACTGATCCATTAGTGCGGCGGTGAAGCATGCTGGCGTGCCGGAAGGAATATATCATTCACAGAGTCGCCCCCCGCTGCATAATTAGATTTCAATGACCTTTTTATTTTGATGGTCCCATTTCAGATATTTCCTGTTACGAAATGATTCAACTCCCATCATACATGCTACAACACCATAAAAACCAAGGTTTTGATCGCAATTTAAAGTTTCGTTTTTCCTGATTGCAGATTGTAAATTTCTGTGGTGTAATGTTATATCTTCCGCACCGGTTTTCTTATAGGTTAAGAGTTTAGTTCCTCCCAGAGCTTCACCTGTACCGCTTATGGTAGCCATTTCTGATTGTTCCTGCGGCGTTACTGTAAATCCTTCTTTCGTAAATTCCAGTGTTGCTTTATGCCCTCTGATCACGTGCCTGATCGGCATATCATTTGCCAGTGATGAAACAAGCATGACAGTGGTTTTTTCCGGATAGTCTAACATCATGTTAAAAGTATCAGGTATCTCGGCTACACTGTTTACAAAATTCCAGGTGCCTCCGGTTGCAACAACATAATCCGGGAAATTTAGTCCCACCGATTTAATGATCCTTGTCACCCTGTGAATAAACAAATCTGTTGCAATTCCACCGGAGTAATCCCAGTACCGTCTCCACTGAAAATATCTTCTTGGGTCCCAGGGACGTTTTTGTGCAGGACCAAGCCAGGCTTCCCAATCGAGATTTATTCCGGGTTTGGCATCACCATCGATTTCGTATGCCCAGAAATCATCAGGATAATTCCTGGAATAATCAATATGTGCCATGACAACCTTTCCAAGCGCCCCTTCCTGAATCAATTTATGAGCGGTTTCATACGAATCATCTGACATGCCCTGCACCCCGACCTGCATTTTTAGTTTTGTCGCTGTAATTTTCTCACTTATATCTTTAGCTTGTTCAATAGTATGAGTCATTGGCTTTTCAACATAAATGTGTTTCCCTGCACTAATAGCATCCAGGGTCATTTGATAATGCCAGTGCTCCGGAGTGGCTATAAGCACATAATCAATATCCTTATTCTGCAGAATTTCCTTATAATTTTTGAAAGCCTGAGCCTGAGTTAATGCTTTTGCCTTTTCCAGCCTCTTTGAGTAAACATCGCAAACTGCAGTAATCTCAATATTGTCTGATTGTTTCATGTTCAATAAAGCCTCCATGTGGGCATTTGCCATGCCTCCGCAACCAATGACACCGATATTAAGCCTTTCATTCGCTCCGGCAATACGTGAGTAACTTATTGCTGACATACCCAGATTGCTGCCGAATGCTGCAACTCCGGCAGCGCTACCTGCTAATCCTTTGACAAATTTTCTTCTTGAAATATTAGAACTTTCCATTTTTCTATTGTTTTATATTGTTAGTAAATGTTGCATAATACTAAATGGTGACTTATAACCCATTTTAAAACTATTGAGTCAAGACAAATCTCAGAATCCTTTAACCGATTTTCTAAAATCAAAGTCAATTTACTATATTTTTTTTATCGAATCATTGTTGCCGGCTAATAAGGGGCTACTATAAGGGTACAATCGATATATTCCGGAGGCCAGATTGTTTTTCAACATTATTACAACTATTTAATGCGACCAGCATTAAAATGCCAGCTGATCCCAATAAATTTTTAAAAGATTATTTATTAATCAGTTCTTCAATACTTTCTGCAACCTGTTCACGTATTCTGAATACTTCGCCATGGGATGTCAGAATTTTTGTCGAATACCTGCCCATGGCACAAGGAATATTTACAAGATCAGTTGCCTGCTGCAAAGCTGCCCTGGCATCTTTTACCTGCTGACTTTCAGGATCAGAAGATTTTATCAGCTCTCCAAGGAGTAAAAAATATTCATAATCCTCTGCCCCTTCTCTTACCTGTTTCAAACGAATAGAACTTACAAGCCCATCGTACCCGATTGGGTTTCCTGGATAGATAATGTATCCGTCACCGTTAGGATATCTTTTCCATGATTCCTGCCCGGGAGCCTGGCTTTCGAAGATATAGCTATGCCATCCATATTTGAACGGATTGTAAGTCAGCCAGTTCACGCCCCAAAACTCGTAGGCTTCTGCTCCATATTTATGGCCAAACCAGGGCAGCAGTCGTTCCAGAGCCAGGTAAGGTGTCTCTGTGCAAAAATTACCATCCGTTGTGTACCATATCCGGCCACCTGAACGGGTAATATTTTGCATATCCTCTGTAGTCACATAATGGCCATAATCTCCTTCTCCGTTAAATCCCAAGCCCCAGACATCAATATAGCCTTGCCATTCAGGTCTGTACCACCATGTACTTACATATATTGGAATTCCGGGATCAACTTCATGAATCATGTCACAAAGGGCTTTCATCTGAATATTTATGTCATTGCTCCTGCCTTTGTTATTATCTGCTTCATGAGGTTCATCGGCGAGATAAAGTATATACCGGTCGGCCCATCCCTTTTCCTTCAGGTGATCCCAGAATGTTTTAAGGACATCCTGGTAAGTTTTTTTATATTCAGGCCGCAGTTTACTCCTGTCAGCCTCGGCATATGGATATTCACCAGGGTATGGTTTCTCATTAAACTTTTCCGAAGGTGGGAAGGCCCATCCAAAAAGGTAAAATATGCCTACCGGAAGGTATGCAAAAGGATTCCTGAGCTCATCAAAATAGTAAGATGCAGCCTTGTCATATTCAGTAAAATCGATATTTACCTTGCCATTGGTAAAATCAATCTTTGGCACAGGATTAATTCCCCCCGAACTTATCCGGTGCTTTGCCATTAAGGATAGATGCATATTCTGCAAATCGCTCCTCTTTAAATCCTTATTAACCAGAGCCGGGCCAGTTTCAGGCATTCTGTGAACTGACCGGTAGTCATAAAGAGCCCCAAACGAATTCCTTAAGGGCAGTGAGAAATTCCACACATGAACTGTCCAGGGGATCTCTTCTATCAGTGAATCATCACTGAACAATCTTACATGTCCGGTAAAGTCTCCTTTTAATTCTCCTTCCGGGATGGTCACTTCTATCCAGATTGGCTGAGTTGTATTTGCCTTTAAATCAAATTTTTTCACTGGCAACAGAGGATCCGGCCAGTATCCGCACCATCCATCACTTCCGATAGGTTCGGTAGGATATTTAAGATGCCAGTAGGGAACCTTTTTTTCGTAGTAATTGGATGGATAGTCAATCGGAACATAACCTACAATATTCACTGATAACTGGTCAAGTTTATGGCCTGCTGAATTTACCGGGGCTGTTACTTCTATTCTTAAATTCCTGTATTCCCCAGGGCTACGAAGAGCTAACTGCAACGGTTCTGTCTCATTCCTGGCTGCAGAGATTCTTACCGGAGGTATCTTATCAGGAGGAAGGTCCTCCCGAAAAACTTTTACCACAGTGTTTGCCTGCCAGGCAGTCAGGTTATCCAATTTCCCGGCATCTCTCTGATCAAAAAACATGCTTCCCGAATATCCTTCAGTAACCTCCATCATCAGTATCCCTTTACATTGTGCAGTTCCGTTTCCTTCAGAATTAAAACTCATTGTGGCCAAAGATACTCCTGCAGGTGCCGTGAATATCCCGGATATGAATTTCCACCCATCTGTACCCGATACCTTATCGCTGGCAGACTGGCCACCTGAAACTCCTTCACTGCCCCCTTTAAATTGGATGTTGAGTGAAACTGCATTTGCCCGATCATTACACATGACTGCTGAGCCAAACATATAACTCTTTCCTGGCTCTATTGCAATATCCTGTTTCCATCCGGAGGTATTTATTTCTCCCTCACCCTGCATTTTCAGAAGCAGGTTACGTTTATCACTGCACCAGCCATTGAATTCTTCAGAAAGATTTTTCTTATCTTCCTTTTCCCTGCTGGCAAAATAAGCATAAATGGTTTGTTCAGTGGCAGATGCAATGCTGCTCTCAAACATGAGTGCATTTTCAAACCTGAAACAAGAACCATTTTCCCATGCTCCATACATTGGAGCAGACCTGATACTTTTATTATGTAGCCGCAGGTAGATCTGTTCCATTTTAACATATACGGGCAGAGTCTTTGGTTTGCTTTCCCCGAAATTGAAGATCTTAACCGGCACCCGGATATCCCATCTTTTATCATCAGTCCACTCTGAGTTTTTCTTTATGGTGGATAAGGAGATAGTCTGGATATCATTTATTTCTACATGAAAGCCATTCTCCTTCTGCAAGTCAGTTCCTATTGCATTTTTCTTTGCATATCTCTGTTCCTCAAGCACTGAACCAGACGGCCAGGCAGCCTGATTATCAAAATAGACATAATATGTCTCCGACATACCACCTTTAACTGTCACCGGCATAAAAAACTCACTGCCTGCTGGTATTGGTCCTTCATTCACAATTCGCTTTTCGATTGTGGTAATACGCCAAAGAAATTCAGTGCCATCAGAATCAACAACTCTTAGTTCCGAAGCATTTTCACCCTCAAGGGGAAGCTGTCCCTTTCCTTTTCCGATTTTTAATATTAATGTTTCACCGGAAGCGTCATTATCAGTAGTATTTACTACGACTACCGGAATACGATTATGCCAGTAATCCATATTTGAAAGATACAGCGGGTAATGCCACTTTTGAACCTTCTCAGTTCCAATCGCAGATGACAACTGGAGCAGATACAAAGCACCTATTATCAGACAGAATGCTTTTTTCATCTTTCTCTGTTCTGCAATTTTTCTATAGCCATTGCTATTTCCTTTTTTGCAGCAAGGATACGTTCAGGCTGATCGGGATACCGAAGAGTATTTTCCAGGGTTACCTTAATTTTTCGTGGGTATTTATACAGGAGATAATCTTCCGGATATAGAAGTTGTCTGTATTCCTTCAGCTCAGGATCAGTGGATCCTACTTCATACTTTGACAGGAGCTCTTTAAGTTTATAAAGATATTCATAGTCATCCATCCCATCGCGGAAATTCTCCAGCCTCAACGATGAATAGGTAACTCCGTCAGGGCCGGGGTAAACCATTTGTCCCTCCCCGTTGAAGTAGTAGTATGTACGAGAATCCCAAGGTACATTTGGCCATTTCTGGTCCATTGGTTTGCCCTTATATGTATTTCTCCAGAAATAGTTTGTGCTCCAGTGCTCAAATCCATCAACACCATACATCCAGCAATACCAGGCAATACTTCTCTGATAGATCGCAGGGCAATCAATAAAGAAATTAGGTGCCGATTCCCTGGCGAGTGTGCAGAAATAGGTCCATATTTCACCTCCTTTAGCCTGTGTTTCAGGAGACTCGATAATATTAACCGGAGCCCAGATATCCACCAGATCATTCAATCCGTATTTATCAGTGCTCCGGTCAAAAAAATCGTAGGGACCTCCCTCGGCAAATAATTGCAGACGCAGATCAGGATCTATCTTTTTGAGCCTCTCAGCCCGCTCTTTAATATATGGCCACTCAAGGTCAGTAGGCTCATCCCACAGTTCAACAAGGGCTTTATCGAGCCAGCCCTTCTCTTTCAGAAATTTAGTATAAGCTTCGACAAATTTATAGACCTTTTCAGCCTCCTCCGGAGTATAAAGACCTTTACGCATCTGGACTATTGAAAATCGTTCCAGCCCCCTGTCGATGCAATATTTCAATACCTTCTCAACTTTGCTGAAATCATATTTTCCTTTACTGTCCGGAGTCTCACTCAGGTAATTCACTCCGGCTGAACCGGGATTCATGTGGTTTTTCAGCAGAAGTCCACAAAAATTCTGATACCACTCAACAGGTAATTCTTCAAGGTTATAGAAATCGGCCAGGTATTCAATCTGATCCCACGAATGAGTTTTCAGATGGCTTGCAACGGGCAGGTTGAACCCCCATACCCTGCATCTTACAGTTGCCGTAACATTCTTCATTCCGTCGGCACCAACTGTGATCGTACCGGAGTAATCGCCGGCTTTTGTTCCGGCAGGTGCATAGACAGTGATCCATAAAGGTCTGCATAGATCTTTGCCGCTGATGGTGTTTCCCCCTTTAAAAGGTATCAACGGATCGGGGTGCCATCCTTTATACCCCGCAACATAGGCTGCCTGCCAGTCAATATAATTGTATTCAACAAGAGATGTTTCAATATTGTTTTTCGGAATCAGGTTCCCGTTATTATCCTTCAGATCACTTACTTCCACCTTCAGGTTTTTCAGATCATTTCCAAAAGGAAGGAGAGCAAGCTGAAATGATTCATATTCATTCCCTCCAAGGGAAATTTCAATCTTATCATTTACCGGCAATGGGAACAAAGCATCTTTCCTGAGTTTAATAACTGAATGAGCCAGGGCAATTCCAAAATCACTTTTTGCACTCCAGTTGTTATAAGAACCCCACTTAACCTTATGAAGGTGCTGGGCTGTCTGAATCTCAATATTTTTTACCTTAATGGAAAGATCATCCCACTTTCCGCTTTTCCACGCAGAGTCAGCACTATTTTCAAGTTTCTGAATATCAGTAAGAATCTCTTCTGCCTCTGCTTTAAGAAGATCGGCAACAGGATTTGATACCCTGGCCATTGCTGCAATTGCTTCGCCGATGTTTTCTTTGAGATAAAATAATTTTTTTTTGTTGGGTTCAGAAGTAAACCAGTAGTCAACGCTGCGTCGTATTATGGAACCATCCTCTGACATAACAATAGCTGATGCGTAATAACTTCCTTCATAGGGCAGGCTATATTGAAGGTTTTCATCTATTTTACCTCCGGCAGGGATATTATATTCCGACCGGTAGATTAATGGTCTTTTATTTGTCTTTATCTGCAGCTCGGATGAAGGTCCCTGACCAGCCTGGTTTATAAATTCAGGTACTCCATTCAGAGGTGTAAGTTCAAGTTCGCACCGTATCCTGACAGCCTCTTTACCTGTATTGCTTGCCTTTAAAGAGAGCCTGTTATTACCCGGTACCGGCACCGGCCACCGGCCAATATCACACTTTGCACTTTCCCCTGATGAGAGATTACACTTTCCATTCCAGTTTGAAGATTCTCCTCTGGGATAGCTTCTTGATAATGTAACAGTCAGTTCTGTTCCGTCAGCTTTTCCGGTCAGACCAAAATCACTGAACGGAATTGAGAATTCTCCGGTCCAGTCTGATTTGTTTATTGAGGCATTGTACTGCCAGGTCCCGTTCCACTCTATATCACTGTTCTTCCAGTCTGTCATGGTCCCTTTTGGATCTGCCATCACCTGAATATATGTATCCCTGTAACTGATTCCAACCATGGCATGATTCCTCCCCCACAGGAAAGTATCCCTTGGGCCTTTTGGACTGACAGTTTTGTTCAGCGATTCAGCTTCAGTGTCTGAATTGCGAAAAGCTACATAAAGGTTCTTTTCATCAAAATATAAAAATACACTTACCGGATCCCTTACATAACTGTCCAGAGACCAGTTCACAAATTCTGACATCTCAGCAGAATTTTGCCATGAACCATCTGTAAGCTTACCGTCAATAACAGGTGCTGACTTTATAAAAGGCACCTTAAGACTGGGTTTGTTAATTTGTGAATTACCATTTAATGCGAAAACGGAAAACATCAAAACCGACAATAGAAATCTTCTTGAAAATTCATTCCTTTTCATAATAGTATATTTTTTATTTAACGGATCAATCTATTATCTTCCTGTACCATGGCAACCGCTCGATTGGTACATCCACTGTCCTGGTCACCGGACCGGTAACCATGACGCCATCATCACCCAGCCATTTACCTTCAGGAAAGACAACTTCACGAGATCGTTTTCCCTTTTCGGCCAAAGGAGCAACCATGATTTTGCTGCCCAGGAGAAACTGGTCCTTTATTTCTTCATAACCCTTACCAGGATATTCATATTCAAGATTACGTACCATCGGTTCTCCTGAAAGAGCCGATTCCCTGGCCAGATCAAGTATTTCATTACCCATGCTGTAATGAAGATTTGCCATTTTTTTGCATATGTCAAGGTTCGCCTTACCAAGAACCCTCCAGGGGGCAACCGAGAACTGCATCATTGGCATTAGTGCGCTTACCTGTGCAGATCGCACAATAAGCTCCTCATCAAGCACTGAAGTATCCTGAAATGAGGTCCACTCTCCACCCCCGATCATATCAGGGCACCCAAACTGGTGTCCGATCAATCCAAGTCCTATCATATCAGGGATCAGAACCTGGACATCACTCCAGGTATGGCTTTTATCCCTTAAACGTTGTACAAGTGGCTGTCCTGCCAATTTCCAGCAAGCACGCAGCTCATTCAAAGGATAATCCAGACCAAGTCTGGCATAGGCTTCACAATGCTGATTTGGATCAAAATCGCCTAAGGAATACTTGTCAATGTAGCTTTCAGGATCCCCGGCATCCAGTTTAAAGCCATCAACACCATATTCAGTAACAAGTTGGTTCAGCTGGCCTTTAAACCATTTTTCACCTTCAGGGTTTGAAAGATCGACCAATGCGCTCATGCCATTCCACCATGTTATACTGGCCGGCCTGGTTTTTTCCTTATTGTCAAATATCAGAAGTTTCCTTCTCTCTAACTCCCTGTAGACAGGTGAATCGGAACTGATAAATGGTACCACCCAAAGCATTACCTTGAATCCCATTGAGTGAAGCTTATCAATCATTCCTTTGGGATCAGAGAACTTTTCACAATCGAATTTCCATGTGCCATATCGGTTCTGCCAGTTATCATCAATCATGATTACACCAACAGGGAACCCATTCTTAATAATATCTTCAGCGTATTTCAGAATATCTTTTTCATTCTGGTCATACTGCAGTTCTATCCATGTATTATACTGCGGGCTAGTGAAAAGCAGCGGATCAGGAGTTTTACCTGAAGGTGGGAAAAAATTTCTGCTTGAATAAAGAAACGCCTCTTTTAATGTACCTCCGCTGTTCCCTGTGATAACTTCACCCCCCCTGGCATCTGTAATTATCTTTTCTTTTGTAATTTTAATATTCAAGGGATCTTCACTCCATATATAACGTCCTTTATTTGAGATGAACAGAGGTGCTGCCTGGTTTGCCTTGCAGTCTGCAAACTGATCATATGAAAATTCAGGGTCATTCAAAGGTGAATTACGGCCATCAAGGACTGCTCCACCCCACCATTTTTCATCTTCCAGAACAGAAATTTCTTTTTTTGAACTGTCAATCTTGTTTTGCTTGCAGCTTAAAAATATTACTTGAGTAATAATAATTATCATCAGCAAATAAAAAATTGAGTTTTTCATCATAATATTTCTTTTGACTTTTAACGGATGAACTTTCATTTTTAATACTGTTATTTAATTAACAGTAGTTTTACTTTGATAATTGTTCCAGTTTTCTGGCCATAGCCTTGCGTGTCAGATAAAGATCTTCAAGGTTACGGGAAAAAGTACTTACATCGATTACCATATTACGGACCTGCTCTTCAGCAAAATCGGCAGCACCTTTATTCTTTAGCATCCAGATGTATTCATAATCTTCAATCCCTTCCCTGAGCATCTCAAACCTTATAGAGGATATCGGTCCGACGACATCCGGCTGACCTGTATATCTTTTTGCATGATCTCCCGGGTAGATGAGCGATCCCTCACCGTTCAGGACATAACCATCGCTGCAGTCAAATCCTGAAATATAGGTGACAGGATCAAGCCAAGGGTCAGGTGTCTGATTCCAGAAATTGGCTGCCCAGTAAAGGATCCCATTCATCTTATATCTTTCCGTTATCCATGGTACCATAACAGGATCGAGTACCGGGGCATCGATGAAGTAATTGGGCTGAGGATAAGCCTGATCGCAGGATATATACCAGGTTGCCTCACCCCCCTTTGCCTGCTCCTCCCTCAATGCCTGCTTTACTTCAGGATCATTCAGGCTGTTTCCATGAACACAAAAATTATTCACATAGCCTCTCAGAGTTCCCCAGTCAGGATTATCTGAAACAGGCGATTCGGTTGCAAGGAAAGGTATTCCGGGTACAGCCGCATGAACAAGTTCGGCATACTTTCGTGTCTCCTCATAATCTTTCATGGTATTTGGCTCATCGATAGGACTGTTAAATACAAGCCTGTCTCTCCATCCGTTTTTCCTGAAGTATGATTCGACAGCCGACAGGTACGATTTTACTTTCTTATTGAATCCTGGAGAGAAAGGCTCCTCTTTGATATTTACTTCAAGATAACGGGGAACCGTTTCAAGTATAACCCTTTTCAGTTTCATCTTGTTAAGAAAATAATCATATCTCTGATCATTAAACTTTACTTCAACATCTTCACCTTTAATGGTCAGTTCAGGTACCAACGGATCATTAAACCAGGTTTCCATCCTGTGTGATGACAGGAACTCAAAATAATTCAGTGAAAGCTGATCTATTTCCGGAGAAGAAACCGGCTTATTATAGAAGCGGGCAATCTCACCTTTAGATATATTGACATATGTTATAAGATGTGTCTCTTCAGGAAGAGAGAAACCATAAACTTCAACCTCAACACCAAGAGTCTCAATAACCTTGTCAAACCGTGTTATTGTTATTGTTCCCTTGTAAATACCCTTTGTTGTTCCTGATGGAATAAAGACATCCACCCACACTGGCCTGTTTCCGACAACCTTATACTGCGCCTGCATGCTGAATGGTACCTTGAGAGGTGCCAGGGCATCGGGCCATAAACCGGTTGCGCCTACAGGACTTGAGATCGCATAGATCTGAATATAATGCTCCAGGAAGAGGTTGACCTGTTTATTTGAGATTGTCTTTCCGCTTGCCGAGGTAAGATCAGACGCTGAAATGAAGAATCCATCTGGTGCTTTTGGTCTCCAGCCCGGAGGAACAGGAGTGGTAATAACTACCTGGAAAGGAACATGCTCATTTCCAGCCCCTGATACTTTTACCAACTTTTTTTCGGCAGACCAGACCAGGTTAGTGGTCTCAGGTTTATCGGCAGGACGTACCTTCTGTTCTCCGGGAACCGCCCAGACTTGCACATTTTCGCTATCTGTTATCTGCTGTGCATTTACAGAGAGAGCAGAGAGGCCGAGAAATAACAGAATTAACCTTCCCGGGATAATCACCGAAATACTGTACAAATCCTGTTTAATCCTTGAAATTTTGGCTATAGTCCTCATAATTGTGGTTATTAATTTCTAAAATCCATCTAAAATTGCTTTTCCTTTTCCGACCGTTTCCGATGCCGGTATTGAATCAAGGTTCTCCAATGTGAATAACGACAATGCCGCTTTAAGATCCGTCAATCCAGCAGTATCTCCATTGCTGGTCAATTTCGCTGTGAGTATCCTTATTTTCTCAAAATCCTGGATCCCTTCAATAAGTTTCTCAAGACGGATTGAGGTGCGCGGCCCGGGATAGATCTGGTAACAATCCCCGGCTGGCCATGTCTTGTATCGGGTATCATGGAGTACATCCTTTGTCCAGTTATTATATGCCCAGCGAAGATAGCCTGTATAACCATGGGCTGCTGCATACCATCCAATCCAGACACTCTCGGATGGTGGTGAGAAGGTGAAACAATTTGGTTGTCTCTCACCGCATGCAGTGTAATATGTTGTTGGCATACCTGCTGACTTTCTTGCATCAAGAATATCCTGATCGAACTCCCTTCCGATTATAACGCAATAATCATAAATGTCCATGGCAATTTCCCTGTGATATCCACCAGCAAGTGTCAATTTCCACTCCGGATCTATCTTTCTGAGAAGTGCCATTACCTCCAACATGCTTTCCATATTACGTTCGTCCATTGCTATTGTTGTTTTTTCGAACCATCCTTTTTCTCTAAGATGACTTGTAAAATCACTTATCATAGGGTACCATATATCATAATAAGCCTGTGAACCAGGCTTTGCATATATTGATACAGTATCTCCCTTTGTTTCATCGAAATAGATGAAATTAAGATCCCATGTAATCATTGAATAACAGTTTATCCTCTGATCTATTCCACAGTTCATTACAAACTCGATATAGCTATCAAAAACGGAATAGTCATAGGACCAGCTTCCATCTTTCTTCCTGGCCCACCTAATCATAGTCGGGTCTCTGTAATAAACATGATCAGGGCCCCATGGCTGGTCAATTATAAAGGCAGTTATACTTTTCTGTCCGGCATTAGCCAGCATTTCATAATAAGGCCTCATCAGGTTGAAATGTTCCACACTCCATAATTCAACATCATGGACCTTTGCAACAGGATCAGGATTCTGCCAGAGATCAAGATCAAACTTCCATTCTGAAGGCGGTGGAAGTATGTGGTCAGCAACATTTAACGTAATCTTTAGAACAGATTTCTCACCTGCATTAACAGTAACTGTACCATTATATTTCCCGGCAGAAATATCACCCGGAACATGAACAGTCAGCCAGACAGGCTGGACAGTGTAAGGTGTAACATCAATACGGTCAATGATATCAATCGGATCTGCCACAAGAGATGAATCATATTTCTCAGGGCTACGCTCATCACATCCCTCTCCAAATTCATCAGTCATAACATACCTCACAAATCCTGTATTTAAGTTCCCGCTGCTGATTTTATTTCCCTTGTCATCAACCAGATCCCCAGTAGTCACACTGAGTGAAGATATTTCTTTCCTGGTCCAAACAAGTATCTGTGTATGAATCTTTTCTCCTCTCCATGCCTTAACTGACCATTCATCGGAAGAGACCTGTGGAACCTTTTCTTTCGGATATCTTATATTATCATCTGCAAAACTTACGTTCAGATCCGAACTAACCTGTGACCATTCGTCTGTTGAAGTTTTTGCCGGATTTGATAACTCTTCATAAAAGGATTTCCCGGGAACACTAAAACTCCTGTCATGAGTTGCCATTGTGCAGCCCGATATAATAATCACAAAGAATAAATACTTTTTCATGGTATTTCTATTTATTATATATTATGTGCTTTAAATTCAAAATCGTCCAGAAATTGTTATTTGCCGAATTCAATAAACAAGGGTGCTTTTTTATCTATGCGGCCAGGATTTACTCTGAAACGGTGCGTATAATTTCCATATTCCAGAACCAGCATATCGCCATCAGGTGTGGAAACTACTGAGGGTTTTATTACAGGATTTTGCCCGGTATAAAATGACTCCAAAACTGTAATGAACAGATCGCTTGTTTTATCTCCGATACTTACTTTCAGAACATTAAGATGACTTGATACTTTTCCGTTAACACCATCAATATCCTGCAAGAAAGTTTTAGCTGTTAATTTTTCCGGCTTTAGCAGGCTTACCGAGAGACTTCCACGAGTTCCTTTGGCCGTGAAGTGATTTTCACTATCTGGGATAAATGGAAAGTCGGAATGAAAGTAAAACTCGAACTGTGATTTTGATTCTGCCGCTACTTCATCGGCTACAACCCAGCAATCAGGTTTAAGGTACAGCAGGTGGCGGTAATAATATTTCAGCTTCGAGGTGTTGGGATAAGCGGGTGAGGCATCTCCAATGAAATAGTCGTATTCGCCACTTGTTTTGGCATACACAATTCGTGGCTGATATAAAGCACCAATATAGTCAGCAGGATTGAACCACATCTCTCCTTCGCCAATCTGGCCGGTTCCGTTGATAACGAGTGTGTTCTGATAAATAGTCCGCTTAAAGGCGTAACCTTCATCGGAAATGAGCCAGTCGCCATGACTGAATATCTGAAAAGCATTCACATCGGGGTGAACGTGTCCTCCGCCTGGATCATAATTAAAAGCTGAAGTTGCAGAATGCCCGATATATGGGCCGCATTTGAATAAACTCAGCGATTCTTTGCCATCCCAATCCGACCGCATATACACGATATCAAGATCATCAAAATGTTTGGACAGAGGAAGTTCAGTTGGTGGTTGTGCTTTAACCTCAGGATTTAGCCAAATCAAGTTCAGGAAGAATGCACTTGGTGAGCAGTAACCCGACCTGTCCAGTTCCCCGGCAAGCCACTGTGCATAGCCGTCATTATATTCTGAAGCAAGCTTTCGTAACAGATATTCGGGGCCGTACCAATCAAAACGCGGACTGTCACCTAAACTCATCAACCGTGAATCAGAAACACTCCAGTAATCTTTCGGAATCATTCCATACAGGCGGAAGTTTGAAGTTTCACTGAAGAATGAATTCCCGGTGAAAAAATCTTCACCCAATAAATCCTTACTGAGGTCCATGAACTTTAGCAGGTATTCAACAGCGTATTCCCAGTAAGGAATTCCTTCATGATTAGCGCCATCGGGCGGTAGAAATGAAATTGATTTGCGAAATGTTTCCAATGGCAGTAAAATCCATCCATCAACATCATCGGGGCCACCGTATAAGGCCAGACCAGCGGCAACCATGCCGGTCATGTTAACAAATTGATGATTTTGAAGATAATTATTATACCACCAGACTTTGTCGTTTAAAAGCAGGTCAAACATGCGTTCACCTCTAAGGATAAGGCATTTGTGGATGCTATCGCGCGAAGTAGCGTCAAGTTCCGAATAAAGCCAGTCGTAACCTAGAGCAATGCCAAAAAGCTGATGACCTGTGGCCAGGTCGGTGTTATCTAATTTTTGTGCACCCCATGTTGGATAAGATGCCGAAACGAGCATAAATTCTTTGGCCGAGTTCAGATATTTTGGATTTCCTGTCATGCAATAGGCCATAGCCAGTTCGGGAATTGCATTACCTACCTCCCTTTGCCAGAGCTGCTCGTCTTCTTTACCTGTTCCAGGCCTGAATGATGGCGGACCTTTCATAACCAAATTGTCAGCCAGAGATACCAGTTTATCAAGCAGAGCCGAATAGGGTTCCGACGACATTTTGGCTTTCAGTATCATTTGAGATTCTGCCGTCATGTAGAGTCTGGGATGTTTGTTTTTAAGACTATTTAGAGCCTCCGGAACATCATCAAAATGATAAGGGCTGACTGTACCGAAGCGTAAATATGTTGAAACTCCCGGATGATTTGTATTCTGAAAAGTTATTTTTCCCTGAGCAGAAACCGTCAGGTAGCCCATTAAAATGACTACAAGATGCAAAGTAACCAAAACAGATCTTTTCCAGGTTCTCATATTTTGTATTTCTATTTTTTGCTTAATTGTATTGTTCTGGATATTCCTTTGTAGTTAGTAATTTTCAGTGATGAAGTTCCGGGATATACCCTGAATATTCTAGAAGATTGCCCCAGGTAACCGCTTCCATATGTGAACTCCCTGTACTCCATTGTTCCATCAGAATAGGATACCTCTGCAGAAAAATCGTCACTCTTTAACCTGATTATTTCAGAAGCTTTGCCGGAGGCTTTTACCACCCTTAGACTATCTGAATTCCTCGCCACCAGTATAAGTGAACTTCCATCACGGAGAGTAATGGTGGCCATCCCCTTACAATCACCATCGGAAAAGAAACCAGATTCTCTTCCGGGAACCGGAGTAAATTCTCCTTTCCCGTTTCCTGTCAAAAGAAGTCCAATTGACGCATCATACTGACCATCAGAAGCTCTGGATGAATAGGAATTCCCGGTAAGCAAAATATCAGTTAATCCATCTGAATTATAATCGTCTGTGATTATTCCGAAAACCGGGGAGATCTGAGCTTCCTCGGGCAGACTCCTCATACGAAATGTTCCATTACCAATATTTTCAACAATGGCACTTTCGGCATATCGCATATCTCTTAAGTAGGCTCCTTTACATGTTTCAGGAGGAAATATATCATCCATTGAAGCCCTGGCATACTCTTCATAACTCCTGAACCTGGCCATCAGTGAAGGTATCTGGTTAAGCAGCAGGTTTCTCTGGTAAATCGGATAACTTTTATCCTGCACATAGTAACTGATGACTGGATCAATCCTGCCATTCCGGTCGAAGTCCTTTGCAATAATCCTCTCCGGCTGCTCCTGTGATACTTTATATTGAGTATTCAGTCCCAGATTCCCGAAAACATAATCAACATCCCCATCCCTGTCAAAATCACTTTGGGCGATACTGTTCCACCATCCTGTATAATTTCCCAGCCCGGAGGAGGGTGTGACATCAATAAATTTCCCGTTCACATTTTTAAAGAAGGAAACCGGCATCCATTCGCCGGCGAGTACCAGGTCAGTCCAGCCATCCCTGTTAAAATCGCTCCATAGAGCAGCTGCAAGAAGTCCGGGATATTCCAAACCCTTGGAGACCTGACCTGTAATGTCAGTAAATCGTATTGTATTATCTTTGCTGTCGTTTCTAAGAAGGTAACTTCTGGGTGGAATAGGATAGTTCTCAATATCAATTCTTCCACAAACAAAGAGATCGAGGTCACCATCCCTGTCAAAATCTGAGGCAGTAACCTGTGAACCACAAACCCTGGCATCAGGAAGAGCATTTTTATCAAGCTTAAATTCCCCCTTGCCATTATTAAGATAAAGCCTGTCGGAATAGAAAACACTGGCTGGAGGAAGCCCTGAACCTCCACTGACAACATAAAGATCCTGATCGCCGTCACCCTCGGCATCAAAAAGTAGTGCACCCATATCCTCATAATTATTTTCACCCGGGAACGAAGATGAGGAGAAGTTTCCGTTATTCTTCTGAATGAAGATCCTTCCCGAAAAACTCGTGGAACCGCCAATAAAAAAATCGTCCATCCCGTCTGAGTTCAAATCACCTACTGCAATACCTGGACCTTCCTGTGAATATAAATGAGGTAAAAGAGGTCGAATGCTGTAATCATTGAACTTCCTCTCCTGATGTACATATTGAGGCGAACTTAACAGGCAGAATAACTTATCTCCATGTTGTTGACTTTCTTTTTTATCAACGGGGTTTTTTGCCTCACTATAAAGAAGTGAAAGATGCTGGTCTGATTTTATATTATACAGAGTCTGCTCTTTCCCGTCGGGCCAGGCTATATTCAGCGAATCTATACTGTTGTAACCTCCAAGCCCAAAATGCACCTTTGGATCGACCATTGACTGAAATCCCCTGATAGGGAAATGCTCATAATACTGTTGATTTATTCCGTAGTACAAGTTTATCCTGGCTCCTATTCCTCCTCTGTTAAGAGAATCACCTGAAAAATTCACAATTAAATAATGATGGCCCCCCTTCAATGAATCTGCCTTTATCGTTGTATTCTCATATACCAATGCGATATCGTTTATGTTGTTAAGAACAAGATCAAGGTCCCCATCATTATCAAGGTCGGAAAATGCAGAACCTGTTGAATAGAGAGGCTTCTCAAGCCCCCACTCTGAAGTAGCATTTTCAAATATCAGACCGCCTGAATTCCTGAAAGCAACATTCGGTTTTTTAACATTTCCCTTTTTATCCAGCTCACTTTTCAATATCCTGTAAAGCACACTAAAGTCCATTCCCGGATTTTCTTTAACTTTTTTCATCCAGAATGCAGAAAAATCCATATTTGTCATGTCATGGCCAATTCCATTTCCGATAAACAGGTCTTTGTACCCGTCATTATCAAAATCCGCGAATAGGGGTGCCCAACTCCAGTCAGTTTCAAATATGCCGGCAATCATGCCTATCTCACTGAACCTGTACTGCCCGGCTATCATGCCATTGTTCACCTGAAGCATATTCCAGGGATACTGTGATGAATAACCGGTTTTCAGCTCATCAATATACCTGGTGTAGCTGCGCATGTTGCCAGCCATTATCCTCTTCCTGAAATAATCTTCAGGTTGCATATCCAGGGTTAAGATATCCGTTAATCCATCATTGTTGAAGTCGGAAATATCAAGTCCCATTGTGCTGTTGCTTGTATGTTTGAAATAATCGCCGGCCATTTCATGGAATGTGCCGTTACCCTGGTTCACGTAAAGCAGATCATTTGAAATGTAATCATTTCCGACGTAGACATCAGGCCATCCGTCACGGTTTATATCAAATACAGAAACCCCAAGTCCGAAACCATCCCAGACGATGCCAGCCTCTTTTGACACATTGGTAAATCGGGGGAGCTTCATTCCGCTTTCAATACCGTCATTCCGGTATAAACGGTCGGTGTTTATCATTGAACCATCGTTTCTTCTTTTACGCAATGCATTTTTGTTTGGGATGGTCATAGCAGCTGTAACTATGTAAACATCAAGGTCTCCATCAAGGTCGTAATCGAAGAATTCAGCCTGTGTTGAATATCCGTCATCATCAAGTCCCACTGCAGCGGAACATTCTGTAAATTCTATATTGTTTCCATCTCCATTGCTAACATACAGCATGTTATGATAATCATAGTCAATATTACCTGCTGCACAGAGATATATATCAAGCCATCCATCCTGATTAATATCAACCATACTGACTCCGGTAATCCATTTTTCGTTTGTATTCAGGCCACATTCATCCGTTATATCCTTAAATGAAAGCTCTCCCTTGTTAATGTAGACCCTGCATTTAGTCATATTGGCGCCAAAAACTATATCGCTCAATCCATCATTATTCAGGTCGCCAATCGCAAGACCTGAGCCATTGTAATAATACTCATAGAATATTGAGTTCGCAGAATCAGTCTCCTGCAGCTGGTTTCTGAATTTTATACCGCTTTCAGCAGGGGAGACTTCATGAAACAGTGTACTATTCCCGGAAGTATTCCTATCACCATTCCGGAGACAACCTTGAATTATCGCCAAGATAAAAAAAAGCGGGAATATAAAACAGTACCTGAATCTATGCATTCTCAAGAGGGAGATTTCATATACAGAACTTTTACTTATCAGGAAACCCTGTACCTGTTAACCAGACTAATATACTGAAAAAAATTGCCACCTTTTTGATAATCAGGTGGCAATCTCTAATTAACCTAAAAACACCCTATGGCCTGGTATATCCAGGATTCTGCGTCAGCTTATCATTAAGCCTCAGATCTTTCTGAGGAATGGGCATCAGGTAGTCATCCACAGAATAATTTGGCAGATAATCAGGATCTGTTACCTTATCAAGTATCCTCTTGCGACATATATCGAACCACCGGTCATATTCAAAGCAGAGTTCAAGGCTTCTCTGGTTTATAACAGCATCATCAAAGTCTCCTTTTGACATCGCTGTGGTGAACAATGGATCTGCCGGATTCGGGACCCCTCCAGTAGCCCTGTTTACTATCTGGTTTACTGCATCACAGGCTGCCTGTGTGGGCCCGTTAACCATATTATCCGCCTCGGCAAAGAGCAGCAATACATCAGCATACCTCAGTATAGGTTGAGCCTGATATGACACATTCTTCAACATATTGTCAGGTGTATCATACAGGTATTTCCTGATATACGGCGCTGATTTCCACCAGTCAAGATATGTGGTCCCGGTTTCGAACCAGGGGTCGTCAAGCAGCAGGTAGGCATGCTTACGGGGTTCTTCAGGGAATGCTTCTCCCCATATTTTTTCAGCTGTAACGTCACCCCAGCCATCTGCCATTTCTCCCGGAAGCCATATCTGCGGTTCGATTACATACTCTTCTTCAGAGTTATGCCAGGCCCACATGAATTCCGAACCGAATTCATAATCCATATTGAATACATCCTCCACATTTGAAACAAGGCTGTATTTTCCGCCATCAATTACCTGTTTTGCCATATCCCTGGCATTTGCGTAATTAGAGGTTGCATTCAATGGTGCCGTTGCCATTGTTATATATACTTTTGCAAGCATTCCTCTGGCCACATCAGCATTCGGACGTGCATTATTATCAGCAGGCTGTACTTCCGGAAGGTTCTGTGTTGCAAAAAGCATATCTTCAACTATCTGTTTATATACGTCAGCTACAGGGCTCCTGACTATTTCATCCTTAGTAACATCTGTATTTTCCAGAATAAGAGGTACATCTCCATAAAGTCTCACAAGCCAGAAATAGTTAAATGCCCTCAGAAATCTTGCTTCTGCCAATAGCTGGTCTTTGGTCTCCTGTGATACACCTGACCCAAGGTTACCATCAATAATAGCTTTTATAGCAGGATTAAGATCTGCAATGGCCTGGTAATGCACTGTCCAACTGCCGCCGGCTGTTTCGTCACCTATAACCAGGTCGCCGCCATATAGCTGATCATCAAATGAGGGCCATTCCGGATAACCCATCCAGTCGTAAAACTGCCATCCGCCCCATTGTCTTTGCATTGAACTTACAAAAGCCGATTCAACCTGAGCAGGTGATTTAAAGAAGTTATCGGGTCCGACAAAATCGGAGGGCATCTCTTCAAGTTTATCACATCTGGTAGTAAGAAGGAGAAGTACTCCTGACAACATTACCAGACTTAATATTTTCGATATTGTTCTATTCATGATTTTAAATTTAATGTTGTTAGAAAGTAAAATCAGCGCCAAATGTGTACATCCGTGAAGTCGGATAAACGCTCTGATCTATCCCGATTGTTGCATCGTTGTTAGGGAACTGTGCAATTTCAGGATCATATCCGCTGTACTTAGTAATCGTTACAAGGTTAGTTCCTGTGAAATATAACCTGGCTTTTGTAAATCCTATTTTCGTAAGAAGGGTTTTGTCAAAATTGTATGCCAGTGTTATTGTCTTAAGCCTTGTAAAGGAAGCATCTTCCACCCATCTGGATGAGGCGCCTGAGCTATTCCCGAAAAGATACTTGTTTGTCAGGTTCTGAGCCTGGACCCATGCTCCATCATAACGTGCAGGAACGTCAGTATCCTGGTTCTCAGTTGTCCAGTAATTCCATACTTTGGGATCGGTGCCTTCATATGTCTCCCTGCGGATCCTGAGCGTATTGAACAAGTCTTGTCCATAGGCGCCTGTTATGAGGAATGAGAGTTCAAAATTACTATATGTGACGAGGTTAGTCCATCCAATCTGGAAATCAGGATAACCATACCCGATTGTTGTTTTATCAAGTTCATTGACTGTTCCGTCAGGTACACCATCTGGTCCACTGATATCGGCATACTTGGGAAGGCCCGGAAGCTGTCCGTATGCTCTTGCTTCAGCATCCTCGTTAGCTCCCCATAATCCAAGGTATTTAAATCCTTTCATCTGACCAAAAGGCTGGCCAACCTCCAGAAACATATATGAAGAACCGAGCGAGTAACCTCCGGAAGTAGGGGTATATCCTATTTTTTCAACTCCTGGTCCCAGATCAAGTACTTCATTACGGTTCATTGTATAATTCAGTGAAGTATTCCATCTGAATTTACTGGTAGCAACCGGATCGCCTCCTATCATTATTTCAAGACCTCTGTTTTCAATTGACCCGATATTATCGATAACATTTGATACTCCCACATAATCAGGTAATTGCCTTGGCATGAGAAGGTCATCTGTGACTTTACGGTAAACGTCAATTGTGGAGGTCAGTCTCCCTTTAAATAATGATACATCAACCCCTATGTCGCTCTGTGCAGTTGATTCCCACCTCAGATTTGGATTGGCGATATCTGAAATACCGAACCCGATATTCAGGTTTTGTCCGTTGTTATACGGGTACCTGTACGTCTCACCAGATCCGAGTCTCGCCAGGGAACCATAAGGGCTGATACCCTGGTTGCCAGTAACACCGTAACTGACTCTTAGTTTTAAGTCAGTAACAACCTCCGAATCCTGAAGGAAACCCTCCTGTGAAATTCTCCATGCCACCGAACCAGAAGGGAAGTAGCCCCATTTGTTGTTTTCGCCAAATACAGAAGATCCGTCGGCTCTGTAACTTAATGTAAGGAGGTATTTGTCAAGCAAACCGTAGTTGATGCGACCCATGAACGATATCAATGCCCTTTCGCCGCGCCATGAGTCAACGGATACTGATTTGGCTCCGTCCATATTATCAGTTCCCAGCTGGTCAACCAGAAAATTCTGTCCTCTCATGGAATTGCCGAACCACGAACTGAATAATTCCTCCGCAACTCCGGTAAATGTAATGTGGTGAGCTCCGGCAGTTTTATCATAAGTAAGTATATTGGTATTCTGAATAAGGTTGCTGAATGAATTACTTATATTTCCTACCCCGTTCATTGCATATCCGTCGCGGGTTTTGGTATTGTCATATCTGTTATTGTATTCATTTGAAAAAGTTCCCCCGCCCATGATTTTTAAAGACAGACCCTTTGCAAGTTTAAAATTCAGGAACATGTTCAGGTTATTCTGATATGTCGGGTTCTCAATTGTTGTCTCCAGAGCAGAGGCAACCGGATTCCATGTATCAGGAGCACCGTATCCGGGCCTGTGTTTCCAGTAATTGCCATTCTCATCATATACAGGTTCTGTAGGAGCCCACCTCGGTGCATTGTTTACAGTAGTAAATAAATTTGCATTAAACGGCGGTGACTTATATATTTCACTTGTATAAGAGTAATTAAGTCCGAAGTCTACCCACTTTGTTATATCAGCAGCGAGGTTTGCCCGCATTGAGAACCTGCTATACTGAGAGTTTAAGAGGATCCCCTCATGATCGAGATAGCCTGATGAAACCATATATTTAAGCTTGTCGGTTGCTCCGCTTATTGCCAGGTTGGCAGTCTGCATCACACCCAATTTATATACCTCATCCTGCCAGTCAGTGCCTCCGTTTTGTTCGTAATAAGCAATATCTGCATCTGTAAAATAATATTTTGGAGTCTGTCCGTCCTGTGTGTCAAAGCTGTGATACCAGTTGTTATACTTTGCGAATGAAGCTGCATCCATAACCGGAAGCTTTCGGGCCAGTTTCTGCAAACCGATACTGTAACCGGCATCAATAACAGGCTTCCCAGTATTTCCCAGCTTGGTTGTGATCAGAATTACACCATTTGCACCGCGGGAACCGTAAATGGCTGTAGCCGAGGCATCCTTCAGAATCTCCATTGATGCTATATCATTAGGATTAAGCTGATTTATATCGGCCCCCTGCAGACCATCGACAATGATCAGAGGGTCATTTCCTCCATTTATTGAGTTGCTACCCCTGATACGGATCAGTGTATTACCTCCCGGGGAACCGTCAGTATTAAGGATGAACACACCTGTTGCCCGGCCCTGTATAGCCTGGTCAACACGTTGTGTCGGCAATTGCAGGAGCTGTTCTGTTTTGATGGAACTTACTGATCCTGTCAGATCGCTTCTTCTTACTGTTCCATAACCTGTAACCACTACCTCCTCAAGCGCCTGCAGATCAGAAGCAAGCGATACATCAATTACTCTCATCCCATTGATCGGAATAGTTTGTGTAACATATCCAATGTAGGAGATCCTAAGATTACCTGTAAGGTTTGGCACACTCAGTGTAAATTTACCATTTATGTCAGTCATTACTCCGATGGTGGTACCTTCGAGTACAACATTTACTCCGACAAGTGGATCTGAGGTTTCTGAGTCAGTAATTGTCCCCGTAACACTTACCTGCTGTAGTAAAAACTCCCTGGGAGCAATTACAATCAGATCGTTGTCATAAGTCTTATAAGTCAGTTTTGTACCTGAAAATATTTCATCCAACACGCTTATAATATTCTTATTTTCTGCAGATACATCAATCGTTTGATTCATGGCTACCAAGTCGTCGCTGTAGAAAAACCGGACCTCACTTTGCTGTTCAATTGTCTTTAGAACTTCACGAATGGATTTATCCTGAACATTCATATTGACAGTAACTTGAGAATAGGTTTTTGCACTGACTTGCAGAACGCTTATAAAAACGATAATCAGAGCTAGTTTCATGATCATTAGAAGTTTTTCTTTTCCGGATATTGGTATCGGAATAAGGTAAGGTAAGTTTTTTTTCATAATTTTGCAATGTTTTTAATTTAACGATCCAATGTTCTCATGTTAAAAGCAGCATTGGTGAGATTTTGAAAACCGGCGCGGGGTGTAACAGCATCCTGCGCTTTTCTTACAGGGCATTTTTAATTTTTCATAGGCTATTTTTTAATAATTATTTACACTTTCATTTAATATCCTATCGTTTATACAGACTATTCTTGATCTCCTGGTAATTCTTGTTTTCATATAAGGTAACAACCTTCCCTTTCAGTCTGAAATTAATAGGCGCAGAAATACTCATAACCTCCAGAACCTGTTCTATAGGTTCAGCAATAATTATTCCGGTGAACCGATAAGATTTCAGTTTTTCAGAATTAAAATGTATCTGAACATCAAATTTGCGTTCCAGCTCAACAGCTATCTGCACAAGTGGCTGTTTTTCAAATATCCAGCGGTCTTCTTTCCAGGATATTACAGGCTCTACATTTACATTTTCTTTGACTACCCTTGGAATTGCATTTATTTTTTGCTTCTCCAAAGGTTTTGCATTATCTGCTGTTTTTTCTTCCTTTTCGGCTGTGATATCCATATAACTTGAATCATTCTTAAAAAATGTCAATTTTTGGCTTGGCTGAAGGATTATATCTTCAGTTTTATATTTTTCACTTTTGTGTTCAACCTTTATGGAACCTTCAATTAGTGTTGTCTCTATCGTGTTATCTACTGGATAGGCTTTAATATTAAACTCAGTACCCAGCGCTCTGATATTTAAGCATGAAGTCATGACAATAAATGTCTTTTTAGAATCTTTTGCAACTTTAAAGTATCCTTCTCCCTCAAGCGAGACAATTCTATCTTCCATCCCGAAACGGCTATCATATTTTAACCTGCTTCCTGCATTCAATGTAACTTCAGTCCCATCTGACAAAGAAAAATAGGCATGGGAACCTAAAGGTACTGTCAATACACTATAACTAATTTGAGGATTTGATGACTGATTCTTACCTAAATAATAAAATAACAGACCACTTAAGGAAAAAATAAGAAGAAATAACGCTGCATACCGCATTATTTTCTTAAATAACTTTATTTTATTCCGGTCATCTGAGTTTTTATTCTCTTCTTCAATTTTTTTCCTGAATTTCCAGAAACCTGTATGGTAATTATAATATGTACTTTTTAGTGATGCTTTGGATGTGACCCAAAGTTCGCAGTATTCGTCAAAATATTGCTTATTGGCATCACTTATTTTTATCCAATCAATTAAATCTTTTATCTCTCCAGAACTTAATTCTCCTTTAAGATAACCGCTGATTAAATTTTCCAATTTTTCTACGTTTTTAATCTTTTGCATGATATGCCAATCTAAATGTAAGACAGGTAAAATTATTATGTGGGTTAAAAGAAAATGAAATAATTTTCAGGTTCCAATGAAAAAAAGAATTATCACCAGGTAATCCTTTAAAATATTGCGCAGGCGTGCCAGGGCAATTTTCATCTGCGTTTTAACTGTGTTCACTGAAATATCAAGTTTACAGGCTATGTCACTGTACTTCATATCGTCATTGCGACTGAGCAGGAAAATCTGACGACAGGCCTCCGGGAGGTCTTTTATTCCCTTGTCAAGAATATCCAAAATCTCTTTTTCATATAGCTGCCCCAGAGGATAATTATTATCCCATACAAGTAATGCATAATCTGAACTGCTAAATCCGTAATTTATCTTATTCCTTAACCTGAGCTTCTCGAGATGATTAAAAGATGTATTATAGACTGCCCTTATCAGATAGGCTTTAAGTGAAGTTGTGATTTCTATTTTCCCCCTGATGTTCCAAAGCTTAATAAACACATCAGATACGATTTCTTCAGCATCAGCAGGATTCTTTACAATATGCTCAGCTATCAGACAAAGGTAAAGGTAGTATTGTTCATATAACGCTTCAAAAGCAGCAACTTCACCTTTCTTAACATTATCAATAAGTTGCTGATTTGAATAATCCATCGGATTGGAAGATATTATTAAATAATTTTTTTTGAGTATATGAACAAATTGTAGCCTGAGAGAATAATGTTCTGGAGAACCTGTCTTTCGCAGAAGTAATACTTATTTCATCTGCTTCTGTTAAATGATAAGGATAATGTAATTGAATTTATTTGAGTTCCCCTACTAAATTAATTCTTACACATTATCTTTACTGAAACAAATACCAATTTAATAAATTGGATTTAAAGCTTTTAGTTTTAGTTCTTTTTTTTCAAACAATCACCATTGACCTTAATATCTATTTAGATCTTTATAATTTGAATCTAAGGTATGAAAAAATTATTTAGTTATATGTCAGACTCAGGGCGTTTATCTATTGCAAAAATTTTAGCATTTATTACTTTAACGGGATGTACGCCTTCTGATAATAATACTGCTGTAATACCTGAAGACAATGGTTTCCTCCAGATACCGGGAGTTGGTTGGCAGACTTTTTTCAGGACTGCACAGGATGAACCAACACTTACCGGATTACCTTTTAAATCGGGTTGTGCATACATGCGATGGACATGGGGCGACCTTGAACCTGCAGAGGGACAATATGCATTTGCTATGATCGATGACTGGTTGAAAAGGTGCAAGGAGGCGAATCAGGCACTAGCTTTCAGAGTGATGCTTTCATGGCCCGGACATGAAGGCACTATTCCTCAGTGGCTGCTGGATAAAGGCATAAAGTACACATATTCAGCATGTCCTGAGGAGGGCGCACATTATGAGGTGGACATTGAGGAACCCATTGTCAAGGAACTTCACGAGAAACTTATCAGGGCTCTTGGCCAGAGATATGACGATCATCCTGATCTTGCCCTTGTAGATATCGGATCTGTAGGTCTCTGGGGGGAATGGCATAACTATTGCGATCCTGGACTAATGCCTTCAGACGCTGCACGAAAGGAAATCATTGATCTTTATTATCAGTCATTTCCTAACACCCCTCTTACTGCACTGGTCGATGACAGACCCAATGTATTGTATGCAAATACAAAAGGAAGATCAGGATGGAGAGGTGACTGCTGGGGTAATGGTCCGGGACCTGGCATTGGATGGAATCACCATACAGATTCATACTGGCCTATGGCAAACATGATGCCGGATGGATGGAAAACAGGAACAGTTGCGCTTGAACCTTGCGGTACTTTCGGAGGATATCCCACACCTCCTGCCGATGTTGTAAATGATGCAATCGCCTGGCATACAACATTTATTCAAAATAAATCAAACTACATACCTGCTAACTGGTTACCGGAAATAAAACGACTTGTTATGAAGCTGGGATTCCGGTTGGTGATAAGAGAGGCCCGGTTTAATAGCGAGATCAAACCAGGGACAGAACTGGTTATGTCAATGAAATGGGAGAATCTGGGTATTGCCCCGCCATATCGTGATCACAGGCTTGCTTTCAGATTAAAAAACGGGGATGGTGAAAATCAGGCTGTTGAAATAACCAGAACATCAATCCAGGGATGGCTGCCAGGGGAAAAACAGGTGGATGTAATATATGAAATTCCTTCAGACCTTCAGGAAGGATCATATGAACTGGAACTTGGTGTTGTGTTCCATAGTTCAATTGAACATGTTATACCCATAGCTAATCTTGGAAAGACAACTGATGGGTGGTATTCGCTGGGCAACTTAAAAGTAACTCAACCATAACACCCTCCTTAATAAGCAATTACTGATAAAATAATATTATGATGAAAAATTACCTTCTTCAAAATCCAGGAATTATTAGGTCCATCTCCCTTGTCACTTTTATTATCGCTTCCATTTCCTGCAGTCCACCTTCAGGTATAAGCCGGATATGGGCAATTGATGACAGCGAAAAGATAAGGAAAGATGACATTGCCAATACTCTTGCAAATGATCCCAGTAATGCGGTATGGGTAAACAACACAATCAATCTTTTCGGCGGAAAGAATGAAATTGTTGCCTTTCAGCTGATAATAGAGGCAGGTAAGAAAGGAGCATCAGGTATAAATGTCATTGTCAGCGATCTTGTTAACGGATCGTCGGTTATACCGGGATCAGCTGCCAGTCATGCTGATCCGTTTGATTACAGGGGTAAATATGTTGAGCTTTTCACTGAACATTACCTTAATATGATAAAGCGATCACCCCCTCTGTGGTTCTTTTCAGAAACAGCTCTGCCATCTGCATACAATACAGGATGGATCCCTGATTGCCTGATCCCCTTCTCTGCTCCTCCTGGAAAAGGTGGAGCCCCGTTCTCTGTTGAACCTGCGATGAACCAGGCTGTATGGATTGACATATTGATCCCCGGAAATGCCACACCAGGAGTATATACAGGAGATATCACAATTACGGCCACCGATAAAACAGTTAAAAATATCCCTGTCAATATAAAGGTGTACAACTTCACTATTTCCGACTCAACTCATATAAAGACCATGTTCGGATATTACCCGAATTTTATTGCGCTAAGACATGGCATTGAGAGAAAGAGCGAAGAAGGCTATGAGCTCGAACTGAAATACAACCAGCTGGCACACCGCCACAGGTTTGATCTTGTCACCGGTGTAAGGAATCTGGAAGAAATGAACAAATATTATAAAAGATATTTTGACGGAGAAGCATATTCTGAAAAACAGGGATACTCCGGGCCTGGAATAAACACCGGGAATACCACATTCTCAATCGGATATGGAGGAAGTTTCCCTGATGAATATGGTGGCAGTGTCAGAAACATTAATAAATCAGACTGGAGGGAAGGTTCGGATGCATGGGAAAACTGGTTCATTCAAAATTCACCTGATGTGGAGCGCCATAAATACCTTTTCCCGGACGAACCCGATTTCAAGGGACCGGACGGAGCTAAGGGCACAGGTTCCATGGACACGATCAGAATGCAGGCAGTATGGACCCACACTAATCCCGGACCAGGCAAAAACATTCCTACACTTGTAACCAACAAGATAATATCAGGACTTAAGGGGCATGTAGATTTCTGGTCTATTTCAGCTCAGGAATATACAATGAACCTTACACCTGAAGATGTTGCGGAAGAGAGGAAACAGGGACATAAATTCGGAATATATAATGGATTCCGGCCGGGAATGGGGGCTGTTGTCAGCGATGCAGATGCAGTTGAATTCAGGGTGATACCATGGATTGTCTGGAAATATGACATTGACCAGTATTTTTACTGGTCTACAACATTCTGGACCGACCTGAATGTGTTTGTCAATCCCCTGACGTATGAGGATAGAATTAATGGCGACGGTACTTTCCTTTATCCGGGTCAGGATATGCTTTTCCCCGAAGAGAGCCGAAACCTCAAAGGGCCTCTATCATCAGTCAGAGCTAAAAACTGGAGAAGGGGCGCACAGGATTATGAATATCTCTATCTGGCAAAAAAAATGGGGCTGGAAAATGAGGCTAAAGCAATAGTAGATGAATGTATACCAACTGCAGTATGGGAAGCAAGGTCACAGAAAGATATAAGCTGGTCGAGCCGTGGTTATAAATTTGAAGTGTACAGAAAACAGCTGGCGGAATTGCTTTCATCAGAATCGGCTAAGGATTAATTAAAGAATTATGGAAAAAAATTCATATATTTTCAGAATTATTAAAATTTCATTCTAGAATACAATAAAAAATGGGGGTTATGAAGAAATATATTCTGATAATTTTTATACTGTCCCTGGTTGGACAAAGTTTTATTTTCGCAGAAGATCCCAAAACCCTGGAAATCGGAGCATCAGCTCCTTCATTTTCTCTCTTAGGGGTTGATGGAAAGACATATACTCTGAATAGCTTCAGCAAGGAGAAGATACTTGTAATAATCTTTACGGCTAACCATTGTCCTACTGCCCAGGCTTATGAGGAGAGGATTGATAAGCTTTATAATGAATTCAAGCCTAAAGGTGTGGGTTTTGTGATGGTTTCACCCAATCATCCCCAGGCTGTGTGCCTTGAAGAACTTGGCTACACCGATTTAGCCGACAGCTTTGAGGAGATGAAGTTAAGGGTAAAGGACAAAAGCTATCAGATGCCATACCTGTACGACGGCGAGAAGCAGGAGATGGCAACAGCCTACGGACCAACAACCACGCCTCATGTTTTCATATTTGATTCTCAGCGCAAGCTCCGTTTCTGCGGACGTATTGACGAGATGGAAAATCCTTATGTGGAAGCAAAAGAGCATGATACCCGCAATGCCATTGTTGCACTTCTCGCAGGAAAACCAGTGCCTGTTGAAAAAACCAAAACTTTTGGCTGCTCAATAAAATGGGCCAGCAAGGAAGAGTATAGAAATAAACTCGATGCCGACTGGAAGAAAAAGCCTGTGGAGATTATTGAGGCAGACCTCGATGCCATAAAAGAAGTTCTTGCAAATAAGACCAGCAAATACAGGCTGATTAACGTTTGGGCAACATGGTGCGGACCATGTGTTATTGAATATCCCGATTTTGTGACAATGCAGCGAATGTATGGTGCCAGGGATTTCGAGTTTGTTTCAATAAGTACAGACGGCTTGAAGAAAAAGGACAAAGTTCTTGATTTTCTGAAGAATAATAATTCGGCAGTGAAAAACTACCTCTATACACTGGAAAACAAATACCCTCTTATTGAGGCAGTTGATAAAAATTGGTCCGGGTCACTTCCGTATACTCTGCTTGTTGCTCCGGGAGGGAAAGTAGTCTATGCACACAATGGAGTAATCGATCCTCTTGAAGTTAAAAAGGAGATAATGCAGAAGATCGGAAGGTTTTTTGCGGATGATTGATTACCCCCGACCATCCGCCATTTGGCGTATGGTCACCCCCTGCCCCCGGCCCGCTTCACGGTCCACACCCTACCTTGCTCCGCCGAAGCGGCTACGCGAAGGCGAATATGGGGGTCATATTTGGTGCAGGAATTGAGCCCCCTTCAGGGGGCAGACATCCGACTACAGGAGGATGTCGGGGGCCAGGCCAGAGAGAGATTAGAGGCTGATTTAAAGTATTAATATTCTTTTAAAAGTGGTAATTTAAAATGAAAAACTCAATTTCTCGTCGCAACTTCGCTAAACTTACGCTTGCAGGAAGTGCTTCTATAGTTGCACTTAAAGGATTTGGCATGAATACAGAACTCCAGGGAGCATCGGGATGCATAAGGCTTGGAGGACCCGTCTTTGGAGACCTTAAGGATCCTCAGGCATGGGTAAAAGCTGTAAAAGCCAAAGGATACAGCGCTTCATACTGTCCGGTATCACCTGGAACAGATGAGAAGACAGTAAAAGCTTTTGAAAAAGCAGCAAAAGACGCCGACATCATCATATCAGAAGTTGGAGCATGGAGTAATCCCATAAGCAAAAATGAAAAGGAGCGAAATGATGCACTTAAAAAATGCAAGGAGGCTCTTGCACTGGCTGACCTCATTGGTGCAAACTGCTGCGTGAATATTACCGGTTCAAGAGGGGAAAAATGGGACGGACCTGATCCTGAGAATCTTACAAAGGAGACATTTGATATTATTGTACAGACAACCAGGGAGATTATTGATGAAGTGAAGCCGGTCAGAACATTCTATACTCTCGAAACGATGCCATGGGCTTACCCCGATTCACCGGATTCCTATCTGCAGCTTATAAAAGCTATTGACAGGAAACAGCTGGGTGTCCACCTCGACCCTGTCAATATGATCAACTCACCTGAGAGATATTATAAAAACGGTGCCTTCATAAAAGATTGTTTTGCAAAGCTCGGTAAGTATATTAAGAATTGCCATGCCAAGGATATCAGATTGGGAACAAATCTTACCGTTCATCTTGATGAAGTCATAATTGGTACCGGAGGACTCGATTACAAAGTATTCCTGACAGAACTTAGTAAACTTAAGAATGTACCATTAATGCTTGAACATCTTAAAACTGCTGAAGAGTACGACCAGGCTGCAGCAGCTGTCAGAAAAGTTGCTGCATCTACAGGGATCAGGTTCTGTAGATAATTATTCACTATAACCCTTTAATAATCAATGACAACACCCAACCAATTCATTCAGCCTCAGGAGAGAGTTCTGTCGGTTGATTTCTTCCGTGGACTTACAATGTTCCTTCTCATTGGTGAAAGTACTATGCTGTATGGCCATCTGGAATCGGTAGAAGGCAGCAAGATCGTTCACTTCTTCGCTACACAGCTAAGCCATCATGAATGGAACGGACTTCGCTTCTGGGATCTTATTCAGCCTTTCTTCATGTTCATTGTTGGTGTTGCAATACCGTTTGCTGTAGCCAACAGAAAAAAGAAAGGGGATTCTGACCGCAAGATACTGCGACATGCTCTAAATAGATCCCTCCTTCTGCTCTTTTTCGGATGGGCCGTTTATTGCATCGGACCAGGCAAAATTGTCTGGAGATTTCAGAATGTTCTTGCTCAACTGGCTGTGACTTACCTTGTTGCATTTCTGATCATGAACAAGAGTTTTAAGTTCCAGATTGCTTTCACACTTATTATCCTGATATTGATAGATCTTGCATACAGATTCTTTCCTCTTGAAGGATTCAACCAGGCCTGGGTGCCCTACAAAAATCTTGGAGCATGGTTCAACCAGGTTGTAGAGGGGACAGATAAAACCAGCATCTGGGCTACTCTCAACTTTGTTTCTACAACTGCACATACAGTATGGGGGGTACTTGCAGGTAAATTGCTTATGAGTGATAAGTCAGCACGTGAAAAAATTAAGACTCTTATCATAGCAGGAGTAATCTGCCTTGCTATTGGTTTTGGTCTCGACTGGCTGGGTATAACACCAATAATAAAGAAGATAGCCACATCATCGTTTGTTTTTGCAAGTGCAGGATGGACACTATTGGCACTGTGCTTCGCTTACTGGCTGATAGATGTCAAAAAGAAATTTATCAAAGGATCAAGGATGTTTGTAATAGTTGGTATGAACTGCATAGCCATTTATCTCTTCTTTGAGGTAGGAGGTGCAAACCTGCTCTATAAAATATTTACCCCTTTCACTACTTCGCTACTCACATGGTCAGGGGAACTGGTAGTTGGTTTGACAACTAGCCTGCTTGTGTGGGCAGCACAGTGGTATATGTGTTACTGGCTGTATAAGAATAAGTTATTTATAAAAATATAAACAGGCTGAAGGCGTAAGGAAACCCTGCGCCATGCGCCTTGAGTCGTGAGCCTTAAAATTTCTTAATATGAGTACTCCAATTCAGGCAGAAAAAGCACCCGATCGCGTTTTATCGGTCGATTTCTTCAGAGGATTTACAATGTTCATGCTGGTAACAGGAATAACAAATGTTTTTCATGAACTGGCAAGAAACGATATGGGAGGCAGTATTATTGCTTTTCTGAGTCAGCAATTCGAACATGCAGAGTGGCAAGGCCTCTATGCATGGGATCTTGTTCAACCCTTCTTCATGTTCATCGTGGGGGTAGCGATGCCTTTCTCCCTGGCAAAAAGAACAGCACAGGGCGACAGCTGGAAAAAATCATTGATGCACGCATTGTCAAGATCCTTCTGGCTTCTGGCTCTCGGCTTCATGCTCGGTGCAGACCGTGATTCATACGCTTTTCAGAACGTACTTGCTCAACTATCATTCACATACCTTGTCGCATTCCTGCTAATGAGAACAGACTTCAAGATTCAGATTGCAGTTTCATTTGCTCTGATAATTCTCAACGATGTTATCTACAGGGTATTCCCGCTTGACGGATTCAATCAGCCATTCACACCCGATAAGAACTTCGGCGCATGGATTGATATGCTTATTTCAGGACATCTGAGCACCGGTCACTGGGTCTCTTTTAATGCTATTCCTACAACTGCCCATACAATGTGGGGGGTACTTGTCGGAATGCTGCTTATGAAAGATTTTTCACACAAAAAAAAGCTTCTGACTCTTCTCATTCCAGGGATAATAATGGTTGTAGCCGGTTACCTCATGGATCCATACATACCTATAATTAAAAGGATCTGTACCAGTTCATTCGTAATTGTTAGCGGAGGTTACTGTCTTATTGCAATGGCATTCTCATACTGGCTTATCGATATGATGAAATATACAAGAACGCTTTTGTTCTTTGCCATCATGGGTATGAATGCAATATTCATCTACCTTTTCTCGAATCTGGGAGGTAAAAATCTTCTTCGGGGAGCGGCCGATCCCTTTACATCAAGAATATTTTTCTGGATGGGTGATGCCGGTAAAAATGTAATGGTAACAATTGTTGTTGTCGCTATGGTGTGGTATATGTGTTATTATCTGTATAAGAAGAAGATATTTATAAGGTTATAGGCGAAAGGCTGAGGGCTGAGGGCGAATGGAATTATTATTTCTAATTCCCCTTTTGAAGAGCCTCCTGTCCCGCTTCGGAGGAAGGGCCAGGGAGAGGTTAATCATCAGGTTACGACTATTACGGTTTATAATTATACCACCCTGTTCCCCTTGTTGGTCTGGGAATTGGCTTTATGTTATAAAACATAATTTTCTCTGCATCTTCGCCATAAGGTCCCATAAGTTTTTCCTTGCCATCAGGTCCTATGATAAGAGAACAGCCTATACATTTCCAGTCTTTCCAGGGACCTTCGGTTACCGGCCCCACGTTACTGACAGAGGCAATCCACACCGAAAACTCCTTTGCAACCGGCATATAAGCATCCCTCCATGTCTGGCCATAGGGGTCCTTCTTATTATCATGATCAGAAGGAACAGCCCAGCTTGAGGGGGAAAGAATAACATCAGCGCCCATATAGCATAACGATCGCGCAAGTACATGATCAATAGCTGTCCCATCGGCACAGATCATTAGTCCTATCGTTCCCCATGGAGTTTTGCAGACATTCAATCTGTCGCCCTGGTCATAAACATCATGTGCGATATCGAGTTCGTTAAGCTTTCTGTGTTTGATCTGCAGATCACCTTTATTATCAATAATCACCGCTGCATTGTAAATTGCCGGGCCGTCTCTTTCAACAATTCCCGCACATAACCATACATTGTTCTTTTTTGCAGCTTTCGACAGAGTGCTGAATGCCTTCCCGCCCGGTATCGGACCGGCAAGCTCTTTTGCTGACGGATGAGTCCATCCAAGATCCATTACTTCAGGCATAAGTACAAAATCAGCTCCACCGGCTGCTGCTTCTGAAATAAGTTCAGTTGCATGAGACAGGTTTTTCTGAAGATCACCAGGTTCAACATACATCTGCACCAGAGCGAGCTTAAACTCCATTTTTTGATTCTGTCCATTCATATGAGATGAAATTAGAATCAAATTAATCAAAACTAGAAATATCTTAAGAAATTTCATGATTATAAAAGATTAACCGCAAAGTACACAAAGGTTTAACGCGAGGTACGCAAAGATTGTAGATATAAAATTCTTTGTGTCCTAAGTGCATTCTTTGCGCTCTTTGCGGTTAAAAAAGTCCTATTTTGTTACCTCCAGTACCTTCTTGATTATCTGGAAATTGACATCCGAACCAAATCCCTTTTCAAGCTCAGCTGCCGTTGCCTGATCATTCTTTGCTACAGCTGCAGCCCACTTCTGAGCAGGAACACTCGATTCAGCCATCTTCTTAATCATCTCATCAGCAGCAGCTTTGTTTCCCATATTATTAAGCAACCTGACTGTAAGAATATTACTGTATGAAGGACCCCTCCGACGACCTGTGAATTCAGATATTGACTTCTTAAGCGGTTCTGTTTCAGATTTACGGTTCATCTTATCGAGACAATAAATGTTAAGATAATCCTGTATCCTGGTATCAACTTCATAAGGCTTACCTACTCCAAGTTTTTCAGGCCATTCTTTTGATTTATCAATCATCTTTATAGCATCGGTGTATTTTTTCCTGGCTATGAGATCCATTGACATCAGTAGTGAAGCCTGCTCATAAATCACTTTTCCTTCTCTTGCGCCCTCACCAGGCAAAATGGTCATCCCGTCAAGGAGTTTAAGACTGTTGGCATACTGGCCATTGTTGATAAGAGCAACAACTTGCTGTACTTCTATAGCAGAATTACCTTTATATTTCTTATAAGCAGCAGTGGAAAGTGTAAGCATCGTCTTATAATCCTTTCTGTCGGAATAATACTGGATCAGCTTACTGGCAGCTCTCCAGTCATTCGGATCAAGACTTGACGCTCTCTGAAGATCGGCAAGCTGTTGAGCATCATCCATCGGAATCATCAGGGCAGCTCTTGTAAGGTAGAAGGGAGCATAGTCAGGCTCTTGTCTGCAGTCGCGGAGTATCTTTAAACCCTCTTCCCTGCGCTGTATTGTTATGAGATTCAGAGCAAGATAGTACCTGAACTTCCAGCTTTTATTATTCGAAACAGCCCATTCAAGCGGAGCAACATCCTCTGTACGGTAGGGAAAAACAAAAGCAGGCGACGCAACAGCTACTTCATTCAGCATGTTAACATCTTCTTTCAGCCATGCTTTCCAGAGTGTTACCAGTGGTTGTACAGGCGCCTTTTCAAGTACTGCAAATGCATCATCTTTAAGTCCAAGGCCATAATAAAACATCGCCAGCTCAAGATAGGTCTGGTAAGCCATCTCATTTGTGATAGTGGATGCAAATAACTTCAGATTATCTTCAGTTGGATTAAGGAGGTAATTCTCAAAATCAGCAAAATGGCTAAGCTGATCAACGCTCAGGATGTTCTTAAGTATTGCTTCTGCCTTTGCTTTTTCTCCCGACTTCCTGTAGAGGACTGCAAGAACCTGCAAAGCATTGAAATTGTATCTGTTATAATCCAGTGACTGGTTTGCATAATGCTCTGTAAGGGTTTTATTGTTCTGCATAAATTCAATGGCTGCCATCTGTGCATATGCTGTTGACCGGTATTCAGGTGCACGCGCAGCCCATCCGAGACTTTCAATAGCATCGGTAAGGTTGCCTTTTGCTAGGTATGTTATTCCTGCAAAGAAGTTGGCTGCCGGATGATACGTATCGAGCATCAGAGCATTATTGGCAAAATAGAGCGCTGAATCATAGCGCATTGACCGGTAATATACCTCAGTAAGAGCCGCCAAGGCATCAATATAAAGCGGATCTTTTTCAAGGCATTTCTTAAACATTTCTTCAGCCTGAACATAGTTTCTAGCCTCTTTTAACTCTGTCCCCTCCTGGTAGAGAGTGGCAGCTGTAACCAGGTTTTTTGGCATGGTTGATACGAAGGGGCGCTTGAGAACTTTCCGTGTTACAGGACTGTATTGCAGATCCATACCTTCAACAATCACCTCATAATCAGTATTATTGCTTACCGCAACAGAGGTCTTAAACACATCCATCGGCTTGAATGTCTTAATCTCGGAGAATACAACTTTTCCTCCTGATTTAACAATCACCTTGCCTTCTCCAAATACAAATGAGTTTACACCCAGCATAAGTTTACCATTTTCAACTGCAGCGTGCATAGCTCCCATTGGCGATACATCACTTATTCCTCCGATCTCCTTTACAGGGAACCATATCTCGTGCCACCTGTCTGTAAGTCCCGGATTAAACGGGGTCTGTGAGATTGGAGTCTTGAATGCAGAGGTGCCGCCATACTGGTTGTGCATACGTCCTGCCTGGAACTCCATATACTGTCCATCAGAATCGGTAAGAAGATCTTCCCATATTCCTCCATCTCTTGCAAGTGACCAAAGCCAGAGCTTATGTCCGGGCACCTCATCATACAGTGCCCAGTGGCCATAGCCAAAGTTGGAATTATGATAATATCCACCCATGAAATCGTTGAATTCACCAACAACATGGTATGATTTGCTCGATTCAAAATTGTTGTTCTTATACCACGACACATCACGGCCATCCTCATTTACAGGCCAGAGGCCGAACTCGCCGCCGTGGCCGATTTCTCCCGCACCGGGATACTGAAACTCAAGATCATCGGTAACAACTGCAGCGCCTGTCATCCAGTTATAATAAGTCTGGTTAAGATTTGTAGGATTTATCCACATGGCATAGGTTTCGAAATATGCCTTATCCTTTGGAAGCCGAACCTCAACATACCATTTTGTACGAGACGGCAGATCGTAGTTTCCGACAATGCAGCTTACGCTTCCGTCGGAATTCTCAACCATCTTGTAATCGACCGGGACACAGGTTGACGGGTTATGCCCGATAAAACCAAAGTTCAGCTCAATACCGCCTGAGGTCCATGGTCCCCGCATCGAAATGTTCCGGTATTTCTGCACCTCGTTACGGTAAATGAACTCCTTACCTGTTGATTTTTCTATTGCGCCCCACACTTTTCCCCCGTCAGAGGGCATCACCCAGACCTGGACATAATCATTCTCAAGTTTGACTACATCCCATTTCTGAACTTTACCGCTTACAGAATACCCGTTAAACGAAAAATAAGGATAGATCTCGTCTCTTCGTTCAGTAAGGATAGGAACAGGATTGGGATCGCCGTAGGGATAGGTTAGTATATCTCTCTTTTCCAGCATTATGGAAGCTTTCTGCCCTGGGAGCAGCTGAGGAATAACCAGTAATGCGATAAGTAAAAAATTTTTAAGCATGACAAATTAATTTAAGGTTATAGATTTTAAAAAATTAAATCCCGGTTTAAGTTTTCCCAAATGTAACCAAGAAAAATAAATTTAAAGCATATTTATAGCATTAAAGAAATGTTGTATTGATCAATTATTAATAAAGAGAGGGCAGAAATTATCTGAAGAAACCGAAGAAAATAATTAACTATCTTAGCATTGACAATTTTCAAAAAAAGTTTCACTGCAAATGAAAATTAACGCTTCAAAAATCATTATCTCCAGCATCATGATGATACTGGTCCCATTCTTTTCTTATGTAAATGCTGCCGAACCATCTTTGTACCAATCTTCCGGGCGTATCAGGATTGCATCATGCCAGTTCCCGGTTTCAGCTGATATAATGTCGAATTACCGGTTCATTGAAGCTCAGATGATTGAGGCAAAGCTTAAAAAAGCTGATGTGGTTCATTTTCCAGAATGCGCCCTTTCCGGATATCCGGGAACAGACATGATGACGATGGATAGTTTCGACTGGACACTCCTGCACAGGATGAGTGATTCAGTTATGGCAGCAGCAAAAAAACTTAAAATATGGGTTATAATCGGTTCTCTCCATCAGCTGAGCGGAAATAATAAGCCTCATAATTCCCTGTACGTAATCAATGCTGATGGATTATTAACTGACAGGTATGATAAGCGATTCTGTACATCAACCGACCTTAAATACTGTTCTCCCGGAGATCATTTTGTGACCTTCAGTATTAACGGTGTAAAATGCGGCCTGCTGATATGTTATGATATAAGGTTTCCTGAGCTCTACCGCGAATACAGGAAGATCGGATGCGATCTCCTGTTTCAGTCATTCTACAATGCAAGGGCCGATAAGGGGAGCATCCATCCATACATAATGCCTGTTTCTGCCCAGGCTCATGCTGCAACAAACTATTATTACATGTCTCTGACAAATTCTTCAACAGCCGAGAGCTGGCCCTGTCATTTCATAACGCCTGACGGACTAATTCAGAATAAGCTTCCTGTTAATATGCCAGGGATACTAATTTCAGATGTTGATATTGCAGAGAAATATTATGATGCCAGCAGGGAATACAGGAACGATGCAATGAATGGAAAGCTTAACAGCGGTACAACAGTAGATGATCCATTGTCATCAGATAGAAAAAGAATTTACTTTCCATAGATAGAAATGAGCAGATTTACACTCAGTGATCTTGCAAGTCTTTCCGGGATCAAGTCTGACACAATAAGGATATGGGAGCGACGCTTTAATTTACTGAGCCCCAACCGTACTCTTACCAACAGACGCTGGTATGACGATGATGACCTGAAAAAGATCATCAATATATCTGTTCTTTACCGCAATGGAGTCAAGATCTCAAGGATAGCGGCTCTGGATGATAATGAGATAATAGAAAAAGCTTACTCCTTCTCAGGGGGATCCGGAACTACCGGTGATCTGACAGGCTTTCTGGTAATTGCGATGAACCATTTCGATGAGAAAGCTGTGAATGAGATTATACTCAGATCTGTTATTACCAGGGGATTTGAGAAGACAATCACTGAAGTTCTGTTCCCTTTCCTGAAAAAGGTTGGAATATTGTGGCAAACAGGAGCTATTGATCCTTCAACGGAACATTTTATAACCGCTCATTTCCGTCAAAGACTTGTATCAGCTTCTGACTCCCTTCATTCTGTGACGACTGAAAACCCAAAAAGGGTCCTGATGTTCCTTCCCGAAGGGGAATACCATGAGCTTGGACTACTTTATTATTCCTATGCAGTTAAAAAGAAAGGTCACCATGTTCTATACCTGGGGCAATCAACTCCTTTTGATTCAGTCATTTCAGCTTCTGGGTCATGGAGCCCTGATGCGGTTATTACCGGAATCCATACACAACTTTTCACTCCTGAACCCGGAGAATACCTTACAAAACTCTCCGCTGAACTGGGCAGACAAAAGATATATGCCGGCGGAATTTTGTCTGATTATGCCAGTAAGCTGAATCTTAAAAATATATTGCCACTCAGAACAGAAGATGACCTTGATTCTTTAGCCCTGTCAGGTTAAAATGTAATCGATCATGTTTGTAACATTTTTAAATTTGTAATTATTTTATTTATTAACCACTTAGATGTTGCCAGGTGCATTAAAGCTCCGACGCAATAAGTATTTCTGCCACCAGGAAACAAAGACAAAAAGGTTCACTGACATTCAAACATTTTACTATAATAAGTACTAAACCAAAAATATCATGTCACTAACAGAAAAAATATCCGCTGATCTGATCAATGCTATGAAATCGAAAGACAAGGTTGCCCTCGAAGCAATCAGGGCAGCAAAAACAGCATTTATACTTGCAAAATCAGAGAAAGGTGCTGAATCGGTATTAACTTCAGATGAAGAACTAAAAATAATTCAGAAGCTTGTAAAACAGAGGAGGGAATCGGCAGCGATCTACAAAGATAAGAACAGGCCTGACCTTTATGAGAAAGAGGTTGCGGAAGCAGATGTTCTGGAGAAATACCTTCCGCCAAAGATGAGCTACGAAGAACTAACAACAGTAATCAAAGGTATTATTGAAAAAGTCGGGGCAAAATCACCTTCTGATCTGGGAAAGGTGATGGGTGCTGCTACAAAGGAACTGGCAGGTAAGGCTGACGGGAAGGAGATATCTGCAATAGTAAAACAGTTGCTGGAATAAGTAATGTAGAGGCTGTAGAAGCTGTAGAGGCTTGAGAATGTCAGAATTAGGAAAAGCATTAAACCCTTTATAGCCAATAAAACCTCTACAGCCTCTAAAGCATTTATCGCCTTCTTCAGGAAAGAGCTATTCCTCCAGTTTATCTAGTATATTCTGTGGCAGAGATTTGGTGGTTTCGGCTCCCAGTTCTTTTATCCTTTGTATCCTTCCGATAATTGTATCTCCCTTTTTCTTTGATTCATAAAGCTTATTCATCGCATTTGAATATTCCGATTTTGCATCATCGAGCTTTCTGCCAACTGCAAGCAGATCTTCAATAAAACCTGTAAACTTTTCATAAAGTGCCCCGCTTTGCCGTGCTATCTCAAATACGTTCTTCCTCTGCTTGTCCTGGTTCCAGATAAAATTAATTGTACGCAGCGTTGCCAGGAGCGTTGATGTACCCACCATTACAATATTCTTCTTCAATGCTTTGTCAAATAATGAAGGGTCCTCGCGCTGTGCTAAAGCCATAGCCGGTTCAATAGGCACAAACATAAGGACATAATCGGGAGGATTTATACCATAGAGCTTCTGGTAATTCTTATCCCCCAGCTCCCTTATATGGTTAAGAAGATCATTAAGATGCTGTTTCAGAGCTGAAGCTTTAACATTATCATCATCAGAGTTAAAGTAACGCTCATAAGCCACCAATGATACTTTTGAATCCACTATCAGTTGTTTCTCATCAGGCAGATTTATAATATAATCGGGACGAAGATTCTTTCCCTCTTCATCCCTTATCGACTCCTGCTTACGATAGTGAATATCTCTCTCCAGCCCTGCCTTTTCAAGGATCATCTCAAGCTGCACCTCTCCCCAGTCGCCAAGCATCTTCTTGTCACCCTTAAGGGCATTTGTAAGCTTATGAGCATCATCGCTCACCTGCTGGTTAAGTTTTACAATATTCTCAAGCTCCTTCTTAAGTGAGATTCTCTCGCGTGTCTCATCCTTATATACCTCATCAATCTTGCCCTCGAACTCTTTTATCTTCTCTTTCAAAGGATTAAGCAGATTGCCGACACTCTTCTCATTCAGCTCAAGGAATTTTTTGCTTTTCTCCTCAAGAATATCATTTGACAGGTTTTTAAATTCAAGTGAAAATTTTTTGTGTATCTCTTCAATCTCCTTCTTACTTTCAGTGAATTTTTCTTCAATATTTTTCAGGTTGGCTGATAATTCAGCAACACGGGCATTAAGGGCGATAATGGTATTCTCCTTGTCGCTGTTTTCCTTCTTTTCCTGGTTAAACAAATCGATAGCTATATACCTGTTGTTTACTTCCTCAACAGAAATACCTCTCTCCTGAAACGCCTTCTGGCGGATGAAGAGCCAGCCGATGACAGCTCCTGCCACAAGCCCTATTGCCAAAAAGACCATTTCCATAAATAATTGATTTAAAATTCTTTATCGATAAATAAATGTCGTGTTTTCAATAATTGAAGATAATAATAAAGATTTGAAGTAAGAACATTTAAACTTATGAATGTTGAATACAGAACTTCTTAATTCTTAGTTTGTTTGTTCTGAATCAGACTGTTCAACATGAAATATATCACATAATTATTATCTTTGGTTTGATACAGAACCTGGTGAAATGAATAATATACTGAATCAGATCGAGACCATTAAGAATCAGCCCCTTAAGGATAACCTCAGCCAGGTTATTGAAAATGCTTCTACCCGGCTTCAGGAGAACGACTATAATGACCTTTCAGGGGAATTTGCATACTACTATTCTTCACAGCTTGGGAAAGAGGTATTTCCCGCAATCAAAAGGATAAGTATACCTGCAAACGGAGCCAGTGATCATCCAGGCAGTGAAGCACAACCGAGAGTTGTTATAATCGGCGATATTCACAGCGATTTCAATTCACTTAGTTCTATCCTCAGAAAACTGGCAGCCTCATTCTACGACTATTTATCAAAATCAATTATTATTTTCTGTGGTGATTATTCCGACAGGGGACGCAGGCCATTTGAAACTCTCAGGCTGCTTTATGCGCTGAAAACACTTATGGGAGAAAGGTGTATCCTCCTTAAGGGCAACCATGAGATCATAAAATACTCATGCTCAATGTTACGTCCCACTTTCTATCCAGCCGATACTACCATTCTGATGAACAGGATGCTGACACCTGAGGTAAACAACCTGTATTTCAACTACCTTTTAAGGCTTCCCTACCTGATATCCCTTAAATATCCAGGGAAAAAATACCTTATCTGTCACGGAAGTATCCCAAGGCACGATTTTGTCGGATACTTTAACGAAGAGAAGCTGCTGGAATTGTTTCTGCCTGCAAGCGATCAGTCAAACGAGGGAATCATGCTGAACCAGATGCTCTGGGGTGACCCGGGTGATAACAGCTCTGTATTCAGAGGTTCGGAGATCCGTTTTGAGTTCAGCAAGACCGAGTTTCTGGAGTTTATAAACAAACATGGTTATGATATCATGATAAGGGGACATCAGCCGGTAGATAAAGGAGTTATGATCTGCTACAATAACCGGTTGATATCACTCTTCTCCTCCGGCGGACACGGCAACGAAGATTCAAGTTACCCTGATGACGTTGGCAGCCCGGCATTCGTTGTGCTGATGGAAGATGGAAAAATACTTTTTGAAAAGGTATTCGGAAAGCCCGGGAAGAAATGGTGAGAGGGTGAAGGGGTGAAAATTTCTCCCTCTCTCCTCTTCTCCCACTCTCCCCTTCTTATTTTTTATAGTTCCTTTTTGTTCTGTCAATAACATCCAGCAATCCATTCCGGAATGAGTCACTACCCAGCTGCCAGAACATTATACCCCCGAGGTTATTATCAATTACATACTTTGTTTTCAGTTCCACAGACTTTTTGTCATCAAAAGTGACGAAAATCCGTTTCTCCCTGTTATACATCCAGGGAGCCTGTGCTATACTGTCCCAGTGGTAAACAAAACCGCTGTCAGGAGAAAGCTCCGCCTGGAAATTTTTAAATGAGACTCCTCCCTTGTATGTGCCTGGCATATAAAGTCCGTCATTAAGATAGCTGACATCTTCGTAAGCTCTCCCGTAAAAGGCGGCACCAACAATGATCTTACTTGAAGGGATTCCCATTTTCAGCAGGTATTTCACACACCAGTCTACGGACCTTTCCTGACCAGGTGTCTTGAATTGTGCATACTTCCCCGATATTGCATGAAGCTTGTCAGGTGTTGAATAAAGAGCAGTATGATGGTATGTGATTTTTGCATCGTCACCCAGGGCCAGATGACGATACTGAGGCAGATCGGGGCGGTTCTGGTAACTGCCAATGTCGTATGTCATCAGGTTTACATAATCCATCATCTTCATAACCTTCTCCCACTCCACAACCTCCTCAAATATTCCTTCATGTGCACCGGCTGCAAAGCTAAGTTCCTTACCCGGATTATATTTTCTTATTGTTTCAACAAGCTTTGTAAAATTAACCTTATCGGCTGGAGAATATTTCTGGTCAACAAAATGCTCTACAGTTGGAAACTCCCAATCCAGATCGAGACCATCGGTACCAAAATACCTGTGTGTCTCACTTATCGACTGTGCGAACTCAATACGGCCCTGTTCAGTGGAAAATGCATCAGAACATGTTTTACAGCCACGACCTCCTCCAAGTGAAAGTATCACCTCCAGCTGCGGATTAACACTTTTAAGCGAAACCATCTTCTTAATAACAGATGAATCGTTTTTTGTAAGACTGAAGCGGTTACCCTTAATCTGCCCGAAGCAGAAGATGATATGTGTCATCTGCCTGACATCATATTTTTCTATCGGATCTGCCGGACCTAGGTAATATGCAAGTACCCTTATACCATCCGTGGGCTGTGAATAACTACCAATTAAAAAAGTGCCCAGAAAAGAAATTATCATCAATCTTTTAATAAGGTTGTGTCTCATAGCGATTTTAATTTTGTTATTTCTCTGACTAAAAAAGTGAAAGACTATCCAGTCATAAATGTACTAAACTCCTAAGTTAAATTATTCCCCGGTATATTTACAATCTGTATTGCTGAATCAAATAAAACATTGTCCTTAAACACTTAAACCCGCTGAACTTATTATCGCAGCCTTAAAAGAAATCACTCGCCGCCGGACTAATTACCAAATACCGCTTCACTATTACGTTCTCTCCCATTTTCCCATTTTTCCCATTCTCCCATTCTTCCTTTTTCCCTCTCACCAAAATTTCCTACCTTTCTGACAACAACAAAATAATAACTCCATGACATACTCCGGTTCAATCCCCCCATACATGAAGGCTATCTTCCTGGATAAACCAGATGGCTTGCTCATTGTGAAAGAGGTAAGGACACCTGTTCCGGGACCGGGGGAGGTACTGGTAAAGATGAAAGCAGCACCTGTCAATCCTTCCGATCTTGCAAGGATAAAGAGAAGTGATAATAACTTGGAAACATTTATACCGGGACTGGAAGGAAGTGGAGATGTAGTAGCTGCAGGGAAAGGGTTTTTGCCGAGGCTCTGGATGGGGAAAAGAGTTGCCTGTTCTGCAGAATACGCTACAAGTGGTACATGGTCTGAGTACATGGTTACAAAAGCAGGGAAGTGTTTTCCTCTTAATGCAAAGGTTGATTATGATCAGGGGTCAATGATGCTGGTGAATCCGCTTACGGCAATAGGTTTCATTGAGATAGTCAGGGCTCAAAGGCACAGGGCAATAATAAATAATGCAGCAGCAAGTGCCCTGGGAAGAATGGTAGAACTGCTCGGAAAAAAGCATAATATTCCTGTAATAAATATTGTCAGGAGCAATAAACATCTGGAGAGACTGACCGGCTCAGGATCAAAATATGTTCTCGACAGTTCAGCACCTTCATTCATCGACGATCTCGGAAAACTATCACACGATCTGAATGCAACAATTCTCTTCGATTCAACATGCAGCAGGCAAATTGAGAAGATGACTGGGGTGATCCCTTATGGCAGCTCTGTGATCATCTACGGCAACCTGACAGGCGAAGAAAATATAATGATAAATCCGAGGATACTTATCGATAAGGACATCAGGATATCTGGTTTTTACGTGGGAGCCAGGACAAAGGAGAACAGCCTTTTTAAGAACATCATGAATCTCAGGGAGGTAAGCAGGCTGATGCGATCAGAGATGAAGGTCAGTATTCAGGGACGGTTCCCTCCTGACAGGGCACAGGAAGCCATAGATACCTATCTTGCGAATATGTCGGCAGGGAAAGTTTTAATTGTAAATGATTGAGAAATAATAAATATAAATCATATCAGAATGAATAAGATAAACATCCTCCCATCACTCTTGATCTTAATTTTATTATCCGGATGTCTGGGTGATAAACAGAATATGCGTATTATTAGAAAAGTCGGAATTCAGCCTGACAGCAGCATTCTTGTGCCATCCAACCAGTTATTGCGTCCGGCAGGTTTCCAGGTTAATCTTCCGGGCCGGCCTGTCGATCTGGCCCTGACTCAGAATGGAAGGTTCCTTCTTGTTAAAAACAAGGCAGACCTTGATATGATAAGAATATCCGACAGAACTGTAATTCAGTCACTGCCTTTTGGAACTAACGGAGCTTCATTTACCGGTATATGCCTCTCTCCCGATGGTAAAAGAGTATACTTAACTGATGCCAGAAACCAGGTATGCATTGCAGAAATTGACAAAAATAATATAATGCAATGGAGTAAACCTGTTGTTTTACCTGCTCCTGATATCGGAGGATCACCGGCACCAGGGGGATTGACCCTTAATGAAAAGGGCGACAGGATATTTGTCACACTAAGCAGGAATAATTCCATTGCTGTAGTCAATCTTTCAAACAGATCTGTTAAAGAGATAGCTGTGGGCATTGCACCTTACGATGTCATTTGCGCATCACCATCAAAAGCATATGTCACTAACTGGGGTGGTCGCAGGCCTGATGTTGAGGAGTCAACTTACAACACTTCCGGCAGTCAGGTACTTGTTGATGGGGAAACAGGTATTGCAAACAACGGGACAGTTTCTGTTGTCGATCTGATACATGATCAACAGGTTAAGGAAATAGAGGTTGGGCTGCACCCATCAGGAATGGCACTAAGTCCTGACAGGTCAAAACTTTATGTCGCCTGTTCAAACATTGATATTATTTCAGTTATCGACACCGGTACCGATGAAGTTGTTGAAAGCATATCTGTACACAGGAAGGAGGGAACATTATTTGGTAGTTCTCCCAATGACCTTACTATTTCGCCCGACGGAAAATTTCTCTATGTTGCCAACGGGACAGAGAATGCTGTTTGTGTGATCAACACAAATAATCCTGCAAAGATTGAGGGCTATATCCCAACAGGCTGGTATCCCGGGTCTGTCATTCTCAATAAAACCGGAGATATGCTTTACGTAGCAAACATAAAAGGAACAGGATCCAGGAATCAACTTACTAACCGTAAGGGATTTAACTCGCATGATCATCTGGGGAGCATTTCAATTATACCGGTGCCGGGAAGTGATAAACTTGAAGAAATGACTGCCACAGTCGATTTTAACAACTCCTGGGCAGCTGGTGAAAAAGACAAAGCGAAAGTGTCAGGCAAAGAGAAAAGAGTCCCTGTTCCGGAATTACCCGACCAGACATCTCTTTTCAAACATGTTATTTATATCATAAAAGAAAACCGGACCTACGATCAGGTGTTTGGTGATATTCCCTGTGGAGATGGAGATACAAGCCTTGTGGAATTCGGATATGAAGTAACACCAAATCATCACAAGCTGGCAGAGACATTTGTGCTGCTTGATAATTTCTACTGCAGCGGTGTTCTAAGCGCTGATGGACACCAGTGGACAGATGAGGCTTTTGTTACTGATTACCTTGAAAAATCTTTCGGTGGATTCAGCCGTAGCTATCCGTATGACGGAGATGACGCCCTGGCCTATGCCAGTTCAGGATTTATATGGGATAATGTTCTTAAGCATGAACTGACATTTCGTGATTACGGTGAGTTCGTCAATGCCGTTATCGAACCTGAAGATGCAACATTCATGGAGATATACCAGGATTTTCTCGAAGGATCGGGCAAGATAAAGATTGAGGCTAAGGCAAATCTTGAACAGATAGACCCTTATTTATGCAGGACCTTTACGGGATTTCCTAACACAATACCTGATGTTTACCGTGCTGCCGAATTTATAAAAGAGCTGAAAGAGTTTGAGAAGAACGGGAACTTCCCCAACTTCATAATTATGCTGCTGCCCAATGACCATACATCAGGTACCCGTCCCGGAATGCCAACACCAAGGGCTTCTGTTGCCGATAACGATCTTGCACTGGGACGGATAGTTGAGGCTATATCTGAAAGCATATTCTGGAAAGAGACATGCATCCTTGTCACTGAAGATGATCCGCAGGCAGGTCTCGATCATGTTGACGGACACAGAACTGTGGGCATGGTAATAAGTCCTTATACAAAAAGAGGTGAAGTTATTTCAACCTATTATTCCCAGATAAACATGGTAAGAACAATTGAGGATATTCTGGGTATCCCTCCCATGAATCAGTTGGATCTTTCAGCAGGGCCGATGACCGACTGTTTTACAGGTAAAGCTGATTTTACACCTTTTAAAGCTGTGCCTAATAATATTCCCCTTGATGAGATAAATCCACCTCTGGGTTCTCTTTCCGGGGATCAGCTGTACTGGGCAAAAAGGTCTATGGAGCAGGATCTTGATGATGTTGACCGTATTGACGAAGATACCTTTAACAGGATAATCTGGCATGCAGTAAAAGGATATGACAGGCCATATCCTGATAACAGGAAATGACGCACTAAGAGAATATTTATGTAAATTATACGTTGAATTATATGAACCTCTTGTAATACTAACCTAGCCTGGAATCGCAATGAACAACTTACGTAACAGAATAATAATCCTGATGGCTGCCATGTTATTGGTTATAATGAAAGTTAACAGTCAAACGGCACTCCCTGAGGAACTTACTAATAACAGTATAGATGAACAGATAAACTATCTTGAGAATCGTACCCGCATCTATGAGAATTACCGCGCTATAAGGGAGGACATGTTCCAGAAGATCAACAGGAATATAAGGGATACTATTGCAGCTGACAAAAATAAAATAAATGAGCTGAATGATCTTACTTCAGCCTTAAGAGCCACTTACGATTCGCTTAACATCATTCTTGAGACCACTACCTCCAATCTGAATGAGATGACTGCTACAAAAAACAGTATTAAGGTTTTAGGCATGGAAGTTAACAAGGTGACATATAATACTATCTTGTGGACTATTATTCTGGTACTTGTTGCTCTCCTCTCTGCAGGATTTCTTGTATTTAAAAGAAACCTGTTCACAACCATCAGAACCGGGAAAGAGTTGCAGGAGCTTAAGGAGGAATTTGAAGACTACAGGCAGTCGACAAGAATTGCACGCGAAAAAATGCAGATCGATCACTTCAATGAGATAAAAAAGCTTAAGGGAAGATAAGTTCAACAAAACAGAATCAATACTCAGCATACTTCTCCATCAGCCACTCCTTCAAAGGCGACATTACAGAAATCTTTTCTGACCACCCGGGATCTGTCTCCCAGGCATAATCGAATATCACAGCGTTGAGTTCGTTAAGCGATAATGAACAATACATGTTGATTTGTTGTTAAATAAGGAAGATCAATTAGTTGATCAGTTTTGAATCACAAATTTCTTTAATACTAGTTCCTATGAAAACTAAAATGATTTATCTCCTGACCATAATCCCTCTGTTTACAGCGTGTAGTGCAATTGAGGATGCAGCCACAATTACTATTTCAACTGACCTGAAAGCGGATATTCCTGTTGTTGTCGTTTCATCCCCTGCGAAGTCGGGAGATCAGGTATTAGCAATCAATGCCATCGATTTCAGTAAAAGCCAGAATCTTATGCTATCAAGTAATACTGATATTGAGCCCTATCTCGATAAAATTAAAGATGTTAACCTTAACTCATTGGCTGTAACAGTCACAGGCATTGTTGAAGGTCAGACCATAAACACAGTTGCACTTGATGTGACAGGTGTAGGGAATATCTTCACGCAAACCGATATTACCATGACCAATAATTCGTTTACACCAACAATATCGGCTGAAATGCTTGATCAGGTTGCAGCGAAACTTATGAGTGAAAGGATGATCACTCTTACTTTATCAGGAAATGTCAGCGGACCAATGACATTTACAGTCAGCCTTAATTTTGATACTGATATAATTGCAAATGTCCTTAAATAATAAGCTTTAAATTGTATGGTGACCATGTCTGATCCATTTTTTTCAGTAATCATTGCCACATATAACAGAGCCAGGCTCCTGCAGAATGCACTCGACTCGCTTATTTCACAGACTACCGATGACTGGGAAGCAATTATTGTCGATGATGAAAGTAATGACGATACTTATTCACAAATATTACCTTACCTGAGGTCATATAAACAGATAAGGTATTTCAGGAAGACACACAGCGGTTGTGCAATGTCGAAAAATGCAGGGATATGCTTATCGGCCGGAAAGTTTATAACCTTCCTCGATTCTGATGATGAGTATGAAATGATTCATCTTGAATCGAGAAAAAGAATTCTTAAAGAGCATCCTTCAATACAATTTTTACATGGAGGGGTGAAGATTATCGGAAATCAATTTGTCCCAGACAGGTTTGACTATGAAAAATCGGTAAATCTTAGTGATTGTGTCATAGGTGGAACTTTTTTCATCGAAAGAGATACTATGTTCAGACTGAAAGGATTCAGGAAAATATCTCTGGGTGAAGATGCGGATCTGTATGAGAGGGCTAAGAACTCGGGGATATCAATAAAGGCGACAAATTTTCCTACATATATCTATCATCATGAAACAGATGATTCAATAACAAACAGACTACACCGTGAGAGCACTCTTAAAAGAAGAAATCAGGCTGTCTCAGTGGGTTAAACATTCTGGGTGGACAATAGATAGTCATTCGGTGGTCATTCGGTAGTCATTCGGTGGTCATTCGGTGGTCATTCGGTGGTCATTCAGTAGTCATTCAGTAGTTATTCGGTGGTTATTCAGTAGTCATTCGGTGGTTATTAGGTGGTTACCCGGGATTTATCCTAAATGACAACCAATGACGGCACGCAGTGCCAAATGACGCGAAGCTAATGACAGCCGCAGGCCAAATGACGACCGCAGGCCAAATCTCAACAAATGACAGCCAAAGGCATAAGAAATAATCCTACCTTTGCTTAAATATCGACCAGTCATGTACCAGAAAGATTATATTCTCCGTCTGATCGAGGAGATGACAAAATTCCTTGCTGTTTTATTCGGGTTGATGAAAAAAGGTGATTTTCAGAAAGCTTCAGAGCATCTCGAGAAAAGCTATTATGAACTATTGAAGAAGGATGCAGCATACTTCAGGTCGATACCTGAAGATAATCTTACCTATGACCTCATCGAAAAACACAACTATACCAACGGACATCTGGAAATACTGGCAGAGCTGTTTAATGCCGAGGCGGAAATTTACGATGCAAAAGGAGATAAAACAGGAAATCTGTCCTATTCACAAAAATCTTTGATGATATTCAGGTTTATCGACAACGAATACAGAACCTACTCTCAGGAGAGGCTGGATAAGATGTCAAGAATAGAGTCAAGGATAAGGCAGCTTGAAAGTAATTGAACTTTGAAGCTGAGTATGAGGTTCTGACCATAGTCTCCCGGTCTTTGTTAAGGTTGTCATCTACATGGGACTATTTACGTTTAATCTTCCTGTTACATTCTTTTTTAGATAACAAAGTTTATGTAGTTTTGATAGTTATGAGACAAGCTATTATGATTTCCCCGGGGGTAATCGAATTTCATGAAATTCCCGAACCCGGCCCCCTGGAAGACAACGAGATCTTACTGAGAATCAAAAAAATAGGAATCTGCGGTTCAGATATACATGTATTCCATGGAAAACATCCTGCCACACCCTATCCTGTTGTTCAGGGGCATGAATATTCAGCAATAGTTGAATCAACAGGCAGAAAGGTTACAAAAGTTAAGAAGGGGATGAAAGCCACTGCCAGACCCCAGCTTATATGCGGTGCATGCGGCCCCTGTAAAAAAGGAAGGTATAATGCCTGCCAGAATCTTAAGGTACAGGGATTTCAGGCACCGGGGGTGGCACAGGATCTGTTTATTGTGACTGAAGAGCGGATAGTATCATTCCCCGATAATATGACATTTGAAGAGGGCGCAATGATTGAACCTGCAGCGGTCGGAGCTCATTCAACTGACAGAACTCCATATCTTAAGGGGAAAAACGTGGTAGTCTCGGGAGCAGGAACAATCGGAAACCTTGTTGCCCAGTTTGCAGCAGCCCGGGGAGCGGCTAAAGTCCTGATAACAGATATCAGCAATTACCGTTTGAACATTGCCAGGGAATGCGGGATAGAGCGGACTCTGAATGTAAGGGACAACTCCTTCGAGGAGGGTGTAAAATACTTTTTTGGCAAGGAGGGTTTCCAGGTCGGTTTTGAAGCAGCGGGAGTTCAGCAATCCCTCGATGTTCTAATTCAATTTGTTGAAAAGGGTGGTGATATTATAATACTAGGAGTATATGCACAAAATCCTGTAGTCAATATGTTTTACCTGGGTGAGCATGAACTTAATGTTTTTGGCTCAATGATGTACAGGCATGAAGATTATTTAAATGCAATTGAAATGATAGCTTCCGGGAAGATTATTACGACTCCTCTTATAACAAGAAGCTTTCCTTTTATTGAATATCCTGAGGCATATAAATTCATTGAAGATCAGCGTGACAGAAGTATGAAAGTAATGATAGATATGTAATAAAAAGAGATGAAAAAAAGTATCAGGCTTAGCGGAAGTTATTTATTTGCATACATAAGCATAATTATTCTATTACTGACAGGATGCAGTTCCGGACAGGACAAAAATAAACCGGTACTGAATACAGCCGGTGATACTACTGTATTTGAGAGCAGAAAAGATCTGTCAGATATTAAAATCGGGTATTGTACTCCATCACTTAATGCACCCTTTTATGTAGTGCTTACCCAATATGTTCAGAAGTATTCCGAAGGTTATGGCATGAAGTTCGTTTCAGCCGACGGGCAGGATGATATAATAAAACAAATCACATCAATCGAAGATCTTATTGCGGCAGGCATAAATGTACTCATACTCAATCCGCTTGATCACAAAGCGCTGGTACCTGCTGTAAATGCTGCTGTTAAATCAGGTGTTCCGGTATTTATCGTCGACAGTGCTATAGATCCTTCAGCAAAGTATATTACATCTGTCCAGGCTGATAATGAGGGCAACGGGGAATTGATCGGAGAATATGTTGTGAAGAAAATGGGCAGGACAAAAATAAAGACAGCCCTGATCAGCGGTAGCCAGGGTAATCCGGTCGGAAGGGAAAAACGTCTTGGATTCATCCGCGGGTTTTCAGAGACTCAGTTAATGACACAGGGTATTGCTGATCTGACAATCGTTTCGCAGGGATGGGGAAACTGGACCAATAATGGCGGATTAAAAGCTATGGAAGATATCCTGGTGGCTAATCCTGATATTAACCTTCTTGTAGCCGAAAATGATGCCATGGCTATGGGTGCATTAAAAGCTATAAATGAAGCAGGCAAAGCATCAAAAATTTCAGTAGCAGGATTCGACGGGCAGAAGGAGGCATATGAACTGATAAAGGAGGGTAAAATAGAGGCAACAGCATTAAACAGTCCCGAAGAGCTGGCAAGGCTTGTTGTTGAGGCAGCAGTCAAATACCTGAATGGTGAAAGACAGATTGAAAAGATCATTTATACTACCCCGATACTGATCACAAAAGAAAATGTTGACAAATATTATGATCCTAAAGCTCTATTTTAATGAACAGGGTCGAACTCAGAGATATTTCAAAGTCATTTGGCGGGATTGCTGCTTTAAGGAATGTCACATTTAAAATACTGCCTGGTGAGATACATGCACTCGTAGGAGAGAATGGTGCAGGTAAAACCACACTCATGAAAATCCTCTCAGGGGCATACACAAAAGATACCGGTCATATCTTTATTGACAACCATGAAGTGCAGATCAGGAATACTCAGGACAGCAAGAGACTTGGCATCGGAATAATCTACCAGGAATTTTCGCTTGTCCCTGATCTGTCAGTCGCTGAAAATATTTTCCTGAATAAGTATGATATTACAGGTTTCTGGTTGAAATGGGCTCAACTGAACAGGCAGGCAGAAGAGCTGATCAGAAGTATTGGCTTCAGAATAGACCCTGCCATAAAAGCAGGCGATCTGAGCATTGCAGAACAACAGATCGTAGAGATAGCAAAAGCATTATCAGAAAAGGTGAGGATACTTGTCCTTGATGAACCTTCTGCAGTTTTGGGATCACATGAGATTCAAAAACTGTTCGACATATTGAAAAATCTTAAAAAAGAAGGAGTTGCAATAATTTATATCTCGCATCACCTGGGGGAAATATTCCAGATCGCCGACAGGATAACTGTACTGAAAGACGGAATATCAAGCGAAAGCTTACAAGTATCTGAAACTGACAGGGATTCTGTAATAAAACTGATGCTGGGAAGATCTCTTGATACGATGTTCCCATTGCGCAATCAGGCTACCGGAAAAGAGTTACTGAGAGCTGTTGAAATAAGAAGGGGAGATAAGGTAAAAGGTGTATCTCTTTCCGTAAGTGAGGGAGAGATACTGGGAATTGCAGGACTCGTTGGGAGCGGCAGAAGTGAAACAGCAAGGGTGCTTTTTGCAGCTGATAAGAAGGAGAAAGGAAGAATCTTTCTGTCAGGGAAGGAACTTGATATTCTCTCTCCCGGGGGGGCGGTTAAAAAGGGAATCGGAATGGTACCGGAAGACAGGAAAAAGCATGGAGTGATTCTTTCACTCAGCATTAAGGAGAATATCAGCATGACCAATTACAGAGAAGTCAGTGATATACTTGGGTTCATCAAATCCAAAAAAGAGAGGAGTATTACATCAGATCTGATAAAGAGACTTAGCATAAAAACTAATAACGAAAACAGGGAGGTTGGTGAATTAAGCGGAGGAAACCAGCAAAAGGTAGTCCTGGCAAAATGGCTGAATCGGAATTGCAGGGTGATGATTATTGATGAACCCACACGAGGTGTTGATATCGGGGCAAAGGTCGAGATATATGAACTAATTAACGATCTGGCTCAGAAAGGTGTGGCAGTTATTGTAATATCTTCTGAAACAGCTGAATTAACAGGTATCTGCGACCGGATAGTTGTAATGCGCAAGGGTGAAATCCGGGGTGAGCTGACGAAACAGGAGTTTTCTGAAGAGGAGATACTGCGTCTCTCCCTGGGTATAAATGAATCTTTTTCTGCAGGAGAAACGTCTGAGCGGATGAACTGAAAATGATAATGAGTCAAAATGAATGAATAAACCATGAACCTGAAAAAATATCTTCAATTCCTCATCAGGTATAATACACTATTTATATTCCTGATCATGCTCATAGTGTCGGCACTTGTGTCAGATGTTTTTTTTACCCCTGCCAACCTGTTCAACCTTGTAAGACAGGTTACTCCGGTTGGAATAATCAGTATGGGAATGCTTCTTGTGATACTTACGGGAGGCATCGATCTTTCAGTGGGTTCAATAGTGGCAATGACAGGAGTTTTCTGTGCTATGTTCACCCGAACCATGTCACTGCCTCTTGCCATAACTTTAACTCTGGTATGCGGACTGCTTGTCGGAAGCATGTCGGGCTACCTCGTCTCAATGCAGAAGATGGCTCCTTTCATAGCAACACTGGCATTAATGTCTGTCGTCAGGGGATTTGGCTTTATCTTTTCAAAGGGAGCCCCTGTTCTTGTTAATGAAAATTCTTCTTTCCTGACTGATTTCGGAAGTGGCAGTTTCCTGGGTTTTCCCAACCCTGCATTTGTTCTGGTCGCTGTGTTTGCATTTACTGCAGTTCTACTGAAGTACAATGTCATCGGACGTATTATTATAGCCATCGGCAGTAACGAAGAGGCTGTGAGGTTATCCGGGATAAAAGTCTCTGCATATAAATTCAGTGTATATGCTGTTTCAGGCATATTGGCAGCAGTTGCAGGAATCATTACAACAGCACGAACAGCAGTCGGTTCTCCTGTAATGGGGATTGGTATGGAGCTGGATGTTATTGCCACAGTGGTTATTGGCGGTGCAAGTCTGAATGGAGGCAAAGGCTCGGCTGTCAATACTCTTCTGGGTGTGCTGATCCTGGGTATGATTGGGAATATCATGAACCTGATGAATATTCCGGCATATTCCCAGCAGGTTATCAAAGGACTGATAATAATAGCAGCCGTACTGTTTCAACGCTTCGAGGTGCATAAGAAATAAAATCCTGTTACCTATGAACGAACCGCTAAAATTAAACGCTAAGGAACTCTCCCTCCTGCCCGTCGGGGTGACAATACCGACCTATGACAGGTCAAAGATTAAAGCCGGAATAGCACATATAGGAATCGGAGCCTTTCACCGGTCACATGAGGCTTTCTTCACCGATCAGGTACTCCGGCACAATAATGTTACTGACTGGGGAATCTGTGGGATAGCATTGCTGGAGACAGATAAGAAGATATTCAGTGTTTTATCTGACCAGGATGGCCTCTATACGTTGATGACCTCCAACCCGGAGGGTACTTTATCAGCCAGGGTAATAGGATCTGTTATCGAATATATTTATGCCCCGGATGATCCGGATGCCGCTATTGAAAAGATGGCCCATCCTGATATTAAAATCATTTCACTTACTATTACTGAAGGAGGATATAATTTCAGTGCATCAACAGGTGAATTCCTGATAAATGAACCCCTGATTCAATGGGATATTAAAAATCCCCAATCTCCAAAGACTGTATTCGGATATATAACCCAGGCTTTGAAGAGGCGAAGAGAAAGAGGGATACCCGGTATCACAATTCAATCATGTGACAATATTCAGAAAAACGGAGATTTACTTAAAAGGATGCTTACAGCCTACGTTGAGACTGCAGAACCAGAACTGAAAAGCTGGATCGGGGAAAATATTACATTCCCCAATAGTATGGTTGACAGGATCACACCTGTCACTACTCCTACAGATATTGAAACACTCAAGTCTGTGTATGGTTATGAGGACGGATGGCCGGTGGTTTGTGAACCTTTCATTCAGTGGATCATTGAAGATGATTTCCCTTATGGACGGCCAGTCTGGGAATCAGCAGGAGCACAATTTGTTACAGATGTTTCTCCTTTCGAAAAGATGAAGATCAGGCTGCTTAATGCGGGCCATTCTCTGCTTGGATTTACAGGAGCCTTATCGGGTTATACTTTTATACACGAAGTAGTTAACGACAGCCTATTATCCAAATTCCTTCGTGATTTTATGGATTATGAGGTTACTCCCATTCTTGATGAAGTACCCGGTATTGATCTCGATATGTACAAAGATAAACTGTTTGAAAGATTCGGAAATCCTCATATTAAGGATACTGTTTCGAGGATATGCGGTCAGAGCTCTGCCAAGATCCCCAAGTTTCTTTTACCCACCATAGTAGACCAACTCAGGAATGACGGTGTTGTGAAATATTCTGCCCTGGTTGTTGCAGCATGGTGTCGCTATTCTGAAGGATACGATGAAGCAGGGAATAAATACCCGGTTGAGGATGAAATGAAAGACATACTTCTTGAAATGGCCCGCAAATCGCATCAGGATCCTCTTTCATTTTTAAGAATTGAGACAGTTTTCGGAGATCTTATTAATTCGGAAAAGTTTACTGATGCTTACATTAATGCTCTTCAAAGTATGTACCGGATTGGAGTGGCAGCAAGTGTAAAAGAATGTTAATCAATCTGATCGACATGAAATATCTCACTGAGCTTTTCATGATCATATCCCTCTGTGAAATGCTGAGAAAAAGCCTCCTGAAGCCTTCTACTGGTTTTGTATTGCATCAGATTCCTTTCATATAAGGAATCATTTTTTCATTGCTACCTGCTATTGGGATTATTTTTATTTTACAGTTACAGTCACAAAAAAAACACTTCACTGTATCTCAAACGAAATCAAAAAATTAAATTTGATAAATAGTAATCACTAACCAGAAAATGCCAAAATGAAAATCCGATCATCTATCCTTACTTTGCTTTTTACCTTAGTATCCAGTATTTACACCTGTGCCCAGACATACGAAAAACCGAAAATATCCCTGATGATATGGGATGACAGGGCGATAGAGGGATCCGACAGGGCTGAATTACAGCTCTTCCAGATTGGAACCGTCAGGACTGACCTTGTTGTCAGATATGCAATCTCCGGTACAGCAAAAAACGGTTATGACTACAGGATAGGGAACAGCATCACAATGAGAAGTCAGAAGGCAACCCTTATAATTAAGCCTGTTGATGATTTTCTGACTGAAGGTGACGAGACTGTAACTCTCGCACTTCTGCCTGATGATGCCTATGACATAGATCCGGCAAATGCCGTAAAAACAATAATCATACAGGACAATGAGTTGCCTGATATTCAGTTTCTTCTACCCTCCTCCAGTCAACCTGAATCTGCCACAGCTGAAATAGAGCTGTCGTTATCAAAGAAAAGTGATACTGATGTCAGGGCAGATTACAAAATCCATGGTTATCTCATTCAGGATCCGGCTTCCGATTTCCGTAATGCGACAGGCAGTATAGTGATCCCGGCCGGGAGTACTGTTGCATCCATTCCACTTGACATTATGAATGACAATATTCCTGAAGATGATGAGACAATAATTGTTGAGATCGTAAGTGTGGCTAATTCGAATATCGGATTAAATGAGAAACACTTTTACACCATACTCAATGATGACGGAGATGTTCCCAGAAGCTCTGTTTATGACAAGATATACGGGATACTGCTTGGATCAAGAGGGGGATCTTCACTGGGCGCTGTTGTTGAGGGCGTTGGAGATATGAATGAGATTGAAAGACTCTATGGTGTATTTAACGAATTTCTGCCATGCAATCACTATGATGTCTACTGGTCGCATCCTGCAGGAGGCACTGAGGATGGAATAGAACGCCAAAAATGCATTAGTACCGCAATCATTGAGAAACAGGACAGGATAATTGCTGAAGACATTATGAAGGTTTGGGTCAGGGATCTTGAAATTAAGGATATGTATTACATGACACAACCTTATGATAAGATACTGCTGGCATTTACAAAATGGGGATGCAAGCCTGAGGAACTTCCAAAATCAAAATACGGAGGAATGCCATTCGACCTGGGTCATCATATACATCTTACTGCAAGGGTCTTCCATCCAATCCCGGCTATCAATGCCGGTGATCCGGAAGGTGCAATAAAGGATACTAAAGAGATCGGCAGGCTTTTCTATGAGGATATAAATGATGATGCTTTTGCCTGGGGCGGATTGTATAATGCTGCCATTGCTCTTGCAATGCTTCCGGAAGCAACTGTAGAATCAGTCATAAAAGACGCAATGAAATATGCCACTCCCGATATGAGAACAGAGATCGAGCATGGATTATCCATCGCTGCTAAATACAGTGATCCGATGGACAAACGCTTCAGGGAAGAACTGAACAGGATGTACGAGGATCCTGAGAGTCCGTATTGTGCTGAGAAGAGAATGACATCTTATATAGGTTCTTCAGTATACGAGAATGTCACCTGTGCTTTTGCCATACTGAAGGCATCGGGAGGAAATGTTGAGCTTGCAGTTAAGATTGCGAACAATCGCGGTCGTGATACAGATTGCACTGCGGCCAGTGCAGGAGGGCTGGCAGGCGCCCTGACCGGTATATCAACAGTGCCGCAGGAATGGATTGATTACCTTGAAAAAGGAACTCTGGATAATCCCTATACAAATTCCCACATACCAAACAGGGCAACTGCTCAGGCAATTTACAGGGCGCTTCAGAATAAGCTTCAAAGAATGGATACAGAGGTAAAAACCGCAGAAAAACGATACAGAAAAAAGCTTCCTCCTGAAATTGCCTATGAGAAAAGATACATTGACCTGATGAGGAAGAGCGATGTTTTATTCTGATTTAATGAACCCAAAAATCATAACATGAAAAAAAGAGAATTTATCAGGAAAGCAGGATTACTGACCGGATCAGTTCTGACGGTACCACTCCTGGGTATTGAGAAAGATGAACATACAGCCAGCAAAACCGGTGAAGCTTCAATGGCTCCTCTTAAACTTGTAATAGGGAGCGATCATGCAGGGTTTCCACTGAAAGGTCCGCTTATCAAGGTGCTCAAATCGTGGAATTATGAGGTAAAGGATGTAGGATCGTTCACACCCGATCCTGTCGATTTCCCGGATATTGCTCTCCTTCTGGCCGATGAAGTTCTAAGCGGACGTGCTGATCGAGGCATCATGGTCTGCGGTACAGGTGTTGGAGCCTCCATTGCCTGCAACAAGATACAGGGAATCAGGGCAGCGTTAAGCCACGATACATATTCTGCCCATCAATGCGTGGAACATGATAACGTAAATGTCATTTGTATCGGGGCACAGATAATCGGTCAGAGTATGGCAGAGGAGATACTTCATAATTTCCTCAGCGCTCAGTTCAGTACTGAAGAACAGTTCCGCCGCAGGGTGCAGAAACTTGATGCGTTTGACCTGGTACTGCCAAAAAAATGAAAGGAGGGAAACAACCATGAAAAAGTCACGATTAACCAAAAATGAGACTCTGAATCAAATTGACCATTCAGGGATGAAGAGAAGAGAATTCTTCAAACTCCTTGGTGGCGGCATCTTCATCTTCTTTCAACCCTGGGATCCCTTTGATTTTTTTGATACCCAGACTCAACAGAGGCGATCACTGCCATCTGATTTCAATGCCTTCCTTCAGATCACTGAAGACAGTACCGTTAAATGCTACACCGGAAAGATGGAGATGGGGCAGGGTGCTATAACATCACTGGTCCAGATAATGGCAGATGAAATTGAGGTACCGTTTGATAAGGTAAAGATGGTAATGGGCGACACCGACCTTTGTCCCTGGGACGGGGGAACAAACGGGTCGAGGACAATCCGTTCTTTCAGTCCTAATATGAGGGCTGCAGCTGCTGAAGCAAAAACAATATTAATGCAGCTGGCTTCAAACAAACTTCATGTACCTGTATCACAACTGGAGGCTAAAGACGGAATTATCAGTGATACAAAGAACAGCAAAAACAAAGTGAGCTACGGGGAGCTGGCAAAAGGGAGAAGGATAGAAAAACACCTCACTGGAAAACCTGATTTAAAAGATTACAGAAAGTTCAGGTATACAGGAAAACCATTTCTACATCAGGATGCCCGCATCAAGGTTACAGGAGAAGCAAAATTTACTGCAGATATTCAATTGCCAGGATTGCTGCATGCTCGAATACTCAGACCTCCATCACACGGAGCAAAATTAAAGACTGCAGATGTCTCCGAAGCTGAAAAGATAAAAGATATCAGGGTCGTAAAGGATGGCGATTTTATTGCGGTTCTTTCAGAAGATCGTTATAAAGCTGACAGGGCAATTGATTTAATTAAAGCAGATTATGCTTTTATGGAGATCGATGTTGATGACAAGACAATTTTTAACCGGATACTGAAGGCAGAATCTGTTGCCAATGTCATTGACAGTAAAGGCAATATTGAAACAGGAAAGAAAATTTCCGATACACTTACAGAATCGGAATTTCTTAACAGCTACGTGGCTCACTCACCTATGGAGCCTCATGCAGCTACTGCCAGGATAGAAGGTGATAAGATTACCGTATGGGTTTCAACTCAACAACCCTTCCGTGCCCAGGAGAGCATTGCCAGGGAAATGAATGTTCCTCTCGAAAAGGTCAGAATAATAACACCTTTTACCGGTGGAGGCTTCGGTGGCAAATCAGAACATGCCCAGGCCGTTGAAGCAGTGAGACTTGCAAAGATCACCGGCAAACCGGTAGTCGTTGCCAGAACAAGACAGGAAGAGTTCTTTTTTGATACCTTCCGCCCTGCAGCTGTCGTTAAAATAGCTTCCGGCACTGACAAATCGGGAAATATAACACTCTGGGATTTTAATACCTATTATGCAGGTTCAAGAGGGTCGGAGACTATATATGATGTCCCCAATTCAAGGACAACGGACTATGGCAGAGGACAGGTACATCCTTTTGCGACAGGAGCATGGCGGGCGCCCGGCAACAACACTAATACCTTTGCAAGGGAATCCCAGGTAAACATAATGGCTTACCAGGCAGGAATGGATCCCCTGGATTTTCGTCTTAAAAATCTTAAGGATCAGAAAATGAAAGAGGTACTAAAAGCTGCAGCTGATAAATTTGGATATACACCCGGGAAAAATCCGAGTGGAAGGGGCTATGGTATCGCCTGCGGAACAGATGTAGGAACCTGGGTAGCACATATTGCTGAAGTTAAGGTTGATGAAAACACCGGCCATGTACAGGTTATTCGTGTTGCCTGTGCACAGGATATGGGATTAAGCGTTAATCCGCAGGGTACAACAATACAAATGGAAGGATGTATAACCATGGGCATTGGTTATGCACTTACCGAAGAGATACAGTTTAAAGGTGGAGATATCAAAAACCAAAATTTTGATACGTATGATATACCTCGTTTCTCATGGGTCCCGAAAATTGATACCGTAATTATGGACAAAAAAGACCAGCCACCACAGGGAGGAGGAGAACCTGCAGTTATATGCATGGGGGCTGTTATCGCAAATGCAATTTTCGATGCAACAGGAGCCAGGTTGTACCAGTTACCCATGACACCTGAGAGGGTGTTTGCAGCAATGAAGAAGGGAAACTGAAGAGCTTTATATTCGATTTAGCAGTTTCCCCTTCGGAGAGCCTGTCCCGCTTTGGCGGGAGGAACGAGGTTCGCGATGATCAGGCTCTATTGATTAACCGCACTGTCCTGGCTGGTAACCAAAAGTCAGCCGCATCAGAATACCCATGATTCCCTTCCTGATGGCAATAAATTCCGTTTCATATTGTTTAAAAATGTAATTTAACAGGATATAGATGGAAGCATCTTATTTTGAAGAATTGAAACCAAGTAAAAGAAATATTTATGAAAGATGTTAAAACAATCATTATTCGTAAAGTATGTCAAATGCTTTTTACAGCTATTTTTTTAATCATATTCGTTACCGGTAGTTATTGTCAGAAAAAGGATTATAAAGGAGTTCAGGTATATATTACTGCAAAATCAACCTCTCAATTATTATCCAATAGTGGTTTCAATGCTTTTGAACCATTGGAACAACCTGAGGAGCATTTTCCAACAATAATGATCGATCCTCATAAGACGTTCCAATCCATCGAAGGTTTTGGCGGAGCCTTTACTGATGCTGCTTCAGTTACATTTGGAAAGCTGCCCAAAGAGTCCCAGGAGATGATCCTGAAAGAATGCTTTGATCCTGCAGAAGGAAACGGATACACATTATGCCGTACAACAATTCACAGCAGTGACTATTCAGATGAGATGTATACCTATGACGATGTTGCCGGAGACAAAGATCTGAATCATTTCTCCATTGAACATGATATGAAATACCGCATACCATTTATCAGGAGAGCTCAGAAAACAGCAAAGGGGAACATCAGGTTTTTAGCTTCACCATGGAGTCCACCTGCCTGGATGAAAACGAATAATGACATGCTGCATGGAGGAAAACTGAAAAGTGAATATTCCCAGACATGGGCAGCTTATTTTGTTAAATACATCAAAGCTTACGAGAAAGCCGGAATTCCGATATGGGGCATAAGCGTACAGAATGAAGCGATGGCTACTCAGGTATGGGAATCATGCATTTATACGGCAACCGAAGAAAAGGACTTTGTGCGAGATTACCTGGGACCAACATTCAGGGAAGAAGGATTATCAAATGTCAAAATTCTGATATGGGACCATAACCGAGGTATAATATATCAAAGGGCCCAGATTGCATATGAAGATCCCGAGGCATCAAAATATATCTGGGGAACTGCCTTTCACTGGTATACTGGTGAGCATTTTGACAATGTCCGTATTGTTCATGATGCCTTTCCGGATAAAAACCTGCTATATACGGAGGCTGGATTGGGTGGTTCATGGTCCTCGGCCCTCTTTCTTGCCAAAAACATGATCAAGGACTTAAACAACTGGTCTGTCGGTTATATATTCTGGAACCTGATCCGGGATCAGAACGGTGGTCCGAGGCATGCAGGAGAGATTTATCCACCATCATCGCAATACAGGTCAAATATTATATCGGCTGATACAAATACAGGAGATGTTACATTTAATCCGCCACATTACATCTTCGGACAGTTCTCCAGATTTATTAAACCGGGGGCCAGGCGGATAGCAACCACCTCAAACAGTGATGATTTTATTGCAACTGCATTTGTTAATCCCGATGGAAAGGTGGCTGTAGTAATTCTTAACCTGAAAGATGCTGATCAGGCTCTTTTGCTTTGGGTAGAAGGCATGGCAGTTAAGCTTCAATGTCCGGCTGAAGGGTTAATGACATTAATTTTGCAATAACTTACAATCAATAGCCTTCTGATGACTCCTGAATAACTATTGAATGAATTTTGAATGACATACGACGCAAGGTGCACGACACGTGGTACGCTGTGCAGGATATGAGAAATCTTAACATTAATTGCTTATTTTTAAGACACTTATTCCGGACATTGTTAACGGAACCGAATATGAAAAAGATCGAAGAACTAACAGATAACAGTACCATCGAATGGCTTCTGGAAAAGGAGAATTCTTCTGTGAGATATTTTACGCTGACACATTTGTTGAATAAAGCGGAATCGGACAAGGAGGTAGCGGAAGCAAGGAAGGATATTATGACTACCGGTATTGTTCTGTCAATTCTAAGCAAACAGAATGAGGGAGGTTACTGGGGTGATCCTGAAAGATTCTATACTGATAAATACCGGGGTACCGTATGGCAGATGATGATCCTGGCAGAACTTGGTGCTGATGGTAATAACCGGCAGATACAAAGGATGGCTGAATTTATCCTTGAAAACTCGCAGGAACTTGAGGATTCCGGGTTTTCTTACCGCAGAAGTGCAAAGACAGGCGGTGGTATTGCCAGTGGTGTGATTCCCTGTCTTACAGGTAACATGGTCTGGAGCCTGGTAAAACTGGGGTTCATTGATGATTCAAGAGTAAAGAAAGGCATTGATTGGATATGCAGATACCAGAGAGCGGACGATGTTGTTGAGAAAGCTCCTTCCGGGCCACCTTATGACAGGTATGAAATGTGCTGGGGGAAGCACAGCTGTCATATGGGCGTGGTAAAATCACTGAAAGCGCTGGCTGAAATACCTGAGGATAAAAGAGACCGGGTTATCAGGGGAAAAACAGGGATGCTTGCTGAGTATTTTCTGGTTCACAGGATCCACAAGAAAAGTCATGATCCTGAAAAAGTCTCGAGACCCGGATGGCTGAAACCGGGATTCCCACTTATGTACCAGACGGACATACTCGAGATACTTGATATTCTTACCAGTCTAGGTTATAACGATCGCCGTATGGATGAAGCAGTGGGATTACTGCAGGCAAAGCAGAATAAAGAAAAGAGATGGAGGCTTGAGAACTCGTTCAATGGAAGGATGATTGTGAACATTGAGAAGAAGGGCAGTGATTCAAAGTGGATAACGCTGAAGGCGCTGAAAGTACTGACGAAATACTGATTCAGTTCTGCCTGGCCAGGAATGCAAGGAAGGGTGCAGAAAAAACTATTTTTAACCACTGAGACACTTTCTCATAGCATCCGTCCGTTTTAGGGTCTTATTTTTTTATCGGTCTAATACCTGTCGTATTTACCGTCAATTATCACCTCCTTCACTGCCTCAAGATAGCCGAATCCGTTGAGCATGTCGGGTAAAAGGTAGCTGCCTTCGACCCATTCGTTCCATGCGTTAATGGTTATAAGTTTGGGCTGTTCGGGATGGCTGTCGGCATATTTTTTCGCTCTGGCAAGCAGGGCAGCAAAACTTTGGGGTGTGTTGTGGTAGTGTACCACATCATGGATTCCTTTTGCCGGGAAACGCGGTGTATCGTCCCATCCTATTGACACGCAGGGGAAAACCGGTACATCAAGCAGAGAATCCATTTGTTTCCTTATCTTAATGGAATTTGCTCCATATGTAACATAATCTTCATCAAGTCCTCCCATATTGTACATGGCAATACTGTTGCAACCCAGTGCTTTCAAATCGTTTGCATATTTTCCGGCTGCCGCTTCCGACATTATGGAACCACCACCCTGGTTTCCCTGGATATGCAAGCCGGAGAAACCGGCCTTTTTCACTTCATCGCGAAAATAATCCAGAGCCTTGCGGGTCTCTTCCACACTGCCGTCAAAGCTTTCCAGCAGTTTGTTCATGCTGAAGATAGAGAATACCGGTTCACCATTAATTTTAAAATAGTTCGGTCGCTTGAAATACTGGTTTATGACCCTGTCCACGATGATCTGATAGTTTTTCCAGTCAACTTTAGCATGCCAGAGGATATCGGTATTATCCTTGTAGCGGTGAACGTTCCAGTAATTGTATTTCACGTCATGGTTAGCCCACATTATATAAAACTGCATTTTTTCGTTGTTCCTTGCTTTCAGGAAACCATCATTAAGGGCGCTCTCAAGAAAAGGACCCTCATCATACCAGTACCAGTCGTAAATAAATATATTGACACCATGATCAGTAGCCACATCTATCCATTTTTCCACTACTTTAGGATCGTTGTCCAATTCGTAACCCCAAAGCGGCTGACGGGGCTGGTAGTGTCCGTCGAAACGGGGATTGCCCTTTTTAATCACCTCCCATTCGCCGGTGCCTTCCGGCCACAGCTTCTCCCTGCCTAACGAATCGTTATGGCACGACGGCCAGATATACGCTGCCACATAATAATCGCTTTTTGCCGGTTTCTCTTCCTGCTGAGGTGACTGAACATCTGATGAACATCCGTAAAGAATAACCATCACTATCAGAGCCCTGAATATGAAAATTGCTTTTCCCATTGGTATAATTTTTTTATCAATTTGATTAAGGTTATCGTAACATAGAATTTTAATTTTTTTACTCACAGGTAAAGTCCCTGCACAAAGTATAGAATTTCCTTGTCAAGATAATAAAAATTGTGTGCAGGAGTAAGTCCTTTAATAACTAATTGAATTGCCAATAATTTGCATAACAGGCGACCGGCCTGGTTAAAAGCTTCTGTCTTTGGGCACCGGGTGGCTTTCTTAATAAAGATGTTTTCCAGGGGTCCACCCGCTCTTTTTCAGGTATCGGTTACCCGATTCAACAGCACCATCCTCCATTTCTGTCCCCATTGAATCATTCCACCTGTTAAGAAACCCGAAGAGAGATATAACACCGCATATTTCAACAATTTCTCCCTCACTCCAGAAACTTCTGAGCTTATATGCAATATCATCATCAACAGAATTAGGGATAGTTGAGCAGCGTAATGCGAATTCCAGGGTAATCCTCTCCTGTTCAGAAAAAGCAGGATGTGTCCTGTAATCCCAGATATTCTCCATTTTCTCCCTTTCAGCGCCATATCTCTCAGCTGCCCTTATAGTATGAGCCTGGCAATAGCGGCAGCCTGCCGTATAACTACATATATAGCCAATCATTCTCTTAAGAGCACTTGATACTATACCCTGGTTTTCCATTACTGCCTTATTAAGCTCTATAAAGGCGTATGCAATCCCTGGTCGGTGATACATAGTTTTAATACTATTGGGACAAAAGCCAAGTGTCTCATTATAAAACTCTATAAGCTTATGCAATTCATCATCACAATCTTCTTTTGCGGGAAATACCAGTGGCCTTTTCATATATATTTAAATAAAGTTATCGTTTTCAGTACAGTCGAGGCTATTTGCCGGGCTCTTCACCCACTCTACCATTCAAACATTCTATGCCGTCAATCTTATGACGTTTTTAGCTACACGTTCATCCACATTGGCTTCAGCTTCATTATTCTCGAATAAGCCTTGCAGTTCTTACCATGTGTCCCGGGAAGAAAACCGATACTCATCAGAAACTCGTTAACTATTTCTCCACCGGTAAAGGTGAAAGTCTTTTTAAATAGTTTCACCCATTCTTCCAGTGTCCTGGAATGATGGTTCTCCAGCCATTTTTCAAAGGACCCGGATTCTATCTGCAGTTTGAGAATGACCTTTGCATTTTTAATGGCGGCATTTATTTTAAGTCTGTTACGGATGATTGCGGCATCATTCAACAACCTCTCCCTGTCCTTTTCAGTGTATGCTGCAACTTTTGCGATATCAAAGTTGCTGAAAGCTTTTCTGAATGCTTTCTCCTTTTTAAGAATGATCTCCCAGTTCAATCCTGCCTGGTTTATTTCGAGTAGCAGCCGTCCGAAAAGTTCGTTGTCGTCATGTAACGGAAAACCGTAGTGATTGTCATGGTAATTCTTATGCAGATCCTTCTTCTCTCCAGGTTGTAGTGTTTCGATATATTCACAATATGTCATATCTGTCTTTTCCTGAAAGTTAATTGTTTTAGATGAATATTGAGAACCTAGCAACTTTTACCTTACGCCCTACGCCTTGCTCCCTGAGTCATGCGCCGTATTCAAACATTCCTGTTCAATTTTTGTTAAATTTGAAGAAACAAAAGTAATAACAATGTCATTCACACTTCAACCCGGGCAGAAAGCAGTTGATTTCAACCTCCCTGCCACAGATGGAAAGCGTTATCAGCTCTCTGATTTTAATAAGGCCAGGTACCTGGTACTCTTCTTTACCTGTAACCATTGCCCGTACGTTATAGGTTCTGACGAGGTCACCAGAGCCACAGCTGAGAAATTCATAAAAAAAGATGCGGCATTTGTCGGGATAAACTCAAACAGCGAGAACACCTATCCTGAAGACAGTTTTGACAATATGATCAAAAGAATGGAAAAACATAAATTCCCGTGGATCTATCTTTATGATAAGGACCAGTCGGTGGCAAAAGCTTATGGAGCGCTCAGAACGCCTCACTTTTATGTTTTTGATGAAAACAGGAACCTGGTATATACCGGCCGGGGAGTAGACAGTCCACGCGATACTTCACGTATGACAGTAAATGACCTTGACAGGAGTCTCGAAGAACTTACATCAGGAAAAACTGTCTCTGTACCCATTACAAATCCTATTGGATGCAATGTTAAATGGGATGGTATGGATGCACACTGGATGCCGCCGGAAGCATGTGATCTTGTTTAACGGTCTTTAGCCGTGAAACTTTCTTAAACCACAGAGGACACGGAGTTCAATGGAAAGAAAGGCCATTGAGCCGTTGCGCCATTGAGCCTTCTTGATTATTGTTATTAAGTCATTAACTTTATTTTTGTAACATGTAATTATTTAACAGAATAATATATGAAACGGGAACAGTATATTCCATTTGACAAGGAATTCCTGCTCGAAGAACAAATAGCAGAATACAATGCTGATAATAAGGAAGCTGAGGATTTCAAAAGGCTGTTTGATATACTGGAACATTATTTTCACTACGAAGCATTTAACCTTATACGTAAGCTGAAACAAAATTATGCCTTATTCAATCCCGATCTGAACCCAAAAGAACGGGCACGATTTGCCGGTAAGAGTGATTTTATAATCTTCAAAGAAACTCTGATAAAGGTTCTTGAAAGAGGCAATTACAGACCTGTTGACCAGGAAACCCTGAACGAGGCTTTTAAAAATTCTGATCTGATTGGCCTAAAGCTTGCAATTGAGTTTAACGATTTTAAAGATTATGGATTATATGTGCGTGGACACCATAAAACCAGAGAAAAGGTAACTAAATTCTTTTTCTGGAAGAAAGAAATAGAGTTTGAGTACTATGACAGTGTAATGATCTATCTAAATTATAATGATGCAGATTACTTTAACGAAAAGAAGGTTAGTTTAAAAAAACTGCCTTTTGATCCGGGATGTATAGTATTAAAAATCTTCAAACGCGTTCCTAAAAACGATCTCGAAACTATTTTCCCGAATGCAGTTCCCAAGATGTCGACCACAGATAAAATATTATTCTGGGTACCGGGTATTGGCGGAGGTATTTCATTGTTAAGCTCTAAGGTGATTCCTGCTCTGATCGTAATGTATGCAGCTTACAAATCAGGTGAGTCACTGGATCTGTTAAACAGCAAGACTGCTCTTAATCAGGGACTGATCGCCCTAGGAATATTGGGAGGTTACCTGTTCCGTCAGTACAGCAGCTTTGTGAACAAAAAAATAAAATTCTCAAAAATGCTGTCCGATAGTCTATACTTTAAGAACATGGGAAATAACAGCGGAGCATTTTATTCTCTGCTTAACTCTTCGGAAGAAGAAGAACTTAAGGAGACTATTCTGGCATATGCATTTTTAAACAGGAGCAGTAAGCCATTAACGGAAGAAGAGCTCGATAATCAGATTGAATCATGGTTTAAAACGAAGCTGAATTCAGATCTTGATTTTGATGTCAGGGATGCTTTGTTTAAATTAAAAACCATTGGTCTTGGTATCGAAACAAATGGTAAATGGGAAGTTTTGCCATTAAACAAGGCTCTCATCAGAATAGATGAAGTATGGGACGGGGCTTTTGAGTATAACCGGTAATAGTATAATACACCCGGTCAGTCATTTGTCCGCTGGCTGGCGGCCATCATTGAAAGTCATTAGCACTTTGTGCGTCATTATGCGCTGCGCGCTGTCATTGGCTTCGGCGTCATTTGGCACTGCGTGCCGTCATTGGTTGTCATTTAGGATAAATCCCAGGTAACCACCTAATAACCACCGTATGACAACCGAATGACCACCGAATGACAACCTAATGACAATCAATTACAACCACTAAAACCTGATTTCAATCCAGCCTTTTACCTTCCAATCGCCTGGCTCTTACTGTCACTCTCTACCTGAATCTTGCGGTTAAGCTTCTTCACGTTCTTTCCTTTATTGAATTTATAAGAATAGGAGAACTGTATGAAATTTGCAATATCAATGCCTGTGATACTGGTCGAGTTGTAAGCCGGTGTTTCAGTTTCTGTACGCTGGAAGTCAACATTCTTTCTGAAGGGCAGCAGCCAGAAGACACCAATGGTGTGATTCTTAAACTGATATTGGCCTCTCAATCCATAAAGCGGAAGTGAGTATGTCTTCGACTGAGCATTTATATTTACTCCGTTATAGTATACATAAAGGAATGCTGTGGTCTTCTTTTTCTTATCAAGATTCGCATACGCATAGCTGGTTATGGCATATGAGAAATAATCCCTGGGTGGTATTGAGAACACAGGATCTGTATAGCCTTCAAAATGTCCCTTGAAGATCCTTGCGTTGATATTGACATACCAGAGCATTGCATTAACACCTCCTCCCAACTCATAACCACTGAGCAGGTTGAATGGTTTTGTGAGAGTTGTTATGGCTCCGTCAACAGGTGATGGGACAATGCTGAAGCGATTGCTGACCTTATCTGAGAAGAACTCGTCATAAACATAAGGTGAGAAATAATTGCTGCCAAAGTTCCAGGTATAGGTAAGCTGTAACCTGTCACGAAAATCAGGACGCAGGTTCGGGTTACCCTGCGAGATGGCATAACTCTGTCCTATCCTCCAGTAAGGGTTCATCTGATAGATACCCGGATTTATAAATTAAGGAAATGAAACAGATTTCGTTTTTGGCAGACCACAAAGTCTAACTTAGGCAATATTAAACCAATATACAGGTTTTCCCTGTTGCTCTTATTTATTTATGGAATTATCGATCCTGATCCTCTCACGCTTATTCGCGACATCATAGCCCAGCTGAAAGACCAGCTTTGTTATCTGTTCCATTTTATCATAGTCAATCCTGGATTCTTCATCAGTTATCCGGTGTGTATCGGCATTAACACCTGTATGGAACATTACTGCTGGAACTCCTTTATTCCAGAAACTCTCATGATCACTTCCTCCGGCTTCTATGTCTTCACCTTTATCAATAATTTTCAGTCCATTCTTTGCAGCTGCTGACGATATCATCCGGGTCACATCCGAACTTTCATGCTTCGTGTATAATATTACCTCGTCGGGGCCTATAACATCAAGCTCAATTCCAAAAAACCTGCCTGTATCCGCCGGTGTGCGAGTGCGTCCAATCATATCGAGGTTAATATCAAGCAGGGTCCTGTCAAGAGTGATGGCCGGGTTATTGACATAATATTCTGAACCCAGCAAACCCTTCTCCTCACCGTTTACCCAGGCAAAGACTACCGATCGTAAAGGCTTCTTCTCTAATTTCATAAATGCTTCAGCCAGTTCAATAAGTCCAACAGAACCTGAAGCATCGTCATCCGCACCGTTATATACCTCTCCGTTGCTGTCTGTTCCCGCATGATCAAAATGAGCAGTATAAACAATACATTCATTCTTAAGAACAGGATCTGAGCCCTCCACGATACCTATCACATTCTTACTGTCAAACTTTCTCTTTTCAACTGCTGCCTTCAGGGATACATTAATACCCGGTATTTCCACAGAAACAGGTTTCCCGGAAGCATATATCTCATGCTGGTATTGTTGCAATGTTTTACCTGATGAACTTAACAGCTGATTGGCAGCACCGGGTTTTATGAATGCAAGTATGAAGGGGATAGAACGCAGGGTGTCTTCTTCTGGATATACCTGTCCCGAGCGTGTAACCTCATAGAGCATTGACATAAAAGGGTCTTGTTCAGAATAAGAAGGATCAAAGACCATAAGCAATGCTTTAGCTCCTCTTTCGAAGAGACTCCCGATCTTTCCTTCTTCCGACTGGAAATTAAGTGATGACTCTCCTTCCCCCTTCCTGACCATTTCAGGTGTCCTGGTCATAAACAATACGATCTTATCTTTAACATCTATGCCATCAAAATCATTATATCCCGACTTTTCATCTTCATAACCATAACCTGCAAAAACAATCTTCCCGGCAGCATCCATTGTCCTGTGACCGGTCATCAGGAGCATCAGCGAGTCAGTAGAAAAAAGTTCTTTCCCATTATAGTCTGAAATTTTCAGATAAGACTCCTCCATCTTATTTCTATATGAAGCCAGAAGCATGTGTTGATAGTAGTCGTCACCTCCTGGCTTAAGTCCAAAACGCTTAATAATTGATTTAATATACAGGCCAGCCACATCGTTTGCCTCAGTCCCTGTCTCCCTACCCATTAAAAAATCTGATGCCAGGAACTCCATGTTGGCCTTAAGATCTTCTTTCTTTATTGTAGCTAATCCCTCTTTTTGTCCCAAAACAAATCCCTGGAAAAGAAAGAATATCAAAATTGTTATAAAGGCATTTTTCATTATGATAATTTTTAATTCTCTAAAGATATATAATAAAAGGCGTCAGGCTCCCGATAGCTATCGGGAAGGCGTCAGGCGTCAGGTATTAGCTATATAAAAAGGTTTTTTGAATGCAGGCGAGACATAATTGAAAACACAGCGACAACACATGAGGGTTCATGCTGCCGATGCCCTTTGTCCAGTCAAACAGACAATTATTCAATACGGATCTTGTTTCCGGTGCCTAGTCCGAAATAGTCATCCCCGAATGCCACTTTGAACATCTCAATCTGCTTATCACCTGTACAGTGTGTGGCTCCGCATTTAACATTTCCAAGGTCTTTCATCGCGGAAATAATCTCATTCATCTCGCTGTCTGACTTATTCATAAGGTGAAACCCACCAAATACCATGTAGATGTTTTTATTGAAGTCGGTTTTTATTTTACTGAGCATTTCAACAATACCAGGATGTGAACAACCCGTCAAAACCACCAACCCTTTTTTTGTATCAAGCACAAGTGTCTGCTCCGCAATCTTATAGTCAAACTCACCTGATGTGAACAGATGATCACATATCTCAGCAGGAGCATCAGCGAGTATCGGATGAAGTTCATATCCTGTCATCTGTTTTTTGAAAGAGGATGAGAAGGAGTGTGGTATTATAACCGGAATGGCAGTTCTCATCTTTACAAATGATGGTATGCCTCCGGTGTGGTCACCATGCTCATGCGATATAACAAGGATATCAATTTTTGAAGGATCAATACCAATCTCTTTGAAGTTAGATTCGAAAACATCCTGCCGTGTACCTGTATCAAAAAGAATCCCTTTATCAAGTCCCTCAATAACTACTGAATATCCCCAATCAGCTTTAGTACCTTTAACACACACATAGTTATCATAAAGAACTGTAATTGTCACCGGTGAAGTGATCCCGCTCTCAGCTGTAACACTTTTGATCCCCTTGAAATCTTCGAGTTGATCATAAACCTGTCCAGAACTGCTGCAACTTTGAAACAGTAGCAACAATAGTAATACAGAAAACTTTATTTTATTCATATATCTATGTTTTACTGCAATTTAAGAAATTATAATATCAATTTAAAGCAAACTTCTTGACATTAAGCCGGGATCAGGAATACAATTAATTACAACCGAATTTCAGAATAACCTCTTCCCTTCTTCACTTACTAAAATAAGCTTCTTTAACCTGTTCATCCTGGTCTCTTCCTGCTTCGCGGAGTTGATCCAATAGATCCTTACCTTTTTGTATGACGGCGCCTGTTTCTCAAAGTAGCTCCAGGCTGCCTTGTTTTTCCTGAAGAGTTTTTCCATTTCAACTGGCAGTACAGCAGAGAAATTCTCATAGGAATAGCGGTCGCCGTGCTTATCTTTTCTGTTGTTGAAAAGCTCCAGCCCGACTGGAGTCAAAAGCCCTGCCTTACTAAGCTCCTCAACTTTTTTGATATTCACCCTGCTCCAGTTACTTCCCGGCCGGCGTGGTGTGAAACGAATAGAGTAGCTTTCATCATCAACATTTCTCCTTATCCCGTCTATCCATCCGAAACAGAGCGCCTGGTCAACAGATTCCGACCATGTCATTGAAGGTTTGCCGGTTTCTTTTTTGTAATATCCTACAATAAGCTCTTTTTCAATCGAATGGTTTTTTTCAAGCCACTTCCTGAACTCTTTTTGTCTCTGAAAATAGATAGGTTTCATAAAAAAATGAATATGCAGATTTTAACTCCGTGTCACCCCGTGAAATCCGTTGTTAATAACCCTTTTACCCACCCAAAATCCCCTGGCAAAGGTGATTTGCGCCGTTGCACCGTTGTGCCATTGCGCCTCTGAGCCGTTGCGCCATTGCACCTCTGAGCCGTTGCGCCATTATGCCGTTGTGCCGTTGCACCTATCTTCTATATCCCGGTCCCCTTACAACCCGTCCGGGTTTTGCACCTGTGTGTTCACCATTGTTTATGACCTGAACCCCGTTTACAAATACATGTACCATACCCGACGCATAATGGTGAGGAGCCTCAAAGGTGGCATTGTCCTGGACTCTATTTCTATCAAAGACCACAATATCAGCATAATAGCCCTCCTTCAATGATCCACGCCTATCGAGCTTTAAGTTTGTCGCAGGGAATTCCGTAAGCTTATGAACAGCCTCTTCAAGCGGGATCACCTTTTCATCCCTGACATATTTCCCCAGCAGCCGTGCAAAATTACCATAAGCCCTGGGATGTGTGCTGAATTTAAGGAATACTCCTTCCGTGGAATATGATCCACCATCAGAGCAGAAAGCCATCCATGGCAGTGTGATCTGTCTCTTCACATTCTCCTCCGACATTGAGAAATAAACCACTCCTATCCTGCTGTTATCGTCGATTACAAGATCCATGACCGTCTCTTCAGGCGATTTCCCTCTTTTTACAGCTATCTCCGCAAGAGTCTTGCCGGTAAGGTATTTCAGTGAGTCGGTGTTAAATCCTATTACCATCACCTTTTCAGCTGATCCGGTCCTTTTCATAATCGATTCCCTGATCCCGGGCGCAATCCTGCTTCTTATTACCGGATCCTGCAGTCTTCTCCTCCATTGGTCGAAGCCTCCTTCCTGTACCCACTCAGGCATCACAATATCAAATCCTGTGGAGCTTGCAATATAGTTGTACATGTCAGCAGTGATGTGGAGTCCTGCTGATCTTGCTGAATCTATCCTGCCTATTACATCATCAAGCAATCCCCAGCTTGCTTTGCCTGACTGCTTGAGATGGTATATTTCTGTCCTTATACCGGTTTTATCAGCAACATTAACTGCCTCATCAAGGGCCGGCAATATACCTGTGCCTTCATCCCTGATATGTGTTATATACATGCCATTATATTTCTGAGCAACAGATGCAAGAGACTCAAGCTCATCGGGCTTTGCAAAGCTTGCCGGGACATACTGAAGAGCCGAACTTACTCCTACAGCTCCCTCTTCCATCGCCTGGGCGACAAGCATCTTCATCGAATCGAGCTCAACGGAAGTTGGAGGCCTGTTTTCATATCCTACCATGTAGATCCTCACTGTAGCAGTGCCGATGAAAGAAGCCACATTTGTTGAAACCCCCTTTTTAACAAGAAAATCAAGATACCCGCCAAGTGTAGTCCAGCTTACATCATACCGGATATCGCCCTGACTGTTTTTCATATCCTCTTTCATCTGGCCATTAAGTGGTCCCATTGAATCTCCCTCACCAAGCACCTCTAGTGTCACTCCCTGCCTGATATCCCCCTGTGACAGGCCATCTTCAATTAGCGATTCATTTGCCCAGCTGAGCATGTTGATGAATCCCGGGGCCACTGCAAGGCCGCTGGCATTGATCTCTTTTTTACCAGTGGCATTTTTCAGGTCACCAATAGCAGCAATTGTATCGGATATGATACCGATATCAGCCTTGAAAAATGGGGCTCCCGAACCATCATAAACATCTCCCTTCCTTATAAGTATATCATATTTCACAGGAGCGGAACAGCCTGTCAGTATAAGAGTCAGGATAACAATAGTCTTTAGGGCTTTCATAACGATTAACTAATATATTCTATGTAAAAGTAGCGAATAAAGAAGAGCTTAAATGAAAATTTTACTAATATTGGTATTGTGATATAAAGGTTTCAGGCAGAAAAATGGAAAATAATAGTCTCAAAGGCTTTGATAACGAGAAATACCTGCTGGAGCAGACTAATTCTATCCTGGAAAGAGTGAGCAGGTTTAACCATAAGCTCTACCTGGAATTCGGCGGGAAGATCTTATTTGATTACCATGCAGCCAGGGTGTTGCCGGGTTTTGACCCAAACGTGAAGATGCGTCTCCTGCAAATACTCAGAGACAAAGTGGATGTTATCCTCTGTATTCATGCCGGTGCTATTGAAAGAAAAAAAGTAAGAGCCGATTTCGGAATTACCTACGATGTTGATACACTTAAAACTATTGATGATTTCAGAGAATGGGGAATAGAGATCACTGCTGTGGTTATTACCCGTTATGAAAATCAATCTCCTGCCAGGGCTTTCAAGAACAAACTTGAGTTAAGGGGAGTGAAGGTGTATTTACATTATCCAACAATAGGATATCCTACAGATGTTGACCTTATTGTAAGTGATAAAGGATATGGTTCAAATGAATACATTAAGACCACAAATCCTATTGTCATAGTTACAGGACCGGGTCCGGGAAGCGGAAAACTTGCCACCTGCCTGTCCAATCTTTACCATGAGTATAAGAAGGGAGTGAAGGCCGGATATGCAAAATTTGAGACTTTCCCCATCTGGGATCTGCCCATTGATCATAAAGTCAATATTGCATATGAAGCTGCTACAGTTGATCTTCGTGATGAAGTGCTTATCGATGAACATCATCTGAAAGCATATAATAAAAGGGTGGTGAACTATAACCGTGATATCGAAGCTTTTAACCTCCTCCGGAGGATTATTGAAAAAATTACAGGCGGTGAGTCAATGTATAAGTCCCCTACAGACATGGGAGTGAACCGTGCAAGCTCAGGTATATTGAATGATGATATAATCACAGCAGCCTCTCACCAGGAGATCATCCGGAGATATTTCAGGTGCGCTGTTGAATATGCAATGGGACTTGCAGATAAGGAAACACTGGAGCTTGCAGACAAAATAATGATTAAAGCAGGGGCCAGAGTTGAAGACCGTAAAGTTGTTTTGCCGGCCAGAGAAGCTGCAAAAAATGCCGAAAAAACGGGTAAAGGACATGACGGGATCTATTGCGGAGCATCCATAGAGTTAAACAACGGTACAATTATTACAGGAAAGAACTCGCCCCTTATGCATGCATCTTCAAGCCTGATCCTGAATGCTGCCAAAAAACTGGCCGGACTCCCCGACAGCATGTATATTCTACCCGGAAATATTATTGATTCGGTAACTTATCTTAAAAAAGACATTCTTGATGGCAAGATGGTTAGTCTCGATGTCGACGAAACTCTAATTGTCCTTGGAATAAGTGCATTATCCAATCCAGCAGCAAAGATGGCACTTGAGAGTCTTAAATACCTGCGCAACTGCGAAGTACATCTTACTCATATACCAACGCCGGGCGATGAAGCAGGTTTGCGCAAACTAATGGTAAATGTTACATGCGATCCGGAGTATTCAAGTAAGAGTTTATTTATTGGCGGGTGACAATAATTGTTGCTCTTTAATCTTCAACTTAACCGCATTCAGATCGATCGGTCCTATATCGGTTTCAAGCCATATTATGCCATCCTTATCAGAAAAACCGTACATCGCAATTCCCTTTCCAAGAATATCCTCGTCAACTCTTCTGCCTGTCCTTATATGGTAAAGTACCGGATACTCTTCAACCCTTGAACCAGGAGCGCTGAACATATAGTCAACCTGAGCCCATTCATTATCAGAACTTGCATCCATTAGTGCGATCGCCATTTTAGCTCCCCCGCTTGTTTCTTTATACTCTTTCAGTTCTCTCATATTTACAAGCACAATCCCTGATCTGATGTCAGTGTTAAATAAAACCATATCATTTCCTTCAGGCTCATATATTTTCCGGATTATTTCGTCGCTGCTAACGGGATCTGTTATCATGTCAGAACAGAGTATATCCGAAATACATGTATCATCCCAGCTCGAACCAGGATAAACATCTGCTATTTCGAACTTAAGGAAGTAGTGTAATTCCATAGGAGTCTCATATTCTTTAACATCATCTAACCTCTCTCTGAAACGCATTCTGAAATCGCGGGTAAGATTAACTCTTTCTTTAAATGCAGTTTCCGGATCAACCGGAAGCGGAATGCTCTGTGCAACCATAGCATCGCGAAGCACAACAAGATTTTCGCTGCCAATCTGCTTTGCATAGTATCCATCACCAATCTCTGTTACATGACCAGGCATGTGGAATCCTACAAAAAGAGTAACCTTAATACTTTTAACTCTGCTGTTCTTTTTAAAAACAGTTTCAGATTTCTGATAACCATTACGTATCTCCAGTTTTTCAGGCAGAGCATAACCCAGATCTATATGAAAATATTCCCCTTTGCCATAACCTTTTACACCCTCAACCCATGCAGTAGCCGGATCGTCATCTAACAGGTTATGTGCCCCGTAGGGTCCAAGCTCGCCTTCAAAGGGATTCCCTGGTTCAAGCTCTGAACTGCAAATTGCCTTTCCTACAAACAGCAGTTCGATCCAGTCATCCTGCAAGGAGAAACCCGATAAAAAAACCAGGATCGCAAAAAGTGATAGAATCTTTTTCATTTTAAGCAATTTTGTCCTTTTAAATAACTATATAATGTACAAGTTACACATTCTAAAAATATTGACAATTAATTACTCATCCTCTTTTTTACAGTTGTCCATGTTCCAGTTATAAGGAAACTCTCTTCCATATAACCAATCATATTAACGAACCTTTTCATTGGCACAGCAAATGTAAGAACATCCTCAGGTACACAGGGGCGTGCAGAAGGATCGAACATTCCGATAATAGCCCTTGGATTATCAGAGAGACTTTCAAGATATGGATAGTGGATTATGGATCCGCAACCTGCTCCAAAAGGAGTAATTGTCATGTTAGGATCAGTCTGGTCAAAGTTGGCTAGTGTGAAAAGCCCCGACAGGACATCAGGACTGGCAAAGAAGATAACAACATCAGGATTATCATCTTCTGTCAGCATATCCCACCGCTTGAAGATGATATTCTTGCCATTGACTGGAAGAGTCCTCTGTTTTTCCATAAATACCTTCACCATCTCAGGAGTACGTATATATCTCTCTCCCTCCATCTTTTCGTTGCCACACGAGAGGAAATATTCAAATCCGGGTCTCATTTTATCTGTATAACCCAGATATCGCCTTGCTCCGCCGCATTTCAGCGATTCATCGTTGAACCATAATGATCTGTCGTTCCTTACCTTTGCCAGTTCACATATCAGACAACTCCGGCCTGCTGGTTTCTCTGCCTTTTCAGCACCACCATCACCTTCTGCATAATAAAATGTTATTGGAAGTTCAGCCATACCGAAGTATTTCTTCCAGAGATCGAGAAATTGTTGTTTTAGTTCTGTTTTCATTATCTGTGACTTTTGTCACATAAAATTAGTCACATTTTTGGATGTTTATTTGTTCATGGGGTTTTCGATTAGGGGGATTTGCAATTTGTGCCCTTAAAATCGGAATACCGTCGTATTATGATTTTCCTTTCCTGAAGCTGAACCAGTTTTTTATCTTCTCCCAGAAACTTTTACCAAGAATAAAGATACTCACATAGAATGTCACCTCACCAATTATGATTAATCCGGTAATGATCCCGGCTATCTGACCCTTTGTGTATCCAAACCATGGTATTACCAGTATCAGGAGAAAGGATATTGCTGAGATGGCGAGAAGGATATAGCCGGATAGTCGTAACACGATAGTCTTTTGTGGTTCTGGTTAGAGGTTACTGATTATTCAATTAAGTATATTAATAGTTAAACAAAATTATTGATGAAAAGTTCGGCTCCAGTTACACCTCCACCCTGAAACTGAAACTCCAATATAATACTAAAACCCAGAACTATGAGCCATCTCTTTTCAGCCAGAAGTTGGTTCTTGCTTTCATTGTCAGCTTAACTTCATTACCACCAGAGGGGAGAGACAATCCTGTGAAACCATCAAAAGAATCTCGCTCATCAGAAAATGTAATTGAAATATCTGTTGTCTGCTGATTGTAGTTATGTATAACCAGGCTGCCGTCAGCAAGTTTTTGCACTGATACTCTGGCTGGTGCATCAATAACAGGATCGCCCTCCTGATGAAACGCATCGCGGATAATATTGACCCATTCACGTGGAAGCTCAACCAGTCCCAAAGGACGTGGTGCAAGCAGATGCTCCCCTACAGCCTCAAAATCTTCCTGTGAAAATGTATGTGTATTTATAACATAGATATTCTTTTCCTTGTTGCAGATCAGATAGGGATTGTTGCTATTCTCAGATGATTTCAGTAAAACACATGCGCCACCAGGCACAAGCCGGTAATCAGTCTTTAAAGGAACTGCCAGTTTAAAGATGCTGTCTTTAAGTTCAATCGATTCAATCTCTGATTTCATCTCCGTCAATGGCCATTTGACCTGTGCAAACTGTGCCAGTTTATCTCCATCCTTTGCTTTTGCGAGAAAGCCTGCTGTCATAATTATCTTTGATCCTCCCCTGAGCGATTCAGCTACTCTGGATGAAATCTCTTCATCAGCTGCCGCCTGTGTGGGAAGAAAAATTACCTTATCATAACCGGGGTAAGAGGATTCCGGAATAAGGGATATGCCTAACATACCAATATAATCAAACAGGTAGAGGTCACCCCCTGCATCGCTGTTTGGTGGTTTATACCCGGCGGGACCTTGAACCGGTCCTGAAGCTATCTTCTCAGCCAGGCTGACTAGCTTCTCAAAGTCCTGAATAAGAAGATGATGCCCCGGATGCCCGCTTATGAAACTGTCGAAGCTGAAGATTATCAGCTCCCTCGAACCGGCAAGCACGCTCTGATATGCTTGCTCCAGGAAATCCCTATCAGTGCAATCAATATGGTCGAACCAGGAACCTCCCGACTTGCTTCCAGCAATAGAATTGAGCCACCTCAAATTGATGAATCCCTCGTAAGGCTGAACAAATCCAAAACGCTGGGTGTATTGTCCGCGCGACTCCGTGCCAACCCATATACCATCAAATAATTCCGTTTTAGCGGCTACATCATACCCGAATATATGAAAACGATCATACCATTGTGGATATTTAATGATCATTCTGATAGCGGGATTCTTCATCTTTGCCGGTTTGATAAATATTGATTCAGATAGGTCTGTTAGCAGCATCCGTCTGTATTCCGACCAGCTCATGTCGCCTTTTGCAGCCTTCGATTCGAGGCTTGTATCAGAAGTACATAGGAAATCGTCAATAATAAAACTTTGGAAGAAAGGGGCTGAGTCTTCAATAACTCTCCTCAAGTCATCCTGCGTCTTCTGGTTTTGCCAGTTAAACCATCCCAGCGGACCTTCCTGGCGTAAACCGAAATTGTTACCCGGTACTGTTGCGATACCGCCAACAACCTCGAACCCGTTATCTTCAAGGAACTTAACACTTGGTTCAATAAGCTCAGGGCCGATTACAAGTCCGCTCCTGTAAACTTCCAGATATACTTTTGTAATCCCATAACATCTGAGCAGGGATAGAACCTCTCTTCTGCCTTCAAAAGTACTGAACATCTGCTCAACAGTATGTGCAGTAACATATGTGCTGAGCCTGAGTGTCTCCTTCTTGTTATTTGCCAGTTTCCAGAAATCATCCGGGTTTTGTTCCGGTCCATTGCATGAAACTACCATAAACAAAGAACAAATTATCATAAATGCAGATAGACGTATCATATCAGATCAATTATTTAAAAAATTTACTATATCAATTATTCCAGATATCACCCTAAAGATAAAGTTAATTCGGGAACCATTTTAGTTACAATAAAGTTCAACCAAAACATATATGCCTTAAGCAACGTTATATGTAAGAGAGGGAGCAATATTGATATATCTTTGCTCTTCTTCATTTAATTTTAAATTCGATGAATGAAAAACAGAAGAGAAAGCCAGGCAGTGGTTTAAAAGAGATGCTCAAGCTTTACAGGTACCTTAAACCATACCGATGGAAATTTGCTCTCGGACTGTTATTCCTATTAATATCAACAGGAGCCAGCCTGATGTTCCCAAAGCTTCTGGGTGACATGGTTGATATGGGCAATAAGGGCAGGCTGGCCGAAGATATTACCAGGACAGGAATAATCCTTCTTTCAATCCTTATTACACAGGCTCTTTTCTCTTATATGCGTACAAGGATTTTCGTCCAGGTAACAGAGAGAACACTTGCTTCGATAAGGCAGCATCTATACAATCATCTTATAAAACTGCCAATGTCATTTTTTTCTGAAAGGAGAGTCGGAGAGCTCAACAGCCGAATATCATCAGATATTTCACTGTTACAGGATTCCATCACCGGTACGCTGGCTGATATCATTTATCAGCTCCTGGTGGTAACCGGCGGCATAACTCTGATGATGATATCATCATACCAGCTTACACTTTTTATGCTCGCTATTGTTCCTGCAATGGCTTTGATTGCTTTCTATTCGGGAAGAGCTATACGCCGATATTCAAAAAAGGCCCAGGCATTTGTGGCTGAGTCTAATACAATTGTGGAAGAGACCCTTCAGGGGATACAGAATGTGAAAGCTTTTACAAATGAGACCTTTGAGAGCAAAAGGTATAATGAAAAGACAAATGAGGTTGCCCGGGCCGGAATTAAAGGCGGAAAATACCAGGCAGCCTTCTCATTCATTATACTCGGGTTTTTTATTGCGATGGCTGCAGTAATATGGAGAGGAGCAGCATTGATTTCGAAAGGCATGATGGAAGCAGGGCAGCTCTTCTCATTTGTAATATATTCAGGATTCATAGCAGGTAATATTGCAGGTATGGCCGGTGTCTACAGCCGTTTGCAGAAGACAATCGGTGCTGCAGAATATCTGCTGCAGCTTCTCGATGAACCAACTGAGGAGCTTGATGAGATCTCTGATCTTATTCCGGAAGACAGACTACTTGGGCAGATTACATTCGAGAATGTTGAGTTCAGTTATCCCTCCAGGAAAGAACTGGCTGTACTTAAGGATGTAAGTTTCAATATTGAACCGGGACAGGAGATTGCTCTTGTAGGTCCCAGTGGTGCAGGAAAATCAACCATTGCATCATTGCTGCTTAAATTCTATGATCCTACCGACGGAAGTATTCTCTTTGACGGTCGTGACAGTAAAAGTTTTCCGGTTACTTCACTGCGTTCTCAGATGGCTATTGTGATGCAGGATGTATTTCTGTTTGGTGGAACTATAAGGGAAAATATAGCCTATGGCAGGCAGGGTGCTTCGGAGAATTTAATAATTGATGCAGCTGTAAGGGCAAATGCATGGAATTTTATACAGACATTTCCCAATAAGCTGGAGACTATAGTCGGGGAACGGGGGATTCAGCTTTCAGGCGGTCAAAGGCAGCGTATTGCAATAGCCAGGGCCGTACTGAAAAATCCCAGGATATTAATTCTTGATGAGGCCACTTCATCACTAGATTCAGAATCTGAGAGACTTGTTCAGGAGGCACTGGAAAAACTAATGGAAGGGAGAACATCTGTAGTAATCGCCCATCGCCTGGCAACTGTAAGGAAGGCGGACAAGATAATTGTACTGAATGAGGGAAGGATAGTTGAAGAGGGCACTCACAATGAACTGCTTTCAGAAGGGAATGGTCTTTACAAAACACTTACTGAACTTCAGTTTACAACTTGATCATTCTCTAAAATTCATTCCATATTTAAAGCAATATATTTTCAGATAAAAATGCTATTTTTGCAGACCTTAATGTGGTAGCTTTCGCTAAAGCTACGGAACACAGCCAGCCTTCGTTAAAACTTCGGCTGGTAAAACGGGGTGTGGCGCAGTTGGCAGCGCGCGTCGTTCGGGACGACGAGGCCGGAAGTTCGAGTCTTCTCACCCCGACTTTTAAAATGATAAGACCGTTGTAAATCAATATATTACAACGGTCTTTTTCATTGTGGTAATTAATGTGGTAATAAATATTATAATTTATTGTCTCCTAAATTAATTCTTTTACATCCATTTTTTCAGATTTGTCATTATGAATTTGCAGGGTCGATTGATGTGCGTTTGTATTTATTTTCCTTCTACAATTTTGATTTCTTCCTCAGTCAACTCATAAAGTTTGTAAACCATCTCATCCAATTGCTTTTCTAATTGATTGGTATCAGCTTCTGGATTTTCTTCTTTTGCATTAAGCAATTTTTCAACAATATTGATAATGGGTTTTTGATTAATTCTTGAAAAATCAGGACAAGGTATTTTTGATGCATATTGTTCATCGTACCTTGTGCTTCTGATTGCATTGTTGTAAACAAATTTGTAAAGTAGCCAAGCAAAGAGTTTTGAGTTATTTACCCCAAACAAAAATTTTAAGTTGATATCTTTATTTTTTAAAAAGGAGCATGATATTGTTTCAAACACAATTTTATTCTCATAATCTAAGGTTGCCTGCAAATAGAAATGTGGGTAAGGATTCATTACGTGTGCTACAGCAAGTTGATTTAAGATTTTTGGTTTTAGCCGGTATGAATATTCATTCTCGTCAAAATTTTAAATTTATAAAATCAGTCGCATTATCAAAATAATATTTGTTTAATTGTGCGCCTCTATAAATCGAAGTTTTTCCCATATTTGTTTTAACTTTGCCCTGCCATTCAATCCTGTTAAAAGGATGAAAAACATTATTAAATGATGGGGGGAATTTTTATTCATAAAAATGAATTTAAATGAACTTTCATCATATCACTACAGCAATTTAATATCACCAAATGTTCTCTTTTAAATAAAAATCTACCCAGACATCTATTTGCTTTACAGAATTGGGGCGTAGAATGATCTTTAAGTCTTTGTCCATCATAAATAATGTAGGTGTAGCAAACACATAATAATCATTTACGGCTTCGGTATTCCACTTCTTGTAATCGCATATACTGACGAAAGGAAATATACTGGAAAAACCTTTGAATATTGTTTTATCGGTATCCAATGAAATAAAAACAACTTCTACACCTTTTAATTTCCATTTCTCGTAAAGTGGAAGTAGTTGACTTAGTTCTTCGGCACACTTCGGGCACCAACTGGCTCCAAAAATAACTACTTTATAAGCTGATATAATATCTGATAATCGGCATGGAGTTTTTATAACCGAACCACTTTCTAAAACATCACCGCTAAAAACAATATCGGGTGCTGTGTTCCCTTTTTTCATGGCTCTGTAAGACTCTAATTGTTTTGCCAAATCATCATTTACTGTACAACTATTTTGTGTTAATATTTTAACAGCCAGATATTCTGATGCCTGGAATAAGCTATGACGCTCAAATAAATTGAACAGGTACCTGGTAATTTCGTTGAATTTTTGTTCGTCTTTCGACAGGTCAGGTATTAAATAATCAATAGAAATACTCATTTCTTTAAAAACAGTATCCAATGGCTGTCCCATGTTCTCTAATAACCAGAAATGACTTTCAATGGCATCCTTTAGCAACCCGCTATTATAAAGCCTTTCATCGGTATAATCCAATTTTCTGAAAGCATTTATTATAACCGGAATTTCTTCGGTTCGGTATTGGGCAACTGTGGAAACCGAACTTACCAGTTTTCGGTTGGGTAAGAACCAACTGACATAACTCCCGGGATTTAAGCTTTTCAGAAAATCGTCATCCTCTTGTTTAATGCGTAGCATTTCTGCTTCAATAGCTTGAGAGGGTAATTTTTGAATTGAAAAGAGTGAATCTGCCTGGTATATTTTTCGCAGATAAACCCAGGCACTTAAGGCTTGCTCACGCTTGGGGTGCTCGATAGCATATTGTACAAATATTTGATTTTCTTTTCCTTTTATGATCTCAACACTTTCCGGTACGCTTAATGCTTCGCCTTCCAGCTGAATATCTTCATTGGCAAGTACCACAAAATAGGCTTTGTTGTCTTCGGCTGCTAAATAGCCCATACCTCTGTTTTTATCGGCATAGTTTAATTTAAAATCGCCTTGCTCCGAAACACTTGTGCTATCAATGGTGTAAATACCAAAACCCTCAAAACCGACCAGGCGAACATACTGACCTTCTAATGCAGGAAAATTGCCGGTGATGGAGTGTTGAGCAAAGGCACTCAGTGATAAAAGACAAATAAATAGAAAAATTGTAATGTTTTTAACGTTCATAAGCTGGAAAGTTCATAAAGTTTGAAAAGGGAAAATTCATAAAGCTCCTACTTTACAAACTTTCTACTTTTAACTTCACTCCTAATCCTTAAGGCAGCGAACAGAGATTCCGTTCGCCCGGTTGCTGTTGTTCACGCTGGCAGTGCTGCTACCAAAGCTCAGGCTACGCGAGTAGGTACCACCTACGGTACTCGACCAACAGTAGCCGTTGGAGCCGACAGCACCGAACGTACCACTGATGCTGCGGAAGCCCGCCATAGGCAATTTCAGCGGAGATGCAAATGCCCCGGCGGCATCGTTGCTGCTCCAGCTCAATCGCTCTGCATCTAATTCCGCTTCCGTAGGTAACCTGTAACCACCTGGGCATGGATTGTTTATCCCGTTTACTCCCTGCCATAAATTGCTGTTTTGGGTGATGAGCCAATCGTAAGGGCTATCTGGTGCTAAAATAAAATTAGCATGTTCGGGTGCGTCTATAATTGATAAGGTACTCGTAGTTCCTGATGTCCTGATTTGGTGACCATCGGTGCCTCGTCCCCACTGGTATAAATCACCATACGAAGCAGCATCGGTACTGCTGGTTGCTACCTGTGTTGCTCCCAGGTTGCGGTCCATCCATATTTTACCGGTTCTCGGATTATATACATCGTTTGTCCCCATTCCCATGCCTGGCGCCCCCCATGTTGGCACCCCATTAATTAAAGTTAATACCTGCCCGGTAGTTCCGGGTGCAACGGTTATCCATGCCGTGCCGTTCCAATACTGCATTTGTCCGGGGGCTGTGCCGACTGGCACGCTTGGGTCGGTTTCAGTAAAATTTGTTAAATACCCTGCAGTTGCATGATCGCCCCAGCTATATGCTGAATTCCATACATTAGAGTTCCCTCCGGTTGCTGTAATCGTGCCATTTACTGTTAATTCACTAATTGGATCGACTGTACCAATACCAACTTTCCCTCCCATGATTGCCATAGTATTATACTGGTCAACAACCGTTCCAGCCTGGTCATCAAGAGCAATTGCGATCGAACCAATGCCATGAGCTTCAATATTCCTCCCTATGGCGGTGGAATTAACCCCACTAGCTGTTGTACCAAATCCCATAGCGGTTGAAGATTGCCCGGATGCTGTTGTGTTATATCCCATGACGGTGGAATAATTCCCGGATGCTGTTGTGTTAGACCCCATGGCAGTTGAAGATGGCCCGGATGCTGTTGTGTGTGATCCCATGGCTACCGAAGAATGACCAGTGGCCTTTGGCTGATATCCCAGGGCTGTGGATCCGACTCCAATACTATCATCATCCCATTCTGTACTTCCGGCAAATCCAGCCCTAAAGGCAGCTTTGCGGGGATACCAAATAAGTCTTGTTCCATATCCGGTGGATGTAAGGGTGTCGCCAGCATTTTCACTACCCTTTGCAAGAATGCCACCATCACCGGTTAATGTCAGGTTGAATTCCGGGGTTGTTGTTCCAACACCCAGCCGGGATACATTTACCATGGCCTTATTACCTGCATCTGTACCATTTGTCAGCACATCTGAAAGGTCCTGAGTTTCATTCGCTACAGTTTCAGCAAGCAGGGCATAAGGTACATTCGCTACAGTTTCAGCAAGCAGGGCATAAGGTACGCTCGTTACAGTTTCAGCATGCAGGGCATAAGGTACGCTCAATAACTGGCTTGTTCCGGTAATAGTGTAATCTGTCCCGCCTGTCGGGTCGGTTTCTGTTTTAATGAAATAGGGTCCATCTGCCCAGACGATAGCATCAAAACCAGCTTCCCCGCCTATTTCAATAGTTACCAAACCATTGGCATTGGTAGTCGGTGTTTGTGTTTCTGTATAAACTACTGAACCTGTTGAAGAACCTTGCAAAATGCTTATTTGCATTCCTACAACTTTTGAAGTAATTAAAGCGTTACTGCTATTCCGAATCACTGCCTGATAACTCATTTTTTGAGGTGACTGTCCAGATACTGCTACCGTAATTAGTAATACGGACATAATCGCATATAGTTTTTTCATCATTTCATTTTTTTATGATCTTAAAGGTTTTTACATTTTTATTGCCTTGTATAACTTTCAGGAAGTATGTTGCAGGCATTAGGTTCTGCATTGAGATGTTATTCTCCTTATTATCAATAATATTGCTAAGCAGAAGGTTACCATTTATATCAAAGATTTGATATCTGAGATTTACAACTTCATAGTTTTCTATTTTCAACTTTATGAAGTCTGTCGTAGGATTTGGATAAGCAACAATTTCAAGCAAAATACCCAATGCTTCTTTAATTCCTGCTTCTACGGATATTTCATAAGGCTGTTGTACCCCTTGTGCAGCAGAACCATTTGTTCCTGTATTTGTGGTATAAACGACCTGACCTACTGTATAGCTTACAGAGCCTCCTGTACCGGTAGCATTGCCGCCTGATGCAGAATTAGCTGATTGTGCTTTTAGAAGAATGCACAAAAAAATAGCCATAATTGAAAGAGCTAACCTTTTCATATTGCAGTTATTAATAACTACTAAATGAATTTATTATGTTAAAGGTATGAAAGACTTGAATGCAAGTCAAATAAAATCCACCCACCCAGGAATCAACCCAGGTGAATGGAATTAGCACTGTTGATTTTCAGTGGTTCTTGAGATTTTAAAGTTAAATTGAATCATCTCAGAACAATAGTAAAGAAAATGCAGCATGACTCGACAAATGAAACAGGCGTTCGGGGTTCTCACCCCGACTGAGTAAATCAAATGGTATTGTAAATCAGGTATTTACAATACCATTTTTATTAGTAGTACAAAAAGTGGTACAATACTTTTTAAAATAAACCATCGCCAACATACTCGGCAGGGAGTAATTCTGTGTTGAATTTCTCAACCTTTTTTTTAAATTAGCCTCATTTCTATTAAATTACCATATATACAATCAGGGAAATGAATTCAGACGACGAAGATGATATCCCCAAGCCGGATAAACTTCCTATTTATCAAAAAGGGAAAGAGATCTTTGACATGGTAATTAAAATTACTGATCTTATCCCGGAGAACAATGAGTACCTTATTGACCTTAAATCATGTATGTTAAGTGATGCTGCACAATTGACTGTAAAAGTAGCCGGCGCTGAAGCAGTGGAGTTGTATGACCTCAAAATGGAAAGTGCCGCAATAATACGTAAAGCAGCACGCGACCTGATGGTCCAACAGCATTCACTCGATATGTTTGGCTTTGAATATGTGGAGTATTATCAAATGGTAAGAGAACTTATTGAAGAATACCGGCTACTGTTCATAGACTGGGTGGCAGGATTTGATAAATGGGATTATGTAATTGACCGGTGGGGCCTTTTTAATCCTCCGGGTATTGGCCCATTCGACAAAGACCCCGACGATGACATACCATTTCATGGATTTGAAGAAGACCCAGAATAATGAAGAATTGTCCCTGTTTTACTTCTAAAGTAAATGATTTTGAAAATGCCCATGATTTACCCTGCCAAGATTCTTATAAGATCATCATTCAGGTAGTATACTTCAGATCCATCCTTTTTTGGAGTTAATATCTTTGCAGTAACCAGTTCTTCCATAAGTTTTGAAAGAGTTGTCCGGGAGGACCTGCCTAAAACTTTTCCAATAATCTTTGGTTTTATATATGGCTGGCTGAAAATGACTTCATTTACATCCTTTGTGTACCATCTTATTTTAGATTTTCCATAATTCAATGTTGAATCCATCTGTTGCAATATGTCGTTAATCAGATTGTTGGTCAGTGCCGATGTATTTTCAACAGCATCAAGCATAAACAGAATCCATTTTTTCCATGAACCTAATCGCGTTACGGCTCCAAGATTATAATAGTAGTCTGACTTATTAATAATTATGTACTTAGAAAGGTAAAGGACTGGTTGATTTAAAAGTCCTGTTTGGACGAGGTAAATCAGATTAAGAATTCTTCCTGTCCTTCCATTCCCATCCTGGAAAGGGTGAATTGCCTCGAATTGATAATGTGCTATACACATTTTTATTAATGGGTCAGTTGGATAGTTCTTATCGTCATTAAGATAAGTTAAAAGGTTATCCATTAGCCGCTCAATAATTCCTTCACCCCTGGGCGGAGTATAGATTACTTCTCCGGGACGTAGTTCACTTTGTCCTCTTTTGATAACAACATTAGCTTGTGGTGGGCGAATTCCGGATGTAGTATTCTTGATTTGACAGAAGATCGACAAAACTGACTGCAGGTTTAAAATTTTTGTTTCATTCAAAGCATGATATCCCGCCCAAAGTGCCTCTCTGTATCTGAGAACTTCTTTAGCAGCTACATCTGCTTTTTCTTCACTTCTTGTATCAGAAACTGCTTTATACAGTTCGTCTTCAGTTGTGAAAATATTTTCTATTTCAGTTGAGGTTTTTGCTTCCTGTAATGCAATTGTGTTTACTAGCATATAAGGATTTGGAAGTCTCATAACATTGATATTTACTGAGGCCAATGCTCTTGAAGCAGATACCAGCTTTTTTAAAATATCGCTGTCATCACCTATTTCAACTGAGGGTGGAAGAAGAGGAAGATCGTTGAAAGGATTATTCCGGTCAAATTTTGGCCTAGTCATAGTTGTTCAATATTTGTTCAATTATGGACATGCTGCAAATTTATGTCATATTTTCATAAAAAGCAATAATGCATGTCCATTAATTTAATATTTCTGGACATGTCGTCAAAACGTGTCCATTTATATACTGAAATACGATTTCATATCAAAGATCGAAGTAGATAAAAAGTTGAACCTTGAACCAGATCGTTAAAAAGATATTATATTTATAATAAAGCACATAACAAACACTTAGCTTCTCACCCCGACTCAGCCCTCCGAAGTCCGGATTTTTCCGGATGAAAGAGGGCTTTTTATTTCCCTCCTATTTTCTCCTGGGTGTTTTGTAATGCAGTATTTGTACCAAATACCTGCAGTATATCACCCTTCCTCAGATAGGTTTCTCCATGGGGGATGAAGAACGCATTACCCCTTTTGACCATAATCAAGATAGCATCTTTATGGAAAGGAATTTCTTTGACCTGCGATCCGTCAATCTCCTTTTTGGTAATCAGAATCTCTTCAACCATGAAATTTTCAAACGACTCAAGCAGGGCATGATACGTTGTTGGTCTTAATATCAGGTTTTCAAAAGTAGTAGCCAGAACGGCAGTTACATCAATGATCTTAATTCCCAGGTTTTTTAACTTTCGTTCAATTTCGGATGTGCTTGACCGGGTAATGATATTGTCATGCAGTAACTCCTCGCGCAGGATTCTGCAAATTTCGTGGTTAGTTTCCGGCGATCCTGTTTCAACAATAACAAAATCCGGCAAATTTAGTTTAAGTTCCTTGTAAATATTGACATTGCATCCGTCACCTTTAATGCAATACAATCCTTTTTCTGAGATTTCTTCTGCCCGTTTATTGTCATTTTCAATTATTATTGACTTCTTCCCATGCATGATTAGCCTTCTGGCCAACAGAACCCCGGTACTACTGCCTCCGATGATGAATGTTTTTTCACCTGTTAAATGATCTACCGGCGACAGCCAGTTGTACAAAACGGGCGAAATAAAACAGCTGATAATTGCCATGATAATAAAACAGGCATTGATGCCCGGTGTAATAACTCCCATCTCAAGTCCAATTGCTGATGCGGCGATTATCAGACTTAACCTGGATGACATCAGAAAGCCCCCGGCCATTGCTTTTTTTGCTCCGAATAATTGTCTCCACAGCAAAGCCGGAATAAACTTTACAGCAAAAAGAGTTATCATCAATAAAACAAGTATCCAGATCAATGACTGATCGAACTCCTGTAGCGCCGAAGGATCAAATTCAAAACCAACCATAATAAAAAAGATTGGTATGAAAAAACCATAACCCATTCCATCCAGCTTTAACAACATTACTGATCTTTCATGGTGCATCATACTCGAAATGACAAGCCCTATTAAAAATGCACCCAGCAAAACGGCCTCTTCTCCGATAAACTGAGCCATGACAACAAACAGCATTATCAGTAAAATCGTTCCTCTGATGAGTATTTGAGAAGCAGCGTGCGATAATTGAAACGCCATTTTTTTTATTAATGGTATATATTTGAGCTTGTTGCCAATAATATAAAAAACCAGGAAAACGACGAACAGGCCGAGGATGTATAGCAATTCTGTCTGAAAACCATTTTTAATTATAAAAGCCGTAAAAGTGAATAATATAATACTGAAAATATCAGCAACGGCAGCTGCCATAATGATCATTTGCCCGAAACGGTTTTTTATTTCCCCCCGCTCTTTTAACACTGGTACCACAATGCCAACCGAAGTAGTTACCATGATCAGTGAAAAGTACCAGATATGAGAAATATTGATGATGTTCGAGAGCAACAAAGTACCGGTAACGGCTAATATAAGTGAAAGGATGAAATAGACTATACTCACCAGCAACGGGTTTCTTATGAAGCGTACAAAAGTTAAACGCATTCTTGGAAGTGATGCAAGTATTTGATCCACATCAATTTCAAGGCCACTTAAAAACATAAGAAAAATAAAGCCTGTAAGGGCAAAAAACTCCAGTATTCTGAAACTTTCATGATCAATTGATCCCAGAACAAATCTTCCAACGAAATAGCCCAGGATAATTTCGACAATTACCGATGGTACTTTTTTCAGTTTAAAAAGGGATAACAAAATGGGTGTTCCCCAGGCGATTAAAGCAATCACCATCAAAGGAAAGTAATCAAAATGAAAGGAGAAATATAGCAGCATACAGATTGTATATCTATCTTTTAAAACAAACCTTAATATAATCAATTAATTATTCAAATCAAAAATCATTTTTAAGGGGTTACAGGATCTGGAGAATTAATGTATTTTTTTTACATGACACATCTTAATTCTACTTTGACAGATTGGATCAAGACCTGATTTTTCTCCTTTTTTGCCCCTGCCCTAAAGAGAGAAAGGAGAAAATATATGTTCTTTCCACAGCGACAATAGAATAAGCATTACCTGAATGTGCCAGGTTTTTTTTATTACTTTTGCAGCTTTTGAGACAATTGTATCATTAAATATACCTGATGGAAAAATTTTCCAGCTTCATACTTAAGATAAAATGGCTGATTATTATTCTGGTATCAGCTACTACTATCTTCCTCTCATTCCAGATCCCCCATATTAAAATTAACTCCGATGTAATTAACTCATTGCCAGAGAATGATAAAGATGCTGTTCTTCTCAGAAAAATAGGTGCCAGATTTGGAGGAAATAAGACTGGTATGGTGATAATTCAATCTGATAACATATTCACCACTGAAGTTCTGTGTCATATCAGGCAGATAACTGATACCCTGTCAGAAACTGAAAATATTTCTTCGGTATTAAGTCTGACCAACGCAATCGACATACGGTCAGATGGTGATAACCTTGAAATAGGAAAACTGATTGATGAAGAAACGATTCCTGAAACAGAGGAAGAACTGACAGCACTTAAAGATCGTGTTATGATTATTGATAATTATAAAGGATCAATTATATCAAAAGACGGTACTACTGCAATAATTCTTTTCTCAATATCAGACAAAGTCAATATGCAGTCTGTTGCACAACTAGTTCAGGATAAAATTGAATCAATAAAGCTCCCGGAGAAAATATATTTCGCAGGTTCGCCGATGCTTATTACTGCAATTTCCCGCATGATTGCCTCTGACCTCATAAGGCTAATACCGGTGGCATTCCTGCTGATAATCATCGTCCTGTATCTTGGTTTCCGATCAGCCAGAGGTGTGGTACTGCCTCTTTTGACGGCAGTTTTGACAATAATATGGGTCATCGGTATAATGGCTTTAACCGGTTCAGAAATGACAATGGTTTCAAATAATATTCCAATTGTACTTCTTGCAATAAGCACTGCATATACCATACATGTGCTGAACAGGATAAACCAGGTAAAGGATGACCTGGACAGAGCAATAGTTTCTGCACTCTCCTATGTTGCCATTCCGATTATTCTTGCAGCACTCACAACAATAGGTGGATTTTTCTCCTTCTTATTCGGTTCCTATCTTACAATGATTCGTGATTTTGGAGTCTTCACAGGCCTGGGGACATTTATTGCCCTTCTCCTTTCAATTTTTTTCATCCCTGCTCTTATATCTGCCCTTTCATGGAAAAACAAAAACATAACTCCAGAAGAAAGGGATGCAGAGCTTACTTTTTTTTCAAAATATCTTCATATACCATTACATAAACTACTCTTCACTCATGCTAAAAGGGTGCTCACAATATGGATCGTTATAACCCTGATAAGTATTTCCGGCATCTTTCTTATTAAACGCAATGTCGATGTCAGAAATTATTTCAGAAAAGACAACCCTACAAGGATAGCCGAGGAGATAATGGCAGATAAATTCGGAGGATCAAAGCCAGTATTCGTTCTGTTTAAAGGCGATATCCAAAGCCCGGAAATCCTGAATAAAATGCTTGAAACAGAAGAGTATATGAAAAAAAATCCCGGGATTGAAAAAACGCAGTCAATTGCCGGCCTTATTTCAGATATAAACGGGGCGTTTGGACAGGGTAAGAAAATACCTGATGAAAAGGATATGGTGGAACAACTCTGGTTTCTCCTTGAAGGAAATGATAATATGAATAACCTTGTATCAGAAGATCTCGATGAAGCAGTCATCATATCATGGTTTACATTGCCTGAGAATAAAGAGAGGATAGAGTTTGCAAATTACATGAAGGATTTTATTGACAACAACTCTGTACCAGGTTATTCAATTGAAATCACAGGCATGCCATTTATTGAGGTGACTATAGACAAGAGCCTGGTTAAAAGCCAGATAGGGAGCCTCATAATAGCTGTACTTTTTGTAACTTTAATTATCAGTATTATCCTGCGTTCGTTCTATTCAGGTCTTTTTGCAGCAATCCCGATAATTTCTACAATTATAATCCTATTTGGAATAATGGGTTTTACAGGGATACCTTTGAATATTGCGACTGTCCTGGTAGCAAGTGTTGCCATGGGTATAGGTATTGACTATTCTATACATGTGATTTCACATTTTAACAGCCATATAAAGGAGGGGGCAACTATATCTGAAGCCCTTGATGAGACTATAGCTGTAAGCGGGAAAGCAATACTGATCAATTTAGTTTCTGTATCCTCAGGTTTCCTGGTTTTGCTGTTCTCTGAGATGGTCCCTCTACAATATTTTGGTATGCTTATCACGCTCAGCATGATAGGAGCTGGCCTCAGCGCCCTTACTTTACTCCCTGTAATACTTATACTTGCAAAGAGAAGAGAAAATAAGCTATCAGCCTTCAGCGAACAAAGTACCGAAAAAACAGTTTTATAATTAAGATCAGATTATGACGAGAAGAATCAAAAATATTTGTTACCTGATTGCTACCTTGTTACTTGGTGGTATATTAAATTCAGCAGCGCAGGATGCAGATGCTATCCTGGGAAAAATGGATTACATTGTCAATGCCCCCAAAGACAAGGAGGGAACAGTTAAAATTATCCTGATAGATAAAACCGGAAAAGAAAAAGTACGTGAAGCAGAGATGCTTCAAAAAGGACCCCATAAAAAACTGTATCGTTATACAAAACCTGACTCACAGGCAGGAATAGCAACTCTTACACTTCCTGACAATATAATGTGGCTCTATCTGCCTGCCCTTGGCAAACCAAAGAAAATTTCCATGCTCACCAAGGACTCCTCTTTTAATAATACCGATTTCTCATATGAGGATATGGCTACAACACCTTATGCCGACCGGTTCACTCCTGAACTTATTGAATCATCAGGAGATTTTTATGTGCTTAACCTTTTATCCAAATCAGGCAAATCGAATTATTCAAAGATCATTGCTAAAATCAGCAAAGAGCATGGGTATGTTGAAACCATGGATATATACGACCTGAAAGGTAAGAAATTCAAAGAGGCTACTTATAAATATGAAAAGGTAGGCAAATACTGGAATGCATCAGAAGTAGTAATGAAAGATCTGGAAAAGAATCATAGCACAAAAATTCTGGTATCCGATGTTAAATTTGACAGTGGCCTTTCTGATGATATTTTCCTTGTTGAGAACCTGAAACCTCTGGCAAAGAAAAAAGTCAACTAAATAATTAATCTATATAAGGATATCCGCTTCAGGGATGTTCATCGCAGAAGTTCTTCCAGGAAACCATAAGCTTTCCTGGCTTCATAATTAATGAATTTCAGATCTCCTTTGGAGAGACATTCCACTAATAAAGCACCCTGCTTAAAGCCTCCCTTCCGGAGACGCTTCATCACTTTCTGGAAGTTTACCATCCCCGTTCCAGGTGTTATTTCCACATCTTTTGGCATCCGGAAATCCTTAATGCTCATTCCTGTTACTAGTCCATCAACCTCTACAGCATCATCAACCGGATTTATCTTACCATCCGAGTAGTAGTAAATGTTGCCAGGATCGTACCAGAGACGGAAATTCTTATGCCTGATTTTTTCAATCAGCGGGCGGCATTCCATTCCTGTATTGTTAAGTGGCCCATGTGGTTTTATACTGATAATAACTCCCTTGCCTGCGGCATAATCACAGCACTCACCAACAACTTTGTAGTAATCTTCAACAAACTCCGGCTTGTTTATACCAAGGAGTAGAAGGTTAGGGCATCCGCATATTGCAGAGCTGTCAATAAGACTCTTCAACCCTTCTATTCCTTTTGTAACAGAATTACTTACGTCGAAATTACCTCCATGGATACATGCTATTTTAAGCCCTCTCGACCTGGCCTCCTCATAAATTTTCGCTGCCTGTTCAGGATTTGTGTCCTTAGTAATGATGGGCCCTGATTTTGAAGACATGAGTCCTGCATAACTGAATCCTGCTTCTGCAATACCATCAAATGCTTCCACGTAGTCGAATTGGGCCCATGGCCTTGTGAAGCATCCTGTTTGCCAGAAGCTTGTTTTAAGTGACGAAATAAGATTAATTCCTGTTGTTGCAAGCATCGCTTTTCCAATGAAATGGCGCCGGCTAAGTGGTTTGCTGACCATATTTAATAAATTAGTTTTTCACCTTTTCAATTTTGTCTCAATATGTCTGAGCTGAATTTAGTACTAAAGCTTAAGCCCTTTCTTGTAGTTTTCGAATAATTCCTGTTCCGGGTCGACACTCCAGCCTGAAATTATTCCTCCGTAGAAGTAGAATGTAACATTAAAAATAACCCTGCTGTTTTTATCAGTTACCTGGTAAAGTTTTGTAGCTCCATACTCCTTGATTAATTTGTATTCAGTGAGATCAAGTGCTATCTGCTCCTTATCACTGGCGAACTGATCAGAAATAGCCTTTGCAACAGGCTGAAGTTCAGGATTTCGTCTTTGAGGGCTGTTAAGCCGGTTAACATAGTCTTCGGGTCTGTTAACCTGCATCGCATTCTTTGCAAACCTTTCTACATTGGCAGGGTCAGCTTTTCTAACTTCAGACAGTCGTAAAGCTTTTGCAAGACTAAGACTGGCAACCATCCTGAAGCTGATAGCATCCATTATACCCTTGTTTTCAAAAGGATTGGCATTAGCTGTTCTTGTAATAGCGGTTTCAGGTTTTCCCTTCAGGGCAATTCTTGAAGCCCTTGCACTGTCGGCATATGATCTGAAACGGCTACGTATTTCAGGAGAGCGCAGGCTGTTAACAGTAAAAATAGCTATACCCTTTGCCCCATTATTCAGTGCCTCATCCATACAATCGAACATCAAAGGTCCGTTAGTTGCAGTCATACCACAGTACAGTGTTGTCATTACATTTTTATCCCTCACATTCTCAAGGGAACAATCTGAAATAAAGCTTATATCACCTGTATAGAAATTATGATAAACCATCGGGAAAACAATATCGAGATTCCATTTCCCCCAATCCTGACGAACCATTTTCTTTGCCATCTTTGGTGTAGGGAAAGGTGATGCTGCCATAACTTTACCATATGAATGAACTATCTCAGCTATCATGTTTGCAACTTCAGTTATCTGGTCACATCTGAATTGTAGCCATTTATCATCCGCTGAAGGATCTTCCTGTTCACGCGGATCGTACCCATACTTTTCCTTAAATAACCTTATCATTTCAGGATGATATCCGAAATCAAATTCAGGGTACTCTTTATCCTGGACAATACCATAACGAGACCAGAGTGTTGTTGGAAGGATAACATCTACAAAACGGTGATAATCAATTGCAATGCCATTCAATCCATCAACCTCACAGTAATCCACTATTTTCTTTTTAATGAAGTCACGTACCTCAGGCAAAGCCGGACACATGAACTTGTAATAACCAACATAGGCATTTATATCGGCAAGGCTCTCCCCTTTCCTGTTAACGCTTTGCCATTCCGGATGAGCCTTTACAATTGAATCCCGGCCATGTTCAAGGTTCATTGTCCACAGCCATGCGTAGACCTCAATGCCATGCTTTTTTGCAATTGGTATTGCAATACGGTAATCATCAGGTGTGGGTGCATTAAGCATAACACCATCAATACCTGTCGCATTCATCACTGAACAGACAGAATCGAAATTCATACCGGGACGATAGTCCATCCAGGTCCAGAACATAGGATAATCGCTCTTTTCATTTTTACCCGGGCTGCAGCCTGCCACAGTCAGGATTATTACCAAGATTATTATAAGTCGCAGATTTTTCATTTTATATATTTTTTAAATTTCTAAAATTCTGATATCAGTGAAAACCATTTACCTGCTGATGATCCCCACACCTCTTTATACGTGGCTGTATTGAACTGCGGCCAGTAAGGAGTGTCTTCATTGAATCTCGACTGCATACCAACCGGTATCTCGCCCACTGTTTCACCCGGAAGAGCCACATATTGCTGCATGTAATTGCTGCCCTCACCCCATATAAGTGACTGTCCGAACGGATTCTTTCCTACTATCCAGAACAGCTGCTGTTCGGCAATATTCATCAACTCCTTATCATTCAGGAATTTCCCGCAAAGCGCTGCTGCCTTGCCAGTTGAAAGATGTACAGCTGCATTTCCTTTAAAAGAAAACCACACCGGAAATACTCTCAGGTAATGCTCATTATCCAGTTTTACACCATTAGCAAGCTGCTCCCTGAAATCAGGTCCTGCACCCTGCCTTATGCCTACCTGAATAAGATAAAAATTAACTGAATCCTTTACCTCATCCTTTTGATAGACACCACTGGGGATCATTCCATAAGGCTGAACATACTGCATAATATTCTTAAGGTAATCGCCAAAAAGCCTGATAGAGTTTCCCCAGGTTTTATAATCAGGATTATTGGGCTGGGTCCTGCACAATTCTGTTAAAGCCTGCATATAGACATAGTCACGTGATTGATGAGTGTAATGCACTATTGAGTTCTTTGCAAGATCGCGGTAAAAGAAACCTCTGGTCTTGTTTTTGTCATTTAACGGCTCAGTACGCTGGCACTGAATCACATACTTAATGAATTCAGCTGCTTTGTCTGCATAGTATTTTTCTCCTGTAGATTTATAGAGCATGCTTGCTGCCCAGGATACCGAAGCCATATACTGGCTCTGTGAAGCCATATAAGCATGCCCGTGTCCCTTGTTAATCCTTTCATCATATCCAAGCTCCTCAAAGCGTTTAATAGCATATCCAAAGTCCTCTTTAGCTATCTTCCTGAGATTTTCCTTAAGCATGGGGTCATGGTCAATGCTCATTGAAGCATAGGCTTCAATACCTGAGAAGAGAAAGTTCTCGAATCCTCCGTTATGCACAGTCACCTGGCGCCGGCCTGCATCATCGATTGTTCCTATCAGCCTGTCGGTCCATAAATTCGTTCCCCAGGTCATAAAACGATATCCGTCTCCAAGCCGGGTTTTCATTATGAAATCGATTCCCCATAAAGACTCTTCCATCAGCCTGTTATAGAGGTCAATATCATTCTTCTCCTTTGCCCTGTTAGCCATTTCCATAATTGAATAGGCGATTTCTCCTGTCTGCAACGCCTGCTGTGACATATCAGCCGCATCGTGCCATCCACCATTTACCGGAAAAATCTTCCCATTGTATTCGCAGTTCAGATCGGAATGACATGCTCCATGCTTTTCCGGTACCGGATAGCCGCACCTCTCAACAAACATGAAGTTTACCACTCTCCAGGCTGAATCGTCCCAAAGGTTCCTGTTAATATAAAAAGGACGGGTAGTAACATTCCCAACCCTGATCATGAATTGACCTTCTTTCATGAAATCTGAAAAATCTATAGTCTCGAAATCACCTGTTCTTGTCTTCGATGGTGTTATCTTACCTTCATAGACAACCTGTGATGTTGTATAATCGATAAGCTGGAACATACCCTTGTTACCGGCAACATTGACAATTGCAGTCTTTTCACTCTCAGGCCTGTAACCCGATGTAGAGAATATGATCCTGTTTGTTGCCGGTTTCCATCCGCTAACAACCTCAGGATTCTCGACAACCTGCAGTTCAACGGCGTCAATGTCGAATTTAAGGGAATCGCCCATTGTGCGTTCCTTCCCGAATACTTCAATTGCAAACTTGAGTTTGGTTACCTTATCCCTGGCCAGTTCAGTCATCTCCACAAAACACTCGTTCCACTGACCATTGATAAGATTGATCTCATGATACCCTTCTCTTCCGTACTTATCCGGAACTTTTATCTTACCATCATTCTCAACATAGAGATTAAGATAGATGCTCCTCGCTCCTTCGCACTCGGGATATATATATAAATGTATCCTGTTGAATTTCTCCCAACTTTTTCCTCCTACATCAAAACTGGCAAGGGAAGTGCCCCGGCCCATTCCCCTGACAGGTAGACTGTCAGGCATAGTAGGCGCAACAATCTTAAGACTGCTTTTCCCGGTTTGACTTCTTTCCGATGTAAGACGCATTCCACCTATTCCTTCATGCGACCACCCTGTAAGACTTTCCATATCGCAGAGCATATTGGAGACAAGAACTTTTTTCGTAAGTCCGTATGTCTCAAACGACTTACTATAATCAAGCGGCAGCGGAAAATGAACATTCCCTGTGCTTTTCAAATCCGACTTAAGTTTCTCATCAACCTGGGAAATAGCTGAAAAACATATTACTGAAATCATTAATGTTAATAAAGAGAGTCTTTTCATAACAGAAAGCGATTATGATTGATTTTATACTTAATACATCAATATAAGCAAATTTACTATAGTTTTTATCCACTGGAAAAGGAATAACAACTTAAATGTCTGTTTTTGTCTTAAAAAATCATAAAACTACATACCATAAATGTGATACCTCAGGTCAGAAAAATATTATAGGTTTTGCAATCCCGGACATCAATTCTGTTATTGATAAATTGTCAGTATACCAGTTTTTTACTATTTTGCAATTTGAATTAAAATCGGGCTGTAATTTCTTCGTGATATTTAAGATAGCCTGCATTATTTGATATTACCTGAGCCATACAGCTTTGTATTCCGGGCTTCTTTAAACAACGAGTATATGAACAATGTTCCGCAAATATATTTATTCAGTTATTACAATTCATATATATTATAATTTCATGAAAGAACAAATTGAAAATTTCAGTAAAGAGATTATTCCCTGGCTTTTAACCCATGGAATTAAGATCCTAATAATTATTACAGCTGCCTGGCTGCTGAATAAGATCCTCAGCAGGGTAATAGCCAGGGCTGTCAGAATTGCTGTTGTTCCTGAAAAAGACGCACAGCCTGAATCGGAGAAGAAGAGGGAAGATACTCTTATCAGAATCTTTTCAGGGGTAACCGGAATAGCTGTTTTAACCATTACTTTCATGATGGTATTGCAGGAAGCAGGTCTTAATATAGGACCTATGCTTGCAGGTGCAGGAATAATAGGACTTGCACTTGGCTTCGGAGGACAATATCTTATCAGAGATATAATCACAGGATTATTTATTATCCTTGAGAATCAGTACCGTATAGGAGATGTAATAAATATCGAATCAATAGGCGGACTGGTAGAAGATATTAGCTTAAGAAAGACTATCCTCCGGGATATGAACGGAACAGTTCATCATATTCCTCATGGGGAGATCAAAACAGTATCAAACCTGTCGAGAAAATATGCCAGGGTCAACCTCGATATAGGCATTGCATACGATGCAAACCTGGAACATGTAATTAAGGTCATTGATCAGACAGGTACTGAACTGGCTGAAGATGAGCACTTCAAGGAGATGATCTTAACACCTCCCAAATTCCTTAGGGTAGACAATTTTGCTGACTCAGCTATAATCTTAAAGATTCTGGGAGATACAAAACCACTTAAACAATGGGAAGTAACCGGTGAACTTCGTAAACGTATAAAAATTGCTTTCGACCGGGAAGGAATTGAAATCCCATTTCCTCAACATGTTATACATCAGGCAAAAATTAAATAAATAGAAAGATCTAATTACACAGCATCTGGTTATTTTTTCTAAATTGACAGCTTAATTCAATACTTACCATTTATGGCTGAAAAAAACAGGGTTCTTTCAATCGACATCATGAGAGGTTTTACACTTGTGCTTATGCTATTTGTAAATGACCTCTATATTCCCGGTGTCCCGGCATGGCTCGGACACACCAAAGCCAGTTTTGACGGAATGGGCCTGGCAGACTGGGTATTTCCGGGATTCATGTTTATGGTAGGGATGTCAATCCCCTTCTCTGTCGGAAACAGAATTAAAAAAGGAGACAGTAACCTGGCTTTATTTCAGCACGTACTGATAAGAACAATCAGTCTCCTGATAATTGGAGTACTGATGTCTAATTCAAGAAATGTAAACGGGGAATTCACAGGAATAAGCAAAAGCCTGTGGTCAATGATAGTCTATTCAGGAGTATTTCTAATCTGGAACAGCTATAAGGCGACTGATAAAAATAAACTCCTCATTTACGGTCTCAAAATAGTCGGAGTACTGATGATAATACCTATGGTTTATATCTTCCGGTCAGGTGAGACGACCGGTTTCAGGTTCACTTCCTGGGGAATACTCGGAACAATTGGCTGGGGCTACCTTGTATCATCTCTCGTATTTATGGGAGCTCGTGATAATATCTTAAAAACTTCAATGGCTCTGCTCTTCTTTCTGATCCTTAATATTCTGTCAAAATTACATCTGCTGGATTTCCTGAATTTCTTAAAACCGGTTTTTGGTACGGTCATAAACGGGAATGCTCCTTTTATTGTACTATCAGGTCTTTTTTTAACTCTTCTTCTGAAAAAGCTGTCTGGTGATGTGAATAAAACTATCCTTGTCATTGCTTCTCTTGGAATATTTTCCATTGCTGCTGGTTTTCTCCTTCGCAACTGGTTTATTATATCGAAAATACAATCTACTCCAAGCTGGGGACTTATATGTAACGGATTGAGCATGGTCCTTTTTGCATTTCTTTTCTGGTTCATTGATGTCAAAAAACAGGTAAAATGGGGATCCTTTCTCAGACCGGCAGGTGCAAATTCCCTTACAGTATACCTGGTTCCTGATATGTTTTACTACATTATCTGGCAATTCAGCCTGCCATTCCTGTTTTATAAACAACCTGATATTACCTGGCTTGCAGTTTCAGGATCTATAGCCTGGGCATTGATAATGGGAGTCGGACTGCCTGTATTACTTGAGAAGATAAATTTCAGGCTCAAACTCTGAATAATATATTTTATCATTTTAATAAATAAGAAGATGTCATATACTGACAAAATAAGCAACGTTAACAGAAGCAGATATTTAATTCCTGCATTACTTGTCCTGCTTATATTTTTTTTGCACGGATGTACTTCAAAAGATAATAAGTACCCCCAGGGAAACAATATAGGGGTAGTAATTTCAGGTATAAATTCAGAGCAGGTTAAAAAGTATGAAAAATTTGAACTGCTTCTTGACCTGAATAATGTCAGGTATGATAATCCATACGACCAGGCTGACATAGACCTCTACGCTTTATTTACGGCTCCATCGGGTCAAAGCATAAAAATTAACGGCTTCTTTGACGATTACAGGGGAGCAAATAAATGGAAGATCCGCTTTTCACCAAGGGAAACCGGGGAATATAAATTTCATGTTTATGTAAAAGACGGATCGGCAACAGGCGAAACTGAAGGCTCTTCATTTACTGCTGTTGATTCTGAACACCATGGCTGGATTAAACCATCTGAAAAGAATCCGCATTATTTCACCTACGATGACGGAACAACCTATTACGGGGTAGGAGCATATTCACCATGGGGAAACGATGAAAAAGTTTTCAGGACTTTTGTTGAAAACAAGGCTAATTTTTTTGCGATCTGGGATATTAACTATGGCGGTTTTGTAAACAGTGCCGGTGTAATTGAAGAAAAACTGGGAGAATATAACCAGGAAAAACTCGGTCAGATCGATTCGTTGCTTTCCATCCTTGAAAAGGATAACATCAGTTTAATGTATGCAATCTGGCCACACGACCTATTCTCTGAAACAGTATGGGCCCACCAGTGGAAACTGAATCCTTATAGTCAGATTACCACAGTTGAAAATGTTTACAGTGATTCACTGGCCTGGGAATACCAGAAAATTAAATACCGTTACATGATAGCAAGGTTTGCCCACAGCAGGAGCTGGGGCATATGGGAGCTGATCAACGAGATGGACGGTACCGATGGCTGGGCAAAAGGTCATCATAAGGAGGCTTTTGCATGGGTCGACAAATGCGCAAAATATTTTGCAGAAAACGATCCTTATAAACATCCTCTTACAGCTTCTTTCAGCGGTGGCTTCAAACAGTACCGCGATACACTTTACAGGTTAACGGAAGTCCCTAATATTCATCTTTACCCTGCACAGGGATGGATCCCGAAGTACCCCGAAGATAGCCTGAGAAGTGATATGCACAATTTTGCCTGGGCAAGCAAACGCTTCTGGGACAATTTTGAGAAACCTGCAATTTTTGGAGAAGCAGGAGCTGATCTTACTTACTACAAACCCGATTCAAAAGAATACCATATCTCATATCATAACCATATCTGGGCTTCACTTTCAAACGGACTTGCAGTAACACCGGTGTGGTGGACAGCTTCGATTATGAATGACAACGACTGGAAACAGCTTAAGTATTTGTCGGAATTTGTTGCCGATATCGATTTTGCAAACCTTCCTTATACGCCGCTTCAGTCCGAGGCCACAAATGCAGATGTATACGTTATGGACAGCGGTGATAAAGGATTCGGATGGGCAAGAGTTGTTAAGAATAATAAAATAGATAATACAAGATTAACTCTCATCAAACCTGATAAAGCCAATTATAATATTGTATGGTTTGATACATGGACAGGTAATATTGTAAAATCAGAAAATGTCACTTCAGGAAATGGTAAACTTGTAATTACAGTTCCCGGGCTTGATCATCATTATCAGGATATTGCGTTTAAAATCAGTAAAAAATAATCTTAACCATGACAACATCTAACCGTATTCTGTCTATTGATATAATGCGGGGACTAACCCTGGTCCTGATGCTTTTCGTTAATGACCTTTATATGCCTGGTGTACCTGCATGGCTCGGTCATATGAAAGCCAATTTCGACGGGATGGGTCTTGCTGACTGGGTTTTCCCCGGGTTCCTCTTCATGGTTGGAATGGCTATTCCATTTGCAATTGGCGGCAGGATAGCCAGAGGAGAAAGTAACTTTTCTATTTCAAGGCATATTGCAGTAAGAACTGTCAGCCTGCTTATAATTGGCGTTCTGATGCTGAATACAGGAAGAGTGAATCCCGAACTTACCGGAATGAGCAAAGACATCTGGGCCCTGATCATGTATATAGCCGTATTTTTTATCTGGAACCAATATCCGGATAGTGAGAAACATTTTTTCAAGACTGCAGGCCTTAAATTGCTTGGCATGTCACTGCTTGTTTTTCTGATATTCAAATTCCAATCGGGGAAAATTGAAAATAATGGTTCACTTGTTACCGGCTGGTGGGGTATTCTGGGACTTATCGGATGGGGATACCTGGTAGCTGCATTTGTATACCTGGGCGTACGGAATAATATTCTTTATACTTCTTTATCTGTGATTTTCTTCCTTATCCTGAATATTCTGTCAAGGCTTAACCTTCTGGAATTCCTTAATCCTGTAAAATTTCTTCTTGGTACAATAATAGATGGTAATGTACCATTCATAGTTCTTTCCGGGATGCTTACAACGCTCATCCTTAAGAAATTATCAGGAGAGGACTACAAAAAGACAATTGTAACAATTGTTACATTTGGTATATTGAGCCTTGCCGGAGGTTTCATTCTTAGGAAGTGGTTTATCATATCGAAGATACAGGCCACACCAAGCTGGGGAATGATCTGCAATGGTATCAGCCTGATACTTTTCGCTTTACTTTACTGGATTATAGATATAAAGAAACACAACAGGTGGGCTTTCTTCCTTAAGCCAGCCGGAGAGAATTCACTTACAACCTATTTAGCCCCGGATATCATCTATCACCTTATATGGATGACAGGTGTGCCGCTGCTCATCTATAAACATTCTGCCACCCCGCTTATAGTAATAGCCGGTTCGATAGCATGGGCACTGGCAATGGTTGGGCTGACTGCATTACTGGTGAGGTTTAATATTAAGCTGAAGTTGTAACCTCGTCCTAAATGTATTACAGTGTCATAGCCGTCAACCTAAGAAGAGTTTTGTAAAAACAGTGATAAATACCTGGAGGGCTTAGGATTCACTGTATTAAGGTTTGAAAACAGATTTGTATTTCAGGAACCCGAATACTTAAAAAATGAGATAAGAAAAGGTTTCAAAGAAGAAGAAATGATCTGATAAACTAATCAACCACCCCGGCCACGCCATGGCGTGGCCACCCCTCCTTCAAAAGGAGGGGAAAATATTGTCAATGACCTGAAATTCGATATTAAAATCTGTTTGCCTTTATTTATCATACCTGAAAAACCTTTTTCAGACTCCTTAGGTTGATGGATATGCCCCCAGGGGATGAGATAATCACTCACTCATCGAATACGGAAAAGCATCGGGTTTTGTACCCCTTACAGTGTCAGGAACTGAGGTCATGCAGTAAACCAGCTTTCCGCCATTTTGCAATGCTGAATGAGTGATATAATTGTTGCTTAATATTCTTCCGTTAAGCTTTATCCTTTTAACATAAATGTTTTCATCATTGTTCTCCGGAGCTTCAATAACAAGCTTTTTCCATTTGCCGAAATCAAGGGTTACTTTATTGAATAGTGGTGATCCGAAAACATACTGATCGGTACCGGGAGTCACAGGATAGAATCCAAGAGCCGAAAAGACGTACCATGCCGATGTCTGACCGTTATCCTCATCACCGCAATAGCCATCGGGAGTATAGTTATAGAGCTTACTCATCACCTGCCTTGCACGGTACTGGGCTTTCCATGGTTCACCTGCATAGTTATAGAGGTAAATCATATGCTGAATAGGCTGATTTCCATGAGCATAGTTGCCCATGTTCATTATTTGCATCTCCCTGATCTCATGTATGACAATCCCATAATAAGAATAATCGAAAATGGGCGGCACGTTGAATATTGAGTCAAGTTTTGCTATGAAATCCTCTCTCCCTCCCATCAGATTAACAAGACCGGCAACATCCTGAAATACACTCCAGGTATAATGCCAGCTGTTACCTTCAGTGAATGCATCCCCCCATTTATAAGGACTGAAAGGCGACTGGAATAAGCCATCGATATTGCGGCCACGCATCAGTTTTCTTCCGGTATCAAATACCTTTTTATAATTCATTGCCCTCTTTGCATAAAGGTCAATCTCCTCCTGAGGCTTCCCCAGGGCTTTTGCCAGCTGCCATATGCAGAAATCAGCATATGCATATTCGAGAGTACGGGCTGCATTTTCATTAATACCCACATCATAAGGAACATACCCAAGATCATTGTAAAATGTGGCACCCAGCCTGCCAACTGATTCTTCCGGTCCGGGTCCCATAGTATTTTTTATTATTGCATCATATAAGGTTTCGATATCATACCCTCTTATTCCCTTAAGATAAGAGTCGGCAATCAGAGAAGCCGAATTGGAGCCTATCATGCAGTTACGGTGTCCCGGGCTGGCCCACTCCGGAAGCCACCCGCTCTCTTTATATGTATTTACCAGGCCCTCCATGATCATGCTGTTTACCTCAGGGTACATAAGTGTAAAGAATGGGAAAAGGGATCTGAATGTATCCCAGAAGCCATTATCGGTAAACATGTAGCCTGGAAGAACCTCCCCATTGTAAGGGCTGTAGTGTATTATTTCATCCTTTTCATTTTTCTCATGGAACTGCCTGGGAAACAAAAGTATCCGGTAAAGGCATGAATAGAATGTTCTCTGCTGGTCTGCTGTTCCTCCCTCAACCTTTATTTTTCTCATCTGGCTGTTCCATGCCTCTTTTCCTTCACTCATAAGCTTATCAAAATCCTTCCCTCCTGTTTCACGCGACAGGTTCAGCTGAGCCTGTTCATTACTAATAAAGGAAGAAGCCACTTTTATGCAGATCTGATCACCTTTTTTTGTTTTAAACCCAAGAATTGCTCCGGCATGTTCCCCTTCAGCTTCAAGTACATTGTAATTAACTGTGTCTCCGTTCCAGGTATGTACTGAACTAAAATCTTTGTCGAATTCAGCAACAAAAAAGTTATGAAAATTGGCGGGTACTCCGCCGCTGTTATTACGGCAATACCCAATCACTTTTCTTTCTTCCGGAATTATTTTAACCATCGATCCTTTAAAGAAGCCATCAAGAAGTATAAATGAAGAATCACTTTCAGGAAAGATGAAGCGGAACATTGCAGCTCTTTCTGTTGGCACCACCTCAGCAGTAACATCATAATCAGCCATGTATACACTGTAATAATATGGCTTAACAGTTTCAGTCTTATGCGAAAACCATGACGCTCTTTCGAGCTCATCAATTTTTATTTTTCCTGTGATTGGCATAAATGAAAATGCTGCATAGTCATTAATCCATGGGCTTGGCTGGTGGGTTTGCTTGATACCCATTATCTTGTAATCGTCATACGTATATCCCCACCCGTCACCCATTTTCCTTGTCTGAGGTGTCCAGAAGTTCATTCCCCAGGGAAGAGCTATTGCGGGATAAGTATTCCCATTCGACAATTTGAATTCAGAATCTGTTCCCATAAGCGGATTTACAAGCTCTACAGGATCAAAAACATGTTCTTTAACATCTTTTTTGCAGCCAGTAAAAGGTGTAATGAAAATCACCACGATAAATATCCTGGCATAAAATGAAGATTCTAATGCTCTGTTGATTAACATTTTTAATTGTTTATATTTCTATTACATTAACTTTTTCATATCTCCCGGTGTTCTGGCCCCCCTGCCCTCATGAAGGGGGGTTAATCCTCCGTTGCCTAATTTTGGTTATGGGCAGGATTTATACACCCTATAGGGGGTGCTCCGGGCCGCCGACAGGCGGGCGGAGCGGAGGCTGTTCTTCCGGTATCAGTTTCAATTCAACAATCGTATCATAAACCTTCTCAGGAGTAAGCCACATCATACATGCAAAATCACCTCGTTTGCATCTGCCTTTTCCGAAGACTGTACATGGTCTGCAGCTAAGCTCATCAACCGGTATTCTTAAAGAGTATTCATCAGGTTGTTGCCAGGCGCCAAATCCTGTGAGAGGATCAGTACCTCCCCATATCGATATAACCGGGGTCCCCACAAGAGCAGCCATATGCATATTTGAAGAGTCCATGGCTATCATTAATCTGAGTCGGCTCATAAGTGCCAGCTCTTCCTCAAGCTTCAGCTTCCCGGCAACACTGTAAGAATCCTTAATTGAGGATGCAAGTGCTTCAAGCTTCACAAGTTCTTCATTACCCCCAAAGAGCCAGAATTTTACCTTGTGGTTTTCAGATATCAGTCCAAGGAGTTGCTTCATATGCTCCTCTGGCCATCTTTTAAGACCATGTTTTGCATACGGAGCAACGCCGATGTTTATCAGATCCTCTGATTCAATCAATGCTGCTGTTTTCTTCAGAGCATCCTGTGAAGGTCTTATCCATGGACCATCAGAAGCATTAACAGGAAATCCGGCCCTGGCAAAAACATCACTATACCTTTCAGCGGAGTGCTTTAGCTGTATTTTAATTCTTCCGTTTATTATATCTCTCTTCTCTTTCCTACCCTTATCAATGACTGAAACCTTCACTCCTCTCAGGCGAAATAAGAACCCAAGAATCAGCGACCTCATAACAGCATGCAGATCTATTACATGATCAAAGGTTCCTGATTTTAAAAGATCATGAAATAACCTGAAGATACCAATCAAACCCTTATGTCTGCCTTTAAGATCCGGGAAGAATAATTTCAGTCCTTCATCTTCAGAAAAGAATGGTCTGAATTCAGCTCGTGTAAGAAACACCAATTCAACTTCGGGATATTGCTTTCTGATACCATTTATTACAGGAGTGGTGAAGGCAACATCACCCATTGCAGATGTTCTTATTACGAGAAGCCTCATTTCAGTATTTTTCGTACGATTTCTCCTCTATGAATCCTGATGCGGTTTTGAGGTTTATCTCTCTCTTGATCTCCGATCGTTTATCATTCTTAAAATAAACCGCACGGGCTGTCTGCACAAAATCATCGCCAAAATCCTTGTTTCTTTCCAGGTCACGGATATGATCCTCAATATCCCAGAGCTCACAATTAATATCATAAAGTGCAGTATAAAGAGGATCGGAAGTGCTTATTATTGATGATGATATCTTAACAAGTGCATCATACTCCTTCTGAAGGTTTACCAGCTTGGCCTTGTCTTTAATCCTCTCGAGCTTAATCTGAATAATTGTAAGCTTATCAATTATCTCTCCATTGGATACTTCTATTTTCATTTTATCAGATTTTTTCAAAAATAGCTATTTTTTACATCCCCCTGGCCCCCTTCAAAGGGGGAATCAAGAAGAAACACCATCCGCCTTGCGCCTTTAGCCTTTCGCCTCCCTAATACGGATCCACATCAACCGTGATCCTCAGTGCCGAAGCGCCCTTCTCTTTCTCAACCCTTTCAATCGCTTCATTTATCAGCTGCCTGGCTTTAGATGGACGCTTGTCTCTTTCGATCTTAATAAGGATTGTTTTGATGTACCAGAGTTGTACCTGAGATATCACCGGCGACTCGGGGCCCAGAACTCTCTTTCCGAAAAGACGCTTCAGGTCATTCCCAAGTATAACGGAGTAATGGTTCAAAGGAGCCCTCTCCTTATGCTTAACATTAATCCTGACCATTCTCGTGAAAGGAGGATAGTTGAATGATTTTCGCTCCTCAGCCTGCATATTGAACATACCCTTATAATCATGCCTCAATACCAGTCTGATTATCATGTTATCAGGGTCTGAGGTTTGGATCACCACCCTTCCCTGCCTGCTTCTTCTTCCAGCTCTTCCACTTACTTGCTCAAGCATCTGGAAACTTCTCTCATGTGCCCTGAAATCGGGATAGTGAAGAAGATTATCAGCATTCAGAACCCCTACTACTGTCAGGTTCTCAAAATCAAGACCCTTCGATATCATCTGAGTGCCTATAAGGATATCAATCCGCTTATCTTCAAATGCGCTGATTATCTTATTGAATGAATTTTTGCTTCGGGTGGTATCCTGGTCCATTCTTGCTATCCTTGCTGAAGGAAAGACCATTCTTATCTCATCCTCAATCTTTTCAGTCCCGAATCCCCTTGTAACCATAGCTGTTGAGTTGCAGTTGCCGCACTTAGATGGCATCCCCGAACTGTATCCGCAATAGTGACAGACCATGCGGCTTATCGATTTATGATATGTAAGGTTGACAGCACATTGAATACAGACCGGTATCCATCCGCATTCCGAACATTCGATATAGGGTGAGAAGCCCCGGCGGTTCTGGAAAAGAATGACCTGTTCATCTTTTCTCAGAGCATCGTCAATGGCATGCAGCAATTCAGGAGTGAAATGCGAAACCATCATCTTTCTTTTGTATGCCTCACGAGTATTGGCAAGGATGATCTCAGGAAGGTTTACCAGCCCATATCGCTCCATTAGCTCTGTCAGGCCATACTTACCATGAAGGGCATTATAATAACTCTCAATGGATGGAGAAGCAGATCCAAGAATTGTCTTGGATTTATGAAGTGACGCAAGTATTACAGCAGTATCCCTGGCATGATAACGTGGCGCCGGATCGTGCTGCTTGTACGAGCCATCATGTTCCTCATCAACAATCACAAGACCAAGGTTATTAAAAGGCAGGAATACAGATGATCTTACACCCAGAATAAGCCTGTAGCTGCCCGAAGGATCATCTCCGGCAACCTTCTGCCATATCTCTGCCCTTTCAGGATCGCTCAGTCTCGAGTGATAAACACCTGTCTGGTCGCCAAAATGCTTTTTAAGTCTCTGGATTATCTGCGCTGTAAGTGCAATTTCGGGAAGCATATACAGCACCTGCCTGCCCTTTTTAAGTTGCTCTTCTATAAGATGAATATATATCTCCGTCTTACCGCTTGAGGTAATACCGTGCAACAATACTATCTCTTTCTCTTTCAACTGAGTCTTAACCGACTCACGGGCTGCCGATTGTGCCTCACTCAGTTTTCTTACCGGCTCAATACTTTGTGAAACGGGCTCAATCCTGGAAACCGGTTGTGAAAATACTGACAAAATCCCTTTTGAAATCAGCGCATCCAGTGTATTTGGAGATGTTCGCAATTCTGACAGGAGGGCAGACTTCCTGATACCTGCCTTTACATTTTCAGTTCCAAAACCCGACAGCGACAGGTATGCCATTAACAGCTCCTGCTGCTTTGATGCTCTTTTCAGAGTGTCAAGGATTTTGTTCATTTCATTATCCTTAAACTCCCTGGCTAACCTGATGAAGCTCACCTGCTTTGGCCTATAACTGTTCAGGCTTATCTCTGAAGGAAGGGCAGCTTTCATTACCTCACCTTCGCTGCACATGTAATATTCTGATATCCAGGTCCACAGTTCAAGCTGAAAAGGATTAACAGAAGGTGAGCTGTCAATAAGATCTTTTATTGTTCTGACATTCCGGAATGATGGCTGTTTATCATGAACTTTATAAACTATACCTGTGTAAAGACGATTTTTACCAAAAGGAACTGTAACTCTCATACCTGGCCTCAGTCTCTCCGAAATATCCACAGGTACACTATATGTGAATCGTCCCCTCACTGCCAGGGGCAGGATAATATCAGCATAGAGAGTCTGTGCCATGCGTTAAACTCAATGCAAAGTAAGAATAAATAATTGAGGAACTAGTTCGGTCTTATAAAACTCGACATAACAGTTATCAGATGATCCCTTCTTATAGGTTTTATCAGGCAGGCATCACAACCTGCTTCAAGTATTATATCTGTATCATTTTCAAATACAAAGGCAGTCTGTGCAATAATTGGCAGGTTGTTGCGGATCCTCTTAATCTCTTTTGTGGCCTCTATTCCATTCATCTCAGGCATTTGCATATCTAGGATTACCAGATCAATATCAGGATTTGTTTTAATGATCTCAATAGCTTCAAATCCCGACCTGGCAGTAAATATTGAAATCCCTGTATCAACAAGTATCCTGTTGAGGTAGATAAGTACATCCTTATTATCGTCTACCAGGAGGCATTTTTTACTCTGCCAGTTAACCGGAATTAACATCGGATCGTTTGAATTCTGATTTGATTTGGTCTTGGAACCGGCAGGCCTGTAAGGGATATTAAATGTAAATTCCGATCCAATACCCTTTTCGGATATTACATATATCCTTCCTCCCATTCTCTCAATAACCTCCTTGGCCAGTGTTAAACCTACTCCCAGTCCTTCAAATGGTCTTTGGTTTCCATCCACCTCCTGCCTGAACTCCTCAAATATCCTTGCCAGATTCTCCTTGTTGATTCCTATACCTGTATCTTTAAATGTGAATACAATATCATCATTATCAATAGTATAAATAAACTCAATCGATCCATCGAGGGTGAATTTTATTGCGTTGTCCATGAGGTGGCTCAGCACCCTCTTCAGCCAGACCCTGTCAGTGAATACGAGGTCATTAGACCTGTCTGTATTGTTCTTGACATTCAAAATAATGGGTTTATCTGTACGCTTGATAACAATCCGTGCATCCTCAACAACCTCCTTTATAAGTTCCGAAAGAGATGCCTCTTCATAGGTAATTTCTATCTGGGAGCTTGAAAGACGGGAGAGGTCAATAATATCTCCTATTATCTGCAACAGCTTTTCACTATTAAAATTTATATGCTCAATATATTCCTCCTTGGTCTCTCTCTGGATATCATCATCAAGGAGAAGATTGGCAAATCCTACTACACTATTAAGCGGGGTTCTTATTTCATGAGAAATATTGGCCAGGAAACCAGCTTTAAGTCGGTTTCCGGCTTCACTTTCTATGCTTGACTTAAGCATCTCATCCATTCCTTTTTTTAGCTTGGAAATATCGCGGATTACAGTAATGGACCCAATCATTTCGCTTGCATTATTCCTTACTATAGTCGAACGTGTCGATATGGTAGAATAATTGCTGCCATTGCACCTTATACTTATATCATTCTCGAAATAACCATCCTTTAGCAATCCTTCATCCCTCTTCATCAGATAATCATTGAATTCAGGATGAAGATTAGCCATAAACTTATCTATAGTGAATGACTCCTTGTCGATTCCGGTAATAGAAAAGAAAGCAGGATTTGCATATTTAAGGTTATTAGCTGTGTTGAAAAATGCTATCCCATCGTTTACAGATTGAACAAGAATACGGAAGAACTCCTCTGACTCATAATGTTCCCGGTCAATCTGGTCTTTCTGGTAACTCAATTCATCTTTTATTTTCTGAAGATCCCTGTTTTCATCAAGAATATTTTTGTTCCTGTCTATTAGCTCTGCATTCAGTTTCCTGAGCTTCAGAGAGAAATATGTTACTACCAGGCTGATTACAATAAGAGCAGCTGATATTGTTAGCATAATATTAATGAATGATGTGGAAATACTATTTCCCGCTCCCAAAACAGCATCACTAACAGATATAGAATATACAGGAGTTGTAAAAAAAAATAACAAAACCATAACGAACAGGTAAACAATATACCTATCCATTGATCGTGAACTGTAGTCCGAATCTTTCACAAACATATAATAAATTCCCAAATCTTTCTCAGAATACTTTCACACTACTGAATTGATGCAAGTTAATAATTTATCTGATTCCAGATAATAGCATTAATCATCAACTTATTCAGGAAAATACATGCCTTTAAATATCTCTTTTCCAGCTATCATGCTGTCCTTATGGCAGGTATGAAAACAACCATACAGGGATAAGCCTAATTAAGGGAATATTGATAATTATTAAAAAATGTTAAATTGCATCCGGTTTGGAAAAGCGGTTTTCAGTTAATAACTATATTGTTTGTTTATTTCCGCATCCGGTCAAACTACAAGATTTAATTATTCAGAAATCGTTCATAAGAACAGGGACAGTAATGGATAAAGATGATAAACACTTTTCAGGTGGTAAACGATACAGAAACAAAGATATTACAGTTTACTGGAAACCATCAGCATGTGTCCATGCTTCATACTGCTACAGGGAACTTATTGAAGTTTTTGATCCCAGCAGAAGGCCCTGGGTTGATATGGAAGGTTCAACGACTGAAAAGATAATTGAGGTGGTTAATTTATGCCCTACTGATGCTCTGTCATGGAAATATAATGATGAAGAAAAGAATGAAGATGTCAGGGCTGACCAGTATAATCATGTCAAATTCCGCAGGCCTGAGTTAATGCAGGCAAATAATGAGGCGAATGAGACAGCACCTGTCTCTGTGAAGGTTATGATCGATGGTCCTATTGTTATCAAAGGAGATTTTGACATGATTAATGGTAGTAACAGAAAAGAGGTTCGGGATGGACTGATCTCCATTTGCAGGTGCGGTGTGAGTGACCATCAGCCATTTTGTGACGGGAGACACAGGAAAACAGGGTTTAACGGGTAGAGGCCATATGGAAGAAAAAATAAATAAAGCTCAGGCTGTTGTAGAGATAATTGAATTCGGACCTTTGAAAATCACTGGAAAGTTTATCCTTAAGGACCTGAAAAGGAATAAGGAAGAATCTCCGGATGAGATTTGGCTTTGCAGGTGTGGCAAATCAAATGATAAGCCTTATTGCGATGGTTCGCATAAAAAATAAAATTTACCTCGAAACCACGTGAAAACAGTTCTGGTTTCTTTCATATGTGGCCCAGCATTTACTTTCATTCTTTAACTGTAGAATTATTTCTGCAAGAGCCTCCTTCATAAACTTGTGATCGCAGTTTGTTATTGTCATTTTGCTGACAATAAACCTCTTACCTTATCAGAGGAAACCTTATGCCAAGAAATTTCTCTTCTTTCTTCTGAATCACAGAGAACCGGAGGTTACTTGTTTAAAACCTTTGTAACCAGTTCCGCTGCCTCGCTGAATGTGACTGCCGAGTAGACCTTAAGACCTGAATTATCAATAATCTGTTTAGCCTCCTCTGCATTTGTTCCTTGTAATCGAACAATAACAGGTACACTTATACCTCCAATTGTTTTATAAGCTTCCACTACTCCGTTTGCAACCCTGTCGCACCTTACAATGCCTCCAAAGATATTGATGAGTATTGCTTTTACCTCCGGGTCCTTCAGAATAATCCTGAAGCCTGCCTCAACTGTTTTTGGATTTGCGCCACCGCCAACATCAAGAAAATTTGCAGGGGCTCCCCCTGACAGCTTGATAATATCCATGGTAGCCATTGCAAGACCTGCCCCATTTACCATGCATCCTACATTTCCATCAAGCTTAACAAAGTTCAGGTTATGTTTTCCAGCTTCCACCTCAACAGGATCTTCTTCATTAATATCGCGCATACTTATCAGTTCAGGATGCCTGAAAAGAGCATTATCATCAAGAACAAGCTTGCAATCTACAGCCAGTACTCTGTCATCGCTCGTCTTAAGAACAGGATTCACTTCAAGAAGCTGTGCATCAATACCTGTATAAGTCTCATATATACCCTGCAGAAATTTCTGCATGTTTTTAAAAGCAGTTCCTGATAATCCTAAATTAAATGCGATATTCCTGGTCTGGTATTGCTGTAATCCTATTGCCGGATCGATCTCTTCTGTAAAAATCTTATCCGGTGATTTCTCTGCCACCTCCTCAATTGACATACCTCCTTCGGGAGAATACATAAATATGTTCCTTCCGGCATTCCTGTTTAGTAAAATACTGATATAAAACTCCTTATGCTCAGATGGCCCCTTATAGTAAACGTCCTGGGCAATAAGAACCTTATTAACCTTTTTGCCTTCGGGACCTGTTTGTGGAGTAACCAGCTGCATACCAAGGATCTGTTCTGAAATACGGGCTACATCGTCAATTGACCTGGCAAGTTTTACACCTCCTCCTTTACCTCTTCCACCGGCATGAATCTGAGCTTTTACCACAAAAAAATCCGAACCGAACTTCTCATGAAGCTGTTTTGCAACCGTAACAGCCTGTTCAGGTGTTTCCGCAACAAATCCCTCCTGTATTTCAACATTATATGCCTTAAGCAGCGACTTCCCCTGGAATTCATGAATATTCATGTCGTTGAAGATTAATAGTTAACGTACTATTATACATATGATTCAATGTCGACAAAATAGCAATAATTCCATTATTATTTAATTATTTTCGCATAAAAAAAATCATGCGAAAACTGCTTAATTCTGAACTTGAAAGGAAAAGTATTGAACAATTCAGGGAATCTCAGAAATTGCCTCTTGTAATAGTACTTGATAACATTCGTAGCCAGAGTAATATCGGTTCGGTATTTCGTACTTCCGATGCTTTTCTTATTGAGGCAATATATCTTTGCGGTATTACCGCACAACCACCTCACAGGGAGATACAGAAGACAGCACTTGGGGCAACTGAATCGGTAGTATGGACATATTTTTCATCAACAACCGATGCTGTTGATGAACTCCGGAGCAAAGGCTATTTATTAATAGCCGTTGAACAGGCAGAAGGTGCTGTTGATCTCCAGGATATTGTCATTGAAAAAGGTAAAAAATATGCTCTTATTTTCGGTCATGAAATAAAGGGTGTTGCCCAGGATATTGTTGACAGATGTGATATGTGTGTTGAGATTCCTCAGTTCGGGACAAAGCACTCATTTAATATAGCTGTGAGTGCTGGTATTGTTCTGTGGGAGGTAAGTCAGAAGCTGACGAAATAAAAAGAGGGTCGCCATCAAGCGACCCTCTTTATTATCTCAAAAATATCTTACTGTACAGTTGATTTGAATGTGTCATCGTTGAAGAACTTGCCAAACTCAAGGTCAGTTTTTGCATAATCTTTCCACTTACCATCGGTAGCAATAGCTTCGCGAAGACCACCAAGCATATAATTCCTGTCATCAAGACGAGCACCAACAACACCTTTCAGGTAGTCTTTTTTTCCTTTGCAGCTTTCTTTCATACCGTCAAGCATCACTTTTGCTTTGTTAACATCGCCTTTAAGAACAAGTGCAAGAGCATTATTGAAGCAAGGCTCAGAACCAAAATAGTTCACAGCTTTGTCATATTCACCTTTTGTTATTGAAATAACACCCATTCCCCACTTTGATTCAGAAGTAGCTGCTGTCATTGATGTGAAATACTCTTCAGCTTTTGCAAGGTCACCTTTTACAAGGGAGCCCATGCCCAGGTTATTCTTAACAACATCGTTGTTTTCCAATGCTTTTGCTTTTTCGAAAGCTGCAATAGCATCATCAGTTTTGCCTAGAGCCATAGCTACATAGCCAATATTATTCTGTGCACGGATGCATTTCGGAAATGCAGTTGCAGCAGCCTGGTAGAATTTCAATTGCTCATTCTGATCTTTGGTGAGGGTAGCTGCGAAAAGCATCTCCTCAATACCAAGAACGCTGGCATCACCTCTCATAGCTGCAAGGATCTGCTCGTCGCTGCGGCCTACCTTGTCAACGCTAACAACCATTTTTGACCTTCTCAGTTTTGGAAGAATGTCTGTCTTGAGGTTTTCATATGCAGCAGCCATATTCTTGATCTCTTTCTCACGTACTTCAGGATCAGCATACATTGAAAGTACACGCAGGATCAGGTCTTTGTCAGCCATAGTTGAATTCTCAACTTCTGTCTTGAATCCATCCCAGTCTTCAGGAGTTGTTTTTGCGTCAAAAAAGCCTGCCGCTTTTGCAGCTTCAACTTTTGCAAACTCCTTCTTGATAAATTTATCAGCTGTATTTCCCCTCTGTCCTGAAAGTCTTTCGTTCAGACTGAAAGCACCATCGGGAGAAGCATATGAACTAACCACTGTTGTTTTGAACTGGCGGTTTGGATCAGCATTTACATCAGCAATATACTTTTGAAGAGCTGTGATATCTTCAGCCTTAAGTTCTTTTGTCTGAAGATCAGACCTGTTAATTACATAATTGATGTCGGCAACTCCTGTTTCAGGGATAATTCTCACGAACTTGTCTTTCATCATTATTGGCCTGCCATGAATCTCTACAAGTGTTGATGTTGCAATTACACCGTCAGCCAGTTTTACAGGATCAAAATCGAGGGAAGTTGTTCCTCTCTTAGCTTTTACCTGCAATACCAGTTCGGATATCTTCATAGCGTCCTTGTATGGTACTGAGCTAGTGTAGGTAAAATCTCCACCGGTATAATTAATTACTTTGTTATTTGCCTGAACACTCTCACCCTGAAGAACCTGTACTTCATCAAAAGCGATCTCGCCACCTGAATACTTAAGAACAGGTGTTGCTGTCAAAGTAGTTTTCTTATCAAAATAATTTGATGGGAATGTACCTTTGATAGTTACTGTAACCATTCCAGCATGAGCTTCAAGTACCTTAGGTGTAACGTCGTACTTAATCTGACTGGCATTTTTCTTCATTTTATTCAGGCCGCTACAACCTGTCATCAAAGTTGCGGCAAGGATTAGGATAAAAAGGCTTCTGATTTTTTTCATAGTTAAAAGTGTTATTTGTTAAGTATTTCTGAGATTTCTGTTATAATGAACAAGATACGATTTTTTAATGTAAGGACAAAATTACAATAATTATGGATTATTTAAGCGATTTTTCAAAAATAAATTATAAAATAACCATATTAAGCCCTGTTGGATATTCCTTCCCAAAAATAGTATCTCTTATTTTGCAATAATCATTTTCATTTTCTACGAAATCTATATAATTTATGTCAATTACAAGGTATTTGTTTTCAGGATTCTGCCTGAAAAATGTAAAATAGCTTTCCTGAATTATCTGAAGATATTCCTTTGAGATATTATTTTCATAATTACGACCTCTTTTTTTAATATTTTTTAACAGTCGATCAGGGGTAAGATGAAGATATACATAGATATCCGGTTTTGGTAATGAACCATAAATAATATAGAAAATCTGCCGGTACAGGTTGTATTCATCTCCGTTAAGGGTTGAGGAGGCAAATACGAGTGACTTCATAAAGTAGTAATCGGCAACAGTAAATGCCTTGAAGAGATCCTGTGGCACCAGCTCTTCCTTCAGCTGCTTGTAACGACTTGCAAGGAAGGAAAGCTCAAGTGGGAAAGAGTACTTATCAGGGTCATTATAAAATTTGGGAAGGAAGGGATTATCTGCAAAATGCTCCAGGATGAGCCGGGCATTGAATTCCCTGGCTATCCTTGTGGCAAGAGTAGTCTTGCCCGCACCAATATTACCCTCAACAACAACGTAATTGTATCTGATATTCATTCCAAAGTGATATTCACTATTCAAGGGATCAAATTTATAAACAGTATCTCAAATTGCAATAAAAAAAAAGAGACCTTTGCCTGGTCTCTTTTGTTTATATTTCTGAATCCACTTTCAGAACAACAGTTTTCAATCAAAATAATTGCTAATTATCCTTCCTGTTATCATGATGCCTTCTGTCATTATCATGTCTTGGTTCATGATTTCTGTTATCATTATCATGTCTTGGTTCATGATTTCTGTTATCATTATCATGTCTTGGTTCATGATTTCTGTTATCATTATCATGTCTTGGTTCATGATTTCTGTTATCATTATCCTGCCTGGGAGGTCGTGGCAAAAGTTCCTTACGTGAGAGTTTAATTTTACCTGACCTCTGATCTATCTCAATTATCTTAACTTCAACTTCCTGTCCTTCCTTCAGAACATCTTCAACTGCTGCTGTTTTCTTCCAGTCAATCTCTGAAATATGAAGTAGTCCGTCTTTATTTGGTAATATCTCCACAAATGCGCCAAACTGAACTATGGTTTTTACTTTCCCCATGTAAACCTGCCCTACTTCAGGTACAGTGACAATTTTTTTAACCCATTCCAGGGCAGCAGTAATAACCTCTGCATTTTCCCCGTAAATATTAACATCACCATAACCATTTATCTCCTCCACAATAATTGTAGCCCCTGTAACACGTTGTATCTCCTGTATCACTTTGCCGCCAGGACCAATAAGAGCTCCTATCATTTCTTTCGGTATCGACAACATCTCAATTCTCGGGGCATGAGGCTTCAGTTCAGGACGAGGCTCTGCAATTGTACGGGTCATTATATCAAGTATATGCATTCTACCAGCTTTTGCCTGGTAGAGAGCTTTAGTCAATATCTCAAATGAAAGACCGTCAATCTTAATATCCATCTGGGTGGCAGTAATACCATCACGGGTACCAGTGACCTTGAAATCCATATCTCCAAGATGATCCTCATCGCCCAGGATATCAGAAAGTACAGCATATTTACCTGTATTCTTGTCTGTAATCAGACCCATGGCTATTCCGGAAACCGGTTTCTTTATCTTGATTCCTGCATCCATCAGGGCAAGAGTTGCGGCACATACTGTAGCCATTGATGAAGAACCATTTGATTCAAGAATATCTGACACTACCCTTATTGCATACGGATTTTCCTCATCATGAGGCATCATATTCTTAAGTGCACGCAGAGCAAGATTTCCATGTCCTATTTCCCTTCTGCCGGTTCCCCTGTAAGGTTTTGCTTCACCTGTAGCAAAAGGTGGAAAATTATAGTGAAGAGTGAATTTCTCTGTACCTTTGTTAAGAACATCATCAATTATCTTCTCATCGAGCTTTGTACCTAGTGTTACTGTTGTTAGCGACTGGGTCTCACCTCTTGTAAAGAGTGATGAACCGTGTGTAGCAGGAAGCGGATCAATTTCACAAACAATTGGTCTTATCTCTTCAGGTTTTCTTCCGTCAAGCCTGGTGTTTTCATCAAGCAAAAGTTTGCGGGCAGCTTCCTTAAGCACATCGTGATAATATCTTTTAACCAGTTTCTCATTAACAGGACTTTCTTCTGTATACTGAGCCAGAAACTCTGTAATGATAGCTTCAAATGCATCAAGTCTTTTATGCTTATCAGCTGTTGATGATTTTGCTGCCTGATAACATTTCTCATAAGTTTCATCCCATACTTTCTTCCTTAGATCCTCATCATTGACCTCATGGCTATAAGTTCTCTTTACAGTAGAACCTACCTCTTCTGCAAATTCCATCTGTGCTTTACATTGTATTTTAATGGCATCATGGGCAACTTTGAGAGCTTCGATCATATCCTCTTCGGAGACCTCTTTCATCTCACCTTCGACCATCATAATATTCTCATATGTTGCGCCAACCATAAGGTCGATATCAGCGTCCTTCAGCTGTGAAGCAGTAGGGTTAACAATAAATTTATTGTCTATCCTTGCCACCCTTACTTCAGAGATCGGACCTTTAAACGGAATATCCGATACTGCAAGAGCTGCTGAAGCAGCAAGTCCTGCCAGGGCATCCGGAATTATTTCAAGATCTGCAGATACAAGGTTTATTGTAACAAAAGTGTCAGCATGAAAATCATCAGGGAACAATGGTCTCAGTGCCCTGTCAACGAGCCTCGATACAAGGATTTCATAATCAGAAGGTCTTGCTTCCCTTTTAAGGAAACCTCCGGGAAAACGTCCGGTCGATGCATATTTCTCTTTATATTCAACAGAAAGAGGCATGTAGTCAGTGTCTTCTTTTGCCTCTTTTGCTGCCACCACTGTTGCAAGCAGCATTGTTTTTCCCATCTTTAGGAGTACAGAACCGTCAGCCTGTCTGGCGAGCCTGCCTGTCTCAAGGGTTATTGTTCTCCCGTCACCGAGATCAATAATTTTCTCTTTTACTTTAAACATTAGTTATGCTATTAATGAATATTGAAATTACAGAAAATTTAAGAAAATACGAAAAAAGGCAATTCTTGATTGCCTTTTTTCACTATTTACGTAATTTCAACGCTTTTATGATTTCGCGATATCGCTCGATATCTTTAATTTTGAGATAGTCAAGAAGCCTTCTCCTTTTACCTACAAGCTTAATAAGTGCCTGCTGGGTACTGAAATCTTTCTTGTTCTTCTTAAGATGTTCGGTAAGATGATTAATCCTGTATGAGAAGAGCGCTATCTGACCCTCTGCATTACCGGTATCAATTTCAGACGTTCCGAATGTTTTGAAAAACTCCTGTTTCTTTTCTGTTGTTAAATACATATCTCTAACCAAAATATTATTAATCCAAATATAAATCGAGTCTCCAATTTTGGAACGCAAAAATAAGGCTTTTTTATGTAAATTGTTAAACAATTCTATTTTTTTTACGAATTTTCTTTAAAAAAACTTCAGGAAACAAAATAATGGCTGAATATTATTGAACTCCTTACATTATAAAGACGCAAAAATTAGGCCATTCGTTGCGTGACATAAAAGATTTAATTAATTATTAGTCAAACGAAAAGCTCTGTTCGTCAAAATGAAATTTGTTTTTCTGTTATGGCTCAAGCAGGAGCTCATTCTGTTCCTTTAGCTTCACCCCTCTGCTTATAAGATTGAAACCAATCCTGCAGTCAAGACATCTTCTCTTTCTGCAATAATTGTCTCTTAACTGAAGCAGTGCCTGCGACACCAGGGCTGATTCTGCCTTTATTCCAATACATGACCATTCCCTGGTTACTGAATTCTCTTCAGCTCTGATCTGTTCCAGGAATGCAAGAGCTCTTTCAGAATATCCAGGTAAACCGCGGCTCCTTCCATAGGTGAATAACAGAGGTAATACAGAATTGATGAGAATAATATCTGTTGCCTGGGTACCTGTCCTCTTTGCATTTCCTCTTTTGACCTGGCCAAAAATATAATGGTCATCCCAATATGAAGAAGCCGTTATTTCAAACAATTCCTTAAGCTGCCTGATATCCGCTATGTCAAGTACACGAGAGAAAAGACCACCTGTAACGGCAAGCATACCTGCAAGCTGCGAGATCCTGACAGTAGGAAAATTTGAAGGACGCAACCTGGCAAACTTCCATATCCATCCATCAAGTGGTTGAAGCGCATATTTTGAGGCAAGGACCCTGAACTCTCTTATAAGATCTTTGTAATAGTTATCTGCCAGGGCCTCACGAAATAATCCCTCATGGAGCATCCCTGAAGTACCATAAAGCATGGCTTCAATCTGAAACCTGTTATCGGTATGCTTCCTGATTATCCTGAACGGGATCGCACGTGCAAGCATTTCAAAAGGTTCTGCATTTACCCTGAATCCGAAGTAACGGCTAAGCAATCTGTAAAAAGTCTCCTCCCAGTCATTATCGGTCTCAGTAAGTATTCCCTGTATCATTTCTGATTTCTGTTTAAGCCTCTCAATAACCAGCGCCTCAATCCAATTCCGGAACAGCATGCTGTCAAAATTCTTTATATAATCCTGACAAGCTATGATATATGGATTGTTTACCAGGGATATATATTTATCATGTAATAAACTATCAAAATTCATTTCAGAGGTAAGCAACTCCTCGCCGCGTGAATTGAATACCCGTCTGTCATTTTCTGCAACAACATGAAGGATAACATTATCAAAACCAGGATCATTCTGATGGCCGTGCATGTCAAAGTGTGATGAACGGAGATGTATTTCTATATTCCCGGCCCAGACGGTCCCGGCTACTGAGATTCTTGCATTAAAGAAGTCCGGCCCTGCATCACGGTTATACTCTCCAGGATTAATAATATTTATCCTGTTGCCTTCACTGTCAAGCAACTTTTCTTTGTCATAAAGACCATATTTCCAAAGGAAATGAAGAAACTCCTCTTTCATTTTTAGCACACGATAAATGAGAAAGCAGCAATAATATAAAGATACAATAAAAGAGCTGTTCTAACAAGAAAAATCGAAAAAATGACTATGGATAACGGCAAAGCCAGATGACAATCAGACAAGATTTTTTTCAGAGAGATATTTCTCCATTTCAAGCTGCATCTCGAGTGCTTTTTGCCCTGCAACTTTTGCAAAATCTGCAGTACTATCGGCGAAGATGATCCCTCTTGATGAATTTACAAGAAGTCCGCATTTACTGTTCATGCCATATTCTGAAACATCACGGAGGCTGCCTCCCTGTGCTCCGACTCCCGGAATAAGCAGAAAATGATCAGGAACCAGTTTTCGTATATCTTTCAGATTTTCAGCACGTGTTGCTCCGACAACATACATTATATTATCTATATTACCCCATTTCTGTGATACTGTAAGTACATGTTCAAAAAGCCTTACCCCTCCGTCATTATGGTACTGGAAATCATCGGATCCCTTATTAGATGTGAGTGCCAGCAGTACAACCCACTTTCCTTCATAAGAAAGGAATGGTGTAATGGAATCTTCACCCATATAAGGAGCAACGGTAATCGCGTCAAAAGGCATTTTTTCAAGGAAGGCCTTTGCATACATCTTTGAAGTATTTCCGATATCCCCCCTTTTTGCATCCGCAATAATCAGGATATCAGGATAGTTTCTGTGAATATATTTTACTGTTGCCTCAAGTGATGACCAGCCGGTGGCGCCATGACATTCATAGAAGGCAATATTTGGCTTATAAGCAACAGCGTATTTATGAGTTGAATCAATAATCCTCCTGTTGAATTCGAATACCGGATCACTCTCTTTTAGAAGAAAGGAGGGAATTTTCTCTATTTCAGAATCGAGGCCAACACACAGGTATGATCTCTTCCTTACTATGTTTTCGAATAATTCCGAATGATTCATGCGATATATATCATAAGTTACTTGCTTTTAACCGCTCAGCATTTTCAGCCATTTGGAGTTTGTCCAGTACCTCCTGTATATTACCGTCCAAGATAGATGGAAGATTATATATGGTAAGATTTATCCTGTGATCGGTCATGCGGCCCTGTGGGTAATTATAGGTACGGATCTTCGCTGAACGGTCACCTGTCGACACCATTGTCTTCCTTTTTTGGGACACCTCATCGAGATATTTCTGATATTCAAGATTATAGAGCCTTGTTCGCAGTTCCTTCAAAGCCTTATCATAGTTCTTCAGCTGAGATTTTTCATCCTGGCAGGTGACAACAATACCTGTAGGGATATGTGTCAGGCGGATTGCCGAATATGTTGTATTAACTGACTGGCCGCCGGGACCTGATGAACAGTAAGTATCCTTTCGTATATCATCTTGTCGCAGATCGACGTCAAATTCATCTGCTTCAGGAAGCAAAACAACAGATGCAGCGGACGTATGAATCCTTCCCTGAGTCTCAGTCTGGGGCACACGTTGTACCCTGTGAACTCCTGATTCATACTTCATAATACCATAAACCTTGTCACCGGTTACCCTCATTACAATTTCTTTGTACCCACCGGCAGTTCCTTCCGACATATTGTTTATCTCGTACTTCCATCCCCTTTCTTCAAAGTATTTGCAATACATTCTGAAAAGATCACCGGCAAAAATACTGGCTTCATCACCACCTGTGCCGGCTCTGATCTCCATAACAGCATTCTTATCATCCTGGGGATCAGATGGTATAATGAGTATCTTTATCTCCTCCTCCATTTCCGGAATGTGCTCTGTAAGATCATCAAGTTCCATCTTGGCCATCTCGCGCATCTCTTCATCCTTTTCTGTTGTAAGCAGCTTTCTGGCACTTTCAATATTACTAAGGGCAAGCCTGAATTTTTCATATGCTTCCACAACAGGCTGAAGTTCCTTATATTCTTTATTCAGTTTGACATACTTCTTCATATCCGAGAGAATACCAGGATGTGTCAGCAGATCGCCCACCTCAATGAAACGTTGCTTAACGCCTTCCAGTCTCTCAAGAATAATTTTATTGGCCATAAGTATGAAATTTTCAGCGCGCAAAGATAATAAAAAGGTCGGAATGGACAAAGAAATAAGGTAGAAAGCCCTGAAAACCAGAAGTTATTCAGGGGAAGAGAAGATCACAGACACGTTAATGCATGAAAGTCATATCAGTACTCAAAAACACCGAATTCAGATTTGATCGTGACTTTTTTACCTGTCCAGGCTTCACAATGCCCTACAATTCTGGCATCAAGGTTGAATCCGGCTGCAATGTCAATAATCCTGTTTGCATTATCAGGAGAGGTAAATATTTCCAGGCGGTGACCCATATTGAATACGCTGTACATCTCCTTCCACTGGCTCCCTGACTGCTCATGGATTAACCTGAATAACGGGGGAAGAGGAAAGAGATTATCTTTAATAACATGCATCTTATCAATAAAATGAAGCACCTTTGTCTGTCCTCCGCCCGAGCAGTGAATCATACCATGTATTGCAGGATGCATCTCATCAATTATCTTTTTCACTACAGGAGCATATGTCCGTGTGGGCGACAGGAGCAGCTTCCCGGTATCTATATTATATTCAGTCACCTTGTCAGTCAGCTTCAGGCTGCCTGAGTAGATAAGATCATAAGAAAGTTGAGTATCAAGGCTCTCAGGATATTTTGAAGCTAGATATGTTGTTAAAAGATCATGCCTTGCTGATGTAAGACCGTTGCTTCCTATACCGCTATTATATTCTTTCTCATAAGTAGTTTGGCCTGATGAAGAAAGTCCGACTATTACATCACCTGGTTTGATGTTATGATTTGAAATTATTTCAGATCTTTTCGCCCTGGCAAAAACTGTAGAATCAATAACTATTGTCCGGACAAGATCACCAATATCTGCAGTCTCACCACCGGTGGACCAAATTCCAATACCATGACTTCTGAGATCCTCAAGCACTTCCTCTGTACCATTTATCACTTCAGAAATTACAGAACCTGGAATAAAGTGCTTGTTCCTTCCTATTGTTGATGATAAGAGTATATTATTATATATACCTACGCATAACAGATCATCGAGATTCATCACAATGGCATCCTGTGCAATACCTTTCCATACAGAAAGATCGCCTGTTTCTCTCCAGTATACGTAAGCCAGTGATGACTTTGTACCGGCACCATCGGCATGCATTACGTTGCAATAATCGTTGTCTCCACCGATAAGATCAGGAACAATCTTACAAAAAGCCCTGGGGAACAGACCTTTATCTATATTCTTTATTGCAGCATGAACATCTTCTTTACCTGATGAGACTCCACGTCTGCTGTATTTTGATTCACTTGACATACTATTTTTTCAAGGCACAAATATAAAAAAAAGGATCATCCTCAGGCAATCATTCAGAGTTTACTTTCCCTCATTGTAAACCCATCGGACGGCCTGGCCAAGAAGTTTCCTGAATTCAGGCTGCTCAAAGGTCGGAACATCATGTCCGCTCTGAATTGTTACTACCCTTGCCTTTCCGTAATTTTTGGTCCAGCCAATAACCGGAACACTTGTTGGCTCACTGGTTGTAAGCAAAGGTGTTACACCCGGTTCTATATAATATCCATTATAGGTTTCATCAAAGATCTCGAAGTCCTTAATTCCCTTCGTGACCGGATGTTTCTTAGCAGCAATATTTACCATGAAATGAAGGTCATGCTGGTATGAACAAGCCGGGTATGTTTTTCCGTCTACCTCTGTTGGTTTATGAAAATATTTCCCTCCTATTATCCTGAAATACTCAGGCCAGTCATCAAATGCGCATATACTGTGATGCAGAGCTACAAGAGGTTTCCCCTGTCGTATACAATCAGCAAAAGCCTCTGCCTGTTCAGAAGTGATTGACTGCCACATATGATAAAACACAAGTACGTCATAGTTATCCCTGTTCTCAGGAAGAAACATGCTGAAAGCTCCGGGTAGTTCTTCTACTGAGCAGGTGATGTTTTCACCCAGGCTGGACAGCATTTTATTGAATTCTTCCTTTGCATAATCATGACCACCTGTTATCACTAATACCCGAATGTTCTTTGCAGGTTGTTCTGCAAATGAAAAAGAAACTGCAAAGAAGATCAGAATAACGCTTGCTGCTACTCTAAATTTCATAAGTGTAATTTTTTAATTATAATAATATACGTTTTGTCAACTTAAGAACTCACACAGAGATATTCAAAGAATCCACAGAGTAAAAAAACTGTACTATCTATCTGTGGATCTTTGTTCCTTCTCCTGATTTTCTCTGTTAAAGTTACTCAAATTTTATTAATACTGTTATTTCTTAGGTGACTCATAATCAGTCCTTAGAACTCTGAATTCTGTACGCCTGTTTATCTGATGTGCTATCTCCTTCTGCTCATCGTCTGAAAGTGAGTTAATATACTGTTCTGTGAGCATGCTGCCTATTATCAGGAAAGGATTCTGGGCTATGATTGAAGCATCAACAGTTTTTGGTGTTGACTCACCATATCCTTTTGCAGAAAGCCGTTCGGGTTCAATTCCCTTCCCAATAAGATACTGGACAACAACCTGTGCTCTTTTCTGTGAAAGATCCTGGTTGTATTCTTCAGTGTCTCTGGAGTCGGTATGTGACATAAGCTCAATAGTTACATTAGGGTTATCGAACAGTGTCTCAACCAGTTTATCAAGCGAAACCATTGATTCAGGTCTGAGGTCCCACTTTCCAAAATCGTACAGGATATTTGGAAGTTCAATCGGCTTGTCTATCGCTGTAAGTAATATGGTAACCATGAACTCACGGCTCTTCTCCTGTCCTTTGGTTGTCTCCTTTTCTTTTCCGTTAAGGTAACCTTGTTTTGATGCCAGAAATATATAATCAACATCCTCTTTTAACTGAAACCTGAAATCTCCGCTATTCCCGGTTTCAGTCTGGAGATTTGATCCGTCACTGGCAATAAGCTGAACAAGAGAACCTGTAATTGCTGTTCCTGTCTTTTCATCTTTCACAAGTCCGGTGACATTAAATTTGAGCGGAGGTAGTTCAAACTGGTATAGATCATCATTTCCTCTTCCCTTCCTCGTTGAAGAGAATATACCCTTCTCATTCTCATTCTCGAATGCAATGCCAAAATCATCCGAGTAGCTGTTTATGGGAGGTTTCATATTGGTTACAATCCAGCTGCCATCTGGTTGTGGCACAGCTTTAAAAATATCGAGGCCTCCCATGCCTATATGACCATCTGATGAGAAATAAAGTGTCCCATTGTTTCTTACATATGGAAAAAGCTCATCTCCTGGTGTATTAATATCAGGTCCGAGATTTACTGGTTTTGTCCAGGCATCGCCACCTGCCGATCTTGTGGTCATCCAGATATCTTTTCTTCCTGATCCGCCCGGAATATCAGAAACAAAATAGAGAGTCGTCCCGTCTGGTGAAAGCGCCGGATGAGCTGCAACAACTGAATCCGGAAGGATTTTTGAATTCTCAGGTTCGCTCCACGAGTCTCCTGAACGAGTGGAATGCATTATCTGACAACCTTTTTTTTCACGTTTCCCAGCTTCGCAACGTGTAAAATACATCTCCCTGAAATCAGATGAGAATGTAGGGGTTCCATCTTCAAATTCGCTGTTGACACCATCTACAGGGACAGGGGTACTCCATTTTGATTTTTTATCAATTCTGCTTTCAAAAATATCAGTATAGCTTTGTCCCGTTGCACCATGTGTTTTGCTTCCGACAGCGTCATCGCGCGATGAGGTAAAGTAGATAAGGCTGAAATCGTCACGCCCGTAAGCAGGGCTGAAGTCAGATTCCCTTGAATTGATGTCCCTGATGTCCTCAACTTTGTAAGCCTCAGGGTTTCTCAACCATTCAAGAGCTAGCTCACAGGCTCTTATCTCCTGATCGGCTCTTGCATCTGAAGGAGCTATCTGTTTATATTTTCTGAACTCATCAATAGCAGCCTGGTGCTTCCCGTTCTTCTTCATCGATTCAGCCAGCCAGAACTGGGCATCTGGTTTTGATGTGGATGATTTAACAGCCAGTTTATACCAGGTCTCTGCATTCCTTGGATCATTTGTAAGCCTGTAGCATTCAGCGATCATGAATACAAGTTCGGTCCTGGCATTCTTATCTGATTTACTTGTTTTTGAATAAGCAGCCTTAAACTGGTCGATCGCCTCATGGTATTCACCTGCATAGTAAGTCTCATAGGCTCTGTCAGTTTTTCTTTTTTGAGCTGAGACATCTGCTGAAATTGCTGTAATCAGTATAATAATAAATATAATAATTCGTTTCATAAATCCGGATTCAATTTGATCGTAAAAGTAATCAATTTAGGGAATAGAAGTAATAATAATAAACGATACTGATCAGCATTTATTATATAATCAGTCTCATCCCAAACCATTATCCCTGGGCTGAAATTTGAAACAAACATACCTGGGGAATAAAAAGAAAGGCTCCTCAGCGGAGCCCCCCTTATCAATTATGGAAAAAAACCGAACCTTTATCTAGTGAAAAGCAACTCCCTGTATTTTGGAAGAGGCCATATTTCATTGTCGACCATCAGCTCAAGCTTGTCAATGTGATATCTGATCTCATCAAGATAAGGTTTAACCTTACTCTCATAGGCAAGTGCCTTCTTATATGAGTCTTCGATGACATTAGCTTTCTTACGTGCTTCAATCATTTCATTAACAAGACTTTTGATATTTGAAATATGATCAGACAAGACTACTATTATTTCCTTTCTTGATCCTGCCAGTTTTTCGAATTCAACATCGGTGAATACTTCTCTCAGACCTTTTACATTATCAAGTAAAGTTGTCATGTACTTGATTGCAGTTGGAACGATATGATTAATAGCGAGATCACCAAGTACACGTGATTCAATCTGTACTTTCTTGGTGAACTTTTCATATTCTACTTCAACCCTGCTCTCAAGCTCTTTCTCTGTAAAGATTCCAATACCTATAAGCATTGTCCGTGACTCTTTTGTAAGATATTTGCCAATTGATTCCGGAATACTTGAAATATTACAGAGACCTCTTTTCTTGGCTTCCTGGTGCCATTCCTTACTATAGTTGTCTCCTTCAAACAATACGCGCTCTGACTCTAGTATGTATTTCTTCAGTACCTGGAATATAGCTTCGTCTTTATTCCTTCCCTTTTTAATAATTGCATCCACATCTTTCTTGAACTGCATTAACTGGCTGGCAACTGCTCCGTTGAGAACGATCATAGATGCACTGCAGTTTGCGGAAGAACCAACAGCCCTGAATTCAAACCTGTTACCTGTGAAAGCAAATGGTGAGGTACGGTTCCTGTCTGTATTATCCAGAAGTATCTCAGGTATCTTGCCAATTCCCAGTTTAAGCTCGGTTTTCTGTGCAGGTGTCATCTTCCTGTCGGTCACTTTATTGGCAATGTTCTGTAGCATTTCAGTGAGATATGACCCTACAAATACAGAAATAATCGCCGGAGGTGCTTCATGACCACCAAGCCTGAATGAATTTGTTTCATTCATTACAGATGCTCTCAATACATCGTTATTATCATTAACTGCCTTAATTACATTCACAAGGAAAGTAAGGAACTGCAGGTTTGTTTTAGGATTTTTACCTGGAGAAAGAAGGTTGACACCAGTATTGGTTGCCATCGACCAGTTATTGTGTTTTCCTGATCCGTTTATACCTGCAAAAGGCTTTTCATGAAAAAGCACCCTGAATTTATGTTTACGGGCAACCTTTTTCATAATATCCATAAGTATCTGGTTGTGATCAACTGCAAGGTTTACTTCTTCAAAAATAGGAGCGCACTCAAACTGATTCGGGGCTACCTCATTATGCCTTGTTTTAACCGGTATTCCAAGCTTATATGCTTCGCATTCAAAATCTTCCATAAAATACATCACTCGTTCAGGGATAGATCCGAAATAGTGATCAGACAATTGCTGATCTTTAGATGACTGGTGTCCCATCAGTGTTCTTTCAGCAAGTACCAGGTCGGGGCGGGCATAATACAAGGCTTCGTCGATCAGAAAATACTCCTGCTCACATCCCAGGGTACCAATAACTTTGTTGACATCTTTGTCGAAATACTGGCAAACATCCACCGCAGCTTTATCCAGAGATGATAATGCTTTTAAAAGAGGTGCTTTATAGTCGAGAGCGTCTCCAGTATATGATACAAAAATAGTAGGTATACAAAGTGTGGTTCCCACAATAAAAACCGGAGACGAAACATCCCAGGCTGTGTATCCCCTGGCTTCAAAAGTATTTCTGATACCCCCGCTTGGAAAGCTCGAAGCATCAGGCTCAGATTGTACCAGCACTTCTCCTGAAAATTTTTCAACTATCTTACCATTCTCTCCGGTCTCAATAAAACCATCATGTTTTTCAGCTGTCCCATCAGTAAGCGGGTGAAACCAGTGAGTATAATGAGTTGCTCCTTTGTCAATCGCCCAGGCTTTTACACCGGTTGCAACAAGGTCAGCTTCCTGCCTGCTGAGTGATTTACCTTCATTAATCGCTTTCATAACAACCTTGAATGCCTCGTTGGAGAGATAATGCTCCATTTTGGGCAGGTCAAATACATTCTCTGCGAAATAATCAGAAATAACTCCCGAAGGAGTCTTAACTTCAACAGCCTCTCTGTTGAATACTTCTCGTAGTGCACTAAATCTGAGTTCTGCCATTTTATTTATGAATTTTTAGAGTTTTAAAGCGACAAATTTATGTTTTTTTTCAATACTACCCCTGTTTTTTGAATATATTTTTAATAAATATCATATTATTTTTCAAAACACCCCCTGTTTTTTAACACCTCTTGATAATATTTGTGCTGTTTGTGAAACAGCAGGCACAATTGCACGTGATTTTTATCCATCCAAATGACTTTTAAAACAAGTTTTTAACTAATTAAATTTTGTTATATTTGTCGCCTGTATTTTAAAAAGGTATTATTCAATTAATTTTAAAAGGATATAAGTAAATGTCAGCACTTCAATTTTTGCGTGAGAAAGCCGGAGTATTGGTAGCCGGAGTAATTGGCGTCTCCCTGTTGCTCTTTGTTGTAAGTGATTTCTTTGGTGGAGGTAGGGGACAGAGAATCCGGCAGAAGGAATATTATGAAATAGGAAAAATAGGAGGAGAAACGGTCTCATACCAGGATTATGAGCTCAGACTTCAGAATCTGATTGAAATATACAAACTTTCAGGAAGGGATCTTGATGAAACCACCACTGAACAGTTGCGCGAACAAATGTGGCAGCAGATTGTCAGGGAAACAATTCTTGATGATCAGTATGAAAAGCTTGGCGTGGGAGTAAGTACTGAAGAGCTCGATGAACTAGTATTCGGAAATAATCCCCACCTTATTGTACAGCAGTTGTTCACTGACCAGCAGACAGGTGAATTCAATAAATCATTCATGGTTAATTTTCTCAAGCAGACAGAAGTTGATGAAACCGCAAAGAAATACTGGCTTTTCTTTGAGAATGAAATTGTAAATGAGAGAATGAACACTAAATACAATTCATATGTATCAAAAGGGCTTTATGTTACATCGAAGCAGGCTGAGTTTGACAAGAGCCTCTCGGGCAACACTGTTGATTTCAGTTATATTATAAAGAATTACTCTTCAATTCCGGATTCTTCAGTTAAGATAAGCCAGAGTGATATTAAAGCTTATTATGAAAAGAAAAAGGAAAGCTTTAAGAGAACCGCTATAAGGGACATTGAATACGTAACATTCGATGTGGTTCCGTCTGATGATGATATTAAGCAAACCGAAGACTGGATAGTTAAAACGAAAGAAGAGTTCAGTACAGCTCCCGATCCTGTACAGTTCATTAACCTTACTGCGGATTCACGCCATATCGGATTCTTCTATCCTTTAGAAAATGTTCCCGATACATTGAAGGAATTTGTAATGAAAGAGGATCTTAACACTGTTTACGGGCCCTATATGGAAGATGGCTCATACAAACTTGTAAAACTGCTTGCTGTTGAAAGCAGGCCCGATTCAGTCCATGCACGCCACATTTTACTTTCAACCGGAAATACAAGGACAATCGAGGATGCAAAGAAGCTGGCAGACAGCCTTGTCCTGTCAATAAAGAAAGGAACATCAAAATTCGAGGAGATTGCCAGGAATTACTCTGAGGACCAGGGTTCAGCGCAAATCGGAGGTGATCTTGGATGGTTCACTGAGGGAAGAATGGTACTTCCTTTCAATAATGCATGTTTTACCGCGAAGAAGGGTGACATTAAGATAGCAGAAACAACATTTGGAATTCATATTATAGAGATCCTCGCTCAATCTAAGACTACAAGGAAGTACAATATAGGATATATCGACAGAAAAATTGTACCGGGTACATTAACCAACCAGAAGATTTACAGCGAAGCCAGTCAGTTTGCCGGCACAAATGATACATACGAGAAGTTCAACAAAACAATTGCTGATAATAACCTTAATAAGAGGGTTGCAAATAATGTTACTCCACAGCAGAAAACCCTTCCCGGTCTTGAGAATCCACGTTTTATTATTATGTCGCTTTTCAATGCTGAAAAAGGCAAGATAGTGCTTGATAACAATCAGCAGGCAGTGTTTGAGATAGGCGACAAGTATGTAGTGGCCTATTGCACAAAGGTTCAGAAAGATGGTTATGCAAATGTTAAGGATGTTGATAGCGACATCAGATTTGCACTGCTGAAGGATAAAAAAGCTGATGTGATAGCGGAAGAGTTCAAAAAGAATTCTGGTGAAGGGAAATCTCTTGATGCATTAGCTGTTTCCATGAATCTGACGGTTCAGGAAGCCACCCAGGTTAATTTCAGGTCATATACAGTACCCGGACTGGGAACGGAACCTGCTCTGACTGCGGCTTCATCTGTTGCGACTCAGGGAACCCTGACCGGTCCTGTAAAGGGGACAAACGGGGTATTCATGCTAACAGTAAACAGCCTTACAGAATCGCAGAGTGAAGATATAAAGGCATTGCAGGACAGGCTGGCATCCAGCTTCCAGTTAAGAGGAAGTTACGAAGCGTATGAAGCTCTGCGTAAAGGAGCAAATATTGTTGACAAGAGGTATAAGTTTTACTAACGGCTCATAGGCGCAAAGGCGCTAACGGGAAAAATGGCAGGACTGATTCTCCTCGATATTTTAAGGTATTTTGCCTTGTTCAACAATAAAAGTCATTTCTGTCCTCCCGGTTCTGCCATCTGTTGTTATGCCTTCCACTATTATTGTAAATTCTCCAGGCTCATCTGATGTGTAAAATTCAACTTCGGCTTTTCCGGTATCGCCGGTAGTGAGATACGGATTCCAGTACAGTGTGTTCCGGAAATCTGGAATCCTGCTACGGAAAAGTGTATCATTTGAATAATCAGGTAAATTATAGCTGCTTACAGGCTGAAGGGCTTCAAACTCCCTTCTGAAATAAGGCTTTTCAAACTCCAGGGAACTCAGGTTGTGCTTATAAGTAATGAAATGAATTATACCTTCTATAATAATATCAGATATTAAGTATCTCTCTTTCAGAATTTCAATCCTGTGTAAATCCTGCGGGTCAATTGTTAAGATTTTGTCAAGATCATTAACCGGAACCCCGTCAACAAGCATTAGTGGATCCGACTCGAATGGCAATGAAAGGGGACCACTGATTATTTTACATTTGCTTTGGCCGCTTCTCTTATAAATACTGACCCAGGGAACAATTTCTTTAATAACCTCCTTCAGCGAGACAAGCTCAATATAACGGGATACTAATATTGTGTCATCAGGTTCCCCATAGAAATCACGTTCTTCGTGAACAGCCATTAGTGATTTATGCTTTTTATAGGGTTCATAAATGTTTTGGACCTGCATGCTTATAATAGCTTTATTAATTTCATCCAGCATGCTGCTGTCAGGATAGAAAGGGAAAGCCCTGTACTTTTTTGAAACATCGGGGAAGGGATTGTCAAGTTCAATAATATAATCGGTCACTGCAGGTGATAAGGGCTGAATAACTATCTCCCTCGTGCCATAGTCATTGATTACAAAATTAAAATGTCCAACACTGTCAGTTTTAGAGAATCTGCAGTTTGCTTTTTCTCCTACAAATGAAAGTACTACATTTTCATTACTGATCGATTCACCTGTTCTTGTGTTTCTGATTCTTCCGGTAACAAGATGCCCCCTGAGTTCAGGAAGATACGCAGAAATTAAATCATGGTCGCTTTTATAATTTTTATGAATAGGTTCCTCTTTATAAAATATGAGGTAGTCATTAATATCATAATGTTGAGGATCGGCCGCGAGTGTGGCAAGAACAGGTAATTGCCTGTAACCTGGAACATTACTGCAATTGGTTTTATCATACGAAAAAGATTTTGCAACCGATATCATGAGATCGCTTTTAACCGGCTTACCATCAGAGTCAGTAGCAGATATTCCAATTTTTACCTTCTCCCGGACAGAATAATTGCTGTTATCCAGCTTCACATTAAAATTAACAGCTCTCCTTTTTTCATTGTAAACCCATCTTTCACCTAAAGGGAACCCATTCTCGTCAATTATTTTGATACTGGCAAGACCGGCCGGCAGCCGCTCTTTCTGTAATAATATTTCTGATCTGCTGTCAATGGTAATCTCTTTTTTAACATCAATTGCATTAACCTGCGAATAGATCAGAAATAATCTGCGCCCGGCATAATCTATTTTTTCATTACTGCCAATTTCTATTCTAAAAAAATCCTTATCGGGTTCTGTATTTACTGAAAAGACTATAGCTGAGTCTTTTACTGCTGGCAGAAGAAATTTTCTGGTATTCTTTCTGTTTTCACCTGCAATAAGATAAATCTTTTCATTATTGCGCGGCTTTATTGAAAATAATCCATAACCTTCGGAATCCGATTTTACTTTGCAAAGAGTATCATTCCGGGAATCAACTACATATCCGCTAATTCCTGATGGGTCACCGCTTTTATCAAAACATCTGAATCCAATAAGAGATTCAACACCCAGGACAAGAGAACCGCTTTCGGGATAAAAAGCAACAGTGTCAGGTTGCTGGGCAGTTGAGGGTAATTTAATCTTGCTGACTGTTTCAAAAGGATTTATCACTGAAATCCTTTTATATGAGAACAAATCACTGGAGAAGTTTTGCATCCAGAGCGTACAGGAGCGTATTAAATAACTGCCAGTCTGTAAAGTTTCCGGCAGTCTTAATTCACATGAGCCGGAAGGCCCGTTTACCCTGATCTTGAGCTGAGTAATCGGATTGCCTGAAACATCCAGCAATTCAATATAGACAATCTGGCTGACGTTGCCGGGAGTCCGGGTGATCCCGTTTAATTTAAATATTTTGAGAAATACTCTTTCTCCAACGATATATATATCACGGTCAGACTGAACTAACAACTCTTCCGTATATCTAATGTCTTTAAGTGCATTTATATTAATCTCTTCATCCTGGGAAAACAGGATCTGAGAAGTTATATAAAATATAACAACTACAAATCTTAATTTATTTATTAATGATGTCATTTAAATATTAATAAACTCAATCATAATTCTCAGACTTTCAATTCAGGTCGATCCAGAAATCGGGCTTGGTGAGGCTCCCTCTTAAAGTACAGTCGGCACAATATGGATCAACGAATACCAGTCTCGCAGTCGGACCAGGGAAAAACAATGCCCAGATAAAAGTAAGACCTTCACTGGTATACCAGCCGTAAATCTGATCAAGTGTAGGCAGCGGACCACCAAGGGCCGGGTCTAAGAAATCGATGGGTCCTAACTCAATTTTTCCACAATCATACTTATACTTGGGAAGTTTGAATGTCGCAAGCTGGCTTTGAGTAATATACCTTCTTGCCACTTTTGCTCCTGATACCTGAAAATAGCCCAAAACCTGCTCATTTGATCTGTTAATGTTATGTATGTTCCCATAAATCTGGAAGGGCTGCTTATCAAAAATATCACCTCCTGTCTCATTTATTTTTTGCATGCTTTCCCAGAATTCATATTCACTTTTTGATATTGAAAGTTGCTTAACCTCAATAAAATATTGAATCAATAATCTATCTGATTCTTCAGATGCAATGAACATTATCGGATCAGAGATACCAGTTTCGCTTGACTTTACAATAATATCATAAGATTTATTATTGGCCCAGCATGTCCTCTTTACTGGATTGTATGGAGTAATTGTATAGGCATCAATGTAGTTGTATGCTTTCGGATATCGCACTTCAAATTTCCACCATTCCTCAATTTTCCATCTGTAATATTTGCAGGCACTTTCACCTTTGGAATCTATATTAATCTTTATACCATCCCTTGGCTCAGTATCAACTATCTCCTGTCCTTTAGTAATATAAATACTGTCAATATCCTGAACCGGCCACATAAAACATTTGTCAGATTCATATTCCTCACCATCATCTGTTTTAATATATAATGTATATGATCTGCCAGCTTCTCCTTTGAATTCAAGGCTGTCAGTTTTATATATTCCTTTAGATATTTCACTTAATATGGTACCATTACCAGCATCATCCTTTATCTGAACCAGTGCCCCGGAAACAATGTCCGGTTCATCTTCAGCTGTCATTATTGTACGTGATAATGAGACATAATTAGGTCCGTATTCATCTGTCAGAAGAGCATCAACCACAAGCAAAGATTCAAATTTGTCAAGATTTGGACTAAATGGATCGATACAGGTTACCAGATTACCCAGAATAAAAATTATCAAAAGAAGTTTATACCAGTTTAATTTCATTCCCTTCTGGCTTAATCATTATTTTTACTATTCCTTTATGTATTATTCTTGCGGAATTTATGAAGCAATATTTATAATTTAACAATGCTGAGCTATCAAGAACTTACCAAATGCAGATTTGAATTTACAAATGGTAGTTCCTCCATGAAATTATAATTGTTATTTTGGTTTTAATATACGCACAAATTACATTTATGGTTAAATTTTTATTATCAATCTTATTATTATTCTCTTTTGCAACCTTAACAGGGCAGCAAACCATGCCTTATCCTGAAAGCAAAGTCAATGATATTTATAAAGATATTGAAAAAGATCAGACAGAAAACCTTTTTAAACTGTACTCGTCCAGGATCGACCCTTCATATGAACTAATAAATGGAAGAGGCTATTTCCCGTATTATTTCCGTTCTGAATTGAAGCCAATGTTATTCCTTGAAAAAAATCATACATCATCAGTTACATTGGACGGGAGAAAATTTGTTGATCTCTATCTGGATTACGACACTTTTACTGATGAGGTAATTTATACTGACTCTTCCCGTATCTGTATCTATACTCCCCTGAGGGTAGCTCTAAATAAGGATAATGTTGATTGCTTTGAATTTTATGATGGAATTGATTCAATGATTTTCAGGTATTTCAGCAAAGATACTGATCAATCATTTGATATTAAGGATGGCTATTACGAGGTGGTGTCAGAGAGAAAAAGTAAATACCTCATAAAACACAATTCAATTTTAAAGAAGATTCCGGGAATTGATGAATACATATATGTCAGGACCGGTTATGTAGATGTTGGAAGGGGATTTTCGAAAATATCCACCAGGAAAAAATTCATCAGGATTTTCGGCAACAGGGCAGGTGAGGTCCGAAAATTTATAGAAGATTCAGGAATTAAAATCCGGAAAGCAAATAAACAGCAGATAATGAGCGTATTAAATTACTATGACAACCTCAGGAACCCGGACAATTAAACATGCGAAAACAATTCTCTTATTCGCATTTATCACTGTAACTCTTGTTCAGGTCAGGGGACAGAATAATAATCTGACTATGCAGTTTAATAAGATCCTGTTCAATGATCTGGCTGATACTCTTGAAAATCTGGTCCCTGTTAAATTTTATTACATTGACAAATGGGTTGACAGCATTTATCTGTCAGTTAATTCTGAAGACTCCCCTGTTGAGGTATTGCTGGAGAAGGCTCTTAGAAAAGAAGGATTAAATTTTATCATCACCGATGAAAACAAGGTAATATTATCAAGGGGATATAATATTAAGACGACCTTCCGGAAAGAGTACCTTGAATACCTGAAGAATAACTATTCAAAAACCGATACTGTAAAATATGCACTGCCTTTGCCAGAGCAGGAAAGCAGCTCAATCAGTGATGAATACAGGGTATTTAAGATAGGTAAACCATCAGGTAACAACAAAGGCGAGAATGTAACATTGTCTGGTAATGTTTTCGATCCGTCTGAGGGAGAGCCTCTTCCCGGGGCAGTGGTTTATGTGGAGGAGCTTAAAGCTGGAGCAATAACAAATAATGCAGGTTATTATTCTATTTCTATACCACCGGGGCAATATCAGATTGAATACAGGACAATGGGTATGAAAACAACAAAACGAAATGTGATTATTTACTCAAGCGGGTCATTGGATGTGGAAATGGGAAAAAGCATAAAGCAGCTGAATGAAGTTTCAGTCTATGCCAATCGTGAAAATAATGTAAAGAATGTAAGAATAGGAATTGAGAAGATCGATAGTAAGATGTTAAAACAGATCCCTATGGGTCTTGGAGAAGTGGACATTATAAAGAGTTCCCTGCTATTACCGGGTGTACAATCGGTAGGAGAAGCCTCAAGTGGATTTAATGTTCGTGGTGGAAGTATCGATCAGAACCTGGTTCTGCTCGATCATGCACCGATAATCAATACCTCTCATTTTTTTGGCTTCTTTTCAGCACTTAATTCAGATCTTATCAGTGATGTTACACTTTATAAGAGCGGAATGCCGGCAAGATATGGAGGAAGAGTATCTTCCGTAATGGAAATAGTTCCTCTTACAGGGAATACTGAAAAAGTAAAGGTTAGCGGAGGAATTAGTCCTGTAACAGGAAGGGTGCTTGCTGAAGGCCCGATTAAGAAGAACAAAAGTTCATTTGTAATTGGCACACGGACAACCTATTCCGATTGGTTGCTTGAATTACTCAATGACAAACAGCTGCAGAAGAGTTCTGCCGGATTTTATGATATACAGGGTTTAATAAACAGCAATATCGATGACAAAAACTCAATATCGGTTTCTGGTTATTACAGTAATGACAGGTTTAACTATTACCAGGAGAGTGATATAAGGTACAGTAATGCAGCAGCTACATTAAAATGGAAACATAACTTCAATCCTAAGCTTTCTGTTCAGTCGTATGCAATTTTCAGTAACTATAGCTATAATCTGAAAGACAATAGTGATTCAACCAGCTTTAGTTCATTGCACTACGAGCTGAATCAGAAGATCCTGCGTTCTGACTTTTTATATTTTCCGGCTAAGAAGCATAAGATCGAATTTGGTATTGATGCTATATATTATACCCTGCATCCCGGCATAAGAGAACCTATAGGCGAATACTCACTGGCTCAGTCACAAAAAATTGAAAAAGAGAATGCTCTGCAGCCATCATTATATATAAGTGATGAGTTTGAGATATCTCCTGTCTTATCGATATCAGGAGGAATAAGAGGCACTTTCTTTTCATCATTCGGCCCCCGAACTGTAATTCTTTATAATGAATATGCTCCAAAATCGACCGAAAGCATAACAGATACCTTAAGGTATGGAAAAGGAGATATTGTAAAATCATATCCCGGTTTGGATTTCAGGTTTTCATCACGACTGATCATTGCACATAATTTTTCTTTAAAATTCGGAATACAGAGAGTATATCAGTACCTGCATATGATCTCGAATACAACCTCAATGTCACCAACTGATATATGGAAGCTGAGTGACCGGTACTTTATGCCACAGAGAGGTGATCAGGTATCATTTGGTCTATATAACAATATTGGAAGAAGAGGTATAGAGACCTCAATAGAAGCATATTATAAATCACTTTCAAATATTATTGATTATAAAGGGGGAGCAGAGCTTCTTATGAATAAGAATCTTGAAACAGACATTCTTAATGGTAATGGTAAAGCATACGGAGTAGAATTTATGGTAAATAAGAAAGTCGGCATGATTACGGGCTGGATAAGTTATACATATTCGAGAACTCTGTGGAAAGTAAACGGGCAGTTTGATACAGAAAAGTTGAACGGAGGTGAATACTTCCCGGCAAATTTTGACAAGCCTCATGATTTTAAGTTTATTACCAATGCAAGACTGTCCAGGCGCCTTAATTTCACATCTAATTTTGCATACAGTACCGGCAGGCCGATAACCTATCCCGTTGCATTTTATGGTTTCAATAATACTACCAGGATATATTATTCAAACAGGAACGAGTACAGGATTCCGGATTATATGAGACTTGACCTGTCGATGACTGTGAATGGTAATCTAAAGAAAAGAAAGCTGAACCACTCTTCATTAACTGCAACTGTATATAATGTTCTTGGACGCAGGAATCCATATTCCATATTCTTTAAAAATGAGGGTGGTGAAATTAAAGGGTATCAGATGACGATCTTTGCAAAACCATTCTTTATGATAACATATAATTTCAGAATAATGGGAAATGCGAAGGATGATTTTTAGAAGACTGGCAGAGAAGCCCTTCAGAGAGGCAGGGGGCTGCTACTATTGGCACAAAGGCGTATTCTTTAATGAGGGCATGGGGTAAAAAAAAAGGGCATCCTTTCGGACACCCTCTCGTTTTAAAGTCGGCGACGACCTACTCTCCCACAATTAGCAGTACCATCGGCG
>Ga0307375_10000053_pt1 | contig 163470 bp, 165 predicted proteins | sample TR1MG_FD_202531 | JGI IMG/M metagenome (GOLD analysis project Ga0307375, IMG submission 202531) | Soil microbial communities from Risofladan, Vaasa, Finland - TR-1 | ecosystem: Environmental > Terrestrial > Soil > Coastal area > Acid sulfate soil | place: Finland: Risofladan, Vaasa... | reverse complement strand
GCCTGCGCCTGCTCGGCACGGTTGGCGAACCGATCAATCCGGAAGCGTGGATGTGGTACTACAACACTGTCGGTCAGGCGCGTTGCCCGATCGTGGACACCTGGTGGCAGACTGAAACCGGCTGTCATATGATCGCACCGTTGCCCGGTGCAATGCCGATCAAACCGGGATCCTGCACCCTGCCCCTGCCGGGGATCATGGCCACCATCGTCAACGAAGCAGGTGATGAGGTACATGACCAGCATGGCGGCTTTCTTGTCATCACGCGTCCATTCCCCTCGCAAATCCGCACCATCTGGGGCGACCCGGAACGCTACAAAAAATCCTACTTCCCCGAAGAAATGCGCGGCTACTATCTGGCCGGGGATTCAGCCCACCGCGATGATGACGGATATTTCTGGATCATGGGACGCATAGACGATGTGCTGAAGGTATCCGGCCATCGCTTGGGCACGATGGAAATCGAGTCCGCGCTGGTCGCAAACCCCCTGGTGGCTGAAGCAGCCGTGGTAGGGAAACCGCATGACATCAAGGGCGAAGCAATTGTCGCCTATGTCGTACTCAAGGGCTCGCGCCCGACTGATGCGGCAAAGGCCAAGGAAACTGCCGAGGATTTGCGCAACTGGGTAAGCAAGACCATCGGCCCGATTGCCAAACCCGATGAAATCCGATTCGGCGATAATCTGCCCAAGACCCGTTCCGGAAAAATTATGCGTCGCCTGCTACGGGCAATCGCCAATGGCGAGGAGATCAGCCAGGATGTTTCAACGCTCGAAAATCCGGCCATATTGGACCAGCTCAAGAACCCCATTAAATAAATATGGCTCAACATCAACTGCCGTCCGTTGCTGTCGCAACTTGGCAAAAATCAGGCTGTTTACCCTTCTACGGGCAGGGCGTGAAATTGAAAATTTCCAGGAAGTTCCGCCTGTGGAATTTGAATAACAGGCAAACCCAGCGAATCTATTTAAAAACAGGCTGACAAGCACGCCAATGTGCATTCACGACCTTTTATCCCCAGTTCACCGCCTTTTGTCATTTTAGCGTTATTTTTTATTGACCTATGTACAGATGTTAGACTAACATCACGCTAGGGGTTTACTTCAGGAAGGGTTCACGTGTTATTGATTCGATTGATTTTTTCCGCAATTCTCTGCATTTCAGCAGCCGCCATACCGGCGTACGCTCACGCAGCCGAAAATATTTTGGCCGGGCAGCCTGATGAAACAATCGCGCTTAACAGTCCAGTCACGCCTGTAACACTTGACAGTCCGGCAACCGAAGAAATTGCCCCACAGTGGCTCCCATCGGGTCGCGATATCAGAATTGAACTCATCCCAAAAGCAGCACCCAGGGTACAGGATTTATGGGTGCGGATACGCGACGGTTTTGCGATGCATGATCGTGACATCAATTCCAGACTGATCGCAAGGCATGAAAAATGGTACGTCGATCATCCTGAATATTTTGCGCGTATGGTCGACCGTGCCCGCCTATACCTGTATTACATCACCGAAGAAGTGGAACGGCGCGGCATGCCCAGCGAGATCGCGCTATTGCCCATGGTCGAAAGCGCATTCAATCCGGGAGCTTATTCAACCAGTCGCGCTTCCGGCATCTGGCAATTCATACCCTCCACCGGAAAAAAGTTCGGTATGCAACAGAACTGGTGGTATGACGGCCGCCGGGATGTAATCAGCGCGACCAATGGTGCGCTCGATTACCTGCAGAATCTCCACACCATGTTCGGCGATTGGCAATTGGCCCTGGCTGCCTACAATTGCGGCGAAGGTGCGGTTCTTAGGGCACAGGCACACAACCGCAGACGCGGCTTGCCTACCGATTACGCCCACCTGAGGCTGCTCAGGGAAACCCGCAATTACGTGCCAAAATTGATGGCCATAAAACATATCATTGCCGATCCCGCAAAATATGGACTGGCGTTGCAGGATATTCCCAACCGGCCCTATTTTGCCGCTATTACCACTTCCGAACACATCGACGTAAAGCTTGCTGCAAAGCTTGCCGGCATCACGGATGACGAATTTGCCGCGCTCAATCCCGCACACAACCGCCCGGTCATTCTGCAGGACAACAACGATTATATTTTGTTGCCAATCGACAAAATTGCAACCTTCAGGACCAACCTGGAAAACTATGACAAGCCACTGGTTAGCTGGCAATCATATAAACCCAAGAAGGGGGAGCGTCTTGACAAACTTGCACCGCGCTTCGGCCTGTCCCTGGCCAGCCTGAAGTCCGTGAACGGCCTCTCCCGGCGCGGCAATATCAGTACCGGACAAACGCTTTTGGTGCCGTTGAACGGTGAAGAATCTTCAACCGAGTTCGAAGCCTTTAACATGCATCTTGCGCCTCCCGACAACCGCACAAAAGTCAGGGTACACAGGGGGGACACACTGGGTGCCCTGGCACTCCGTTATCATGTCAGCATCGCGAAGCTGAGGCGCTGGAACGGCCCGCTGAAGATTCTCAGAATAGGCCAAACATTGGTTATTTCGCAGGCAGGATTAAAACAGCATTACAGCCGGCATAGAAGATCAAGGGATCGCGCGCGCGAAGTCGCACAAAGCGGGAATGGGTCTTCAAGTGATGCTTCACAAGGAATCTAGTTTTTGCTTCGCGACGGCAATATATCTGGCCCGGAAATAAAATAGCGGTATCCTTTCCACACCCGCCACATTCCCCACATCAGAGCCGCCACGCTGCTACGGCGCATCAGAATCACAGTCGTAACGCCGGCAACCAGCAAAGGGTGGCGTCGTAAAAATAACACTGCCGCCACACCATGGTCCGCCAGGGCCAAAGGTGCGTCCCACTCCGCTGCAACATCAGCCAATTCCTCACGCTGCCTGGCGATTCTTGCCAACAACTCGCTCCTGCGCTGCGCAAGCTCAAACGGTTTTTCATTCATGACCGGGGTCCAAATGTGCCCTGTCCCCGGCCAACTCAGCCAGGGTGGCAGAAAACAACTTTGGCTTGGACTGCGCCTTGCTACGCAATAGCACCGCCATTAGCGTGCCCAACAAGAGAAAAAGGACACAAAGCCCGCCTAATACCGCCAGGCGATGGTCGTCCCAGAACAGCACCGTGACAAATACCGTGAGCAGCAGCAAAGCCATGCCAAAACAAAACAGTGCCAGCAAAGAGAGAAAGAACATTTGCGTCAGGCGCAAGCGCTCTTCCTGCAACTCATTGACGAGCAGTTCCAGCCGTGTTGAAACGATGGAAATCAGCGTTGAGGCCAGTCGCTTGACGGACTCCAACAAACCGGCGCTCTGCCCGGTCATGACCTAACGGCCGCGTCCGATTAGCATACCGATAATAACGCCGACGCTGGCTCCCACACCGATGGCCGTCCATGGATTATCGTGTACGTACTCGTCGGTTACCTTGGCGGCATGCTTGCTCTTCTCAATCATTGCAAGCTCTGCCTCATTGAGACGCACTTTCGCCGTACCCAGACGTTCCTGGATACGCTCGCGTGCCGCAGTCACTTTTTCTCCAGCTTGACCGGCTGTTGTACGCAATAGCTCCTCCGCATCAGCCACTACCGCGCGAAAATCCTGAATAAGCTTTTCTTTGCCGGCTTCGCTTTCTGCTGCCAATTTTGTGCTCATGATTCACTCCTTAGTAATAATTAAATTCCGTGATCACACCACTTAAATCCCCGCACATTACCGGGGAACCTGCAGTCTTTGTAAACCTAAATCACCCTTCCGTCAACCCGGGTTATCGCCATACAAATAGCAATGTACGCTGTGTGTAGGCGAGTGATTTGTCTCAGGTGGGTAACTCCTGCGGCATTGTTCCGAAGCATGTGCACAACGCGGTGCAAAATGGCAACCTTGCGGCGGGTTGGCCGGGGACGGCAAGTCCCCTTCCAGCCTGATGCGCTCCTTTTTTGCACCATCTATGCGCGGAACGGCTGACAGCAGCGCCCGGGTATAGGGATGTTTGGGTGAACGCAAAACTTCCGCTGCGGTGCCGCGTTCAACGATGCGCCCTAGATACATCACACACACCTCATTGGCGAGATACTCAACCACGGCAAGATTGTGAGTGATGAACAAATAACTAAGTTCAAGTTTTTGTTGCAGCGACTTCAGCAGGTTCAGAATTTGCGCCTGCACCGACACATCCAGCGCACTGGTCGGTTCATCGCAAATCAACAGTTTCGGCGAAACGGCAAGCGCGCGCGCGATGGCGATCCGTTGCCTTTGCCCGCCTGAAAATTCATGCGGATAACGCCATTTTGAATCACGCGCAAGACCAACCTGGCCGAGCAAAGTATCAATGTGTGCCTGGCGTGCCGCACTGTTGTTCCCGATGTTGAGCGCGGTCATGCCTTCCTCGATGATTTCCGCAACACGCATTTTCGGGTTGAGCGAAGCGTAGGGATCCTGGAATACCATCTGCATCGAGGCACGTTGTTCGCGGCTAACGAATCCGGACGATTCATGCCCGGCAAACTGTACACTACCCGAAATAGCAGGGATCAGCTGCAACAGTGCCTTGGCCAGTGTTGTCTTGCCGCAGCCGGACTCTCCCACCAGTGCCAGGGTACGCCCCTGCGGTATATCCAGGGACACCCCGTCCACCGCTTTCACCTGTCCGACCACGCGCTGCAAAATTCCTTTGCGTATCGGGAAATGGACCTTAAGGTCGGAGACATGCAGGAGCGAAGCGCCCGTTTCACGGTTCCAGTCAGGTTTTACGTCATCACGAGGCACGGAAATCCGAGCCTCATCCGCTTGCACCTTGTTTCTTGCACCTTCCTGATAAAGATGACACCTTACCCCGCGCCCATCTTCGAGCACGGTCCAGTCCGGTGTTTTTTCGTGGCACAGCGACCACGCCTTGTCGCAGCGCGCGGCAAAGCGGCAGCCCTGCGTGACGCTGCCCAGTGGCGGTACGCTCCCGGGTATGGCTGCCAATGACTGATTGCGGTGCGCCGTATCGGGAAGTGCGGCGAACAGTTTCTGCGTGTACGGGTGCAACGGCTGGTCGAACAAGCGGGTGCGGCTTGCCTGCTCGACAATCTGACCCGCATACATGACACCAACATGATGCGCCATTTCCGCAGCGACGCCGAGATCATGGGTGATGAGCATCAATGCCATGCCACTGTCAGCCTGCGTGTCGCGCAGCAGCTGCAAGACCTGCGCCTGTATCGTGACATCCAGCGCGGTGGTCGGTTCATCGGCAATCAGCAATTTTGGCTGCCCGGCCAGCGCCATTGCAATCATCACGCGCTGTTTCATGCCACCGGAAAGCTGAAACGGATATTCCGCCGCGCGCCGCGCAGCATCGGGAATGCCGACCTGATCCAGCAATTCCACACAACGTATCCGTGCCGCATTGCCGCGCATACCTTTATGCAACGCCAATACTTCGCCGACCTGCTGTCCAACCGTCATCACCGGATTCAGGCTCAGTCCCGGCTCCTGAAAAATCATTGCCATCTTGCCACCGCGCAGGTCGCGCATCTCGCGCTCGCGCAAGTCAAACAATTCGATGCCATCCAGCTGCGCCACACTGCCCGCATTGACCACTCCGTCCGGCAACAACCGCAGCAGCGACAGCGCAGTCATGGACTTTCCGCAGCCCGATTCACCGACCAACACAAACGTTTCGCCCGCCCTGATGCTGAATGAAATATCGTCCACGATGCGCGCGCCATTTTGCAGCTGCGTGACCATGCCGGAAACACGAAGAATATCGCCCATTATCCTGCCACCTCAATCTCGTGTTTCGAATCACCACAGTGGACGATTTCTTCGGTGGCGGGCGACATTGCCCGCAGTGCCAACTCCACAAGCGATTTATCGCTTAGTGGATTGCCTGATTTTGTTACCGACGCTACGCGCACCGTGTTCATGTCGCCACCTCTTCATCGAGAAACGAAATTTTTAATTCCGTGACATCGGTGTCTGGCGACATTGCCCGCACCGACGCTACGCGCACCGTGTTCATGTCGCCACCTCTTCATCGAGAAACGAAATTTTTAATTCCGTGACATCGGTGTCTGGCGACATTGCCCGCACCGACGCTACGCGCACCGTGTTCATGTCGCCTCCCCGGTACGGCTCAAGCGCGGATCGAATGCATCGCGCACCGCGTCGGCAAACAGATTGGCGGACAGCACCAATACCAGCATGAAACCAAAGGCAGAGGCCAGTGACCACCACACCATCGGATCGCGCCCCATCTCCTGCCGCGCCGCGTTGATCATCGTGCCAAAGCTGATCATCGAAGGATCAACACCCACACCGATGTAGGACAATACCGCCTCGGCCAGCACCAGCCCGCTGAAATCCATCACCAGCGAAATCAGCACGATGTGCATCACGTTCGGCATGATATGCCGCGTCAAAATACGGAATGGCGATACCCCAAAAGCCTGCGCAGCCTGGATGTATTCCATTTCGCGCAACTTGAGAGTTTCGCCGCGCATCAGACGACACAGACTGGTCCAGCTGGTCACGCCAAGGATCAGGCACAGCGCCAGCAGGCGCACATCGGCTCGCGCGGCTGAAGTCTGAAACCAGTCGGCATGCTTTTCGATAAATACCTGCATCATCAACATCGCAGCCGCAATCAGCAACACGCTGGGTATGGAACTGAGTACGGTATAGATATACTGGATCAAATCATCCACCCAGCCGCGCAAATATCCGGCAGCGATACCCAGCAACAAGGCCAGCGGCAAGGTAACCAGCGTGGTGACGGTGCCAATGATCAATCCGGTGCGGATGCTTTTCAGCGACAGGTACAGCACATCCTGCCCGACCTTGTCGGTACCGAGCACGTGATATGCAGCAGCAAGATTAATGGTCGCGCCGATCAGTACCGAAAGGATGAGCGTGGTGATCAGCAGTGCGCGCCACGGCCAGCCACGCCGCGCAAGCCAGCGTCTGCTGCCCAGTGCGATCAGCAACCCCAATGCCAATCCCGTCAGCGCACCCGTCAATCCACGCTTGATAACATCGCTAGCATGCTGACGCACATCTGTCAGGCTGGCACCGCCGTAACGCAAGCGCGGATATTCCCGCACCACGTGCCCGCTTGCATCCATAACACTTTCCTTCGCATACAGCGTGACGGCCAGCGGCGCGGAATAGGTTTTCTCGGTATGGGTACGCAGCGGCGTAACCAGTTTGTCGAATACGCTCAAAACCTGTGGTGAATATACGGCTACCCCGTTATTCTTATCCGGCAATGCGGCGCGGTAATGCAAGGTATCCAGCAGGCCGACCAGTACAAACAGCGACAACACCAGCAGCGAAACCATCGCGGTGGGATTACGTGCAACGCGTCGCCATGGCAACAACAGGTGCTCCCGCCGGCGTACATACCAGACGCTGGCCATGGTCGCCGCCAGCAGCAAAAATATCAGCCTGTCGCTCCACAGGAAAACCGGCATGAAACTCACGACAGTCTCACCCTGGGATCCACCATGGTGTAGGAAATATCAGTGAGGATCAGCCCCACGATATATAGCAGCGAGCCCAGAAACACCATCGCGCGGACCACGCTGAAATCCTGTGCATTGATCGCATCAATCGTGTAGCTGCCCAGCCCGGGAATGCCGAAAAATGACTCGATCAACAGGCTACCCAGAAACAACGAAGGTATCACAACCACCACACCAGTGAGGATTGGGATCATCGCATTCTTCAATACATGGCGGAACATAACGCCAAGTTCTGGAAGCCCCTTGGCGCGCGCCGTTCGAACATAATCTTTACCAACCTCCTCGATAAAAATGGTGCGATATAAACGGTTACCGGAACCGATCCCGCTCACGACGCCAATAGCAATAGGCAGCACTACAAATTTAAAACTGTCCAACCCGCTCACATACCCGGAGATCGGCACCAAATGCCAAAGTTTGCTTACCACGAACTGCCCGCCGATGATGTAGAACAGACCGGAAATTGACATTAACACCACACTTAAGAAAACACCCGACACGTCCAGTGCAGTTGCACGAAATAATGCCAATAGCAACGAGAAACTGATAGAAACAACTAATCCAATTATCAAGGTCGGCAGCGCAATCGAAAGGCTGGGCCACATGCGCGTGGCAATCTCGTGACTGATGTTTCGACCATCATCCGAGTAACCAAAATTAAGCACGAACATGCTGGCGGACTTTTGCCAGAAAATCGTGTCGGTAATTTTGTCGATGCCGGCGGCGGCCCGGTTCAGAAACAACGGCTTGTCATAACCATGCTGCTGTTTCCAGTGCTCGATCGCATCCGGCGTGACACGCTTGACTCCAAGCTGCATACGCGCCATGTCATCAGGCGTGTTGACCACAAAAAATAGCGCGAAGGTCAGCAGATTAACCCCGACCAGGATTGGCAGGGCATACAAAATACGGCGGATCAGGTAGGCGATCATTCAGATATATATGGATAAGTGATAAGTTGGCGCGTCATCTTGATTTCAAGCCTGTCGCAATTGCACCGGGCATGTATATAAGGTCTCGCCCAGGGCAATACAGCCCGGCTGCAGCGGTTCCCTACCCATCCCGATACGGCAAAATTCTGCATGCATTCCTCAAAAAGTCCGAAACGGCCACTACAAACGGGCCCCCGACAGATTATATTTCCTGACTGTATCAATCGGCTATTTGCATATTTTTTTTGTTACCCGAGCACATTTTTTCTGGACATTAAGCTATCATTGGACAAGCGCGGGCAATAATCTGGCCTGGGCAGACATCTTATTCGAAAGGTTATTCATGGATTCCAAAGTTCGCTTGCTTGTAATATCGGTATTCATCGCTGTGGTCTTGTGGCTACTGGGTGGGTTTGTGTTCGGTCATGCACTTGGAATGATTTGCGTATTCTTAAGTATCGTCGTTGTAGGATTGGCCGCTGGCAATCTGATGAATACGCCTGAACCTTCACAGGAAAATAAGTGAACGTATCCGGCTTACTGGCCGACTGATCGCCACCGCAAGGTGGCGAGTCTTTTGGTGCACGTAGAATGTACCAAGCCGTAATGCTCCGGGGAATTTGCGAGCGTATCCTTCAGTAATAGATTCCCGTTCGCCTCTTTCAATCACAGCTGTCGATTTCCCATCCATGAACAAATTCCTGCCCTATCCGCTATTCGTGCTTTTTTCCATAATCGCTTTCAACACCACCGCTTTCGCAGTAGTGTTGCAAATGAACCTGCTGTTCTTCAACGCGACTATCTTCAAGATCATTGCATGGATCCTCACCGTGAGCGCCTGGACCATCGTTTACTTTTTCCGCAACAGATAAGACATTCCCTACGGCCGTTCAATGCCACCAGACATGACGGTACAATCCCGGCCGGATTGCCGGATGCAAATACTTGGATTGTTCGCAGCGCTCATTTCGCTTCCTCGCGTTTACGCAGCATCCCCCACATCCAGACAGCAAACAACAGCGCAGTTGCAGCAGCAAGCCATAGCGGCCAAAGCACCGGCTGATTCCATTTTCGGCGCAGCTGATCGCGCAGCCTGGTGTCCACCCGCCAATATTTGATCTTGTTGTTGGCCATTACGTTTGCTTTGACATTGCTCAACCAGCTTTGCTGCAACACATAATCTTTTGGATGAAATCCCCACAACCACGGCGAGTCATGCTGCAGGATTTCCAGCATGCGATCGATGATTGCCTGGCGGGCCGGACTGTCTTCCATGTTTTTCATCTGTTCAAACAGCTTGTCGTATTCAGGGTTGCTGTAATTCGCGGCGTTCTCGCCCCCCTTGCCCACCTTGGCTTGCGCGCTGGTCAGCAGGAACAGGAAATTTTCCGGGTCGGGATAGTCGGCATTCCAACCCCAGTAGAACATCTGCGTATCGCCCTTGCGGATCTTGTCCTGGAAGCGGTTGTAGTCGGTGCTGCGCGCCACCAGTTGCACGTTGATCTTGGCGAATTGCTTGCGCATCCAGTCGAGCCGCGCCTTGTCCCCGACCCCGCCCGAAGTGGTATCGAGATAGATCACCAGCGGTTGTCCGGTTTTCGCATCCACACCGTCAGGATAACCCGCTTCGGCCAGCAATTTCCTGGCCATCTCGATCGACTTTCGCCGCGGCGCGCCATCTACCCAGTCATATACATAGTGGTCGATGCCCGCCTCTCCCGCGCGGTAACCGAAAATTCCCGGCGGAATCGGCGATTGAGCCGGAATACCGCGGCCATTGGCAAAGATCGAGATGAATTCATCGTAATCCACCGCAATCGAAATCGCCTGCCGCAGTTTGCGCGCCCGTTCGCTATTGCCGCCGACCACCGGATCGAGCCAGTTGAATCCGGCATACATGGTCGACGTCGTCACTGCAGTGGTCAGCTTGATACCCTGTGCCTTCATCGCGTCGGTCACCGTTGCTGCCCCGCCGACATTCACCTGTACTGCCTGGTCGAAACTGTCCGAACTGATGCCGGAGGCATCGTAATATCCCTGCAAAAACTTGTTCCAGTAAGGTATGGTTTCCTTTTCCAGGGTGAACACGATCTCATCAATAAACGGCAAACGCTTGCCCGCATCCTTGAGCAACCCGGCTGCCGCATCTCCGGGCTCACCTTCGCTCGGATAGGTCTCGCTGTCATAGTACGGATTGCGTGTCATCACCATGCGCTGGTTGGGATTGTTCTCCGACAGGTAATACGGCCCGCTGCCCACCGGCCACCAGTCCAGAGTCAGGTTGCGTTCGCGCATGCCCTTTTGCGCATAAAACCGCTCGGCCTCGGGCGGCATCGGCGCGAAAAAAGGCATCGCCAGCCAGTAGTCGAATTGGGGGTATTTCCCGTATATCTCAATACGATAGGTGTGGTCGTCAACCACCTGCACGCTTTTCAGCGGATACTTGTTCAGGTCGAGAAATGCGTCGGGATGCTGTTTCAATTCCTGCTGCAGTGTCGCGGCATATGCTTTCAGGCCGACGATATGCTCGCTCATCACCCCGAAAATCGGCACTTGCAATTGCGGATCGGCAAGCCGCTTGATCTGATAGACATAATCCGCCGCCGTGACGGTGCGTGTCCCGCTGTGCGGAAAATCACCCGGGGCGTAAATACCTCGCAGATCATCAGGTGTGAGATGGTCGTACTCCGGTTTGCCCTGCGCATCGCGTGCAAACGCCGGGTGCGGCTGATAGCGCATACCGGGCTTGATATGTATTTCGTAAACACTGAAAGCGATCTTGCTCGCGGGTGCATTGTCCGGGAGCGGCCGGTGCTGTCTGTCCAGATAGCGCACTGTCGGCATCGCACTGGCCGCCAGCGGCACCAATTGGTAAGGGCGTTTCAGGTATTGGTACTGCAGCGGCGGAGCATAAATCTGCGCCAGAAACACATATTCGTTTGAGCTGTAAGCCTGGGCCGGATCGAGATGCTTGGGACGTTCGGTGAACGCGGAATAGAAAATCGACTTGCCCTGCTCCGATGCCGGATAGGGATCGTTCCACAAGCCGCCATTGCAGGCAGAAAGCAGTACAACCATCATCAATACCGGCAGGATTCTCATGGCATCAAGTTTAGCGGAATCGTGCCACCGCGTCATGGCGATGGTTGACATCGCGCGGACATTGAACAACACTGTACGAGAAAATTTTCAACACCTCATTACAAAGCAAAATCATCATGAATCCGGACTGGCAAGATTTCCTCACCCGACGCGGCGCAACCATAACTGCCGGCATCGTACAAGACTTTGGCGACACCGCCACCGAATTAAAAGCAACCGAACAGGGCACCATAAGCTGCGTTTTGAGCCAATTCGGGACATTGCGCGTGTCCGGCGATGATTCCCTGTCCTTCCTGCAAAATTTGTTGAGCAACGATATCCGCGAGGTCAATACTTCGCGCGCTCAGCTCAGCAGCTTCAGCAACGCCAAGGGACGGATCCTGGCGACCATGCTGATCTGGCACGACGGCGGCGACTATCTGCTGCAATTGCCGCGCGCGCTGTGCGAACCGATACGAAAGAAGCTCGGCATGTACGTGCTGCGTGCAAAAGTCAAAATTACCGATGCCGGCGATGAAATCATTTCGCTGGGACTGTCCGGCGCGAATGCACAGGAAATTTTGCACGCTCAATACGGTGAACTGCCAAAGCTGCCTCTCGGCGCCAAGGACACCACACCGGGCAATGTGATCAGAATCGGCGAAACGCGTTTCCAGATCAACACCACCTTGACCCACGCTGCCGCGCTATGGACAGCGCTCGGCCAACGCGCACAACCGGCCGGCAGTGCAAGCTGGGACTGGCTGAATATTCGTTCCGGCATACCGGTGATCCTGCCGCAAACCCAGGAACAGTTCGTCGCCCAGATGGTGAACCTCGAACTTCTCGGCGGCGTGAATTTCAACAAGGGCTGCTATCCGGGGCAGGAAATTGTTGCGCGCATGCAGTATCTCGGCAAACTGAAGCGCCGCATGTACCTTGCGCATATCGATGGCAGCAACACTCCCCAGGCTGGCGATGAGTTGTTCTGCGCCGACATGGAAGGCCAGGCCAGCGGCATGATCGTCAACGCAGCCCGTGCGCCAAACGGAGGGCATGACGTATTGGCAACAGTGCAGATTTCCAGCCGTGAAACGCAGGCCGTACACTGGCTTTCATTGCAGGGCGAGCCATTGAAATTCATTCAGCTGCCCTATGCGCTGCCCGAAGTTTGATTGTGACTTTCAGCCAGGCTATTGATTCAGATCTGACATTCACCAACTTACTCCCATGAACAGGGATTGCCATCCCTGCAGCACATTGAGCTGCCAAATTTCCTGCCGTGAAGGCACCACGTACAAACGGCAAAATTGGTAAACCTTAATCGCCAACGGCCCAACTATTTCCAATCAATTCGACTCTCATGTTGCCATCCATCGAACTACGCCTCGCAACCGAAATTTCCGCCAAACCCGCCCAGGTCTCCGCCGCCATTACCCTGCTCGACGAGGGTGCGACCGTCCCTTTCATATCCCGCTACCGCAAGGAAGCGACGGGAGGACTGGACGATGTGCAACTGCGTCTGCTTGAAGAGCGCCTGCGCTACCTGCGTGAACTGGAGGAGCGGCGCACCGCGGTCATCACCTCGATCAACGAGCAGGGCAAGATGACGCCGGAACTGCTGACCGCCATCAGCATGGCCGAAGACAAGACCCGGCTGGAAGATCTGTACCTGCCCTACAAACCCAAACGCCGCACCAAGTCGCAGATCGCGCTGGAAGCCGGGCTGTTGCCGCTGGCCGATGCGCTGCTGGCCGACCCGATGCTTAATCCCGAGGAGGAAGCCGGCAAATATCTCAAAGCGGCCTTCACCTCGGAACAAGGCGACAATCCCGGCGTGCCGGATACCAAAGCGGCGCTGGAGGGCGCGCGCTATATCCTGATGGACAGATTCGCCGAGGATGCGGAACTGTTGCAGGATCTGCGCGAGTATCTGCAGGCGCATGGCGTGGTCGAGTCGAGAGTAATCGAGGGCAAGGAAGAAGCTGCGGCGAAATACACCGATTATTTCGCCTATCACGAGCCGCTCGGCGCGATCCCGTCGCACCGTGCGCTGGCACTGTTTCGCGGCCGCCGCGAGGAGATGCTAAACATCACTCTGCGGCTCGACAGCGAGGCGGAAAAACCCAAATGGGACGCACCGCACAACTACTGCGAAGGGCGTATCGCGCAGCGCTTCAGCATCGTCAACCGCGACCGCCCCGCCGATCGTTGGCTGGCTGATACCGCGCGCTGGACCTGGCGCGTGAAGAGTTTTCTGCATCTGGAGAGCGAACTGATGGGTGCGCTGCGCGAGCGTGCCGAGACCGAGGCGATCAGGGTGTTCGCACGCAACCTGAAAAACCTGCTGCTCGCCGCACCGGCCGGGCCGCGCGCCACCATGGGTCTCGATCCCGGCATGCGCACCGGGGTGAAGGTCGCCGTGGTGGATGCCACCGGCAAGGTGGTAGACACCGCCGTGATCTATCCGCACCAGCCGAAAAACGACTGGGACGGTTCGCTGCACCTCCTGGCCAAGCTGGCCGAAAAGCACCGGGTGTCACTGATCTCCATCGGAAATGGCACAGGTTCGCGCGAGACCGACAAACTGGCGCAGGAACTGATCGCCATGCGCCCCGAACTGAAGCTCACCAAGATCGTGGTGTCGGAAGCGGGCGCATCGGTGTATTCCGCCTCCGAGTTCGCCTCGCGCGAGCTGCCCGATATGGACGTGTCGCTGCGCGGTGCGGTGTCCATCGCGCGCCGCCTGCAGGACCCGCTGGCCGAGCTGGTGAAGATCGACCCCAAGTCCATCGGCGTCGGCCAGTACCAGCACGATGTCGGACAGTTCCAGCTGGCGCGCTCGCTGGATGCGGTGGTCGAGGACTGCGTGAATGCAGTGGGGGTGGACGTAAACACCGCCTCTGCACCGCTACTGGCGCGGGTGTCCGGCCTCTCCGCCAGCGTTGCGCAAAGCATCGTCTCCTACCGCGACACGCACGGCATGTTTGCCACACGCGCCACCCTGATGGACGTACCGCGCCTGGGGGACAAGACCTTCGAGCAGGCGGCCGGCTTCCTGCGCGTGATGGGCGGCGACAATCCGCTCGACGCCTCGGCGGTGCATCCGGAGTCCTACCCGCTGGTGAGAAAAATACTCGCCGACATCAACAAGAACATCAAGGAAGTGATCGGCGACAGCCAGTTGCTCAAATCGCTCAACCCGGGCAAGTATGCCGACGAGCAGTTCGGCGTGCCGACCATCAGCGACATCCTGAGCGAACTGGAAAAGCCGGGGCGCGACCCGCGTCCCGAATTCACCACGGCCACATTCAGGGATGGCGTGGAGCAGCTGAAGGACCTGAAACCGGACATGATCCTCGAAGGCGTGGTCACCAACGTCGCGGCGTTCGGCGCCTTTGTGGACATCGGCGTGCACCAGGACGGGCTGGTGCACATCTCGGCGCTCTCCAACACCTTCGTCAAGGACCCGCACACGGTGGTCAAGGCAGGACAGGTGGTGAAAGTCAAGGTGCTGGAGGTGGACGAGAAGCGCAAACGCATCGCGCTGACCATGCGGCTAACCGACAGCGCGGCCGAAAGCGGCAGAGCCGCGGCGCCGCGCGATCGTGCCAACGACGCGAAACGAATGACGCAGCATAAAAAACAGGAAGTGCGTCAGCCGGCACCGGGTGGTGCAATGGCTGCGGCTTTTGCCAAGTTCAAGGGATGAATTGAGTCGACGATTACCGGCATCTGGCCATATTACGCACGAACCGACCAGGCAATAATGAAGTTCGTCGACTTGCTAAAGTTTCAGGGTCATCTTGATGTGCGGCAATCCGGCATCCATGAACTCCTTGCCCCGTTCGGCGAATCCGAAGCTGCGATAGAACGGCACGGCGTGAGTCTGCGCATCCACATCCACCTGCTTGTAGTCGTGCGAATTGGCGTAATCGAGTAATGCTTCCATGATTGCCGTGCCGACTTTCTGTTTTCGCCACTGCGTCAGCACCGCTATACGCCCGATGTGTCCATCGGAAAAAATCCGCCCGCAACCGATCGCGTCACCCTGATGGCTCAGCGCCAACGCATGACGGGCGCTTTCATCCAGCCCATCCCATTCCAGCTCTGCGGGAACGCCCTGTTCAAGAATGAATACCGCCTCGCGGACAGATTTAAGCAAAGGCTCGCCGTCATGCCAGCCCACCAGACTGACGGTAAAAGGATTACTCATGCTTGCTCTCCCCCGAAAAATTACCCGATGATTTCGATTGCGGTTCCTGCCGGTGCCAGATCGAACAGTTCAACCAGATCTGCGTTGCGCATCCGGATGCAGCCGTGTGAATCGGGTCTACCCAGCGGCACCGAATCCGGCGTGCCGTGGATATAAATATAGCGGCGCATGGTATCGCATTCGCCCAGGCGATTGAAGCCCGCTTCGCAACCCGACAGCCACAGGATACGCGTCAGCATCCAGTCGCGCTCCGGAAACCGGGCGCCAAGCTCGGGCGTATAAATCTCCCCGGTGGGGCGGCGGCCCACGAACACGGTATTGACCGGCTGTCCGGCACCGATTTTGGCCCGGATAATGTGCTTGCCGCGCGGTGTGCGAAAGCTGCCGCGCATCTCGCCCACGCCTTTTCCGGAACTGGATATCGCATAGCGGCGCAGCAGCTTGCCCGCGTCATCCAGCAATTCAAGCTGCTGGGAGGAAATCAGCACAATGATTTTCACGTAACCTTCTGTTCCGCGCGGCGCCGGGCGAAAAAATTACTGAGCATCAAACTACAATCGTCAGCCAGCACGCCCCCTGCCACATCGGTATGATGGTTCAGGCGAGGTTCGGCAAACGCGTCCACTACGCTGCCGCACGCGCCGGTCTTGGGATCGCTTGCCCCGTATACCAGCCGCGCGATGCGCGCGTGCATGATCGCACCCGCGCACATCAAACAGGGTTCCAGCGTGACAAACAACTTGCAGCCGACCAGCCGGTAATTGCCGATATTTTGCGCGGCATCGCGCAATGCCATCATCTCGGCATGGGCGGATGGGTCGCGGCGCGAAATTGGCGCGTTGTAGCCGCGCCCGATGATCTCTCCATCCTTGACCACCACCGCCCCCACCGGCACCTCGCCGGCCGCCTCGGCCTGGCGCGCCAGTTTCAGCGCGTGTTGCATGTAATCTGTATCTGTCATCAAGCTCAACCGGCCCATACCTGCAACTACGTTAATAAGGGCGGCAACCGTAGCACAACCGCGACAGTTTGACGAGGGTGCGATGAAGCTTGCCTTTGGCGCGTTTTTTGACAAGAATGTCACCCTATTTTGCAGGTTCACACATGTCAGAAAATACTATTGCAGATTTTACCCTCCCAGCAACGGGCAATCAGACCTTCACCCTGTCAGGCAAACGCGGCAAACACCTGGTGATTTACTTTTACCCCAAGGACAACACGCCGGGCTGCACCACCGAGGCGCAGCAGTTCCGCGATCTGTACGCAAAATTCAAGAAGGCAAGTTGCGAGGTGGTGGGTATTTCACGCGACAGCCTCAAATCCCATGAAAATTTCAAGGCGAAGTTCACACTGCCGTTCGAGTTGCTGTGCGATGCCGAGGAGAGCGCATGCAACCTGTTTGGTGTGATCAAGCAAAAGAGCATGTATGGCAGACAGGTTCGCGGCATTGAACGCAGCACCTTTGTATTCGACAAAGATGGCATACTGCGTCGCGAATGGCGCGGTCTGAAAGCCGACGGGCACGCCGAGGAAGTGCTGGATTTCGTTACAACCCTTAACTAAAGGAAACTAATGTCCTCATCCCCACGCAACAAGACAAGCAAGCCGGCAAAGGAAACCGACACCAAGCTTTTCGTGCTGGACACCAACGTGCTGTTGCATGACCCGACCAGCCTGTACCGCTTTGAAGAACATGACATATGCCTGCCGATGTTCGTGCTTGAGGAACTCGACAACAAGAAAAAGGGCATGACCGAAGTCGCCAGAAATGCGCGCCAGGCCAGCCGCTTTCTGGACCAGATTGTCAGCGATGCGCCGCACAAAATAGAGGAAGGCATTGCACTCGAATCTCCGGTGCACAAAAACTGCACCGGACGCCTGTATCTGCAAACCAGCTTCGTCAAATACGAATTGCCGCAGAATCTGGAACTGGGCAAAGCGGACAATGCGATTCTCGGCGTCGTCATCGGATTGCAGAAGGAGCAACCCGAGCGCCCGGTGATCCTGGTCAGCAAGGACATCAACATGCGCATCAAGGCGCGCGCGTTGGGGCTGGAAGCGCAAGACTATTTTAACGACAAGGTGCTGGAAGACAGCGACCTGCTCTATACTGGCGTGCTGCCGCTGCCAGACGACTTCTGGGACCGGCACAGCAAAGACATGAAGTCCTGGCAGAAAGACGGCCGCACCTATTACCAGATATACGGCCCGCTGTGCGCGGCATTTTTTGTCAACCAGTTTGTCTACCTGGAAAACGGGGCCACACCTTTCTATGCCATCGTGCTGGAGCAGAACGAGCTGACTGCCCAGCTGTGCACACTCACCGATTACACCCACAGCAAGAACAATGTCTGGGGGATCACCGCGCGCAATCGCGAACAGAATTTCGTGCTCAATCTGCTGATGAATCCTGAGATTGATTTTGTAACACTGCTAGGCCAGGCGGGAACCGGCAAAACCCTGCTGACCCTGGCTGCCGGCCTGTTGCAGACGCTGGAAGCCAAGCTCTATTCAGAGATCATCATCACCCGCGTCACAGTTCCGGTCGGCGAAGACATTGGCTTCCTGCCCGGCACCGAGGAAGAAAAGATGACGCCATGGATGGGCGCGCTGGAGGACAATCTCGATGTGCTGAACAAATCCGATGAGGAAGGCGGCGACTGGGGCCGCGCCGCCACGCGCGATTTGATCCGCTCGCGGGTCAAGGTCAAATCGCTCAATTTCATGCGCGGCCGCACCTTTCTCAATAAATATGTCATCATAGACGAGGCGCAAAACCTGACGCCGAAACAAATGAAGACGCTGGTCACCCGTGCAGGCCCCGGTACCAAGGTGGTATGCATGGGTAATATTGCCCAGATCGACACGCCCTATCTAACCGAAGGCAGTTCGGGCCTGACCTACGTGGTGGACCGTTTCAAGGGCTGGCCACACGGCGGGCACGTGACACTGATGCGCGGCGAACGGTCCAGGCTGGCGGATTACGCCGGAGAAGTACTGTAAACAATTTTTATGGATAAACCAGTCGAAAAACCCGATGCCGAATGGCGCAAACAACTCTCCCCCGAGCAGTACCGGGTGTGCCGCCAGTGCGGCACTGAGCCGCCGTTCACGGGCCAGTATTGGAATTGCCATGACGCGGGAACCTACCGTTGCGCATGTTGCAACAGCGCCTTGTTTGATTCAGCAACAAAATTCGAATCCGGAAGCGGATGGCCGAGTTTCTGGCAACCCGTCAACCCCGAAAACGTCATAACCAAAAAGGATACCAGCCACGGCATGACACGTGTTGAAGCCTGCTGCAAACAATGCGGCGCACACCTGGGGCATGTATTCCCCGACGGTCCCCAGCCCACCGGACAGCGCTATTGCATCAATTCCGCTTCGCTCGTGCTGGAAAAAAACTAAACCGTCCCGATTACCACAATGAAACTGCTATTCGATCTATTTCCCGTCCTCCTGTTCTTTGTCGCTTTCAAGTTCCAGGGGATATTTGTCGCCACTGCGGTGGCGATTGCCGCGACTATCGTCCAGATCATCTGGACCAAATTCCGGCATGGCAAGGTCGACATGATGCTATGGGTAACCTTCGCCATCATCAGTGTGTTCGGCGGCGCAACCCTGATGCTGCATAATGAAAGCTACATCAAACTGAAACCCACCGCACTTTACTGGCTTTTTTCGGTCATCCTGATGTTTTCGAATTTGTTGTTCCACAAGAATCTGATGCGCAAATTGCTCCATGAAAAGATTGCGCTGCCCGTGCATGTCTGGAATCGCCTCAACCTGGTCTGGAGCGTGTTTTTTGCGGCACTCGGCTTTATCAACTTGTATGTGGCTTATAATTTTTCAACGGATAGCTGGGTGAACTTCAAGCTGTTCGGCTTTACCGGGTTGATGCTGGTATTCATTCTGGCGCAAGGCGCTTGGTTGTCAAAATATATCGATGAGAAAAAGGAAAACAACTGATGGAGAATCGATAAATGTGGTACGCAATCATCGGACATGACGTGCCGGACAGTCTGGACAAGCGCATCACAGCCAGGCCGGCGCATGTCGCGCGCCTGCAGGAACTGCAAAGCCAGGGCCGCCTGTTGCTGGCCGGACCTTTCCCTGCAGTGGATGCCGTGGAGCCGGGTGTTGCGGGATACAGCGGCAGCCTGATCGTGGCCGAATTTGCCTCACTGGCTGCCGCGCAAGACTGGGCTAACGCCGACCCGTACGTGGCGGCGGGGGTATATGCACAGGTTCGTGCCCAGCCATTCAGGAAGACTTTTCCCCAATGACCACTTCCACTAATGATGGCCGCGAAACGCAAATGCGTTCCCGCCTTGCCCCGCTTGACCCGGTACAGATTGAGATCATAGATGAAAGCCACAAGCACGCCGGACATGCCGGCGCACGCGACGGAGGCGGGCATTATGTGCTGCGCATCGTTTCGCCCCGGTTTTCCGGCAAAAATACGGTTGCGCGTCACCGTATGATATATTCTGCACTGGGCGAGTTGATGAAGCGCGAAATACACGCGCTCACCATACAAGCGTATACGCCCGACGAGATTTAACTGTTAATTTACACTTTTTTTGAAAAGGACTCAGCATGTTTAAAACTGGAACATACGCAGCACTGGCATTATTAAGCGCACTGCTGGTTAACCCGGCATTTGCCGATGACAAACCAGCCGCCACAGTGAATGGCGTTGCCATTCCGCAGGCGCGTGTCGACATGCGAGTCAAAATCGCGACTGCACAGGGTCAGCCTGATACTCCGGCACTGCAAAAAGCCGTGCTTGACGACATGATCAATCTGGAAGTGCTGGCACAGGCAGCAAATAAAGCCGGAATTGACAAGGATCCCGAAGTCGTACAGCAGATCGAACTGGCCAGAGAATCCGTGCTGGCCGGCGCATTCGTTCAGGACTACGCGAAGAAACACCCAATCACCGATGACCAACTGCAGCAGGAATATGACAAACTCAAAGCAAATGTCGGCACCAAGCAATACAAGGCGAGCCACATCCTGGTCAATACCGAAGCAGAAGCCAAGGCCATCATTGCGCAACTCGGCAAAAAAGGTGATTTTGCCAAAATCGCAAAAGAGAAATCCAAAGATGCAGGTTCAGCTGCAAACGGTGGCGAGCTTGAATGGGCGGTACCCAGCAACTTCGTGCCGCCCTTTGCCAAGGCGCTGGTCGGTCTGAAGAAGGGCCAATACACCAAGGTACCGGTGCAAACACAATTCGGCTGGCACATCATCAAGCTTGATGACGTGCGCGCTCTGAAAGTGCCCACATTCGAGGAACTAAAACCGCAACTCACGCAGCGTTTGCAGCAGCAGTCCATCAAGGACTATGTGGCAGATCTGCGCAGCAAAGCCAAGATCGAGTAACAACTGTCCCGCATCTGAAAAAAGACACCGCAAGGTGTCTTTTTTTTGCCGCGAGAAAGCGGCGGATGCTTCACACCCGAACCGCGGCTGAATTAATTTGATTGCCGGACCGCAGAAACCGGCTGCAGATACGGCCAATCCAGTTCGATCCATCCGCAATTGGCCACACTGTCGCGTACCACCTGTTCCGGGTCTTCCGCCAGCAGAGCCCGCGCTGCCACAATCGGGTTCTCGTGCGACACAGCCAGTACCGTTCCATCAGGATGGCGCGCGGAAATTTCATCAAGAAAGCTGCGCAGCCGTTCCATCTGCTCCAGAAAGGTTTCCCCCCGCTCTGGTTTGGTGCGCAACGGATCGTCGCGCACCAGCTCGTTGAACACCGCCACCGGCAATCCATCCATGCCGGAACGGCGCTCGTTAAGGCGGGCATCAATATGCAAATCAAGCGGATGATTGCACAGCAGAATAGCCGCCGTTTGCCGGGCGCGCGGGAACTCGGAAACATAGGCATGGGTGAAATGCACGGTGCGGAAACCTTCCGCCGCTGCCTCGGCCTGCGCCCTGCCCTTCGCGGTCAGGTTTACCATGCGCAGGGGATTATCGTTGATCTCGTGAATGACGTTTCCTTCGCTCTCGCCGTGGCGAACCAGAAATATTTTCATCAAATATTTCTGTGCTGCTTGATCAGGTCGTGGGCCAGTTGGATCTCTTTTGCCTGCTCGGTCGCCATCGCAATCATGTCTTCCGGCAAGCCCTGCCCGATCAGTTTGTCCGGGTGGTATTGGCTCATCAGCTTGCGGTAAGCGCGCTTGATCTCCGCGTCACTACTATCCTTGGAGACACCCAAAGCCTTGTATGCATTATCCAGCGCCGAAGCCGAGCCGGCCTGCCCGGCGGCAAAATGGGATTGATTCTGCACCATGTCCAGCAGCTGCCTGAACTCGGCATGGTCATAACCAAGCCGGCCGGCGATGCCGGCAAGCAGCGCCTCCTCCGCCGGGTGCATATGTCCATCGGCCAGCGCCATCACGATCAGGTACACCAGCAACACCTGTTTCAGGTGCCGGGTGTGCCCGCAAACGGCCATGAATTTCTGGTAGGTCGGGCCGATATCGAATGCAGGATCGGCACCCTGCCTGAACAGCGCGATTGCCTGCAGTCGATGTGCCTGGGTCATGCCCAGTTTTTGCATGAACTGCTCGACATGGTTGATCTCGTCCTGTGAGACATGCCCGTCGGCCTTGGCCAGCTTGCCCATCGAGATAAACACCGTCTCGAGGAACACCGCCTGGCGCAGCGCGTTTTGCATCGGGTTTATTCCGCCCGGGCCATACGCCAACATGCGGTCAATGAATGATCCGGCGAACAGCCCGAACAACGCGCCGAAAAATCCGAAAAAATAATAACCTGCAATGAAGCCTATGAACTTGAACAAGACAACTCCAGCATGACAATGAATAAAGGAAACTGTTGCGGCAGGGCGCGCATTATACCGTCAGAAAAATTCAGCGTTGCGGACCCCGCAGCGGTTCAACAAAGCGGGATGGCAAACTTTCTCATACAGCGCTTCAAAACCAGGATTGCGTGCTGTTGCCAAGGAATTCCTCGTAGCGCATATAGTGGGTACCGTCGCATGAGAAAGTTAAGCTGATCATGCCGTTGAAGAGATTGATGGAAGACACGCGCAAATAGATGTTTTCGTCGGTCATGCGCATTTCGCGCAGGGTTGCCAGTATGCGGGCTATGGCTTGCGCGGGGATTACCGCATTGGATGGGTAAGATTGGGGCGGATAAACGAGACAGATATCCGGATCGCTCAGTGCCTCATCATCCAGCACGCGATAGCGGTACGGGTCATCCACTGTCCAGATCGTCGCCTGGCTGCTCGAAAAATGGATCGAGCACTGGAACACGCCCCGCTTGGTCAGCAGTTCCTCCAGTATCGACAGCGTCTGCTCCAGATGCCTGTCCATCTGGCTTTCGGCACGGCATTGATACATGACTGCATTCCGAATCGACGGGTCGCCCTTCACTTGCCGCCAAGCAGCCGGTTCTTCGTAGAGCTCCGCAGTCACCGGCAGATTGCGCAGGTCAAAATCGGCGCCAAGATATCCCAATACTTGTGCATCCTTGCCTACAACCTGCAGTGCGGTAAGCGACGGCCTGCCATACTTCAGGCTGATATAAGCGTCCGACAACAAAAATCCCCAGTCCGGAACGGGCTCCTTCATGTAGGGTCGCTGGGAGCGGTCGCGCCCGAAGTGTTCGGGCAGACGCCCGTCACGCTCTATGTTGTCGCAGATCTGTATACCGTCCGTACCCACGCAATACAGGTAAGTACAGTGCGGGATAGTGGCGAACCCGCCGAGCAGAACTGCATTCAGCTGTTCGCGATCACCCCACGCCGGCGCACATTTTTCGGCCAATCGAACGATCGGCTCGCGCAACAAACGCGCCAGTTGCTCACGTTGCAGGTAGATACTGTCTTTCCAGGATAACTTTATGGCGTTCATGTCTGCCTATTTTTGCTTTCCATGCGCGCGAAAACGCTACGCGCCTTAATGCGACAACAGCACCGGCATGGTCATCGAATCGATCAGCGTGCGGGTGGCGCCACCCATCAGGCTCTCCCTGAACCTTGAATGCCCGTATCCGCCCATCACGATCATATCCGCACCAAAATCCGACGCGCGTGACAGCATCTCGTTGCCGATGTCGATTTCACTCGCTTTGTCCACGTGCACCTCGACTTTAACCCCGTGCCGCGCAAGGAACAGCGCGATGTCATTGCCGGGCATCGCGCCGTGTTCGCCGGCTTTTGGATTGATTACCATGACCTGAACCACTTCAGCCTGCTGCAGGAATGGAATTGCATCGGTAACCGCGCGCGTCGCTTCGCGGCTTGCATTCCAGCCGACAATGATGCGCTTGCCGATGGCGGGAAAATTGCCGGCATGAGGAATCATCAGTACCGGGCGACCGGCTTCGAGCATGACTTGATTGGCAAAGCTGTTGTTGACTGCCGAATTGTCCTCCGCCCAGGGCTGACCAATAACGATCAGATCGGCATAGCGCCCGTGCATCGTGACGGCATCCACGGCATCCAGGTCGGACGTGCGCCACTCCGACTTGGCAAATCCGGAAGCGGCAAGCGTCTTGCTGAAGGCTGTTTTTCCGTTCTTTACCTGTTCTTCGGCATAGCGTTTCCGGAATTCCTCGATCGATATACCGCCTACCCCTTCCAGCACGTACCCCGGAAGATCGATCCTGGACAGCGCGTTCAGCCCGATCAGAAACGCATCAAATTGCTGTGCAAGTCGGATTGCGATCCCGATGCGTGAAGCGCATTTTTTTCCGGCGTCGACGTGAACGAGGATGGTCTTGTAAGTCATGACTATGTTCTCCAATGAGTTGGTTCATTCAATTTTTTTATCCCGGCCCCATTTCGCAATGACCTTAGTATAGTCATGCGAATATCACACACCCGAGCAAGCCGTCGAAATGTGCCCGGATCAGACCAATAATGCTTAATGATACTTCCGGCTGGACTCGTACTATAACCCCGATAGAACTGGCCGATCAACGTATGCTCGCCGGTCGAAGCGCCGAATCCGATGGCCAAGTCAACGCGAAATCCCAATCCCCATGCCAGACAGCAAGTCAGCGCGACTTCAGTTCGCGCAATTCCGGAAAAATCGCGAAGCTTGCCACAGGCGGAATGTCACCGGTATTGAAACGGCGAGGGTTTTGGCATCTGGCACACGCAGGGTATGGCTGCCGCGGTTGATGCCCTGCAACTGAAGTAATCCAAGCCTTGCCTGTGGTAATAGCGCAGTCCCTGATCAACCGGGTGTACCGCGCAAACGCGCGAGACATGATCACCCCATTCAATTCCGATTCTGAAAATGCCTTTCAACTCCCCAAACAGGATGGTCCAACAAGATGTTGGTTATGATCTTGCGCCCTCATAAGGCTGCACGATCATCCTTATTGAACGTTTATCCGCATCATGCAGAAGAACGCAATGCAATTCACTCAGAAAGATGCTCCCCAGCCGGTTTGTTGTCCGAAAATGGTGCCCGCAATGACAGAGAAAACCGAGCTGCGGATTGAATTTCCCATTCTTTACCAGCTGAATTTCCGATAGTTCCGGCAACAACTTGGAAACATGCTGCCAGACCATATCCTGCCGGGGATAGCCAAAGAGTTTTTCCCCGGCCTTGCTGCAATCACGGATCATGCCGCGTTCATCCAGAGTCAGCGCTGGCGGCTCTTGCCATTCGGCGCGGAAAGGCGAATGGATTTCACTTGCGGCATCATCCTTGCCGGCCGCGTTCATTTCACTCTCCTTGCATTTCGTGTTTGTTTCATTCCATGCTCCCTGAAAAGGACCAAAAAGAAGAGGATTGGGATAAACTGATTATGTGCCGGCCAGGTTACGTTAGCATTACAGTCAAAACTGTACGTGCGCCTACTTATCTTCAGCAGTCCGTTTTCGGCGGTTTCGACTGCCCTGTCAAATTCAACCGCATGAACCAGCTTAAGTTTTTAGCTGCGAACATGACCACCCTCTAACTACCACTCCCTAACTGAAGACATCAGCTTGCTGGGATTTGATCCCAAGCACCCATTACGGATTGAGTAGTGTGCATAGTCCGGGGCGCAAGCCCAGGGCCGAAAGAGTGCGCAGACCATCCTGGCGGATGATAGAGGGTACTGCATGAGCAAAAGACCTGATCAAAATACCACGCTGCGAACCGAAGCAGATGCCCGGCACACCCGCGTGCAATTGCCGGAAGCTCCTGCCCAGCCTGCCAAGGTGATGATGCACGAACTCCAGGCATACCAAATCGAAATCACATCAAACGCCAACATCAATGCATGGTCCGCATACGTATCGATACAGATTCCAGACCCGGATTAAATATGCTATGGTGACATTTCCTGTTCTGGGAGTTAGAAGTCATGACCCTGGCCGCTATCGAAAATCCACTAAAAGGAAACGTATTCGAGGCCATATTTGCACGCTGCTCGGTGCGGGCTTATGCACCCGATGGGCTTGACCGCAACACCATTCAAACCCTGCTGGAAGCCGCCGTACGCGCGCCGACAGCCATGCACGAGGAACCTTGGGCATTTGTCGTCGTGCAAGACCATGCGCTGTTGCAGCGCCTGTCCGAACAGGCCAAACCGATCTTCGTCGAGGAAGTGCGCCACCGCAATGCACAGGGAAACAACCACTCGTTCGATCATTTCACCCGCCCGGATTTCAATATCTTTCATGGCGCCGATACCCTCATCATCATCTGTGCCAAGCCGACCAGCCCGTTCGTGGCTGCAGACTGCTGGCTGGCGGCGGAGAATCTGATGCTGGCTGCGAGCGCGCTCGGGCTGGGGAGTTGCGTAATCGGTTCTGCCGTCGCAACACTGAATATTCACAAGGTCAAGGCCGAACTCGGCATACCCGATCAATATGCAGCAATCGCACCTATAGTCGTCGGGGTGCCCAGCGGCCAAACCAAGGCCACATCCAGAAAAGTTCCGCAAATATTGTTCTGGAAAAAGTAACGATCAGGAGCACAATGCATCCGGTTGGCGGCGATTGTAGCTGTCACAAACTCAAGGATGGATGTATGGGTATTTTCAAACTGGAACACAGCAAGGCGGCGTACCGCGCGGACCTGGCGCTGTATTGCATCATGGTGCTGGCGTTGGCAGCATTCCTGCTGGTGTATGGCCCGCGCGAGCAGCGCTTAGCGATCGTGTTCTTTGCATTGGCCGGACTGGTGAGCTGGCCTGCCATCGAATACGCGCTGCACCGCTTCGTGCTGCACGGCATTCAGCCGTTTCGCCGCTGGCATGAGGAACACCATAGGCGGCCCAGGGCGATCATCTTCACCCCGACCATCCTGAGCGCGGCGCTGATAGCGGTACTGGTGTTCCTGCCCGGGCTGCTGGCGACTGATCTGTGGCGCGCCTGCGGGCTGTCGCTCGGCGTGCTGACGGGATATCTGGCTTACACAATCACCCACCACGCCGTCCATCACTGGCACGTCGACATTGCCTGGCTGAAACGGCGCAAACACTGGCATGCGCTGCATCACCGCCGTACCGAGCAGCCCGGTTACTACGGCGTGACCAGCGCGTTTCTGGATCGGGTGTTCGGTAGCGTCCGCCGTTAGGACGAACTTAAAACTGTTGACAAGGATCGCCATGTTTATTGAGCATCGCCTTGAAAAATGGGTTCGGCGTATCACTGCTGACTTTATCATTCCGTTGCGGGTCGTGTTATGGAACGGCCACGAGTTCAACCTCGCTGCCGAACCCACCGTCACCGTCTACATTCCGACGCTGTCGGCACTGCGCTATTTCATGCCGCCCGACCTGAACAAGCTGGCCGTGGCATTCGTGGAGGGCCGCATACGCGTCGAGGGATCGATACACGAGATATTCAGAATCGCGGAAAATCTGGTCAGCAACGTTGCCCCCAACAAACCCGCCCGGTTTCACCTGTTCACGCGCCACAGCCACAAACAGGACCGCGAGGCCATCGAATACCACTATGATGTCTCGAACGAGTTCTATTCCCTGTTCCTGGACCGGAACATGGTTTATTCATGTGCCTATTACCGTGATGAAGCAGACTCGCTGGAGACGGCCCAGGAACAGAAGCTGGATCATATTTTGAACAAGCTGATGCTCAAGCCCGGTGAACGCTTTCTCGATATCGGCTGCGGCTGGGGGGCATTGATTCTGCGCGCTGCAAAAAAATACGGCGCGGTTGCCAAGGGCATCACGCTATCCAAGAACCAGTTCGAGCATGCCCAAAAACTTATCCAGGCCGAAGGGCTGCAGGATCGTTGCACGGTCGAGTTGCGCGATTATCGCGACCTGCCGGACAGCGAGGTGTTCGACAAGATCGCGAGTGTCGGCATGTTCGAGCACGTGGGCCTGAAGAATCTTCCCAAGTATTTTGGCAAGATAGGCTCGCTGCTGGCGGACCATGGTCTGGTGTTGAACCACGGCATCACCACCAGCAATGTGGAAAGCGGCGAGCTCGGTGCCGGGGCCGGGGAATTCATCGCCAACTACGTGTTTCCGGAAGGCGAGCTCCCGCACCTGAGCCTGGCGTTAAGGGAAATGTCCGCAGCCGGACTGGAGGTGAGCGATGTCGAATCGCTGCGCCGCCATTACGCGCGCACCTGCCGCGAATGGACCGACCGCCTGGAATCGAACCGCGACCGCGCGATTGCCATCGCGGATGAGCGGCGGGTCCGCATCTGGGCAGCCTATCTCGCCGGGAGCGCATATGCGTTTTCACACAGCTGGATAAATGTCTACCAGGTGCTCGCGTGCAAGGCAGTCAATACGGCTGCCAACCCGTTGCCTCTGACGAGAGAATATATGTACCGCACTTAGCGGGAGCAGGGTCAGACAGACGGGGCTTGCTTGTTGTGTCCGGGCGGTGTTTGTGAATACGGAATATCAGGCGCTTGTCCAATCCAACCGTGTTCTGCCCTGGTTCAGGCATGCCTCCTTGACACACCGGGAACCAGCTAGCTAATGCTCACCAGATTGCGGTATTTCGGGTTACTCGCGACGAATTGCGTATCCAAGCAACACCGCTTCGGTATCTGCAAGTGCAGCCGGGTTGCCATGGCATACCGGCATCACACCGGTGGGCCGCACGGACAGCCTTTGGTATGCGGCAAGACAGGTCTCCCGCAGCGGCGGATGGGCCGCATTCTCGAGCAGCAGCGCCAGCGTAAACGTCCGCCCGGCGCTTTCCAGCCATTGCCTCGCCTCGCGCTGCTGCTGCTCGGCAGGCAATTTCAACAGGGTATCCAGGCGGCTCACATCGTCGTCCAGTCTGGTTTTGACCGGCCCGGTGTCCAGCTTCTTCGCACGCGATAGTGCCAGCCGAATCCGCGCGAACAATGCTTGATGACTGCCTTCCTTCAGGATCGCCCGCAAAGCGTCCAGCGTCAGGATGTGTGTCGTGCCTTCCCAGATCGGCAGCACCTGGCAGTCGCGCAGCAACCGGGGAAGAATGTTTTCCTCGATGTAGGCATTGCCGCCGATCGCCTCCATCGCTTCGCTGACCGCGAACACGGCAAGCTTCCCGCTCAAGGCCTTGGCCATCGGGATCGCGATGCGCACCAGCTTGCGCGCTTCCTCGTCGCCGCTGTCGGCAAGGTCGAGCGTGCGGACGGTCGAAAAGACCAGAACGAATATCCCGAGGTGCTCCGCAACCAGATCGGCCATCGCCGCGCGCCACAGCGGCAGTTCATCGAGTCTTCGGCCAAAAGCGAGCCGCCCGGCGCCATACTTGAGCGCCTCGAGCACGGCCCTGCGCATACCGGCGACGCTCGCGACCGCGTTATACAGCCGCGAGAGGTTGAGCATCTCGGCCATCTGCTTGAAGCCCTCGTTTTCGCCGGCCACCAAAAACGCCTCGGTGTTCCCGAACGTGACCTCGCCGGTCGGCATCGAGCGCACGCCCAGCTTGTCCTTCAGCCGGTTGATGCGGATCGTCGCGGAATTGCCGGCAGGCTCCTGGCGCAGAACCAGAAACAGTCCGAGCCCCCTGGTGCCCGGGGCGCCTCCCGGCATGCGCGCCAACACCAGGATCGCGTCGGCCGCCACGTTGGAGCAGAACCACTTGTCGCCGTTGAGCAGCCAGCGCCTGCCGTGGCGCGTTGCGGTAACCGCATTGGCACCGACATCCGAACCGCCCTGTTTCTCGGTCAGGAACATCGCGCCCTGCCAGCATTGTTCCGGATCGCTGGCGGACAGATGGGCGATGGTCATTTCATAAAGCGGGGATTGCGGGCCGTCAGGTTGGCGTTCTAGCACCCGGCCCACGCCATCGGTCATGCAGATCGGGCAATACAGGCCGATCTCGCTCTGGGCAAAGTAATATCCCGCGCCGAATCCGGCCAGATGCCGGTATGCGCGATGCTTTGCCAGGAATTCGGCCCGGTATTTGATCCCGACGATCCCGCGCCCGTAGGAAAGTTTTTCAAGTTCGCGGTAATCGTGATGCTGGACCACGCGGTCGATGCGCAAACCTCGCGCATCGTGGCTCTGCAGCACCGGCACCTGTTTGTCGGCGCGGGCGGACAGTTCGGTTGCCAGCGCGCCGCTTTCACCCAGCGCGCTGAAATGTTTGCGCAGCTTGCTGTATCGGCCGGCACCGAACCAGTACATCCAGAATGCCTGGCCGAGCGGATCCTCGTCGAGCAGGTTGGCAAACACGACGTCGGGCGTATTGATCGAATCAGGTGTCGGAACGGTCACCATGATGAAATCGTAACACCAAAATAGCCACCGGAAACCACTGGTCACAAATTGCGCGGGTTTAATGGCAACCGACGCCTCGACACGCCCTGGGGCCGGCCCATTCCAAACGGTGGCAGGTATCCCCGAAATTGCACTCGCATTACGTAATTTGCCTTCTATAATGCCCGTATTGCATAAAAAAGGGGGCAGCCATGTTACGCAATCTTTCTGGAATAATTGTTGTTTGCGCCATAATCGCCGGATGCGCAACCAAGCCTCCGGCTTTAGTTGTGGCCGACAATACGCCAATGGAACGCACCGCAGTAATCGAGCAGCAGGTCACCAGCAACGGGATCAAGGGTTTCCTGCCTTTCGAGAGCAGCAGCCGGCATTTTGTGCGTGCCAACATGCGCCGTGACGAATCGATTTTCAAGGGGACCGGCACATTTACCGGGTTTCTGGTCGGCACTCGCTCGGATACGGAAATAATTCGCATCGACCGCAAGCTGATATGGTCGCTGAATACGGACAAGCAGCAGTACACCGAATGCCCCTTGATGGGATGCGTCAAACCTTCCAAGCCTGAAACCGAAAAGCCTGCCGAAAAGTCTCCGCAGGCAAGCAAGGAGCCGGGCTGCACCATGCGCATCGCGCACACCGGTTTCACGGTCGAAGCGACCGGAAAGAAAAAAACCATCAATGGCTTCAATACCGAAGAATACCAGGTCGCATGGGTGGTCAAGCTGCGCGACAATTCGGGACGGTATTCCACCAGCAGGGTAAGTCTGGATACCTGGACCACACCGACGACAGGCAAGATACGTGATGTGCTGGCGCTGGAGGAAAGTTACGCTCGGGCCTATTTCGGGAAGGCCGTCGATACAAAAGAACGGGAAATCATGCCAGCCGAAGCAACCAAGCTGATTACGGCCTATCTGGCCAGTTCCCTGAAACAGCATGACCTGAAGGCATTCCTCGATGCGGGCAAAAAGATGGGAAGGATCAAGGGCTACCCGATATCGACACACCTGGAATGGAACATGGAAGGCAATGCCTGTATGGCCAAGGAAACCGCCAAATCCGAAGAAAAATCCTCGATTCCTTCCAGTGCAGGCGACCTGGTTTCCGGCCTGGCCGGAATGTTCGCGCAGAAAAAAACCGAAGACACGGTTAAAGATGCGGCAGGCGAACCGATTTTGTCGTTTACGTTCGAAATCAAAAAGCTCGCGATCGAGCCGGTACACGACAGCGAATTCAGCGTGCCAAAAAATTACCGGCTGGTATCGCAGCAATAGCGTTATCCGGTAAACACTAAGGCGGCCATCAGGCCGCCTTTTTCGCATTCATTCCGGCTTTGTCTATCCCACCCACTTCCTTGCGTTCTGGAACATCCTGAGCCATGCGCCGTTTTCCTGGCATCCGTAGGGATGCCAGGAATTCTGCACCGCGCGGAACACCCGTTCGGGATGCGGCATCATGATGGTGAAGCGCCCGTTCGGCGTGGTCAGGCCGGTGATGCCCTGCGGCGAGCCGTTCGGGTTAAGCGGATAGGTTTCGGTCGCGTTGCCGCGATGATCGACATAGCGCAGCGTGACCAGTTTCTGCGCCGCCTTGAGCCGTTTGTCGTCTGTGAAATCTGCATAGCCTTCGCCGTGCGACACCACGATGGGCATGCGGCTGCCCGCCATATCCTTGAAGAAAATCGAAGCCGAGGGTTGCACCTCGACCATCACGAAGCGCGCCTCGAACTGTTCCGAACGGTTGCGCGAAAAGTGCGCCCAGTTTTCCGCACCCGGGATAATCTCGTGCAGGTTGCTCATCATCTGGCAGCCGTTGCACACCCCCAGCGCGAAGGTATCCCTGCGCTGGAAGAACGCGGCAAATTCGTCGCGCGCCCGGGGATTGAACAGGATGGATTTCGCCCAGCCCTCGCCCGCACCCAGCACATCTCCGTAGGAGAACCCGCCGCACGCGGCGATGCCCGCAAAGTCACGCAATGAAACGCGCCCGCTGATGATGTCGCTCATGTGCACGTCCACCGAGGCAAACCCGGCACGGTCGAACGCCGCCGCCATTTCCACCTGGCCGTTTACCCCCTGCTCGCGCAGGATGGCGATCTTCGGCCGGGTCAGCAGCAGCAACGGGGATGTATTCTCATTCAGTGCATAGGTCGATTGGACGTGCAGTCCGGGATCGGCTGCATCCAGCAAGCGGTCGAATTCCTGCTGGGCACATTCAGGATTGTCGCGCAGCTTCTGCATCTGGTAGCTGGTCTCCGACCAGATGCGCTGCAGGTTGACGCCGCTCTCACTGAACAGCTTCTGTTCTCCGCGCATGATCTCGATCATGCCGGTCTGGTTCAGGTTGGCGATCTTCTGCACGCTCTTCAGTCCCGCGTCATGCGCCAGTTCGATCACGTGCTGCACGTCCCGGTTGCGCACCTGTATTACCGCGCCGAGCTCTTCATTGAACAGCGCGCGCAGCGTGTCGCTGTGCTGGTCATCAAGCTGTATCGTCACCCCGATGTGGCCGGCGAAAGCCATTTCGCACAGTGTCACGAACACCCCGCCATCGGAGCGGTCGTGATAACTGAACAGTTTGCCCTCGGTGTTCAGCTCCTGTACCAGCTCGAAGTATGCCTTGAGCACCAGCGCATCATCCACATCCGGCGCGACATCGCCGACCTGCTTGTATACCTGGGCCAATGCGGAACCGCCCATGCGCTTTTTCCCCTGGCCCAGATCGATCAGCAACAGCGTGGTATCCAGATAAGGCGCCAGTTGCGGAGTGAGCGTCTCGCGCGCATCTGGGGTCGGTGCGAACGCGGTCACGATCAGCGACAGCGGTGCGGTGACGGATTTCTGTTCCTCTCCGTCCTGCCACACTGTCTTCATCGACATCGAATCCTTGCCGACCGGGATGCTGATGCCGAGCTGCGGGCACAGCTCCATACCGACCGCGCGCACCGTGTCGAACAGTGCGGCATCTTCGCCGTGGTGTCCGGCGGCAGCCATCCAGTTCGCCGACAACTTGATGTCACCGATCTTGGCTATGCGTGCCGCGGCGATGTTGGTGATCGCCTCACCCACCGCCATGCGCCCCGAGGCCGGTGCATTCACCAGTGCCAGCGGCGTGCGTTCGCCGAGCGCGAATGCCTCGCCGCGATTGGTGTTGAAGCCCATCAGCGTGACGGCCACATCGGCCACCGGCACCTGCCACGGGCCGACCATCTGGTCGCGCGCGGTCATGCCGCCGACGGTGCGGTCGCCGATGCTGATCAGGAAAGTCTTGTTCGCCACCGACGGCAGGCGCAACACCCGCTCGATCGCATCGCGCAAATCGATCTGGGCAACGTCGCAGGCGGTAAGACGGCGAGTTTCGCGCACGACATTGCGTGTCATTTTTGGCGGTTTGCCGAGCAGCACCGACAGCGGCATGTCCACCGGATAATCGCCGAATTCCTTGTCATGCACGGTGAGCTGATCATCTGCCGTGGCCACGCCGACCACCGCGAACGGGCAGCGTTCGCGCTCGCACAGTGCGCGGAATTCGTCCAGCCGCTCCGGCGGGATTGCCAGCACATAGCGTTCCTGAGATTCGTTGCACCATATCTGCCTGGGCGACATGCCGGTCTCGTCCAGCGGGATCTTGCGCAATTCGAAGCGCGCGCCGCGCCCGCCGCCATGCACCAGTTCCGGCAGCGCGTTGGACATGCCGCCCGCGCCGACATCGTGTATCGACAGGATGGGGTTGTTCGCGCCCATCTGCCAGCAGCGGTCGATCACTTCCTGCGCGCGGCGCTGCATCTCCGGGTTGCCGCGCTGCACCGAATCGAAATCGAGATTCTCGGCGTTGCTGCCGGTATCCATGCTGGACGCGGCTCCGCCGCCCAGACCGATCAGCATGCCGGGACCGCCCAGATGCACCACCAGTGCGCCGACCGGCAACTCGTGTTTGTGGGTGTGCAGCGCCGAAATATTGCCGACCCCGCCCGCCAGCATGATGGGCTTGTGGTAGCCGCGCATCTCTCCGCTGACATTCTCTTCAAAGGTGCGAAAATAACCGGCCAGATTCGGGCGGCCGAATTCGTTGTTGAATGCCGCCCCGCCGATCGGGCCATCCAGCATGATCTGCAATGCGGAAACAATCCGCGACGGTTTGCCGTACGGTGATTCCCACGGCTGTGCGAAGCCGGGGATGTTCAGGTTGGAAACCGAGAAGCCGGTCAGTCCGGCCTTGGGCTTGGACCCGCTGCCGGTCGCGCCCTCGTCGCGTATTTCGCCGCCCGAACCGGTCGCCGCTCCGGCAAACGGGGCGATGGCAGTCGGATGGTTGTGTGTTTCGACCTTCATCAGGATATGCGTCAGCTCTTCGTTGAATGCATACCCGCCATCGGCACGCGGATAAAATCGCTCGACCCGCGCGCCCTCGATCACCGAGGAATTGTCCGAATAGGCCACCACCGTACCCTGCGGGCTGACCTTGTGGGTGTTGCGTATCATGCCGAACAACGAGATATCCTGCACCTTGCCGTCGATCACCCAGTCGGCATTGAATATCTTGTGGCGGCAGTGCTCGGAGTTCGCCTGGGCGAACATCATCAGCTCGACATCGGTGGGATTGCGCTTCAGCTTCTGGAAATTCTCGACCAGGTACTCGATCTCGTCCGCAGACAGCGCCAGACCCATCTCGCGGTTGGCATCCTCCAGCGCCTTGCTGCCGCCCTTGAGCACATCCACCGATTCCAGGGGTAGCGGCTTGCCGTGCTGGAAAATTTTTGTCGCTGCAGTATCAATATCCGTCAGTACGGTCTCGGTCATGCGGTCATGCAGCAGCGGCAACACGGCCGTGAGTTCAGGCCTGCCCAATTGCCCGCCATTGGCGGATTTCAGGTAATACGCCACGCCGCGCTCGATGCGCTGCACGGCCGACAGGCCGCAATGCTGCGCAATATCGGTGGCCTTGGTGGACCAGGGCGAAATCGTGCCGAGGCGCGGCACCACGAGCACGCGCTGCATGGTAGCGGCTTGCCCGGGTTCACCGGCGTCATCATCCAGACCCAGCACCTTGTCCAGCAGCCTGGCTTGCGCCTTGCTGAAGGCCGGCCCGTGCGCCGCCTGCACGGCGGGTGATTGCCCGGAACCTTCGGCTCCACCCTCGCACAGCGCGATGAAATAGCAGTGACGCGTGTCAACAAGGCGCACTTGGGGCGCAACAGCATGCAGTGCATCGCGCAGCTTTTGCAGGCGAAATTCGGACAAGGCGGTGGTACCGACAGAAACTCGAAACATGGTGATGGCCACAATAAAATCCCGGGGCGGGATTATACTATGCGCTACCCATATGAATGATTCGTGAAAATGAACGAACGCATCACCGCCCTCAGCCGGAAGCAGGTCATGGCGAATTTCCCCAAGCGCCCGCACGACAGCCACAAGGGCATGTTCGGCACGGTCGCGGTGATCGGTGGCGCGAACGGCATGGTTGGCGCGCCGCTGATGGCGGCACGCGCCGCACTCAGACTGGGCGCAGGCTGTGTGCATGTGGGCCTGCTGGCCGACAATCCGCCGGCCGTCGATTTCATCCAGCCCGAACTGATGTTGCACAGTGCATCAGACGCATTGCGACTCCCGGATGTGGACGTATACGCGGTGGGCTGCGGCCTCGGCACCTCGATAGACGCGCAAAAGCTGCTCTATCAGGTGCTCAAACGCAAGGCTGTAGTGGTGTTGGATGCCGATGCGCTCAATTTGCTGGCAAAACACCACGATTTGCGGGACGATCTGCGCAACCGAAAACTATCCGCAGTGCTTACCCCTCACCCCGGTGAAGCGGCTCGTTTATTGGCTTGCAGCACCAAACAGATACAGTCTGATCGCGTCGCGGCTGCCCGGCAGCTGGTGCAACAGTTCGCCTGCAGCGTGGTATTGAAAGGCGCGGACAGCCTGTGTGCAACACGCGATGGCAAGCTGCTGGCCAACAACACCGGCAACCCCGGCATGAGCAGTGCGGGGATGGGCGACGTGCTCACCGGCATGATCGCCGCCTTCGTCGCGCAGGGGATGACGGCTGACAACGCAATGCAGCTGGCGGTGCATCTGCACGGTGCGGCGGGCGACGCGCTGGCGGAACAGCATGCCGGCATCGGCATGACCGCGACGGAAGTCAGCGAATGGGCCCGCTATCTGCTCAATAAATGGCTGAGTAACTAGATTGGCCACCCCTATCGATATTTCCGAAGAAGCCGGCGTGCGCTTTCTGCACTTCGGCTCGGACTGGATACAGGGCGCAATGCGCATCGCACGGCCGTGGAATCTCGAGCTGGAATATACCCGCGAGATGATGGCCAGTCTGTTACTGCGCGATGATGCACGCTGGCCGCGCAGGGTGTTACTGATAGGGCTGGGTGCGGCCTCGCTGACCAAATTCCTGTATCGGCATTTTCCGCTCGCGCATCTCACCGTGGTCGAGATCGAACCTGACGTGGTGGCAGCCGCGCGGCAGTTCTTCAAGCTGCCGGAAGACCCGAAACGAATCAACCTGGTGATCGGCGACGGGATGGAATACGTTGCGAATAACGACAAGAAGTTCGACCTGATTCTGGTGGACGGCTATGACGAAGACGCAAGCTCCGGCGCGCTGGATACGCTGCAGTTTTATCAGTGGTGCCGGACGCGGCTGAGCAATGAGGGAATACTGTCAACCAACCTGCTCACCAGCAATAATCGCCTGGACGCCAGCATCTCGCGCATTGCCGAGGCATTCGATGACCGGGTGCTGGGGTTCCCTTCCTGCGAAAGCGGCAATGCCATCGCGCTGGCGGCAGCAGGCAACCGGATCGAGATTTCCATGGACGAAATGAAAGAAAGCGCATTGGCGCTAAAGGAAGCAACCGGATTGAATCTCTTGCCCACGCTGACACGTCTCGCACAAGCCAGGACCTGCTTGAATAACCGGTTGGACTTGTAGACAGGCGAATAGGCAGGCGAAAATTGCCGGTTTTGCATTACGATACGGGTTCGCATCTACAATTAAAACACTGGATTGTCATCTCGGGGGAAATCAAGCATGGGTATGTTAATTTTCATCGGCATCGTTGTTGTGCTATTTGTCTATTGCATCAGTCTTTACAACCATCTGGTCACCGTCAAGCATGCCGTGTCCAAGGCCTGGGCCAATATTGATGTGCTGCTCAAGCAGCGCCATGACGAGCTGCCCAAGCTGGTCGAAGTGTGCAAGCAATACAAACAGTTCGAGCAGGCCACGCTGCAGAAAGTCATCGAAGCGCGTGCCCAGGTTCATGCCGCGCGCGAACGCCAGGACATCGGCGCGCTGGGACAGGCAGAAGGCGCGTTGCGCGCCGGTCTGGGCAACATTTTCGCGGTGGCTGAGGCCTACCCGGAATTGAAGGCCAATGAAAATTTCATACGGTTGCAAAATCGCATCACCACGCTGGAAAACGGCATCGCGGACCGCCGCGAGTTGTACAACGAAGCGGTGAACATCAACAACGTGCAAATCGAAGTGTTCCCCGCCAGCATCATCGCCAGCACATTCAACTTTGGCGAAAAACCGTTGCTGGAATTCTCCGCAAGCGAGAAGACGGATGTCGACATGAAAGCGTTGTTCAGCTGATTATCACGGGCGCCTGAACATGATGGCCTCTTTGCGCCGCCAATACGGGCATCTGGTCACCTCTGGGGCACAGTTGCTGTTGCTGTTGCTCGGCATTTACCTGCATACCGGCAGCGACTGGTTGTTGATCCTGTCCATCATGGCTGCCATCAGCATACTGGCCTGGCTGTCTGCGTTGAACAGGCTGCGCACAATACGCGACACACCCACATCAAAAATCGCCTCTGCCGCACAGGGTTATGTGGAACTTGCCGGACGCGGATACCCGTTCGGTGAACCGTTGCTCGGACAACTCAGCCGGCTACCCTGCCTGTGGTATCGCTACCGGATCGAACAGCGCAACACTGAAAATGAATGGAAAACCACTGACAAGGGGGAAAGTGACGGCACCTTCATCCTGCGCGACGAAACCGGCGAGTGTGTGGTCGATCCGGAACAGGCCGAGATACTCACCCGGCACCGTGACCAGTGGCGTGATGGCGATTACCGCTATACCGAATGGAAGCTGATCGAGCACGATAACCTCTATGTGATCGGACAATTCCGCACCCAGGGTGGCAGCAGTCTGGAGTTCAACACTCAGGAGGAAATCGGCGCGCTGCTGGCCGAATGGAAGAAAGACATGCCGGCGCTGCTCAGGCGTTTTGACCTGGACGGCAACGGCATGCTGGATACGCAGGAATGGATGTTGGCCAGGTCAGCCGCCAGGCGCGAAGTGGAAAAGATGAAGTGCGAAGCCGAGGCACAAGCGGATATCCACATCATCAGTCGCCCGCGCAACGGGGAATTATTCCTCGTCAGCAACCTCGGCCAGGCCAGACTGATGCGCCACTACCTGTTGTGGAGTTGGGCACATCTATTGATCTTCTTCGGCACGCTAGGGGGGATAGGCTGGGTGTTGCAAGCAGCAGAATTTTAGCGTTTAAAATACAGGGGATGGCCCGGCCCTGTTTTATCTGACTCGACGAAGATCAGCTTTTCCTGCGCAGCATCATCCGTTCCAGCAAGCTGTCTTTCATCATGAACTGGTGCTTCAACGCGCCGAGTATATGGATCACCACCAGTGCAATCAGCACATTGACCAGTTGCTCGTGCACTTCATGGGCAAACACGTTGTGATAACCATGCTCCTTGGGCAGCAAATTAGCATCGCCAGCCAGCAACGCCTTGCCGGTCGTGCTGGTGATTACGGTCATGATACCGCTGAACGGCAGCAGGATCAGCACGGTATACATCAGATGTTGAACGCCCCTGGCGGCTGCCTGGAATACCGGTTTGTCGTCGAGCTTCGGTGGCGTTCCGTCCTTGTGGCGGAACATCAGTTGCGACAACACCAGAACCAGTACCGAGGCTCCCGCTGCCATATGGACCAGGTACCCTGCCAAAGTCGCCTTGCTTGCGTCAGTCGAATCGGCCAGGCTGTCGCCCAGATACCATGCAACGATCAACAGTGCCAATGTCAGCCAATGAACGATCACCATACGCTTGCTGTACTGCGTCATAACTTTGAACTCCTGGAATTTATGGAACCATCTGAATTTGTGGAACCGTCACCTTCATTTCATGAATCCCACAGGGTCTGGCATGATCCACTTTAGTTCCATTGTTAATAATAAAGGCGTGCAATTTACCCCAAACACGCTTGATACGCAGCAATTTTCTTGATTGGCCCCGGCGGTCAATGGCGTGATTTACGCTTTGGCCGCTATCGCTGTATGCTTTCATCATCGCAAGGATTCGGACCCACCGGCATGAGCGCAACGAAAGACGAGCAGTTGATATCCGGGTTGAGCACGGCAGAAGCCCGGCAGCGCCTTGCCGTGTCCGGCTACAACGAACTTGGTTCCCCCCAGCCGAATCGGCTGTGGCACTCCGTTGGAGAAGTGCTGCGCGAGCCGATGTTCCTTTTGCTGATCGCTGCGGGCGGCATTTATCTGCTGCTCGGCGAAGTCCGGGACGCGCTGATGTTGTTGTTTTTCGTGGTGCTCATCATCGTCCTGACCGTGTATCAGAAGCACAAGAGTGAACGGGTGCTGGAAGCGCTGCGCGACCTGTCCAGTCCGCGCGCGCTGGTGATACGCGACAGCAGGCAGCAACGCATCGCAGGGCGCGAGGTGGTACCGGGCGATTTGATGCTGCTCAACGAAGGCGGCCGCGTAGCCGCCGACGCGGTGCTGCTGAGCTGCAACGACCTGTCTGCGGACGAATCCATGCTGACCGGGGAATCGGCCCCGGTGCGCAAACTACCAGGCAACGCAGACTCGACAGCGCTCCAGCCGGGCGGTGACGACCAACCGTTCGTATACGCGGGTACCGTGCTGGTCCAGGGCAGCGGTATCGGGCTGGTCACAGCAACCGGCAAATCCAGCGCCATCGGGCAGATTGGAAAATCGCTGGCACAGACCCATTCCGGCGTCTCGCCGCTGCGTATCCAAACCGACCGGCTGGTACGCCGCCTGGCAATATACGCCGGTGCGCTCTGCGTGCTGCTGGTACTCATTTATGGTATTTCGCGCGGCCACTGGCTGGATGCGTTGCTGGCAGGAATCAGTCTTGCGATGGCTACGCTGCCGGAAGAATTTCCGGTAATCCTGTCGGTCTTCATGGCGCTCGGCGCGTGGCGCATCTCGCGGCGCCATGTGCTGACGCGGCAGCTCAATGCGATCGAAACACTGGGTGCCACCACCGTGCTGTGCACCGACAAGACCGGCACGCTGACCGAGAACCGCATGTTGATCAGCAGGCTGTACAGCAACGGTCAAATGCTGCAAGTGGAACGGCACAGCCCGCTGCCGGAACCGTGGCACGAGCTGGTGGAGTTCGGCATCCTCGCCAGCGAGCGTGATCCGTTCGATCCGATGGAACGCGCGCTGCAAGAACTGGGGGAACGCACGCTGAGCGGCAGCGAACACCTGCATGAAGCATGGAGCCTGGTCCATGAATACAGCCTCACTCCGGATCTGTTGGCGATGACGCATATCTGGCAAGGCGATGATCGTGAACGGCACATGGTTGCTGCCAAGGGGGCGCCGGAAGCCATCATTGATCTGTGCCACCTGCCCGAAGCGACAGCCGCAACCATCTCGAAAGCTGCAGCGGACATGGCCGATCAGGGCTTGCGCGTATTGGGAGTAGCGCGCGCCGAACTCGAACCCGGCCAGGACCCGGAACATCAATGGCCGGCACAACAGCACGACATCGCGTTCTCGTTTGTCGGTCTGGTCGGCTTGCAGGATCCACTTCGTCCCGAAGTCGCGCAGGCTATCGCACAATGCCGCGCAGCAGGCATCCGGGTGACAATGATTACCGGCGACCATGCGCGCACTGCACAGGCGATTGCCCGGGAACTGGGCTTGCTGAACATATCTGAAAATCAGCAAGCCCAGGTATTGACCGGTAGCGATCTGGACGCATTATCCGATGAAGCCTTGCGGGCCAAACTGCGCGAGGTGCAGGTATTTGCGCGCATCGTGCCGCAGCAGAAGCTGCGTCTGGTGGAAGCATTCAAGGCCAATGGCGAGATTGTCGCAATGACCGGCGACGGCGTAAACGATGCGCCCGCCCTGAAGGCGGCACACATCGGCGTGGCGATGGGCAGGCGCGGCACCGACGTGGCGCGCGAAGCCGCCGGTCTGGTGCTGCTCGACGATGACTTTGCCTCGCTGGTCGCGACCATCCGTCTGGGACGCCGCATCTACGACAATCTGCGCAAGGCAATGAGTTACGCGCTGGCCGTACACATCCCGATTGTCGGCATGGCACTGCTGCCGGTGCTGTTTGGCGAACCGCTGTTGCTGCTGCCAGCGCACATCATGTTCCTGCAGATGATCATCGACCCGGCCTGCTCGATCTTCTTCGAGGCCGAACCCGAAGCAGCCGATATCATGCGGCGACCTCCCCGACAGGCGAAGCAGGCGCTGTTCGGCGGCAGATTGCTTGCCGGCAGTTTGCTGCAGGGTTTGATGGCATTGGCGGTAGCCGCCGCTGTTTATGCCTGGGGGATAACCCGGGGGTTGGAAGCAGACAATGTTCGCGCGTTGGTATTCGTTGCGATGGTCACCGGCAATGCCGCGCTGGTATTCAGCAATCGTTCACTGGGGATGTCATGGCGCGGCGCATGGTCGCGGAAGAATCCGGTACTGTGGTGGATCGTGCTGGGCGTCAGCGCCGGGCTGGCGATGGTATTCAATATCCCGGTATTGCGTGAACTATTTCATTTCTCCGGCGATGCATCTCACCTTTTGGCTATCGCGCTACTGGCCGCTTTCAGCATACTGCTGCTCAGCGCCGGGGTGAAACGCATCATTGGCGAAGAGCAGTCGAACAGTCCGTCATCGGTTGACGAGCTGCGCTGACAAAGAATTCGGAATTGCGGGTGCGTTGCAAACGGTTTGTACAGATTCAAGGCTTCGGGGCGCCAGCAATTGGCATGGTAACAGGCAGAGTCGCAACTTCAGCAATCCGTGCACACGGGATAACCGGCCGCTCAATCCAGCTTTTTGTGCCACTCCATCGTGATCGAGCGATTGAGTGGGCTGATTGATATAAAGTTTTCCCTGGGCTCCGCCCGCAGGGGAGGCAAAAATGAAGCGCTGCTATTCTGTTCGGTCATATGCAAGCGGATGCTTGCCATCCAGGAGGCCACTTTTTGCAGATTCAGGTATGCCGGAAATGGCGGCAATTTACCGAATCCGAAACGATCAGGTACCCTGCTGTTTGTGCCAGGATCGTAAGACTGGGCATTTCCAGAGATTGAATATGCAGGCGGGATCGACAAAACATTGGTGCCGGAAGCAAAATCATCGACACCGGGTTGTGCTGCCTGAGAAGCAGCTGCATAACCGGCCAGCGCCAAACCAATCCCCAGCTTTAATGCGACTGAACAAGCCCGGTTGAAATATGAACCAGAAATGCAAGTTTTCATATTGCTCTCCTATTCATCTTTCAAATGGCACAGGAGGCGGGTGATTAACACACACGAAAGATATTCCGTGTCGCAGTCCCGCTGCCATAGCTTCCCTTAGGTCGGTGACTTTGCGCCCTTGCTTTTCAACAAGTTTGCCAAGTGGGAGGAGAATATTGAAAACAGCTTGGTGAGTCAAAACCCGGTGGAACCAACGGCTGTTTTTCCCGATGAACGGTCTGTTGCGGCATAACCGGTTTATTTTCGGTATATCTTTACGGCCGCCATGAAGCCGGTTATTTAAATAATTTTAAATAGTTACAGACTAATCGAGGTCCGATTCCCGCGCCGCCCCCGGCATTCCTGAACATGGGTTCCGGCAGGAGGTTCTGCGCAGATTAGGAATATGCAATAAATCATGCGAAAACAAATTCTTCACGAAAAAGGACTGCCGAACGACAAACCGGAAACCCCGGTTGAGCGGAAAAACACTCAGTGTTCGACGCCGGCAACCGCGGAAGATGGTACGGCCGGCTTGCCTGCAGTTTGTGCAGCGGGATCTTCCAGAATCTGATAGAAAACCTCATTGTGCTTGATCATGCCCAAATCGCTGCGTGCACGTTCCTCGATAGCCGCAGTCCCCTGCTTCAGATCAAGCACTTCGGCATTGAGCACCGCATTGCGCTCCCGGGTCTGCTGGTTGATTTGTTGTTGCGCTTCAACCTGGCGGTGCAAATCCCAAACCTGCAGCCAGCTACCCTTGCCCAGCCACAGCGGATACTGCAACAATAGCAGCAGGGCAACCAGTATCAGCGTAACAGCACGCATCAGCCCAACTGGTAATACGCGTCGCGCCCCGGATAAGAGGCGGTGTCGCCCAGATCTTCTTCAATGCGCAGCAACTGGTTGTATTTCGCCATGCGATCCGAGCGCGACATCGAACCGGTCTTGATCTGCAGCACGTTGGTGGCCACTGCAATATCGGCGATGGTGCTGTCCTCGGTTTCACCGGAGCGATGCGAAATCACGGCGGTATAACCGGCGCGCTTGGCCATTTCGATCGCGGCAAAGGTTTCGGTCAGGGTGCCGATCTGATTGACCTTGATCAGGATCGAATTGGCGATGCCGCGCTTGATGCCTTCGCGCAGTATTTTGGTGTTGGTCACGAAGATATCGTCACCAACCAGCTGGATGGTTTTGCCAAGGCGGTCGGTCAGCATTTTCCAGCCGTCCCAGTCGTGTTCGCTCATGCCGTCCTCGATGCTGATGATGGGGTACTTGTCCACCCAGGTTGCATACAGGTCAACCATCTGCGCCGAGGTCAGGGCCAGTTTATCCGCCTTGAGGTGATACTTGCCATCCTTGTAGAATTCGGACGCGGCCGGATCCATACCGATCGCGACATCCGTGCCCGGTACGTAGCCGGCCGCCTCGATCGCTTCGACGATGACTTTCAATGCCGCTTCGTTCGAGCCCAGCGCCGGGGCGAAACCGCCTTCATCACCGACCGTGGTCGGCAAACCGCGCTTGTGCAATACCGCTTTCAGGGCATGGAACACTTCCGCGCCACAACGCAATGCTTCACGGAAACTCTGCGCGCCGACCGGTATGATCATGAATTCCTGCATGTCCGAACCGCCAGTCGCGTGGGCGCCGCCGTTGATTACATTCATCATCGGCACGGGCATTTCCATGCGGGCAGCACCGCCGAGATAACGGTACAGCGGCAGGCCGCTCTCCTCGGCCGCGGCACGCGCCACGGCCATCGATACCGCCAGGATCGCGTTTGCACCAAGGCGTGCTTTGCTTTCGGTACCATCCAGTTCGATCATGGTCTGGTCGATGAAAGCCTGTTCGGCCGCATCCAGGCCGATGATCGCTTCCGCGATCTCGGTGTTGACGTTTTCCACCGCTTTAAGGACACCCTTGCCCAGATAGCGTTGCTTGTCGCCATCGCGCAACTCGATCGCCTCCTTCTCGCCGGTGGACGCACCGGACGGCACGGCGGCGCGTCCCATCACACCTGATTCCAGCAATACGTCCGCTTCCACGGTAGGGTTGCCGCGTGAATCCAGAATCTCGCGGGCGATCACATCAACTATTGCACTCATTCTTTTTACCTTCTTCCTTCTTCTAAACGTTTTTCAAATCAACTTTTTCTTCAATCAATCCCTGTTGCTTGACCGTTTCGTCCAGTACTTTCAGCGTCAGCAACAACGCCTTGAGATGCCCGAGCGGGAACGCGTTCGGCCCGTCCGACAGGGCCTTGGATGGATTCGGATGCGTTTCCATGAACAGCCCGGAAATCCCCGCCGCCACCGCGGCGCGCGCCAATACCGGCACGAACTCGCGCTGTCCGCCGCTGACCGTGCCCTGCCCGCCCGGCAACTGCACCGAGTGGGTCGCATCGAACACCACCGGGCAGCCGGTGTTGCGCATCACTGCCAGCGAACGCATGTCAGAAACCAGGTTGTTGTAGCCAAACGATGCGCCGCGCTCGCATACCATGATGTTGTCCGCGCCGCTGGCTTCGCGCGCCTTCTCCACCACATTTTGCATATCCCACGGCGACAGGAATTGTCCCTTCTTGATATTCACCGGGCAGCCGCTGCGTGCCACGGCGTGTATGAAGTCAGTCTGGCGGCACAGGAACGCCGGGGTCTGCAGTACATCAACCACCGCCGCGACATGTGCGATCTCTTCGATGCTGTGCACATCGGTCAATACCGGCACACCCAATTGCGCTTTTACTTCGCCGAGAATCTTCAACCCCGCATCCAGACCAAAACCGCGAAACGATTTCCCGGAACTGCGATTGGCTTTGTCGTAGGACGATTTGTAGATGAAGTTTATCTGCAACTCATTACAGATTTCTTTCAGCTTGCCGGCCGTGTCCATCGCCATCTGCTGCGACTCGATCACGCAGGGTCCGGCAATCAGGAACAGCGGCTGGTCCAGGCCGACATCAAATCCACACAGCTTCATACCGCCACTTTCTCACGCTTGCTTGTGGCTTGTCGCAGCAAAGCGGCTTCTACAAAGGATTTGAACAGCGGATGGCCGGTGCGCGGCGTGGAGGTGAATTCGGGATGGAATTGCACACCCATGAACCACGGATGCAGGGATTTTGGCAATTCCATGATCTCCGGCAAATTTTCGCTGGGTGTGCGGGCCGAAATGATCAGCCCGGATTTTTCAAGTTCCGGCACATAATGGTTATTGACTTCATAGCGATGGCGATGACGTTCATTGACTTCATCGCCGTAAATGCTTTGCGCCATGGTGCCGGGTTTGATCGGGCAACGCTGTGAGCCGAGGCGCATGGTTCCGCCCAGATCCGAATCGACGTGGCGTGTCTCGACCTTGCCATCGCGGTCCAGCCATTCGATGATCAGCGCGACCACCGGATGCTCGGTAGCCGGATTGAATTCGGTACTGTTCGCATCGGCCATGCCCGCGACATCGCGCGCAAACTCTATCACCGCCAGCTGCATGCCGAGACAGATACCCAGATAGGGAATCTTGTTTTCTCGGGCAAAGCGGATTGCGGCAATCTTGCCTTCCGTGCCGCGCTTGCCGAAACCGCCTGGGACCAGTATTGCATCGAAATGTTCCAGCCCTTGTATGCCATCGGTTTCCAGCATTTCGGAATCGATGTACTCGATATTCACCCTGGTTTGTGTATGTATCCCCGCATGCCGCAACGCCTCGATCAGCGACTTGTACGATTCGGTCAGGTCGACATATTTTCCGACCATGCCGATGGTGATCCGATGCTGCGGATTTTCCTGTGACTTCACCAGCTTTTCCCAAACCGACAGGTCGGCGGGCGGCAAATCCAGCTTCAGTTCTTCACAGACGATTCGATCCAGGCCTTGCAGGTTGAGCATTTGCGGCACCTTGTAGATGCTGTCCACATCCCACATCGAGATCACCGCTTCTTCGCGCACATTGGCAAAAAGCGAAATCTTGGCGCGCTCGTCATCGGGAATTTCCCGGTCGGCACGGCAAATCAATGCGGTCGGAAAAATACCGATTTCGCGCAATTTCTGCACGCTGTGCTGGGTTGGCTTGGTCTTCAGTTCGCCGGCGGTGGCAATGTAAGGAACCAGGGTGAGATGCACGTAAGCAACCTGGTTGCGCCCCATGCGCAAACCCATCTGCCGGGCGGCTTCAAGAAATGGGAGCGACTCGATATCACCGACCGTACCGCCGATTTCGATAATCGCCACATCGACATTGCCATCATGAGAGGCGGCTGCACCGCGCTCGATGAATTCCTGGATTTCGTTGGTGATATGCGGGATCACCTGAACCGTCTTGCCCAGATATTCGCCGCGCCGCTCCTTGCGGATCACACTGTCGTATATCTGGCCGGTGGTGAAGTTGTTGGCCTTGCGCATCTTGGCGGAAATGAAGCGCTCGTAGTGGCCCAGATCCAGATCGGTTTCTGCACCGTCCTCCGTCACGAAAACCTCCCCGTGCTGGAACGGACTCATGGTGCCGGGATCGACGTTGATGTAGGGGTCGAGCTTGAGCATCGTAACCTTGAGCCCGCGCGATTCAAGGATAGCCGCAAGCGAAGCGGCGGCGATGCCTTTTCCTAAAGAAGAGACAACGCCGCCGGTAATAAATATGTACTTAGTCATGGGGCGCGATGATACCGTAAAACGCCCTGCTATCAAAATCTAGTATGGGGGCATTACACCCCTAAAGGATCAAGGTTCCTCTAAAATTCAGAGTTCGCCCAAATGCAAGGCGCGGAGAAAATTTTCTCCGCGCCGCATATGCGGTATATGCAAGCAAGAAATTTTTCCCGCAACGCAGCAGTTGGGATGAAATCTGGATTTTAGCCTAATGCAACAACAGGGATTGCTGGACGGACACCGCACAAACCGACATCAGCGTGCCGGGCAGCAGACCGAGCAACAACAGGCCCAGCCCGTTGATGCTGATCAGCAGCGTGGTATCCTGGCCGTAGATAATTGGCTCGTGGCTTTCCGGGGCATCGAAATACATCAGTTTGACGATACGCAAATAGTAGAACGCCCCGATCAGGGAAAAGAGTACCGCCGCAACTGCCAGCCAGACGTGTCCGGATTGCACGACCGCATTCAGCACCGAGAATTTCGCGTAAAAGCCCACGGTGGGCGGTATTCCTGCCATGGAAAACATCAGTAGCAGCATCATGAAGGCAAGCCACGGACTGCGCTGGTTGAGGCCTTTGAAATCACTCAGGTTATCAGCCTCGAATCCGACCCTGGACAGCATCATGATCATACCGAACGAGCCCAGCGTCATCAGCACATAGACAACCGCGTAGAACATTGATGATCCGTAGCCTTCTATGTCACCGCTGATGAATCCCAGCAACAGAAAGCCCATATGTGCGATGGTTGAATAGGCGAACATGCGCTTCAGGTTGGTTTGCGCGATTGCGGTAATATTGCCGAGCGCCATCGAGGCAATTGCAAGAATGATCAGCATACCGGACCAGTGTTGTTCCAGCGGTTGCAGGCCGGATACCAGAAGGCGTGACACAAACGCAAAAGCAGCCAGTTTCGGAGCCGACCCGATCAGCATGGTCATTGCGGTCGGTGCGCCGTGATACACGTCGGGCAACCACATATGGAAAGGCACCACACCGAGCTTGAAGGACAGTCCGGACACCACGAACACCAACCCGAATACCAGCAACGTCTTGTTCGCCGCACCGGATTGAATCGATCTGGACACCTCGCCCAGTTCCAGCGAACCAGTCGCTCCGTACAGCATGGACATGCCGTACAACAGCAAACCGGAAGCCAGCGCACCAAGGATGAAATATTTCATCGCGGCTTCGGTGGCGATGGCCGAGTCGCGCTGCAATGCGACTATTGCGTACAGGCTCAGGGAAAGCAGCTCCAGGCCGAGATACAGGGTGAGAAAATGATAGGCGGAAATCATCACCATCATGCCGAGCGTGGCAAACAGGGTCAGCACCATAAATTCACCGCTGAACAGGTCGCGCACGGTCAGATATTGGCGCGAATAGACCAGCATCATCGAAACCGACAGATAAGTCAGCAGCTTCAGCACATCGGACATCAAATCGTCCACGAACATGTTGTGAAATACCAGCGCCACACCGCCCACATGCGTACCCACGGTGATCAGCGCACACCCCATCAGGGTCAGTTGCACCAGCATGTAAGTAATCAGCCTGCCGCTTTGCTTGATCAGCGAATCGGCGATCAATATCACGCACGTCATGATCAGCAGAAAGATTTCCGCGCTGGCCGGCATCAAATTTGTCATCAAATCCATATTTATCTCAAACTCAGTCGTTATTCGTTAGTCGTTCGTCCCTGGTTGATAGCGGGTGGTTGAATTACTGACAACCAGCGACTAGCGACCCGGGGCTGTTTTCCAGTCACGGCAACTTGGAGCGTGCCGCGTGTACCAGCAAATCATTAACCGACACATGCATAATTTCACTGAACGGCAACGGATACAGCCCCATGCCCAGCACGGCAAGCGCCAGGACCGCGAAAATGATTTTTTCTCGCACGGTGATATCGGTCAGCTTGGCAACATGCGCATTGGCCACTGCGCCGAAAATCACCCGCTTGTACATCCACAGCGTGTAGGCCGCACCCCAGATCAACGTGGACGCGGCGGCAAAGGCATACCAGAAATTTGTTTTCACTGCACCCAGTACCACCATGAATTCACCGACGAATCCGCTGGTGCCCGGAAGGCCGACGTTGGCCATCGAAAACAGCATGAAGAATGCGGCGAATACCGGCATGGTATTGGCCACACCGCCGTAATCGGCAATGTTGCGCGTGTGCATCCGGTCATACAACACCCCGATGCACAGGAACAAGGCACCGGACACAAAACCGTGCGAGATCATCTGCAGCAGCGCGCCTTCCATGCCGTATGCGTTGAAGATGAACAGGCCCAGCGTGACGAAGCCCATGTGTGAGATAGACGAATAAGCCACCAGTTTCTTCATGTCGGTCTGGGTCAACGCCACCAAGCCGATGTACACCACCGCGATCAGCGACAGCGCGATCATCACCCCGGCCAGATGATGGCTGGCATCCGGCACGATCGGTATGGACAAACGCAGAAATCCGTAAGCCCCCATCTTCAGCATGATCGCCGCCAGAATCACCGACCCCCCGGTGGGCGCTTCGACGTGCGCATCCGGCAACCAGGTATGCACCGGGAACATCGGCACCTTGACCGCGAAGGCGAAGAAAAACGCGATGAAGATCAGTATCTGTGCGTTCATCGGAATCGCGACCTGCTGAAAATCAAGTATCTCGAAGCTGCCACCCGTCTGATTGTAGAGGTAGATCAATGCAACCAGCATCAGCAGCGAACCGAGCAAAGTGTAAAGAAAGAACTTGACCGCGGCATAGACACGATTGGGGCCGCCCCACACACCGATGATCAGGAACATCGGAATCAGCATGGCCTCCCAGAATACATAAAACAGGATTGCATCCAGAGACGCGAATACGCCGATCATGATTCCGGACATGATCAGGAATGACGCCATGTATTGCGCGACCCGCTTTTCGATCACACGCCATCCGGCCAGCACCACGATGGGCGTAAAGAATGAAGTGAGCAGAATGAACAGCACCGAAATGCCATCCACGCCGAGGTGATAGTGAATGTTGAAGCGCGTAATCCAGTTATGCATCTCGACGAACTGCATCGCCGAGGTGTCGCGTATGAAGCCGGTATACAGCGGGATCGTCACCAAAAAACCCAGCACCGAGCCCACCAGGGCAAGAACGCGCGCCAACGGTGCATTCTTGTCGTCTCCGGTTGCCAGTACCAGAATGCCGAACAGGATCGGCAGCCAGATCGCAACACTAATCACAGGTAATCCCAGAAACATGCTTTATTCCTTCACTTTCGTGATCACTTTATAACGACACATGGGTGCCTCAAAAAATCTGGAGTTCGCCCAAATGCAAGGCGCAGGAAAAATTTCGCCGCGCCACATATGGAGGATATGTCAGCAAGAAATTTTTCCTGCAACGCAGCAGTTGGGATGAAATCCGGGTTTTTAGAGGTGCCCATATCAATGGAACCAGTTCCGCACCGTCAGCAGCACAAACACACCGATGATCATGGAGAACGCATAGTGATAGATATAGCCGGACTGGAGACGTCTCAACACACCGGAAAACAGGCCCACCAACTTTGCCGTTCCATTCACCATCACCCCGTCGATCAGTTTTATATCGCCGAATGTCCACAGCAGGCGACTTGTGCCGCGCGCGCCGCCGGCAAAGAACCAGTCATTAAATCGGTCGAAATAATATTTGTTATCCAGCAAGGTATAAATAAAATGAAAACGCTTTTGCAACGTGGCGGGGATGTCCGGACGTTTCATGTAGAACACCCAAGTGGTCACGACACCTGACAGGGCAAACCAGAACGGAAGTCCGTGCAGCGCGTGCACAACCATCTCCAACGGCCCATGAAACCCGGCTGCCAGTTCGGCCATCACAGGATGTCCGGCCGAGATATAAATGGCCTCCTGGAAATAGCTGCCAAACAGCATCGGCTCGATCGTGAAATAACCGATAAATAACGAGGGAATAGCCAGCATGATCAGCGGCAAGGTGACTACCCAGGGTGATTCCTTGGGTTTCTGACCCGGTGCAAGGCCGTGATGATGATCCGATGATTCTTCTGCATCATGATGGCCGGGTAGCGCTTTGCCGAACCGTTCCTCGCCATGAAACACCAGGAAGTACACGCGGAATGTATAGAATGCAGTGACGAACACCCCCGCTACCACCGCAAAATAGGCAAATCCGGCACCAGGCAGGTGGGACAGTGCCACCGCTTCGATGATGCTGTCCTTGGAATAAAAGCCGGAAAAGAACGGTGTGCCGATCAGGGCCAGCGAACCAACCAGGAAAGTGATCCAGGTGACTGGCATGTATTTCCTGAGGCCGCCCATGTTGCGAATATCCTGATCATGGTGCATGGCCATGATCACGCTGCCGGCAGCCAGAAATAGCAGTGCCTTGAAGAAAGCGTGGGTCATCAGGTGAAAGATCGCGACAGAATAGGCCGAAGCGCCCAGCGCCACGGTCATGTAACCGAGCTGGGACAGGGTCGAATAGGCGATGACGCGCTTGATGTCATTCTGGATCATGCCGAGGAAGCCCATGAACAGCGCGGTGATCGCGCCGATCACCATCACGAATGACAGCGCGGTATCGGACAACTCGAACAACGGCGACATGCGCGCAACCATGAAAATACCGGCGGTCACCATGGTTGCCGCGTGGATCAGTGCGGAGATCGGAGTCGGGCCTTCCATCGAATCGGGCAGCCAGACATGCAACGGAAACTGCGCAGATTTTCCCATCGCACCGATGAACAGGAAAATGCATATTGCCGTCAGCAAATTCACTTGCATGCCGGGGATAGGGGCAATGTCATGGGCATGGCCGGCCGCGTTGGCAAACACGGCTGCATAATTCAGGGTGCCGAACACCATCAGTACCAGTGCGATGCCCAGCAAAAAACCGAAGTCGCCGACGCGGTTCACCAGGAAGGCTTTCAGGTTGGCGTAGATCGCGGTCGGCCGGTCATACCAGAAACCGATCAGCAGGTAGGAAACCAGACCCACAGCTTCCCAGCCGAAAAACAGCTGCATGAAATTGTTGGCCATCACCAGCATCAGCATTGAGAAGGTGAACAGCGAGATATAACTGAAAAAACGCACGTAGCCGGGATCTTCTTTCATATATCCGATGGTGTAGATGTGCACCATCAACGATACAAAGGTGACCACAAGCAGCATCACGGCGGTCAGATTGTCGATCAGGAAGCCGACCTGAAACCTGGTATCACCCGACGTCAGCCAGGTATACACCGAACCATTGAACCGGTGACCCTCCTGGACATCCTTGAATATCATCAGCGAGGCAAAAAACGAAATTCCCACCAGCAGGATCGTGATGCGGTGCGACCAGGCACGGCCCAGCCATTTTCCGAACACTCCGGCAATGATCGCGCCGGCCAGCGGAGCCAGCGGAACCAGCAGATAAAGGCTTTGCATATTCATTTGCATCAGCCTTTCAAACTGTCGAGATCGTCGACATTGATGGTATTCAGATTGCGGAACAGCACCACCAGAATCGCCAGGCCGATGGCCGCCTCCGCAGCGGCCACGGTCAGAATAAAGAATACAAAAATCTGTCCGGCGGTGTCGTTCAAATAATGTGCAAAAGCAAGGAAGTTGGTATTCACCGCGAGCAGCATCATTTCGATTGCCATCAGCAGCACGATCAGATTCTTGCGATTCAGAAAAATACCGACCACGCTGATGGCGAACAGTACTGCACTCAGTACCAGATAATGCGACAGTGTTATCACGCTTTTCGCTCCCCTGATTGGTTTAATCGTTACGCACTGACTTCATCGGGACGATGCGCAAACGATCCGACTTGTTGACCGCAATCTGTTCCGAGACCACCTGCGACTTGGAATCCTTGCGGCGGCGCAAGGTCAGCGCGATTGCGGCCACCATCGCCACCAGCAAAATCACGGCGGCAATCTCGAATGGATAAACATACTGGGTATAGAGCAGGCGCCCGAGTACTTTGGTATTGCTGTAATCGGCAGCGTGTCTGACAGCAACCATGCCGCCGGTTGTTTTCGTCGCTCCCACCACCCAGATCATTTCGAAAGCCATCAAGCCGGCCAATGCCGCGCCAAACGGCAACCAGCGCCAGAATCCTTCGCGTAGCCGCACCAGATTGATGTCCAGCATCATCACCACGAACAGGAACAGCACCATCACCGCGCCCACATACACCAGCACCAGCACGATGGCCAGGAATTCGGCTTCCAGCATCAGCCAGATACCGGCGGAACTGATGAACGCCAGCACCAGAAACAGCACCGCATGTACCGGATTGCGCGCGGTAATCACGCCCAATGCGGCAAACACGATCAGCGCGGCAAACATATAAAACACGATAGTTTCAAAATTCATTTACTTGCCCTTTATCCTTGCTTCCCGGACTGCTTAGCGGTACTTGGCGTCCGCTGTCCTGTCTGCGGCGATCTGTTGCTCGTATTTGTCGCCCATCGCCAGCAACATCGGTTTGGTGTAATACAAGTCGCCGCGCTTTTCGCCGTGATACTCGAATACCCGTGTTTCAACGATCGCATCCACCGGACAGGCCTCTTCGCAGAATCCGCAGAAAATGCACTTGACCATGTCGATATCGTATAGGGTGGTACGCCGGGTGCCGTCCTCGCGCTCGGCCACCTCGATCTTGATCGCCAGTGCCGGACAGACCGCCTCGCACAGCTTGCAGCCGATGCAGCGTTCCTCGCCGTTGGCATATCTGCGCAGTGCATGCAGGCCGCGGAACCGAAAACTCTGCGGCGTTTTTTCTTCAGGGAATTGCACCGTGATCTTGCGCGCGAAAAAATATTTTCCGGTCAGCGCCATACCCTTTACCAATTCGTAAAGCAGGAAGGTCTTAAAAAAATTCTTGATCGTTTGCATATTCGTCTCCTCTGCCTTTTACCAGACCCAGAAGCGGGTCTGCATCCATACCGCGATGACGATCACCCAGATGATGGTGAGCGGAATGAACACTTTCCAGCCCAGGCGCATCAGCTGGTCATAGCGATATCGCGGGAAAGTGGCGCGGAACCACAGGAACAGGAACAAAATGAAGGCAACCTTGCCCAGCAACCAGATGAAACTGTCCGGCAGTAACGGCACCGGCGACAACCATCCGCCCAGAAACATGATCGAAGTTAGGAAGGCAATCAGGATCATGTTGGCATATTCGGCCAGGAAAAACAGTGCGAACGCCATGCCTGAATATTCCACATGAAAACCGGCGACAATTTCAGACTCGCCTTCGGCCATGTCGAACGGCGCCCGGTTGGTTTCCGCCACGCCGGAAATCAGGTACACCATGAACATCGGGAATAGCGGAATAACATACCAGTTCAGCGCGCCCCAGTTGCCGTGCTGGCCGTTCACGATATCGGTCAGGTTCATGCTTTGCGAGGCCATCAGCACGCACACCAGCGCGAAGCCCATCGCGATCTCGTACGACACGATCTGCGCCGCAGAGCGAACCGCGCCGAGAAATGCATATTTGGAATTGGACGCCCAGCCGGCAATGATGATGCCGTATATGCCCAGCGAGGTCATGGTCAGGATATACAGCAACCCGGCATTGACATTGGCCAGCGCCATTCCCTGGTTGAAAGGCACAACTGCCCAAGCTGCAAGCGCGGGCGCCAGTGCCATGATGGGCGCAATTACAAACAGGAACTTGCTTGACCCGCTAGGTATGATGATTTCCTTGAGGAACAATTTCACGCCGTCGGCGATCGGCTGCAGCAAACCGAAATAGCCGACGCGATTCGGGCCGATACGGATCTGCATGTAGCCGATGACCTTGCGTTCGGCCAGGGTCAGATACGCTACAGCTCCCATTATCGGCGCGATGATGAGCATGATCTTGACCAGTGTCCAGACCGTCAGCCAGGCCGGGCCAAGCAGGTTCTGACCCGCCTGTTCCAGGGTTTGCAGGAGCGCCATCATGCCCGCTCCCCGGCTATGGATTCCACAGTGATCATTCCGAACATCGCACCCAGTTCCGCCGTAACCGGATGTCCCGCTGCCACACGCGCAGCGGCGGCAGGCACGCCATCATCTGCGCGCGCCACCAGATGCGCGCTCGCATTACCCTGGCTCACTTTCACGGTGTCACCGGATTGCACACCCAGCCTGCGCAACTCGCTGCTGTGCATCTGCACACACGGTGTTGCCGCATCGCTCGTCAGCTGCAACGCCGTGGCGCGGCGCACCACCGCATCGGTGGTGTAAATCGGCACATCGCTGATGCGCTGCAGACCCCGGATATTGCTGCCCGCAAGGGTTTGCACTGCAATGCCCGCGATATGATTGTTCAGTTTGCCGGCGATGCTGTTTGCCCGTTCTTTCCGCGGCAATATTTCGTCGAGCACCGCTTCGCCGGTATCCTGGTCGAAGCCCGGCAGCTCCAGCAGATTGCCCAACACGCGCAGCACCTTCCATGCCGGCCGCGCTTCGCCCAGCGGCTTGACCGCACCCCTGAAACTTTGCACACGGCCTTCGGTGCTGATGAAGGTACCCGACGTTTCGGTAAACGGCGCGATCGGCAACATCACATCGGCATACTCGGCCGCGCGGTGTTTGTACGCGGACAATGCGACCACCATGTCGGCTGCATGCATCGCCGCCATCGCCTGTTGCGGGTCATACATGTCCAGTTCCGCCTCGACATTCAGCAGCAAGTAGGCCTTGCGCGGCGCAGCCAGCATTTGCGCGGCATTCATGCCCTGCGCACCGGACGGCACAGCCCCGGCCAGATAACCGCCGACACTGTTCGCCGCTTCACCCAGATAGCCGAATTTTGCCCCGCACAACGCGGCGATCTGCCCGGCCAGCACGGCGATCTGCGCAGCCTGCGGATGTTGTTGCGCGAAATTTCCGAGCAGTACAGCAGCACGTTCGCCGCTCGCAAGACTTTTGGCAATGGCAATCGCCTGTGCAGCCGGTTGCACAGTCCCGACGGCTTTCTGCATTTCGCCGGACAGTGTTGCCGACTTTTCAGCCGCCAGCGCCTTCAGGATTTGCGCCAGGCTGTTCGCCAGCTCGTCAGGTGCAACGATCGACTTGTTGATTACCGGCATCAGCAAATCATCGTCGCTCGCGTGCACGATGTTGGCTTGCGCGCCCTGCTTGACGGCCTGGCGCACGCGGCTAGCCAACAGCGGATGGTCTTTGCGCAGGAAGCTGCCGACGATCAGGAAGCGGTCACTGGTGTTGATGTCCGCAACGGGCATGCCCAGCCAGGGAACGCCGGACCGATAGTTGTCGGCGGTGAAATCCGAATGGCGCAAGCGGAAGTCCACGTTACCGCTGCCCAAGCCGCGCATCAGCTTTTGCAGCAAATACAACTCTTCCAGTGTGCTGTGCGGTGTCGCCAGTGCCGCGATTTGATCTGCCCCGGCCGTGCTGCCGATCTGGCGCAGGCCGTTTGCCACATATTCCAGTGCGACTGGCCATTCGACCTCTATCCACTTCCCGTCCTGCTTGAGCATGGGTTTTGTCAATCGCTCCGGCGAATTTAACCCTTCGTAACTGAACCTGTCCTTGTCCGAGAGCCAGCATTCATTGATCGCCTCGTTTTCGACAGGCAATACACGCATCACCCTGTTGTTCATCACTTGCACCGCCAGATTGGAACCCAGGCCATCGTGCGGGCTAACCGACTTGCGCCGCGACAACTCCCAGTTGCGCGCGGTATATCGGAATGGTTTGCTGGTCAACGCCCCGACCGGACACAGATCGATCATGTTTCCGGACAGTTCGGAATCTACCGAACTGTTCACAAAGGTCATGATCTCGGAATGCTCTCCGCGGAATGCCATGCCCAGTTCCATCACGCCCGCGATCTCCTGCCCGAAACGCACGCAACGCGTGCACTGGATGCAGCGGTTCATTTCTTCGGTGGAAATCAGCTCGCCTATTTCTTTGTGCATCACGCTGCGCTTGGGCTCCTGGTAGCGCGATGCGCTGCCGCCATATCCCACGGCCAGGTCCTGCAACTGGCATTCGCCCCCCTGATCGCAGATCGGGCAATCCAACGGATGGTTGATCAGCAGGAATTCCATCACGCCCTGCTGCGCCTTGACCGCCATCTTCGAATGAGTATGGACCTTCATGCCTTCCGCAACCGGCGTTGCACAGGCAGGCAGCGGTTTGGGCGCCTTTTCCACTTCCACCAGACACATGCGGCAGTTGGCTGCGATGGTCAGTTTCTTGTGGTAGCAGAAATGCGGAATATAAATGCCGAGCTTATTTGCCGCGTCCATCACCGTGGAACCGCGTTCGCTTTCGACTGCCTTGCCATCAATTTCAATGTTGATCATTGCTCACCCAATCCATCGGCTTCACACCAAGCAACGCTTGTGTTCGATGTGATATTCGAATTCGTCCCTGAAATGCCTGAGCATGCCCTGCACCGGCCATACCGCGGCCTCGCCCAATGCGCAGATAGTGCGCCCGGCGATGTTCTCGCCCATGCTCAACAGCAGATCCAGATCTTCCCTGCGTCCTTCGCCATGCTCTATGCGGTGGACGATACGGTATAGCCAGCCGGTTCCTTCGCGGCACGGCGTGCATTGGCCGCAGGATTCCTCATAATAAAAATAGGACAACCGTTCCAGCGCACGCACCATGCAGGTGGTGTCGTCCATGATGATCACCGCGCCGGTGCCCAGCATCGACCCTGCCTTGGCAATCGAGTCATAGTCCATATCCAGATCCATCATGATCTCGCCCGGCAACACCGGCATCGATGAACCACCCGGTATGCATGCCTTCAGTTTTCGCCCGTCACGCATCCCGCCGGCCATCTCCAGCAGTTTCTTGAACGGCGTTCCCATCGGCACCTCAAAGTTACCAGGGTTGTTCACATGACCGGAAACCGAAAACAGCTTGGTGCCGCCGTTGTTTGGCCTGCCCAATTCCAGGAATGCCTGGCCGCCGTTGTTGATGATGTAGGGAATGCTGGCAAAAGTTTCGGTGTTGTTGATGGTGGTCGGCTTGCCATACAGGCCGAAACTGGCCGGGAACGGCGGCTTGAAACGCGGCTGGCCTTTCTTACCCTCAATGGATTCCAACAGGGCCGTTTCTTCACCGCAAATATATGCGCCATAACCGAGATGGTTGTGCAGGTCGAAACTGAAGTCCGTTCCCATGATGTTATTGCCCAGATAGCCGGCTCCCCGAGCCAGTTCGCAAGCTTCCTCCATGCGCTCATAGGCCTCGAAAATCTCGCCGTGCACATAGTTATAGCCTGTCTTCACACCCATCGCGTAGGCGGCAATCGCCATGCCCTCGATCAGCAGATGCGGGTTATAGCGCAGAATGTCCCAATCCTTGCAGGTACCCGGCTCGCCCTCATCGGAATTGCAGACGATATATTTTTCCCCGGTGTAGTTTTTCGGCATGAAGCTCCACTTCAAGCCGGTCGGAAAACCCGCCCCACCGCGTCCCCGCAGTGCCGATGCCTTGACCTCGGCGATAATTTCGTCCGGCGACATTTTCCCGGTCAGCACCTTGCGCAGCGCCTGGTAGCCACCGACCTTTAGATAGTTTTCCAGCGCCCAGGGCTGGTCGAAATCCATGGTGGTAAAAATCACCGGGCCGCTCATGCCAGCGTTATTCATGATTGGTCCAGCTCCGCTAAAATTTGGTCGATCTTTTCCGGTGTCAAACGGCCGCACATTTTTCGATTGTTGATGGTGAACAATGGTGCATCAATACATGCGCCCATGCACTCGCCCTCGCGCAAACCATACCTGCCATCCGGGGTCGCTTCACCCAGGCCGATGCCCAGTTTCTTTTTGAGATAGTCGACCGTTTCATTGGCACCGCCCAACTGGCAGGACAGATTGGTGCACACCGTAATCGTATGCCTGCCCATCGGCTTGAGGTTATACATGTGATAGAAAGTCGCCACTTCATATACCGCCATTTGCGGCATGCCCAGATATATGGCGATGTCCGCCATGTCATCCGTGGCAATCCAGCCTTTTTCGTCCTGCACAAAACGCAATGCCGCCATCACGGCCGATTGTTTTTTGTCCGCCGGATACTTATTCAATTCCCGGTTGATTCTTGTTTGTATTTGTTCAGATAACATTAACGGTCAACCTCGCCAAAAACGATGTCCTGGGTACCGATGATGGTCACCACATCGGCAATCATATGGCCGCGTGCCATCTCGTCCAGCGCGGCAATATGCGCAAACCCCGGGGCGCGTATCTTCATCCGGTAAGGTTTGTTGGCGCCATCGGAAATGAGGTATATGCCGAACTCCCCCTTGGGATGTTCCACTGCAGCATAGGCCTCGCCGGCCGGCACATGCATTCCTTCCGTAAACAGTTTGAAATGATGAATCAGCTCCTCCATGTTTTCCTTCATGGATTCCCTCGCCGGCGGTGCGAACTTGTGGTTGGCCGTCATTACCGGGCCGGGATTGTTGCGCAACCAATCGATGCATTGCTTGATGATACGGTTGGACTGGCGCATTTCTTCGACGCGAACCAGGTAACGGTCGTAAGTATCGCCGGTCTTGCCGATCGGAATGTCAAAATCCAGCCTGTTGTACACTTCATAGGGTTGCATCTTGCGCAAATCCCATTCCACTCCCGATCCGCGCAACATCGGGCCGGTAAAACCAAGCGCCAGCGCGCGCTCCGGTGTGACCACGCCGATACCCACGGTACGCTGTTTCCAGATGCGGTTATCCGTCAGCAGGGTTTCATATTCATCGACATACCCGGGAAAGCGATTGGTAAAGTCCTCCAGAAAATCGAGCAGCGAACCCTGGCGATTCTCGTTTAGCTTTTTTACCGCCGCGGAATTATGGATCTTGGATGCCTGATATTGCGGCATGCTATCCGGCAGATCCCGGTATACGCCGCCGGGGCGGTAGTAGGAAGCATGCAAACGCGCACCGGATGCCGCTTCGTACGCGTCCATCAAATCTTCGCGCTCGCGGAAGCAATACAGGAACACGGTCATTGCCCCGATATCCAGACCGTGCGCGCCCAGCCACAACAGGTGATTCAGCAGACGGGTGATTTCATCGAACATCACGCGGATATATTGTGCGCGCAATGGTACGTCGATTCCAGCCAGCTTCTCGACCGCAAGCACATAGGCGTGCTCGTTGCACATCATCGACACGTAATCAAGCCGGTCCATATAGGGCAGCGTCTGCAGAAAGGTCTTGTGCTCGGCAAGTTTCTCTGTGGCGCGGTGCAGCAATCCAATATGCGGATCGGCGCGTTCGATCACCTCCCCGTCCAGCTCCAGCACCAGACGCAGCACGCCGTGCGCAGCCGGATGCTGCGGCCCAAAGTTCATGGTGTAGTTTTTTATTTCAGCCATTTTCACTCTCCGTGTTGCGGGCGTAATGTTCTTCACGCACGATACGCGGCGTCACTTCGCGCGGCTCGATCGAGACTGGCTGATACACCACACGCTGCTGTTCCGGGTCATAGCGCATTTCCACATTACCCGACAGCGGGAAATCCTTGCGGAACGGATTGCCGACAAACCCATAGTCGGTCAACAATCGGCGCAGATCCGGGTGTCCGGTGAACACAATGCCATACAGGTCGAAGGCTTCACGCTCATACCAGTTGGCAGACGGCCATATATCAATCACCGAAGCCAACATCGGAAACTCGTCATCCTCGGCAAAGATACGCACGCGCAGACGAAGGTTTTTCGTTACAGACAGGAGGTTATAGACCACCGCAAATCGATGGGAATGCCGGGCCGAAGAAGGGGATATATCCGATGGAAAATAAGCCCCTCCCGCGGAAATATCGCTGCCATATGCAGAGTAATCAACCGCGCACAGGTCAATCAATTGCTCGAAGCGCAGAACCTTATCGTCCCGCATGCGCGTCAGCACATCAAGCATATCCGGCTCCCGAACCACAACGGTCAACTCACCCAATTTTTCTTCCAGGCTAACCAGCTTGTCGCCGAACGCAACTGTCAAGCTGGTACGCAGGGCACCCAATTCAGCAGTCATATTCATCCTAGCGGGCGATCGTGTTGGTTCGTTTGATTTTTTTCTGCAGCTGGATAATGCCGTAAAGCAAAGCCTCAGCCGTCGGCGGGCAACCGGGCACATATACGTCCACCGGCACAATCCGGTCACAGCCTCGCACTACCGAATAGGAATAGTGGTAATACCCGCCCCCGTTTGCACAGGAGCCCATTGAAATCACCCAGCGTGGCTCAGCCATCTGGTCGTAAACTTTGCGCAAAGCGGGTGCCATTTTATTGCACAACGTCCCTGCCACGATCATCACATCCGATTGCCGGGGGCTGGGGCGAAATACCACGCCGAAACGATCAAGATCGTATCGTGCCGCACCGGCATGCATCATCTCCACCGCACAACATGCCAAGCCGAACGTCATCGGCCACAGGGAGCCGGTACGTGTGTAGTTTATGATGGTATCCAGGGTCGTGGTCACTACCCCTTTTTCCAGAATTCCCTCTATTCCCATTCCAGCGCTCCCTTCATCCACTCATAGATAAAACCCACCACTAGGATGGCCAGAAAGATCATCATGGAAACGAAGCCGAATGTACCGATTTCCTTGAGCACGATCGCCCATGGAAAAAGAAAAGCGATCTCAAGATCGAAGAGAATGAACAGGATAGCCACGAGGTAATAGCGCACATCGAATTTCATTCGCGCGTCCTCGAACGCCTCAAAACCGCATTCATAAGCGGATAGCTTCTTATCGTCCGGCCGGTTGGGGCCCGCCAGCTTACCCAGCACCACGGGGACTACGCCCATCGCAATGCCAACGCAGATAAACAACAGAACCGGGAAATAATTTTCCAGCATAGTATCTCTCCACCCCTTTGCAAATCACTTGTGAGTTAACCAATCACGATCGCTTATTCCCGTTTGGCCTGCCGGCAGCCAATGTGCCGGTCTATTTTTTATATTTGGTGCGGATGGGGAGACTCGAACTCCCACGCCCTTGCGGGCACAAGCACCTCAAGCTTGCGTGTCTACCAATTCCACCACAACCGCAAAATCCTGAAAGAATTACTTTGGAATTTCCTTGGACCTCGAGTCGTCGACCGAGCTAGCTCCTGTCGGGCTGGTCGCCGGAACGACTGGGGCAGCTTGAGTGGTAACCGGATTGATTCTGTCCATTATTCCCTGCTGCTGGGCGGGGTGAGAATACAGATAGGTCAACGACAAGCTGGTAAGAAAAAACAGCGTCGCTGCGACCGCAGTACTACGACTGAGAAAGTTTGCTGAGCCACTGGAACCAAACAGGCTCCCTGCCGAACCGGTGCCAAACGCTGCGCCCATATCGGCTCCCTTGCCGTGTTGCATCAGCACCAGCCCAATCAATACCACTGCCGTCAAAACATGCACTACCCAAACTAATGTTTCCACACACTACCCCATATTCTTAAATTAAGCCTGAGCTGCGCGGCATATTGCCACAAACTCTTCCGCCACCAACGAAGCACCGCCTATCAGTCCGCCGTCAATGTCCGGCATTCCAAACAGCTCGGCGGCATTCGCTGCCTTGACGCTACCGCCATAGAGTATACACAAGCTCTGTGCTACCTGGCTATTGTGTTGTGCGATACGTTGGCGGATGAAGGCATGGATCGCCTGGGCCTGTTGTGGGCTGGCGGTTTTTCCGGTCCCAATCGCCCAAACCGGCTCATAAGCAAACACCGCCCTCGCCAAGTTTTGTGCTCCCGCAAGGTTCAGAACCGCATCCAGCTGCGCGTCAACCACCTCTTCGGTGATGCCGGACTCACGTTCCGCGAGGGTTTCACCCACGCAAAATATCGGCTTGATACCGGCTTTGATGGTCGCATCAAACTTGGCGGCTGCAATTTCGTTGCTCTCATGAAACAGTCCACGCCGCTCCGAATGGCCGATAATTGCATAACTGCAAGCAAAATCAACCAGCATGCCCGGGGCCACTTCGCCCGTGTACGCACCTTCTTCTTGCGGGCTCAGATTTTGCGCCCCCCAGGCCACATTGCCGCCCTGCAGCAAGGATTGCGCTTGAGCCAGATAGGGGTATGGGACACACACGGCATAGTCGGCTTTGTCAAGGTTACGCACTCCTGCCAGAATTGCTTGCAGCAACACCTGATTACGTGCCAGACGGCCATACATTTTCCAGTTTCCCACGACAAGTTTGCGGCGCATCTCGTTTTTATCCCCTTGTTGCTCAATTGGCGAATGCTACCTGCGAACGCACTTAGGGTCAACGCAGACGGTGACTTACGAACCGGTCAAGGGCATAAAGTCTCCGCTTCAAATCACTCGCCAATAATGGATTGTTTGCGCATATCTGAAGACTTCCGAATCAATCCTCGCTTAACGGGAAATATCCAGTCAAATCCGCAGCTGGCCACCTTACGGGCACCCCAGTTGCGCGATGCGGATCAAACAAGACCGGGAGATATGTTTGGCATCCACAAATCAGAACGGGTCGGCATGGATTTCACGCATAGACGCGCCCGCAAAAAAGGTTTGCTTTTTTGCCGCGTTGACCATGTCTGGATTGCCGCACAGGAAAACCCGCCATCCGGAAAGTTCCGGATTGTCAGCGAGCGCAACATCCAGAACCATCCCTGGCGCATATCCCAACGGCGCATCACCGTCGGATACACAAGGAACATAACTGAAATTTGGATAAGTCTGCGCAAGCTTCCTGAGTTCATCGACCAGATAAAAACCCTCCGGATTGTAGCTTCCATGATAAAGACTGAGTTTGCCCTGATGTCTGTTCAATATCGCGTCACGAATGATCCCATACAGCGGGGCGAGTCCGGAACCGGTTGCAATCAGCAAAACATTCTGTTCCGGATTGCCCGGAACGTAAAAACAGTCGCCGGTCGCTTCCGAAATCGTGATGCCGTCGCCCACCTTGAGATTCTCAAAAGCCCAGCCGCTTACCAGGCCGGAAGGAACCTTTCTCACGTTCAGAAACAGTTCTTCGCCGAGCGCGGGTACGCTCGCCAGCGAATAGCATCGCGCAGTGGTTTCATCCTTGAACAGATTGATGAATTGCCCGGCCCGGTATTCGAAGGATCTGGCAGGTTTAAGCCGGATACCCAGAATGTCGGCATTCAGATATTCGACACTGGTAACCCTGGCCTGAAGTTTACCCATTCCCGCCTCGGGAAGAGCCACCTCGATGTCCTGTTCCGGGTAGCACGAACAAGCCATGAAATAATTCTGCGCGGCCAGAGTGGGTTTCAGTCCCGCCTGGGCCTTTTCAGGCACTTCGCCGTCCACCGCCCGCATCAAACAGGTCTGGCAAACACCGGAATGACACGATGAAGGGACCGGAACACCCTGGGCAGTCAAACAATCGAGGACCGAACTGTCCCCGCATTCGTAAGACTGCCCGCCATAAATAATCTTGGTCATAGGTGCCTGGCCTTACTTGCCGAGAATGTCGTTGCGGGTGGTTTCGGCAACCGCGGCAACTTGTGCGATCAAGTTATCGGCAACCTTAAGTTCTTTCAGCGTTGCGGCAAGATCCTCCACCACAGCGTCAAAATGTGAGTCGTTAAGACCCATTTTCACCAGATGTGCATGGCCTTTTCTCATGTCCATGCCGGTGTAATTGTGCGGGCCGCCAAAAGCCATGGTCAGGAAGGCTTTTTGCTTGGCTGCCTGCTTGTCCATATCCACGCCGTCAAAAAAACGCTTGATACGGTCATCCTTCAAGACCTTGCGGTAAAAAATATCCACTGCGGCATTAACTGCACCGTCACCACCGATTTCTTCATATAAACTCATTTCAGCTCTCCAAATTATTTTGAGTTCGCTGCCGGAATTCCCCGGCAGCCGTATTAATGCCACTTCAGGATTTATATTCAAACCGCCTATTAACGAACACAATTTTAATATATATCCTAAATACATCTTAATTGCCTGCTATTATCACTGTCAAGATTAATGCCGACAAAGTTACAATAAATCTGACATAGATCAACCAGATGCTTCTGAAAGCGGCGAAAAATGGAAATGCGCCAACTTGATTTGGATTTTGAGCTGTGTCCGGAGTGACTATCTTGTCAATGCGGCAATCAATACTTTGTTAACCGAAAAAGGCATGAAATGCGCCTGACCCTGTACACCGATTATTCGTTGCGAGTTCTTCTTTATCTTGCTAGCAAGGAAGAAGAGAATGTGACGATTACCGAGATCGCCGACTTTTACAAGATTTCGCGCAACCACCTGGTAAAAGTGGTGCATAACCTGGGACTCGACGGCTATATCATGACCAGCAGGGGAAGGAATGGCGGGCTTAAGCTGGCCAAGCCGGCAAAGGAAATTATGGTTGGTGAATTGGTGCGATCAACTGAGCCCGATCTGGATTTGCTCGAATGCTTCAACACGGCCACCGACAAGTGTGTGATCAGCCGTACCTGTAGCCTCAAATCCGTTATCTTCAACGCGCAAGCTGCTTTCATGGAAGTGCTCGACCAATACACTCTGGCCGACATAAACAAGACATCAGGGAAAACCCTTTCCTCATTCAAATCCATCCCTATTGTCCATAATTGATGCGACTCACCTAATCAAACCGACATCCGGCTGGAATGAGTAAATGCGGTGCTGTGCAGCTTGCAGGTATTGGGAAATTGAGCACCAGCCACCGCCTGTTGCCGTGGTTGCGGTTATATGCCACATACTATAAACCGCACGAAATGCCCCGGGATTCGATCAAATTTCAACGTTATCAAGCAAACGCGTATTACCCAATCTGGCTGCAGCAAGCACTACCCAGTCACGCTGGGTCAGATCCGATCCGGCCTTGCCTAGCGGCAGGAAATCGGAACGATTGCGGACATCTACATAATCGACCGACCAGCCTCGCCCGGATAAACGATCTATTGCCTGCAGCCGCAAACCTTCAACATCTTGCTCACCCTGCAGCAAGGCCTGGCGCATCTCTTTAAGCATCTGGTACAGAAAAACCGCCTCATTTCGCTCCAATTGACTCAAATACTGGTTGCGCGAACTCAATGCCAGACCGTCGGCCGCTCGGACCGTATTGATACCAACTATATTTACCGGGAGATTTAGCTGCGCAACCATCTGACGGATGATGTGCAATTGCTGGTAGTCCTTCTTGCCAAACAGCACGACCTGCGGTTGCACCATGTTGAACAGTTTAAGAACCACGGTCGCCATGCCGCGAAAATGTCCGGGACGTGAGGCGCCCTCAAGTTCATCGGCGATGGCCGGCAGTTCGACATATACTTTTTGCTGTTCGGGGTACACCTCGCTGACCGATGGTGCAAACACCACATCCGCCAAGCCCTGCAGCTTGGCACTGTCATTCTCCAGCGTGCGCGGATACCTGTCAAAATCCTCATTTGGGCCGAACTGCAGCGGATTGACGAATATGCTCGCCACCACACAGTCTCCAAGTCCACGCGCGCGGCGTATCAGTTCGAGATGCCCCTCGTGCAGATTGCCCATGGTCGGAACAAAAGCGATTGCGCTTTGGTGTGACAGTCGTGCCCGCAATTCGGCAATGGTTGAGACGACCTCCATCAAAAGCTGTGTTGCTGTGTTGGAAATGTGCCCGCCCTTACTTCGGCAACGTAATTTGCAATCGCTGCCGCGATACTGTCCGCACCTTGCATGTAATTTTTCACGAAGCGCGCCTTTTTGCCCGGATAGATATCCAGCATGTCATGCAGCACCAGTACCTGGCCGGAACATGACGCGCCTGCGCCGATACCGATGGTGGGAATGGAAAGTGCGGCGGTGATCTCCGCCGCCAACAGCGCAGGTATTGCTTCCAGCACGATCATTCCCGCGCCAGCCTGTTCCAGCGCCACGGCATCTTCCAGTATTTTCTGGGCAGTAGCGGAATCCTTGCCCTGTACCCGATAGCCGCCCAACTGGTTCACCGATTGCGGGATCAATCCAATATGCCCGCACACCGGAATGCCGCGTTCGGTCAGAAAGTGCACAGTCTCGACCATCGATGCGCCCCCCTCCAGCTTTACCATCTGCGCCCCGGCAGCCATCAACTGTGCGGCATGGGCACAAGTTTCCTGCGGGCTGATCTGAAAAGTACCAAAAGGCATGTCGCTGACAATGAATACCTGATTCGAACCGCGCGCCACACAGGCGGTGTGGTAAACCATGTCGGCCAGCGTTACCGGCAGTGTGGTTTCGTGTCCCTGCAGCACCATGCCAAGCGAATCGCCGACCAGCAGCACATCTATACCCCGAGCCTCCAGCAATGCAGCAAAGCTCGCGTCATAGCAGGTCAGCACGGCAATCTTCTCGCCTTTGCCATTCATGGTTTGCAATTTGGTCAGCGTAGTGCGCATCAATCCCCCATGCTAAAAAATTCGCGCGGACCGCGCATCCCCTCGATACGTTTCAACAACAAGTTGAAATCCGCATCAAAATCGACAAAATTCAGATGGTCACTGTTTACCATCAGTACCGGTGCCGTATCGTAATGATAGAAGAAATCGCTGTAGCTTTGTGACAGGCGCAACAAATAACTTTCGCTGATACCGGACTCATAGGGCTGTGCCCGCCTATGCACGCGTTCAACCAGCGTCTCCGGTGCAGCCTGCAAATAGATCACCAGATCCGGCACGGGTGCCTGCAATTGCAGGGACCGGTATATCTGCTGGTACAGCGCAAACTCCTCTTCATTCAGATTTAGGCGTGCAAACAGCGGGTCCTTGTCGAACAGATAGTCCGCCACGGTACTCTCGCGAAACAGGTCCATCTGGGCAAGATCGCGCACTTCGTTGCCGCGCTGGAACAGGAAGAACAACTGGGTAGCCAGCGCATAACGCGCCGGATCCTGGTAGAACCGGGCAAGAAAAGGATTTTCGTCCGGCTTCTCCAGCAGCGTGGCTGAACCGATATGCTGCGCGAGACGCAGGGCGAGACTGGTCTTGCCGACACCTATCGGCCCTTCCACCACCACGTAGCGATACCGGTCAAACAGCATTGCATATCCTGTCCAACACCTGATCCCGGCATTTTTCCAGCGCGAGTTCTGCCTTGCCGATGCCGGGCAGGCTGATATCCGGGGCAATTTCCAGCAAGGGTTGCAATACGAATGCGCGTGCATGCATCTGCGCATGGGGGATAGTCAGACCATGTTCGTGCAGCTGCAAATCGTCATACAACAGCACATCCAAATCGAGCGTGCGCGGCGCGTTGCGAAAAGTGCGCTCGCGGCCGTGCTGATGCTCGATCAAAAGCAGGGCCTCCAACAATGCTTGCGGCGCCAGGGCCGTTTCAATTTTCGCGACCGCATTCACGAAATCGGGTTGCGCCTGAAAGTCGGGCAGATTTGGGCAGTCCAGCGGGGCACTGCGATATAGCGAAGACTTGGCTGTCAACCGCGTGCCGGGTAACCGGTCAAGGTCAGCAAAGGCTCGCTGCAGCTGGCTGCACGGATCCTCGAGATTGCTGCCGAGTCCGATAAAGGCGATGTGTGGCATGGCGTTGAAAATGGTTTCCAGAATTATTGCGAATTCTCATCCGCTGCCGATTCAGCCCCGGCTGCCGGCTCGGATTTTTTGCGCGGTTTTCGGCGGCGTCGCTTTTTTTCGCCGCTGATTTCCGGCTGCAACATTTCAGCCTGGCGCTCGGCACTGGCATCCTGGAATTCGTCCCACCACAAACCGAGCTCACCATCCACCTCCCCGCTGGCGCAGCGCAGCAACAGAAAGTCGAATCCGGCGCGAAAACGGGGCTGCTCGAGCAAGCGGAACGGACGTTGTCCGGCGCGCTGTTCGAAACGCTGCTGCATCAGCCATATCTCTTTCATCACCGCATCCTGGCGGTGCGGTATCGCGAGTTGCGCCCGCTGCCTGGCCAGCACCTCGTCCATCGCCTCGTGCATTGCACCAACCGGGCGTTCGCCATGCTGAACACGCAAATTCCACGCTGCCAGCACTTCATGCCAAAGCAAAGCGGCAAACAGAAACGCCGGCGAAACCGTCTTGTCCTGACTAAGACGCTCATCCGTATTGCGCAACGCCAGCATGATGAACTTTTCCCCCAGCGGCTGTTCCCAAATCACGTCCAGCAAAGGCAACAGGCCATGATGCAGATTCATTTTGCGCAATTTCCGGATGCACTCCAGCGAATGTCCCGACAACAGCATCTTGAGCACCTCATCGAGCAAGCGCGCCTTCGGCACATTGTCGAGCAGGGATTTCATGCCGGCTATCGGCGCTGCAGTTGCCACATCCAGCTTGATACCCAGCTTGGCGGACAAACGCACCGCACGCAGCATGCGCACCGGATCTTCGCGGTAGCGAACCAGCGGATCGCCGATGATGCGCAACAGGTGATTGCGGGTATCGGCGTAACCGCTGTGAAAATCATATATCTCCTGCGAGGACGGATCGTAGAACAGCGCGTTGGCGGTAAAGTCCCTGCGCGCCGCATCCTGTTCCTGGTCGCCGAATTCGTTGTCGCGCAACAGGCGCCCATGCTCGTCGGTCTGCGCATCTTCTGCTTCGATCTTGCGGCGAAAAGTCGACACCTCCACCACTTCCTCGCCGAACATCACATGCACCAGCTGAAAGCGCCGCCCGATGATGCGTGCACGACGAAATATTCGGCGCACCTCCTCCGGAGTGGCATCGGTGGCAATATCAAAATCCTTGGGCGTGCGATCCAGCAGCAAATCACGGACCGCACCGCCAACCACGTAGGCCTGATAGCCGGCCGCCTGCAGGCCGTCGGTAACCTTGAGTGCACCGTAACTGATCTGCCCGCGCGCCACACCGTGCAACCCGAACGGGATAACCTGTGCATTTCCCACCGACTTGGTTTTGGCAGGCTTGCGGAATACTCGCTTGAGGAATTTTTTAATCATGCAATCTTGAAATGTTGAATGCGGCACCATCGCGCAAAGTGAATGGATTATACAGTCCCAAATAAAAACGCGCCTTGCGGCGCGTTCTTAATCAAGCGAAGCAGGCTTAATTCTTGAGACAGGAACTCATGAACTTCTTTCGCTCCGCACCCTTGAGCGCTTTTGATTTGGCTTCAGCGTTACAGGATTTCATTTTCTCCTGCTGCTTGGCTTTTGCCGTAGGCGCAGCTGCCGTGGCTATTGCCTTTGCATCGGATTTCGCCGCGGAGGACTTCAACACATAATCCTTTTTAAGGCACTTTTTCATAAATGCCTTGCGCTCCGCACCTTTCAGGTTATCTGACTTGGCTTCCGCATTACATCCCCTCATCTTGTCCTGCTGGGAGCCGGCGAAAGCCGGAGCAGAAACAGCAAATGCAAAAGCAAGGCAGGCCAACGCGATCATTTTGTTCATGGAATACTCCTTGGATAATTGGAATTGGATATTTCTTGTTCCCATTGCAGCGGGGGACGTGCAATTATATCCATGCGGGCGTATTGCAACAAATCACTTTTTCGGCGCAAGCTCTAACCGGACAAGCCCTTGATCCAGTGTTCGTACAGTTGTTCCGCCATGCTATTCAAACCTGGCAGATGCTCATTCATTCCCTGCTTGATTTGGTGGGCTGATTGCACTGCCGGGCTGCTGCTCGCCGCAATTTCATCCTCACCCGCCGTACACCAGACCTCGATCATCTCGGCGGTCATCTCGACATGACATTGCATGGCCAGATGTTTGCCGAGCGCATAGGCCTGATTATGGCAGTAGGGGCTGGAAAGCAGATGTGTGGCACCTTGCGGAAGCGCGAAGGTCTCGCCATGCCAATGAAAGGCCACGAAGTGCTGGCAGTCACCAAACCATGTGCGCGCAACGCAGTTATCCGACACGCTCACTTCACCCCAGCCGATTTCCTTGACCGGGTTGCGGGACACCACGGCGCCCAATGCCTTGGAGATCAGCTGTCCACCCAGGCAATGCCCCAGCAGCGCGATATCTTTGGCAACCGCATCGCGGATCACAGCCAACACCTGGGGTATCCATGGCAGGTCATCGTTGACACTCATCGGCCCGCCCATGAAAACCAGCCCTGCATAAGCCGAAGCATCCTGCGGAACGGCAGCGCCGGCATCGATCGCGATCACTTTCCAGGGGATCTTGTGTTTATCGAGAAACTTGGTGATGTGGCCAGGACCTTCTCTGCTAGTATGGCGGAATATGGCAACGGGTTTCATGTCAGGATCGAGCAGTAAACGAAACTGGGAGTTTACTTGATCCCTGGCTGTTGATACACAGCCCTTATTTCTTCATCTTGTCCCGCTCGATCAGCGCATACGCCGAATGGTTGTGTATCGATTCAAAATTCTCCGACTCGACCACGTAGGCATCAATGCGTTTATCCGCATCCAGCACCGCCGCCACATCGCGCACCATATCCTCGACAAATTTCGGGTTGTCATAAGCAAGTTCTGTGACAAATTTCTCGTCGGGGCGTTTCAACAATCCGTATAATTCGCAGGAAGCCTGCTCTTCGGCAATGCGGATCACGTCCTCGATCCAGACAAACTCGTTGGTGCGTAACGACAGCGTGACATGCGAACGCTGGTTATGCGCACCGCGCTCGGAAATTTTCTTCGAACACGGACACAGACTGGTGACCGGTACCAGCACTTTCATCGTGACCTGGGACTTTCCGTTTACCGTTTCGCCGATCAGCGTGACATCGTAATCGAGCAGGCTTTGCACACCCGACACCGGCGCGGTCTTGTTCACGAAATACGGAAAACTCATTTCGATATATCCGGATTTCGCGTCCAGTCGCGCAACCATCTCGCCCAGGATTTTTTCAAAGGATTCGACCGATATTTCACGTTCATGGTGGTTCAGTATCTCGACGAAACGTGACATGTGGGTGCCCTTGAAATTGTGCGGCAGATGCACATACATGTTGAATGTTGCAATCGTGTGCTGCACGCCTACGCTCTTGTCCCTTACCTGCACCGGATGGCGTATACCCTTGATACCGACCCGATTGATCGCAAGATGGCGTGTATCAGCTGAGTTTTGCACATCGGGAATAAAATCTGGCTTGGGACTATTCATGGCTGAATTCCTCTTCGATTAGGTTGGCGAAATATTATAGCTAATCCCGACAATATTACTAGGTTAATTTTTTATTAATCATCAAAATCAGGCCATTGGCATCCAGACCGCAAGCTGCAAGCATTTGTGCATGGTCACCCTGCTCAATGAACCGGTCCGGCAGGCCGAGCTGCAACACCGGCACGTTTATGCCTTGCCGCAACAGACATTCCGCGACAGCACTGCCGGCACCGCCCTGCACGGTGTTTTCTTCTACCGTGACCAGCAGTTCGTGTTCGCGCGCCAATCGCATGACCAATTCATCATCCAGCGGTTTGACGAAACGCATGTTCGCCACGGTCGCATCCAGTTGCTCCCCGGCTGATAGTGCTGGTGCCAGCATGCTGCCAAATGCCAGAATCGCGATCCGCTTGCCTGCGCGGCGCAACTCGCCCTTGCCGATCGGCAATGCGCTCATTTCGGGATTGACCGCCACCCCGGGTCCGGTGCCGCGCGGATAACGGACCGCACTCGGCGAATTCAGCTGCATGGCGGTGTACAACATCTGACGGCATTCGTTTTCGTCGGCCGGTGCCATCACCGTCATGTTCGGAATGCAGCGCAAATAGGAAAGGTCGAAGCTGCCCGCGTGCGTTGCCCCGTCCGCTCCAACCAGTCCGGCACGGTCAATCGCAAACACCACCGGCAGGTGCTGTATCGCAATGTCATGGATAAGCTGATCGTAAGCGCGCTGCAGGAAAGTCGAATAGATCGCCACCACCGGCTTGTAGCCATCACAAGCCAAACCCGCGGCAAAGGTCAGCGCATGTTGTTCGGCGATACCCACGTCAAAATAGCGGTCCGGAAACAGCTCGGCAAATTTCGCCAATCCCGAACCTTCGCTCATCGCAGGCGTGATGCCCACCACCCGTTCGTCCCGGGCTGCCATATCGCACAGCCACTGCCCGAACACCTGCGTGTAAGTCGGCCTGGCGACTTGTCCTTCGGCATTGCCCTGGACAGGTTTTGCAACGATACCCTGGGTGCGATCGAACTTGCTGACGCCGTGATACAGCAGGCAATCTTCCTCGGCCAGCGCATACCCCTTGCCCTTTTGCGTGACGATATGCAGGAACTGCGGGCCTTCCAGCTTGCGTATATTCTTTAGTGTATCGAGCAACACATCCAGGTCGTGACCGTCGATCGGGCCGATGTAATTGAAGCCGAATTCCTCAAACAGCGTGCCGGGTATCACCATACCCTTGAAGTGTTCTTCGGCGCGCTTGGCAAATTCCAGCACCGGCGGCATTCCTTTCAACACCTTTTCGCTGCCGCGACGCATCGCCGCGTAGAAGCGCCCCGACATCAGCCTGGCCAGATAATTGTTCAGCGCCCCGACCGGGCGCGAGATGGACATATCGTTGTCATTGAGTATCACCAGCAAATTGGCATCCATCGCACCGGCATTGTTCATCGCCTCGAAGGCCATGCCGCCGCTCATCGCGCCATCGCCGATGATCGCCACGGCACGACGCGCGGAGCCCTGCAATTGCGCCGCCACCGCCATGCCCAGCGCCGCGGAGATCGAGGTGCTGGAATGCCCGGTACCAAAGGTGTCATACGGACTTTCCTCGCGCTTCGGAAAACCGGAGATGCCGTCCGTCATGCGCAACCGGCTCATCGCCTCGCGTCGGCCGGTCAGTATTTTGTGAGCGTAGGTCTGGTGCCCCACATCCCAGACCACCTTGTCTTCCGGCGTGTCGTATATATAGTGCAGCGCGATGGTCAATTCGACTGTGCCAAGGTTGGAAGACAAATGTCCGCCGGTCTTGCTGACCGACTCAATCAGGAACTCGCGCAACTCACTCGCCAACTGCGGCAGTTGGTCACGATCCAGGGCACGCAATTCTTCCGGACTATTGATGGTGTCAAGTAACTTGTACATCAGAACTTTCGTAAAACGATGAAATCGGCAAGTTCGCGCAACCGCTGCGCAGCATTGCCAAAACCTGCCAATGCCTGCAATGCTTCCCTGTGCAAGCGCTGCGCCATGTCACGCGCGTCATGTATACCGAGCAGGCTGACGTAGGTCGGTTTGGCATTATCGGCATCCTTGCCCGCAGTTTTGCCCAGCGTGGCGGTATCCGCTTCGCAGTCCAGCACATCGTCCACAACCTGGAAGGCCAGGCCGATCAACTTGCCGAAATGGTCCAATTTATCCAGTTGCGCCGATGAGACCGTACCGCAGTGGGCGCCCAGCAGAATCGCCGCACGGATCAACGCGCCGGTCTTGTGGATGTGCATGAATTCCAGTTCGGGGAGGGTGAGCGGCTTGCCCACGCTGGCGAGGTCTATCGCCTGCCCGCCCGCCATGCCGCGGGAACCCGAGGCCACCGCCAGCAATTTGATCATTTCCAGTTGGCGCTGCGCTTCATCGCTCAGGCGATGTTCCGCGAGCAGTTGAAAAGCCAGTGTTTGCAGACTGTCACCGACCAGCAGCGCGGTCGCCTCGTCATACTGCACATGGCAGGTCGGCTTGCCGCGGCGCAGTACGTCATCGTCCATGCACGGCATATCGTCATGGACCAGCGAATAGGCATGGATCAGCTCGACTGCGGCTGCCACTATATCCAGCCGCCCCGCCTCCGCACCGGCCAATTCGCCCGCGGCAAACGCCAGCAACGGCCGCACGCGTTTGCCGCCGTCCAGTACCGCATAGCGCATCGCCTCATGCAAGCGCTGCGGGGCGACATCCGCACGTGGTAACGACTCGCGCAGCACCGCCTCGAAGCGTATCTGTTGTGCTGCGACCCATCCCTGAAAATCAGCGCGCATCAGGTTTGCCCCGCCCCACCCGTAGCGGAAAAATCCTTCAAAACGCCTTCTTCCAGCACGCGTACCTGCTGTTGCGCATCTTCGAGACGCGTGCGGCAGAACGACAACAATTCTGCGCCGCGTTTGTAGGCTGCCAGCGAATCTTCCAGCGACAATTTGCCCGATTCCATATCGGCGACGATCTTTTCCAGCTCGGCCATTGCCGACTCGAAATCAGGGGATTTTTGCGATTTACCAGCCATAGCTACCTTTAACTTGTGAATGATGTTAATTCATATCCTGATCGAGATTAGGCGGGGGTGCGCTTCTTGTTGCAAATTATTATCATTGCAGACAATGGTAATAATGCCTATTGATCGTCACCATAACGTGTAGGGGACATATTTACAGAATCATTCTTGCGAAATAAGCTCATTTTACCCAACCCACTCCGGCAGGGCCAATTTTTGTTGCCCCGCCAATTAATTTCGGGGACAATCCCCCTCTTCACCGCAACACAACCACATTCACGGCATGTCCGAAATCGCCAACATCAAACAACTCACCCGGGTTCCGATCCAGCCACCGCTCAACTGGTACTTTGAATCCAGCGCAATGGAAGTCGAGCAGCGCCTGCTGTTCGAACAAGGACCAAATTATGTCGGCCATGAACTGCTGGTCCCGAATCCCGGTGACTACCATGTATTGGAAGGCGCGGCACAGTTACTGGTACGCAACCAGAACGGCGTGGAACTGCTCAGCAATATTTGCCGCCATCGCCAGGCGATCATGCTGGAAGGCCGCGGCAACACACAGCACATCGTATGCCCGCTGCATCGCTGGACTTACAAGACCGATGGCGAACTGCTCGGCGCGCCGCATTTCCCGCAAAATCCCTGCCTGAACCTGAACAAATCGCCACTGCAAAACTGGAACGGCCTGCTGTTTGCCGGCAAGCGCGATGTAGCAAAAGATCTGGCCAAAGTCGGCGTGATCCAGGATATCGACTTTTCCGGCTACATGCTGGACAGGGTGCAGGTGGACGAATACGCGTTCAACTGGAAAACCTTCATCGAAGTGTATCTGGAGGACTACCATGTCGTGCCGTTCCATCCCGGCCTCGGCAATTTTGTGGACTGTGACGACCTGAAGTGGGAATTTGGCGAACAATACAGCGTGCAGACCGTCGGCATCCGCAACGGGCTGCGCAAGACCGGCAGCGATGTTTATGCCAAGTGGCAGGAACAGGTGCTGCGCTATCACGGCGACAATTTGCCCAGGTACGGCGCAATCTGGCTGACCTATTACCCCAACATCATGGTCGAGTGGTATCCCGGCACACTGGTCATCAGCACCCTTGTGCCGCGCGGCCCGGAGGCCTGCACCAACATCGTCGAATTCTATTACCTTGAGGACATCGTGCTGTTCGAACGCGAATATGTCGAAGCGGAACAAAAAGCCTACAACGAAACCGCGATGGAAGACGACACGATCTGCCTGCGCATGCATCGGGGCCGCAAGTCGCTGTATCAGCGCGGCATCGTGGAACACGGCCCGTACCAGTCACCCACCGAAGACGGCATGCTGCACTTCCACGAATATCTGCGCCGCAATCTTTCATCACACCTCTAATCGATACCGCCGGAATGACGAAAAAAACCGGCCCGCTGTGGATGCTGGTCGCCGGGCTGCTGTTCGGCTGCATGAGCGTGTTCGTCAAACTGGGTGACCCGTACTTTTCGCATATTGAACTGGTGTTCTACCGCTCGTTCCTCGGACTGCTGCTGGTCTACGGTATCATGCGATCACAGCGCGTCAGCATCGTTACGCAACATTGGCGTGCCCACCTGTGGCGCGGCATCTCCGGAACGGTCGCGCTCTGGCTGTACTTTTACTGCATCACGGTGCTGCCGCTTGCCACCGCCGTCACGCTCAACTACACCTCACCGCTGTTCCTCACCCTGTTTGCGACGGTCGTGTACAAGGACAAATTCCACCTGCCGATGGCAGTCGCGATCGTGCTGGGTTTCTGCGGCGTGGTGCTGCTGTTGCACCCAACCATGCAACGCGAACAATTGCTGTCCGGCCTGCTGGGTTTGGCCTCGGGATTTCTCGCCGGCATCGCCTACATCAACGTCAAACAGCTCGGCATTCTCGGCGAGCCGGTGCTGCGCACCGTGTTCTATTTCAGCCTGACCGCTTCGGTCTGCAGCGGCGTGTGGATGCTGTTCGACAAGCCGCATCCAGTCACCCCGCATGGCTTCACCATCCTGCTTGGACTGGGCAGCACCGCCACATTCGCGCAACTTGCAATGACCCACGCATACCGCACCGGCAACACACTGGTGGTCGGCAGCCTGGCATACAGCACCATCGTGTTCGCCAGCCTGTTCGGCGTGCTGTTGTGGGATGAAGTATTGCCGCTGATCAGCTGGCTGGGCATGGCACTCATCATCGCGGGTGGTGTGTTAAGCTTATGGCTGACACCCCAGCACCCGTCTCCAAAACAATAAATAAGGAGCAGCAATAATGATCACCATCGAACAAACCGAAAATCTCGTCAACGTGGCTGTCCTCGGCGAATTCACCATCGCCGACTTCAAGACTTTCGAGGAACAGACTCTCTACAAACTGAAATCCTCCGGCGAACTGGATCTGTTGTTCGACCTGCGCGCCATGGTCGGCTTTACCATCGACGTGGCCTGGGAAGAACTCAAGTTCTTCCGCCGCGAACACAACCACGATTTCACCAAGATCGCAGTGGTCACCGACAATCAATGGATCACGTGGCAGGCCCTGATGTCGCGCATCTTTGTGGATGCCGATATACGCGTGTTTACGGATTACAACGAAGCCAAGGCCTGGGCGCAGGGCTAACAGATTATTGGGGAAACAGGTCGAGACTCGCATCACGATTAATTCAGGAGTGATCATGGCCAGCTTACCCAATCTCGACCATTACTGGCTTCCGTTTACCGCGAACCGCCAGTTCAAAAGCATGCCGCGACTGTTCAAGGCGGCAAAAGGCAACTACTACACCACGATCGACGACCGCATCCTGCTGGATGGAACGGCCGGACTATGGTGCGTGGCCGCCGGCCATGGCCGCGAGGAAATTGCCAGTGCGGTAGCACATCAATTGCGCACGCTGGACTATGCACCCGCTTTCCAGAACAGCCACCCGCTGGCATTCGAGGCTGCCGAACGGCTTGCGCATTTTACGCCGCCCGGGCTTGACCGGATATTCTTTACCGGGTCCGGTTCCGAATCAGCCGACACGGCACTCAAAATCGCGCTGGCCTATCATCGCGTGACTGGCAACCCGTTGCGCAACAAGCTGATCGGCCGCGAGCGCGGCTACCACGGCGTGAATTTTGGCGGTGTGTCGGTGGGCGGAATTGCCGGCAACAGCAAATCGTTCGGCAACGGACTGGCCGGTGTGGACCATATCCGTCATCCGCTGGATATCGGGCGCAACGCGTTTACCCGGGGCTTGCCCAAGGATGGCGGCATCGAGCTTGCCAACGAGTTCGAACAGCGCATCACCACACTGCACGATCCCGTGACCATTGCCGCGCTGATCGTCGAGCCGATGCAGGGTTCGGCCGGCGTAATTCTGCCCCCGGTCGGTTACCTGAAACGCCTGCGCGAGATCTGCGATAAATACGGCATTCTGCTGATCTTCGACGAAGTCATCACCGGATTTGGCCGGCTCGGCACGCGATTCGGATCCGATTATTTCGGCGTCGTGCCGGACATCCTCACCTGTGCAAAGGGCCTGACCAACGGCGCGGTTCCGATGGGCGCGGTGGCGGTCAAGCGCGAGATCCACGACGCGTTCATGTCCAACAGCCCGGCCAACGCAATCGAACTTCCGCACGGCTACACCTACACCGCCCATCCGATTGCCTGTGCTGCAGCCATCGCGACGAACGAAATCTTTATTACCGAAAAACTGGTCGACCGTGCTGCCAGCCTGTGCAACCACTTCGAACTGGCTGCGCATACCCTCAAGGGAATCCCGTTTGTCAGGGACGTGCGCAATATCGGCCTGGTGGCCGGCATCGAGCTGGAACCGACTCCGGACAGACCCGGTGCCCGGGCCTTTGCCACCTATCTCAAATGTTACGAGATGGGCGTTCTAATCCGCCATACCGGTGATGTGATCGCCATCTCGCCTCCGCTCACGATCGAGAAAAACGAGATCGACCGCATCTTCAGCTGTATAGCCGAAGCGCTCACGTCGATTGCAGCAGCAGGGGACAAGGGATTGGACTTCACCCGATACCTGAAAGATGAACAGCAATGGGCAGCGCACCAGCAGGAAATCCATCAGCAGCAACAGATACTCGGCAAAGCGGCATGAACTCAGCGGGGCTCATGCACAAACTTGATCGATAGTAGTTTGCAAGGAAAGGTTGGCTACCTTGATCCTGGCCGAATCGCAACGCCGTCAACGGAGGCTTTCCGAAGGCCTTAGCACCGTGCTATTTACTGAACTCATACCACACCTCGCAAACACTTTACTGACCGGAGCTACAACCCGGCCATCGCAACATATTTGATTTCCAGATATTCGTCGATGCCATGGTGTGATCCCTCGCGCCCCAAACCGGACTGTTTGACACCGCCAAATGGCGCAACCTCGTTGGAGATGATGCCGGTATTGACGCCGACCATGCCATATTCGAGCGCTTCCGCAACACGCCAGATACGCCCGATGTCGCGGCTGAAGAAATACGAAGCCAGACCGAATTCGGTGCGATTGGCCAGTTCGATGACTTCAGCATCGGTCTTGAAGCGAAACAGTGGTGCTACCGGCCCGAAGGTCTCTTCACGAAATATCATGGAATCCGGACTAACGTCAGCCAGTATGGTGGGTTCATAATAAGTGCCGCCCAGCGCATGGCGCTTGCCCCCGACGACCAGTCTGGCTCCCTTGGCGATCGCGTCAGCGACATGGCTTTCCACCTTGGCCAGCGCTGCGTCATCGATCAACGGCCCCTGCGTCACGCCGGCCAAAAGCCCGTCTCCCACCTGCAGCTGCGCGACGCGAACAGCCAGTTTTCTGGCAAACGCATCAAACACGCCGTCCTGTACGAACAGCCGGTTGGCGCACACACAGGTCTGTCCGGTGTTGCGATATTTGCTGGCGATGGCGCCTTCCACGGCGGCGTCCAGATCCGCATCGTCGAACACAATAAAGGGTGCATTGCCGCCCAGCTCGAGCGACAGCTTCTTGATCGTATCCGCACTCTGGCGCATCAGGATGCGCCCCACTTCGGTCGAGCCGGTGAATGACAGCTTGGTCACCACCTGGCTTGCGCAAATGGCTGCACCGATTTGTCGGGCATCGCCGGTAATCACCTGAAACACACCACCCGGAATCCCGGCTTCTTCTGCCAGCACCGCCAGCGCCAGCGCCGACAAGGGTGTCTGTTCCGCTGGCTTTACGATCATCGTGCAGCCTGCCGCCAGTGCCGGCGCGGCCTTGCGGGTGATCATCGCGGTCGGGAAATTCCACGGTGTAATCGCCGCCGTGACACCGATCGGCTGTTTCAACACCACCAGACGCCTGTCGTTGAGCGGCGACGGGATCACTTCACCGTAAACCCGCTTCGCCTCCTCGGCAAACCACTCGATGAAGCTGGCGCCATAGGCAATTTCTCCACGCGCTTCGGCCAGCGGTTTGCCCTGTTCGGCAGTCAGGATATGCGCCAGATCCTCCTGATGTTGCATGATCAGTGCGAACCATTTTTTAAGCAGCGCGGAACGCTCCTTTGCGGCAAGCGCCCGCCACTGTTTCTGTGCCGTTGCCGCAAAGGCAATGGCACGTTCCGTTTCGGCGCGTCCCATCATCGGCACCTGTGCAATCGTTTCCCCGCTGGCCGGATTGCTGACATTTAAGGTTGCGCCGGAATCGGCACCCACCCATTGCCCGCACAGCCAGGTCGATTGCTGTCTGAGGAGTGCAGGATGATTCAACTTGATAGGCATAAATTCTCCACAGCAGATATACGAATAGGTCAGTCAAAAACCCGCATGGTTGCTAAAAAGCAAGCTGCTTATTTTTACGAAACAGTGCTGTTGCAACAGATTCAGAGTGTGCAATACCCGCGTCTAGCCTGCTGCACGGTCCGGCGTCGTGACTGCACACCCACAAGCATGGCATCCATACATAGGGGATACCCAGGCACGCAAGATAAAACAAAATAACTGGGTGTTTTTATTAAAAATAATTACACCAACCACTGTCAGGACAGCGAAACGATCGCTTCGATTTCGACCAGCACATCCCTTGGCAATCTTGCGACTTGCACTGTGGAACGCGCCGGGCAATGAGCGCCGAATGTCGCCGCATATATGCCATTCATTGCGGCAAAATCCTCCAGGTTTTTTAGGAACACGGTGGTCTTTACCACCTGTCCCATTGTGGCACCGGCAGCTTCGATCACCGCGCGCAAATTATCCAGAACCTGTTGTGTTTGCACCTCGACTCCTCCTTCCACCAAGCTGCCATCCGGACGAAGCGGTATCTGCCCAGAAGTGAACAAAAGTGCGCCCAAGGCAATTGCCTGGGAATACGGCCCGATCGCCGCAGGGGCATTATGGGTTTTGATTGGCTTCATCGAATCTCCTAAGTGACAGTTGTAAACATGATGGGCGGTTATGGCGAGGTTTTGCCGAAACCAATATTATTTTACGCGGCTCGCCAAGTTCTTAAATCAATTGAAAATGTAAAGAATCTGTCTGGCAAAGCCCAACTGGCTTTGCAAATTCATGACGGGTTGCAGCCGCTCAGGCAAACATTCGCGACGTTGCGAAATAAACCGGGTTGCGGTAATACACCGGCGCCGTCCCGGTAAAGTGCACCGGGCGATCAGGTGCATGAGCTTGATGCGCAATCAACCCCGGTGAATGGCTGAAATATAGGGCACCATTAAATTGGTTCAAATGGCTCTTGTTTGGCTGCCAATCCCGATGAAAAATCAAATTACCCCTTACAAAGTAAAATAGTTTATATAAAATAGCAGGTTGTATTTGTTTTTCTGAGCCGTAACTTTCTACAAGCATTGCGATTCATTGGTTTTGGATTTATTTGGGCAAGTATAATTGATAGTAGTGGCTGGGTGTATCGGGAAGATGGCGCAAAACTTGCATTCCCGTAAACCGTGATGTGATTGCGACTTGGAACAGTGGTCGCGTGACAGATTTTCATACATGTTTATCGCCTGAAATCTTGGGCATTATCAACCGATGCAATCAAGGAAAAAATTATGTTCGGTAGCAACCTGAAGAATCGAGCAGGACTGTTTGGTGCAGTGTTGGCAACAGTCTTGTTGTCTCTTTGCGTGCCAGGTTTATCCGTAGCCGGCGAATCCAATGTGCTCAATATCTACAATTGGTCTGATTACATCGGTGACGACACAATAAAAAATTTCGAGAAGGAAACCGGCATCAAGGTTCACTACGATACCTTCGATGGCAATGAAACACTGCAGGCCAAGCTGTTGGCCGGAAACACGGGTTACGATATTGTTGTTCCCTCATCGAATTGGGCCAAGTTACAGCTTGAAGGCGGGCTCTTCATGAAACTGGACAAGAGCAAGATAACCACCTACCGCAACCTTGATCCATATGTCATGAAGAATCTGGCGACCATAGATCCCGGCAACCAATACCTTGCGCCCTGGTTGTGGGGAATCACCACCATCGGCATCAATGTTGACAAGGTCAAGGCAGCTTTGGGCAAGCTGCCCATGCCGGACAATGCATGGGATCTGTTATTCAAACCCGAATACATCAGCAAACTCAAGTCATGCGGCGTATCAATGCTTAATTCCGGCGACGAAATCTTTCCGGCCGCGCTGCGCTACCTGGGCAAGCCGCCCTATAGCAACGATCCCGCTGATTACCAGGAAGCGGCCAAAATGCTTGATATGATCCGTCCTTACGTCACGCTGTTTTCATCTTCCGGCTACATCAACGACTTGGCCAGCGGAGCCCTGTGTGTGTCGTTCGGTTGGAATGGCGACATGAGTATCGCGAAACGGCGCGCCGAGCAAGCAAACAACGGCGTGCATATACAGGTGTTGCTGCCCAAGACCGGCGCCATCTTGTTCTTTGACACGATGGCTATCCCGGCCGATGCACCGCACGTGGCAAACGCCTACAAGTGGATAAGTTACATTTATCGTCCAAAAGTCAATGCCGGCTTGGTGAATAAGGTGTTCTACGCCAACCCGGTACCCAGTGCGGCCAAGTACATCAACCCCAAAATCCTGGCGGACCGGACAGTATTTATGAAACCCAAAGATTTGGCCAGGATGGTTCCGCCCGACATGGTGACTATCGACATTCGTCGTCTGCGCACGCGCCTCTACACCAAGTTCAAGACCGGCCTCTGATATTCGGGCAGCAAGAGGGAGTGGCTGTTGCAGCCACTCCGCCACAAACACACAAGGGGAAAGGGACGCAGGGCATGACAGATTCTGTTGCGAACTCTACAGGTCGCGGAGATGATTCACGGTTCATTAGAATTGACCGGTTGAGCAAGCATTTCGACGAAGTGGTGGCAGTCGACACTGTTTCACTCGACATCAAGAAGGGTGAGATATTTGCGCTACTCGGCTCTTCGGGTTGCGGAAAATCAACACTCCTCAGAATGCTGGCAGGCTTCGAAATGCCCAGCTCAGGCAATATGTACCTCGATGGGGAAGATATTGCAAAGATGCCGCCATATGAGCGTCCGATCAACATGATGTTCCAGTCCTATGCGCTGTTTCCCCACCTGACCGTGTGGGAGAACATCGCCTTTGGCCTCAAGCGCGACCACATGCCCAAAGATCAGATTGCCGAGCGCGTCGAAGCAATGCTGGGCATTGTCAAACTCAAACCTTATGCAAAGCGCAAGCCGCATCAACTCTCGGGGGGGCAACAGCAGCGTGTCGCGCTGGCACGTTGTCTGGCAAAACGCCCCAAACTGCTGCTGCTTGACGAACCGCTCGGGGCGCTGGATCGGAAACTGCGTGAGGAAACGCAATTCGAACTGGTCAATATCATCAAAAGTGTGGGGGTTACCTGTGCAATGGTGACGCATGACCAGGAAGAAGCAATGATCATGGCTGACCGTATCGCCGTCATGCAGGAAGGCCGTTTTCTCCAGGTCGGACATCCCCGCGAGATATACGAGACGCCCAGTTGCGTGTTCGTGGCCGGTTTTATTGGTGATGTGAACCTGTTCAAGGGCAGGGTTGTCGTTGATGAACCGGACCATGTGCTCATTGATACGCCGGAATGCCGCCATTACATCAATCACGGTATTACCGGAGCGGTAAACATGCAGGTGAGTATCGCGCTGCGTCCCGAGAAGATATCCCTGCAGAGCCATGAGCCAACCATCGAACAACGCGAGTCTGCTGCGGAAAACGGCTATAACGCTGCTCGCGGAACAATAGACGGGATAGCCTACTTCGGCAAGTTCACGCTGTTTCACGTCAGGCTGGATAGCGGCATGGAAATCAAGGCTTCCCGAGAAAACTCGGCTCGCCATGAAGAAACGCAACTCGTGCGCGGCCAGCAGGTATATGCCTGGTGGGACGGCAGTGATGTCGTCGTGTTGCCGAACTAGCCCGGGAGCAAAGGCAATGAACATTGCAAACGGCATCAGCAATAATCGTATCGTGCAGTTCTTCAAGCGCGACTGGGGAAGGCGCACCGTCATTGGCATCCCCTACGGCTTTCTGCTCATATTTTTTACCATACCATTTCTGGTGGTGCTAAAAATCAGCGTATCAAGCACAGATGCGCTGGGAATTCATTTTCAGGACCTTACCAGCTATGCCAACGGTATTTTCCATCTCAACATCAAGCTGTCGAATTACCTGTTCCTGACCTCCGATCCGCTGTACATCGAGACCTACTGGTCATCAATCAAGTTTGCCGCGATCACCACCCTTGCCTGCCTGATCATAGGCTACCCTTTCGCCTATTTCATGGCGAGATCACCTGCCAGCATGCGACCGGCTCTTTTGATGATGGTGTCGCTGCCGTTCTGGACCTCTTATTTGCTGCGCGTCTATGCCTGGAAGGGACTGCTTGACGACAACGGCGTGATCAATAACGTTCTGATCTGGCTACATCTCATCCACGATCCGATCAAGATGATGTACACCGGCTTTTCCATGACCATAGGCATGGTCTATACCTATGTGCCGTTCATGATATTGCCGCTCTATGCCACGCTGGTAAAGATGGATCTGCGTCTGCTTGAAGCTGCCAAGGATCTTGGTGCCACTCCATGGAAGGCATTCTGGCTGGTAACGGTTCCCTTGTCGAAAAACGGTATTGTCGCCGGCGCCATGCTGGTTTTCATTCCCAGCGTCGGGGAGTATGTTATTCCGGAACTGCTGGGCGGACCCAGCACGCTGATGATAGGACGCGTGCTCTGGGACGAATTCTTCAGCAACAACGACTGGGCAATGGCATCGGCTGTCGCCGTGAGCATGGTTGTGCTGATTCTGGTTCCGCTGGCCATCTTCAACAAATATCAAGCCGATTCGGGCAGTGTACGGGGGTTATGAGGCATGGATAGCAAACTCGGAAAAACCTGGCTGATCGCGGGATACGTGTTTCTCTACGTACCGATCCTGACACTGATCATTTTCTCTTTCAACGAATCGAAAATGGTTACCTTGTGGGGAGGCTTCAGCTTCAAATGGTACGGCGTCATCGCGCACGATAGCGAAGTTGTGAACGGGTTCATCCTGTCCATGAAGATCGCCCTGATGACCGCCACAGCTTCGGTCGTGCTGGGCATGTTCGCCGCGTTTGCAATGGTGCGCTACAAATCGTTCTTTGGACGTACCGCATTTTTCGCCCATATCAATGCCCCCCTGGTTGTGCCCGAAGTGATCACCGGCTTGTCCTTGCTGCTCTTTTTCGTGATGTGCGAACGTTTATTCGGCATGCCCGAACGCGGCATGTTCACCATCTGGGCGGGGCACACGTCATTCGGCCTGTCCTATGCAGCAGTCATCATCCAGTCGCGTTTGCTGGAAATGGACAAATCGCTCGAGGAAGCGGCAATGGATCTCGGCTGCAAACCCTTCCAGGTGTTTTATCTGGTCACGCTACCGTTGATCGCCCAATCGCTGATGGCGGCATGGTTGCTGACCTTCACCATCTCGCTGGACGATGTGGTCACCAGCGCATTTCTCTCAGGACCGGGCTCAACGACCCTGCCGCTGGTCATCCTGTCCCGCGCGCGTTTGGGGCTGGATCCGACCGTGAATGCGATTGCGACAATCACGGTGGCGGTGGTTGCGGTTGGTGTGGTCGCCGGCAGTCTGTGGATGAGCCGCCAGGAACGCAGGCGGGCAGCAGAGCAGTCCGCCGCCTATCGCGAGGGTATACAAGCAATAGTTGCTTGACGATGCTTTTGAACAAAGAATAATTGCCACGTGATTTTAATCTGCCAATACATAAACCGCTTCAACGGTCTGCGGAAGATCCGTTCCTGGTATTAGCGATCGCTGTTCTGTACAGGGAAATTTCACCAAAAAAAACCCGCTTTCGCGGGTTTTTTCTTGCACAGCAAAACCTGCCTGTATTACTTCAGCTTGGTTTCCTTGTACATGACGTGCTTGCGCGCCTTGGGATCGTATTTTTTCATTTCGATCTTTTCCGGCGTGGTGCGCTTGTTCTTGGTCGTGGTGTAGAAATGACCGGTACCGGCACTGGATTCGAGTTTGATTTTTTCGCGCATTTTCGTGTTCCTTAAATTTTATCGCCGCGGGCGCGCATGTCGGTCAGCACAGCGTCGATACCGTTCTTGTCGATGGTGCGCAGTGCCGCATTGGTCAGGCGCAGGCTGATCCAGCGATTTTCGGTCTCAACCCAGAAACGGCGGCGTTGCAGGTTCGGCAAAAAACGACGCTTGGTTTTATTGTTTGCGTGGGAAATGTTGTTTCCCGACATCGGGCCTTTTCCCGTCACTTGACATACACGTGCCATAGCTCTACTCCAACCAATTTCAAAAGAGCGCGGATTCTACCGAAGTCAGCCGGAATGTTCAACCTGAATTTTTGGGGGGCGTAAACACCCCCCCGCATTTCACCTTAACCAAACTGAAACACTCACAGCCTATGCTGCCGCCTTTGCCCGCACCAAGGGTACTCATAATCACAATTTACGGGATATACCATGGAAAGCCCATACAAAGGCAAGACCGGTTTGAAGCGTGTCTGGAGCGCCCTGTTCTACTCACTGGCCGGTTTGCGGGCCGCGATCCGCCATGAGGATGCGTTCCGCCAGGAAGTGCTGCTGGCATGCATCCTGATCCCTACCGCGATGTTCCTGCCGGTGGACGGGGTCGGCAAGGCACTGATGATTGCCTGCGTGTTGCTGGTGCTGATCGTCGAACTACTCAATTCCGCCGTGGAAGCTGCCGTAGACCATACATCATTGGACCAGCATAAACTGGCCAAACGCGCCAAGGACATCGGCAGTGCAGCCGTGCTGCTGAGTTTACTGAACGTTGTCCTGGTCTGGCTGCTGATCCTGCTCAACTGAGCAACGTCACAAAACCATAATAAAACTTTCATCAAAACTTCTTGTCCACGTGGGATATTTGCCGCGATGAATATCCAACAGCAGAGGAATTGACATGGCAGAACGTAAGCTGCGTATCGCGGTCGTGACCGAAACCTATCCGCCTGAAATAAACGGGGTGGCAATGACCATCAGCCGCATGGTGGAAGGTTTGCGCCAAAAGCATGTGGTTGAACTGATACGCCCGCGCCAGAACCCTCAGGACAGCGCTAAACAGGGACCAACATTCCAGGAAGTTCTGGTGCGCGGCTTCCCGATTCCCCGTTATCAGGGCCTGAAACTGGGCCTTCCGGCCAAACAACGGCTGATCAGGCTCTGGACCAGCCAGCGCCCCGACGTGGTGCATCTGGTCACCGAAGGCCCGCTGGGTTCTTCAGCCCTGTCCGCCGCACGCAAGCTCGGCATTCCGGTGAGCAGCGATTTCCATACCAATTTCCACAGCTACAGCCAACATTACGGCTTCGGCTGGCTGCAAAAGACCGTTGCAGCGTATCTGCGCAAACTGCACAACCGCACCGACACCACCCTGGTCCCCACCAATGAGTTGCGCGACACACTGGAGCAGGAGGGGTACCAGAACCTGCAGGTCGTCGCGCGCGGGGTGGAAACTGCCCTGTTCCATCCCGGCAAGCGCAGCAGGAAATTGCGCGCGCAATGGGGTCTGCTTGAGGATGACGATTTGGCGGTCATTTATGTGGGCCGCATCTCCGCCGAGAAGAACCTGCCGCTGGTGCTGCGCACCTTCGAGGCCATGCAGGCAGTCAACCCGAAACTGAAACTGGTCATGGTCGGTGATGGCCCGGTGCGCGCGGAATTGCAGCGAAAAAACTCCGAATATATTTTCGCCGGTATGCGAACCGGCGAGGATCTTGCCGCACATTATGCCTCCGGAGATATCTTCCTGTTCCCCAGCATGACCGAAACTTATGGAAACGTGACCGTGGAAGCGATGGCAAGCGGACTTGCCGTAGTCGCGTACCGCTATGCCGCAGCAGCCGAACATATCGTGCACGGAGAAAACGGGCTGCACGCCGAGTACGGCAATGCGGATGAATTCATCCATGCCGCATGCGCCCTGGCCACCGACCTGCCCCGCATCGACAAAATGCGCAGACAAGCCCACCAGACCATGCTGAAACTAGATTGGCAAAACATCGTGGAGGAATTCGAGCAAGCACTTGCACAATTGGCGTCCAAACCGGAATCTCGTCATGACACACCGAATCTACAGCCTGCAACGGATCCAAACCTGGGATGAGGCCTGGTGCCTGCGCCTCAACAGCGCAATCATCAATCCGACCATAAGGAATTCATTCCGGCTGATCAGCCGGCTGGGTGACGGTATATTCTGGTACTGCCTGATGCTGTCGTTGCTGGTTGAATACCGGGCTGCCGCACTGATCCCCGTGTTTCACATGGTTGCAGCCGGACTGGCCAGCACCATTCTCTACAAATGGCTAAAGAACAAGACCCATCGCCCGCGCCCATACAACCGGAATCCGGGGATCAGTTGCGGCATCGCACCGCTGGACCAGTTCAGCTTTCCCTCGGGCCATACCCTGCATGCAGTGGCCTTCAGCGTCGTTGCACTTGCCTACTATCCCGATCTCGCCTGGCTGCTCCTGCCATTTACCGCACTGGTTGCCGTTTCGCGGCTGGTGCTCGGGCTGCATTATCCAAGCGATGTGCTGGCCGGTATCGTGATCGGCGCAACCATCTCAATTCTGTCGTTCAGCTGCTAGCCGCGAATACCGACCATACCCACCCGAATTCCGGAACGACCCCGCCCGTATCGGATTTTTGCCATGGAACATATGGGCGAACATGAATTGACAGGCCGCCACAAGCTGAATAAGTGAAGTTTTAACGCCCATGCATTGGGTGGAAAATCCGGCCTTAACCAAACTGAAATATACCGGCGTTATCCTGTGCCACCAGAAAACTATCAGGAAAATTGCGATGAAATCGCTACAGGACATACTCGAAAAGCGCGACCTATCGGCACTATTTCAACCAATCATTGATTTTTCCAGTGGCGCGATTCTGGGTTTCGAAGGTCTGATACGCGGTCCCGCCGACAGTCCGCTGCATTCACCCGCCAACCTTTTCGGTGCCGCGAGGCAGCAGGGGCTTTTTTTCGAAACTGAAATGCTGTGCCGACAGACCGTAATGGAATCTTTTGCTGCCCAAAACCTGCCCGGCCAATTATTTCTGAATGTCAGCCCCGATGTCTTGGCCCACTCCGGTTTCAAAAACGGACAAACTCTCGCCTATCTGAAAGCGATCGGCATAGCCCCGGAACGGGTGATCATCGAAATCACCGAGAACCAGCCGACCTTTGACTTTGCGGATATGCGCAATGCGCTGCTGTATTACCGCAGCATGGGATTCAAGATCGCGCTGGATGACCTGGGCGAAGGGTTTTCAAGTTTGCGTTTATGGTCCGAATTGCGCCCGGAATTTGTGAAGGTCGACATGCATTTTGTGCAGGGCGTCAATACCGATCCGCTCAAACAGCAATTCCTGAAATCGATCCAGGGCATCGCACTCAGTTCGGGTACCCAGGTGATTGCGGAAGGAATTGAAACAGCCGCCGAATTCAGGACCGTGCGCAATATCGGAATTACCGGCGGGCAGGGATATTTCATTGCCCGCCCGAATCACACCCCATCGTTGCACCTGGACGCTCCGGTAGCCAGCCTGATCAATGCCAAACAGCTCGCCGAACAACCCTACCGAGCCCCCCACGTTATTACCATCGAATCCATTCTCAGTTATATAGAACCGGCACAACCGGAAACAGCGATTGAAAAAATATTTTTCCGGTTTTCCGAGCAGAAGAACCTGCGGGCCATACCGGTGGTAAAGAATGGGCGTCCGGTCGGTTTGATCAACCGGCACGAATTCGTCGACAGCCTGGCACAACCGTACCGGCACGAACTGCTGGGCAAAAAACCCTGTGAGAAGCTGATGAATGCGGCACCATTGCTGGTGGAAAAATCAACACCCATCCATGAATTGAGCGGATTTTTGAGTGAATCCGAAATCCGGCATTTTACCGACGGTTTCATCATCACCGAACATGGCCGCTACATCGGGATTGGTATGGGGCAGGACCTGTTGCGCGAAATCACCAAGGCTCAAATAGAAACCGCGCGCCATGCCAACCCGCTGACCTTGTTGCCGGGCAATGTTCCCATCAATGAGCAAATCGAACGCTTGCTGCAATCCGGAACGTCCTTTGCCATTTGTTATGGCGACATCGATAACTTCAAGCCCTTCAACGATGTGTGCGGTTACCGCAAAGGGGATGAACTGATCCAGTTCACTGCCAGGTTACTCGGCTCTGTCTGCGATCCGGTGCATGATTTCATCGGCCATATCGGCGGCGACGATTTCATCCTTCTGATGCAAAGTGCGGACTGGGAACACCGTTGCCACCGCGCCCTTTCCACATTTGGGCAAACTTCCCCGGCATTGTTCGACAAGGGCCATCGCTCGACCGGCGGATATTTGAGCGGCGACCGCAAAGGGCGCATCGTGCGCCATCCCCTGCCAACCCTCTCGATCGGGGTGGCCTGGATCAACCCGGAATTATTCAGATCACATTATGAAGTCGCTGAAGCTGCCGCTGAAGCAAAAAAAATGGCCAAGGAACAGTCCGGTAACAGCCTGTTCATTGAACGGCGCCACCAGCAGTTGCACAATTTTGAAGATGCGCAGCATGAAATTCCAAGAGTCAGTTATGGCTAAACAAACGGTGCATATCCTGGTCAGTGTGATCAGGAGTTGCCGGTTCTGCGTGCACCTTTTGTATGGATTGCTGCTGGCCATCATTTATCCGCAGCTGGGCCAACCCGGGCAAAACCGCATCCTGCAAAACTGGAGCAGGCAACTGCTGGCAATACTTAACATCGGCATACTGATCGAAGGACAGCAGCCGACCAAGGCGGGATGCATGATCGTCGCAAACCATGTCTCATGGCTGGACATTATTGTGCTTAATGCGATCCATCCCTCGCGTTTCATCGCAAAATCCGAAGTGCGCGATTGGCCCGTCATTGGCTGGCTAACCCGAAGATGCGGTACCGTTTTCATCGAGCGCGCGCTGCGCCAGAACGCCTCCACGGTCAACCGGCGTATCGGCCAGTTGCTCAACCACGGTATCTCGATCGGACTGTTCCCGGAAGGCACCACGACAGACGGAAAGCAGGTTGGCCACTTCCACTCTGCACTGATACAACCCGCAATCGATGCCGGAATCCGGCTGCAACCGATGGCGCTGCGCTATCAGGAAAATGATGTGGAGCCCGGCTCCGCCGCCGTTTTCGTCGGAGAGATGACGCTGGCCCAATCGATCTGGCGAATCCTGCGCTGCGCGCGGCAAAGCGCACTGGTGGCTTTCACCCCGGCGCTGATCACCGAAAACACCAATCGCCGCGTCCTGGCCCGAGCCGCACATGAAGCCATTTCACAGGCGCTGCTAAGCATCGGTAACGTCCGGCCGACTGCGATGCGGCAGGAGTTGTCCGATATTCCCGAATTCGGAATTTCGCCGCTGTCCGCATACGAATTGCCTGGCGATCAGCTGTTGAGCCCGCTTCCGCTGGAGGATTCATAGTTCCTTCACAATAACTTCATCGCCCTGCAACATGAAGATCCTAATCTGTTCCCGACTTAAACCAATCAATAAGGGAATACGATGCTGGACCTCAACCGCCAACCGCAACACTCCTCCCAGCGGCACCTGACAACCGCATTCGCCCGCAACGGCAATGAGGTAATCGAGGCGCAAAGACTGCGTTATAAAGTTTTCGCCGAAGAAATGGGCGCAAATCTGCCCAGTGCCGGGGAAGAAATCGACCGGGATATCTTCGACAACTACTGCGAACATCTGCTGGTGCGCGAAAGCGCCGAGAACAAGGTGATCGGAACCTATCGCATTCTTTCGCCCGATCAGGCGGAAAAGATCGGCGGTTATTACGCTGAAACAGAATTCGATCTAACCCGCCTGCTGCATCTCGGCGACCGGATGGTGGAAGTCGGGCGTTCCTGCGTGCATCGGGATTTTCGCGATGGCGCAACCATCACCCAACTATGGAGCGGGCTGGCCCAGTACATGTTGCAGCACCGCCACGAATACCTGATCGGCTGTGCCAGCATCAGCATGGCGGATGGCGGCCATGTTGCGGCGAGCATCTATCGCAAACTGCATCGCTTGTATTCGGCGCCTGCCGAATACAGCGTGTTCCCGCGTTGCCCGTTGCCGCTGCATGCGCTGAACCAATATCTCGACGCGCCGCTTCCGCCGCTGCTGAAAGGCTATCTGCGCCTGGGCGCCTACATCTGCGGTGAGCCGGCATGGGATCCGGAATTCAATACCGCAGACCTGTTCATCCTGCTGCCAATGTCGCGCATGAGCAGCCGGTATGCCAGGCATTTTCTTAAATCATAAGCAACCTGAAAATTCTGTTGCGGCATTGCAATACTTTTATCACTGCTTAACGGGTATCTTGGCAAACAGCTTGTTTGCTGTCCGGAAAAAATGGGGCGGCGACAGTGCAAACGTATAGCCGGACGAATTCATAACAGAACCTGAACACTGGCCCATGTCCGCCCTACCCGAGCTGAACGAACTGGAACGCATACTTGAAACTGCCCACGGCCAACTGGATGCACGCGTTGAATGTGAAGTCGGGAGTGGCAATATACGCTTCCCGGTCTATCGGCTGACGCTGGGTAACCCAGACCCCAAGCTGCCCGCGATCGGATTCTTTGGCGGTATCCACGGACTGGAACGCATCGGCACGCAGGTGTTGCTGTACTTTTTGCGTGGCTTGCTCTCCCGTTTGGAGTGGGATAACAGCCTGCATCACATGCTCCAGGGAGTTCGGCTGGTTTTCATGCCATTGGTCAATCCGGGCGGAATGTGGCAGTCGACGCGCTGCAATCCGCAGGGGGTGGACCTGATGCGCAATGCACCGATAGAAGCGCCAGGCAGGGTGCCCTTCCTGCTTGGCGGGCACCGGATCAGCCCGAGCTTGCCCTGGTACCGGGGAATGGCGGGAGCGGGGATGGAGATCGAAAACCTGGCACTGTGCCGAACGGTGGAGGAGGAACTGCTGGTACGATCTTTCAGCATCGCCGTGGATTGCCATTCCGGGTTTGGCTCGCGCGACCGGGTATGGTTTCCATATGCCCACAGCGTAGACCCGATCGCACATCTGGCCGACATTTTCACACTGGAGAAATTATTTCAGGAAATTCACCCAAACCACAAATACCTGTTTGAGCCCCAATGCTTTCAGTACCGCACTCACGGAGACGTATGGGATTACCTGTATCTTCAGGCGCAGCAGGACAAACATAAAACCTTTTTGCCATTGACGCTGGAAATGGGTTCATGGCTGTGGGTGAAAAAAAATCCGCGCCAATTATTTTCCCGCCATGGCCTGTTCAATCCCTCGGTCGAACATCGTTTGCACCGGGTACTGCGCGGCCACACGGTATGGCTGGACTTTCTGATGCACGCCGCCTGCAGCTACCGGAACTGGATGACCCAGGGGCCCGGCCGCTACCGCTTGCAGGAGCAAGCAGTAGCGCGCTGGTACCAGCCATGACCACCTGGGTGCTGTTGCGCGGTTTGATGCGCGAGACCCGCCATTGGGGCGATTTCCCCGGGCTGTTTCAGGACATGATCGGTGCACAACATATTGTCGCCCTGGATTTTCCTGGCAATGGCCGGTTGCATGCCCAGACCAGCGCCACCGGTGTGGCGCGGATGGCCGACTACTGCCATGCGGCACTCGGCAAACTGGGCTACCCGCCCCCGTACAATTTGCTGGCCTTGTCGTTGGGGGCGATGGTGGCAGTGGCATGGAATGAACGATATCCGGCCGAGCTGGGGAACATGGTATTGATCAATACCAGCCTGCCGCCCTACAACCCGTTTTATCACCGGCTGCGTCCGGAAAATTATTCCGTTCTGTTCCGGCACCTGCTGTTTGGCTCGGCAATACAGCGCGAAAGCCTGATCCTTGAACTGACCAGTTCAATCGCAAGCCATTCGGAACATCATCAGGCAATACTGGATCAGTGGATAAGCTATGCGCGGGAATGCCCGATCACACGCGCCAACATCCTGCGGCAACTCCTAGCTGCGGCCAGTTATCTTGCCTCTCCTGTTACACCGTCTGCCCCGGTGTTGTTACTGGCGGGGCAGCAAGACCGGCTGGTCAATGCAGTGTGCTCGCTGACACTGGCCCGTCACTGGCAATGCGCAATCAAACTGCATCCCGATGCAGGTCATGATTTGCCGCTTGATGATGGCGTTTGGGTATCGCGACAGATCGGGGATTGGTTAAACCGGCCATCCTGATGATTGATGTGCACCAACTGGCTGTGCCCGCATGGCGGGCACAGCCAGAAACAAGCAGGTGAAAAGTAGTAGCGGATATGGAATTACCCGCAGAGGTACGACAAATGTAGCGGACTGTTATTTGCCCTGCCCGACATTGGTCTTCTTGGCCGCTGCTTTGGGCTTGGCCGCTGCTTTGGGCTTGGCCGCTGCTTTGGGCTTGGCTACTGCTTTGGGCTTGGCCGGCGCTTTGGCTTTTTCCGCGGCTTTTGCTTTCTTGGACGGTGCACTGTCCTTGGCTTTATTCTTGGCTTCCTTGGCTTCTTCTTTTTTCTTCAGGCTATACATGACCCGGCGCCATTCCTGAAGTTGCTCGTCTTCCAACTCCAACTGTTTGGCCAGCGCTTCTTCCTGGCTCAACTTGCCCTTCTCCAGCCTGCGGTCCAGCTTGCCGCCCATTCTGGATAACAACCGCTCGGTTTCGATCTTGGATAATTGCTTGACCTTGTCTAAATAGTCTGGCTTGTTGGCTTTAGTCATTTTAATTTTCGTCCCTGTTTTTGCTTTGTTAGTCCAGTTCAGTCAAACCGATTGTGACTGACGATATTTCTTGCTGCCCGGCATTCATTCTACTTTGTAAAGATTAGCTTTTTTGTATATCTCACGCAATTGAAATATTTGACTGGCCATCACCAAAAATCAGACCCAGTACCCGAGCGCTCACGGCCGGAATTAGGGCTACCGCCTGGCAGCAATATGTATCCGCACCGGTAGTGTTACACGCGATACGGTCATCATGATGCAGTCCGATCATCCCGGCTATTCCTGGCGAAACAGGAATGCCATAAAACATTAACGGAAACGTCACACTCCGCAACTATTCTGGCGGCGTGAAAGTCCGTTCAATATTTATCTCCGACGTCCATCTGGGCACTCGCGGTTGCCAGGCAGACCGACTGCTTGACTTTCTTCGCGAATTTGAAAGTGATCACCTGTTTCTGCTGGGTGACATTATCGATTTCTGGTCCATGGGGCGGAGCATTCAGTGGTCGCCTGTGCAGAACACGGTGGTGCAGAAAATCCTGCGCCGCGCACGGCACGGGGAAAAGGTGGTCTTCATCCCGGGCAATCACGACGAAGTATTGCGCGAATACTGCGGCACCCTGTTCGGGGATATTCTGATTTCGTATGAATGGCTGCATGAAACAGCCGACGGCAAACGTCTCCTGCTCACCCACGGCGACCAGTTCGACCAGGTGACCCGGCACCACCGTTGGCTGGCTGTTTTGGGCGATGTCGGATACGACCTGCTGGTGCGCCTTAACGGATGGCTGTCCTGGTGGCGCCGCACCCTGCGTATCAACGGCTACTGGTCGCTGGCCGGATATGCCAAGCGCAAGGTCAAGTCAGCGGTTTCATTCGTATTCGATTTCGAGGATTCCGTGATCCATTCAGTACGGGATCGCGGGCTGAATGGTGTGATCTGCGGGCACATCCACAGCGCCGTCATCAGGGAGGTCGACGATCTGCTGTATGTCAATTGCGGGGACTGGGTGGATAGCTGCACAGCGATCGTTGAGCATCTGGATGGCCGGCTGGAACTGATCGAGTGGAAAGGCAGCGCCAGCCTGCTCCCCGAAAAAGGCCAATTAGCGGCAGCCAGTCAACCCTCAGTTTAAGCAACTGGTTGGCAGCATGCCCTTGCGCTTTTCCGCAAATCGGGCGATTGCATTGAATTTGTCCATCAGGCCGTGCTTTGCCAAATGGTCGATGATGGATAATGGACCGGGGAATCGTGATCCCAGATCGCTCTGAACCTGAACATTTGCCGGGCATGCATCGGCACCCTCTTTCTCATCGTGAATTTCACTTTCCGGTTTGGTTCGTCAATCACTCAATTTGAAAATAGTTGCCACCAACGCTTGCGGTTACCGGGCGTCGGGATGTCGCTCTCGAAGATCGCCGGCCGGGCGGTGCTGAGTATCCAGCCGGGCGGGGTTGGCGTTGCGTTGTGGCTGCAGGATGAGCCCAGGGTGTTGGGGTCATAGACCTTGATCAAGGTGGGCGCTTCCACATTATCGACATAGACGATCCCGCAGTAATGGTAGTCATGGTCATGCCGCAGCAGCGTGTTCAGCGCATCGATGCGCACGGCGAGTTCGTCGCCGCCCAGCGATTTTTCCGGCGGCTCCTCGCCCACCTGGTAGAAGTACCATGGGCCGGTTTTGACGCGCGCCCACAGCTCATCCAGCTGTTGCCATTGCAGGATACCGGAGAAGGTTCCCTTGAGGCGCGCATGAAACGCGTCTGCCGCTGCGCTATCCATTGCGATTACAACCAGCCCGCGATCTTGTCGCGTCCGGGTACACCGCCCGCATGCACCACTTTGCCGTCCACCACCACACCGGGTGTGGACATCACGCCGTAGGACATGATGGCCTGGATGTCCTCGATCTTCTCCAGCTGGACTTCAATGCCCTTTGCTTTGGCGGCTTCCTCGATCAGTTTCAGCGTGGTCTTGCAGTTGGCACAACCCGTGCCGAGAACTTTGATGTTTTTCACTAGCTCTCTCCTTGATGATCAGCAGCAGGATTTGCCGTCTTTGGCCGGTGGGCAGCACTTGCTCTTGTCAAAGCCGAGCCGGCCCAGAACCTTCACCAGCGGGCAGAAGCCGGTGAAACCCATTTGAAACAGGTTTAAGCCGACGAACAGGGTCAGCCACAGCCAACCCGGATGCAGCAGGTCGGCCTGTCCCATCCAGTGCGCCAGCCCCAGGCTCAGCATGACCATGAAACCTGCAAAAATACTGACGATGCGATTCACTTCCATTTTACGACTCCTTTTCCCAACTGCACGCCACCGGGTTCCGGGTGGCGCAAACGGATATTCAAACCAGATTTCTCAACCACGCTTCGATTTTCTCGGTGCGCGGCAGTCCAATAAAAATCACTTCCCCTTCATACAATACTGCGGGGGTTTGCAGATACGGGATGCCCAGGACATCGCTATCCTTGCGTATCTCCATATCCAGCCGTATGCCCAGGCCCGCCGCCGCGCAGGAAAGCCGTTTCTCCATGCGCAGCAGCGGATCTCCCGATCCGGCCAGCGTGATGCTGATGACGGGTGCATTCGCTGGCGGCGCGGCGCAAGACGACATGTTTACACCACCGCGTTGAACACATAACCGACCAGCATGATGCCGCTCGCCACCACCGCGATGAATGTGGCGATCAACCTGGGCTTGAGCACCTTGCGCAGGATCACCATCTCCGGCAGGGACAGCGCAATCACGCTCATCATGAAGGCCAGTACGGTGCCCAGCGATGCGCCCTTGGCGAGCAACGCCTCGACGATCGGGATGATGCCTGCTGCATTGGTGTACATCGGCACACCGATCAACACCGAGACCGGCACCGACCACCAGGGCGCATCCTTGCCCATCAGTCCTGCCATGAAATCCTGCGGCACATAACCATGGATCACTGCGCCGATGGCGATACCGGCCAGCACATAAGGCCACACCTTGCCGACGATCTCGCGCACCGAGGCGAATCCCGCATCGATACGGTCTGTCAGCTTGAGCGTATCTCCTGCTACCGCTGCGCTGACCTGTGGCATGTTGCGCACCCAGTCTTCCAGATGCGCTTCCATCCTGAGACGGCCTATAATGTATCCGGACACGATGGCGATTGACAGGCCCAGTACCAGATACAGCGCGGCGATCTTCCAGCCGAACAGCGCGAACAGCAGTGCGAGTGCGATCTCGTTGACCATGGGTGCGGAAATCAGGAAGGAGAAGGTCACACCCAGCGGCACACCCGCCTGCACGAAGCCGATGAACAACGGCACCGCGGAACAGGAACAGAACGGTGTGACAATACCGAGCAGCGCGGCCATGATGTTGCCGACACCTTCGTTGCGACCTGAAAGCAGTGCACGGGTTCGTTCCGGGGTGAAGTAGGAATTGACCATGCCCATCACCATTACCACGCCGGCCAACAGCAATAGCACCTTGGGTGTGTCATACAGGAAGAATTGCAGCGCGTCGTAGGCATGACTGCCCGGCTCAAGCTGCAGCGCTTTCACCATGATGTGCGAAAGCGGCTCCAATATCATGTAGATACCAAACCAGATCACGCCAGCGATCACCAGGAAAGAACGTGGCTGGCGGTTCAAAATTGCATTCATGCGAACTCCTTAATAATTTCCCGGACGGTTACCTTGCCGGTTTGCAGGCATCGGGATTGCCGCCGCAGCAGTTTTCCGTCAGGTAAGCCAGCATGCCATTCATCACCGTGTAATTCGCCGCGTAATAAATGAAACGCCCTTCCTGCCTGCTCTCGATCAACCCCGCATGACTGAGCGTCCTGAAATGGAACGACAGGGTTGCCGGGGACACCTTCAGTTTTTCGGACGCTTGGCCTGCCGCCATTCCTTCCGGCCCGCGCGCCACCAGCAAACGGTACAACGCCAGGCGCGTGGGTTGAGCCAGGGCCGATAATGCTTTCACTACCTGTGCCGGTTTCATCATTTTATATTTCCACGATTAAACAATTATCAAAATGACAACGCCATTAAAACATAAAAAATCCGGGTACGCCAGAGGGCCGCAATATTTCACCGAAAAAGCACAATACCGCATTGGCAAAGGCAACCCCCGTAACAAAATCTTCACACTGCACGGTTAGCATCGCCGGTTATATCCGAGTCTGGCATAGAGGTATCAGATGGCCAACAGCGAACACACCCTGAAACAGTATGACGTCGAGCTTGAATCTGTGCGCGCACGGGTACTACAGATGGGCGAGCTGGTGAAAAGTCAGGTATTGCTTGCCACTGCCGCGCTGATCGAGGGCAATCCCGCCTTGGTTGATCGCATTATTGCCGATGACCAACTCGTCAATACGCTGGAAGTAGCGATAGATGAAAGTTGCACCCGAATCATTGCCCGCCGCCAGCCAACCGCGGTCGATTTGCGTATGGTAATCATGGTGATCAAGACCATTACCGATCTCGAACGCATCGGCGACGAGGCTAAAAAAATTGCGGCAACGGCCCGGATTATTGCGCAAAAAAACAATCTTTCCCTGCCACGTTTCGACAAGATAAAACATGTTTCAAACCTGACACTGGACATGCTGGACAAGTCGCTGGACGCCTTTTCCAACATGGACATTTCCCTGGTCGCCGAGGTCGTGCGCCAGGACGAACAAGTGGACGAGGAATTCCGCATCATCCTGCGCAATATTGTTTCATTCATGATGGAAGATCCGCGCACCATTTCCAGCGCATTGGAAATCCTGCTGGTTGCCAAGTCCATCGAGCGCATCGGCGACCACGCAAAAAATATGTCCGAATACGTGGTCTACATGGTCAAAGGTCGTGATGTTCGCCATATCACGGCTGACGAAATCGAACGCGAAGTGGGCGATAACTCGCAGTAGCTTCCTTTAAACCAGCAAAGTAGGCAAAGCCGAATCGCGGCTATCCCGGTGATCACCAACCAACTGTAATATTCCTGTAATATTCCATCCCTAACATGGGTACCATAATATAGCGCTGCTGATTTCATCAGCTTTCAAAATAGCGGCAGGCATCAAATCCAACCGGACACATAATGAATACCAAACTGGAACTGCACTTTACAAGTATTGCGAATACCGCTGCCGTAGCCTGCGCAGGGGTAAGTCAGGCTGCTCATTTCAGCGGTGGCAGAGCCACCTTCCCCCGGAAATAAGGGTGGAACGTAGCTGACCCGGCACACCCATAAGCTATAATCGCGGGGGGCTTACCCCCGTTGTTTTTGCGTTGTTTTTTGTGTTTTTGCCCCCGATATTTTTTAGCCCAAACGATCGACCATGATGATGTTCTCACAAGAAGCGAGCCATAAACGACAAGCTGTTTTCGACATGTCATTCCGGAGCCTGACGCGTCTGTGCGCATTCGCCGTATTGGCTTTGCTGGCAGCAATCATCGTTTCACTGGTGCACGGCAGCATGCCCGCCATCCATGCTTTTGGCTTCGGTTTTCTGACCAGCTCCGAATGGGATCCGGTCAATGAAAAATTTGGCGCGCTGATCCCTGTTTTCGGCACGCTGGTTACTTCCGGCATCGCGCTGCTCATTGCGATACCGGTCAGCTTTGGCATTGCCCTGTTTCTTACTGAACTCTCCCCGCGCATTCTGCGCCGGCCGCTAGGTATCGCGATCGAATTGCTGGCCGGCATCCCCAGCATCATCTATGGCATGTGGGGCCTGTTCATTTTTGCACCAATGTTCGCCGATACGGTCGAGCCGTGGCTGAACAAGCATGTCGGCACGCTGCCCTTGATCGGCCCATTCTTTTCCGGGCCGCCTATGGGCATCGGTCTGCTGACTGCCGGCATTATTCTCGCGATCATGGTCATCCCGTTCATCGCTTCGGTGATGCGCGATGTGTTTGATGTGGTGCCCTCCATGCTCAAGGAATCCGCCTATGCGGTCGGCGCGACCACCTGGGAAGTGATGTGGCAGGTGGTGCTCCCCTATACCAAGGTGGGTGTGGCCGGCGGCATCATGCTGGGGCTGGGCCGGGCACTCGGCGAAACCATGGCCGTCACCTTCGTGATCGGCAATTCACACGACCTGAACAAGTCCCTGCTGATGCCCGGCAACAGCATCTCGTCTGCGCTGGCAAACGAATTCAACGAGGCGGTTGGCGCGCTCTATACCTCCTCGCTGATCGAGCTCGGCCTGATCCTGTTCTTCATTACATTCGTGGTGCTGTCCATCGCCCGTTTCATGTTGTACAAACTCGGCAAACGCGAGGGCCAAGCCGCATGAACATTCTGCCAAAGTTATACACACGGCGCCGCATCGCCAACGCATTGGGACTTACCGTCTCGGTGCTGGCCATGCTGTTCGGCCTATTCTGGCTGTGCTGGATTTTGTACACATTGATCCTTCGCGGCTTGCCCTCGCTCACCCCTGCCATATTTATGAAGATGACCCCGCCGCCAGGGGATTCGGGCGGCCTGCTCAACGCCATCGCCGGCAGCCTGATAATGACCGTATTCGGCACCCTGATCGGCACGCCGATCGGCATTCTGGCCGGCACCTATCTGGCTGAGTTCGGACAGCGCGGCTGGATGGCCCCGGTCACCCGCTTCATCAACGACGTGCTGCTGTCTGCGCCGTCGATCGTGATCGGTTTGTTTGTCTATGAAGTTTATGTAATACGCGTCAAACATTTTTCCGGATGGGCGGGTGCATTTGCGCTGGCCATACTGGTGATTCCGGTCGTGATCCGCACCACTGAAAACATGTTGCGGCTGATTCCCAGCACCCTGCGCGAAGCCGCTGCAGCACTCGGGGCACCGCAATGGAAAATAATCAATTTCATCACGCTGCGCGCCGCACGTGCCGGAATTATCACCGGCGTATTGCTGGCGGTGGCGCGTATCAGCGGAGAAACCGCGCCGCTGCTGTTCACCGCGCTCAATAACCAGTTCTGGAGCAGCAACATGAACCAGCCGATGGCCAATTTGCCGGTGGTGATTTTCCAGTTCGCAATGAGCCCTTACGATGCCTGGCAGAATCTTGCCTGGGCCGGCGCGCTGCTGATTACTGTCAGCGTGTTGACACTCAATATTGTGGCGCGCGTGCTGTTCCGTCAGAGTGCCACAACCCATTAATTCCGGCCATAAACCGGTCATCGACAAGGCAAGAAAATGGACATCGAAGTAGTTAAAAATCCAAAGATCATCATCAAGGACCTGAATTTCTATTACGGGAATTACCGTGCACTCAAGGACATCAACCTGAGCATCGCGGAAAAAATGGTGACCGCGTTTATCGGCCCGTCCGGATGCGGCAAGTCCACGCTGCTGCGCACCTTCAACCGCATGTACCAACTTTACCCGAAACAGAAAGCCACCGGGGAGATCATCCTGGATGGCGCAAATATTCTGGACAGCAAACAGGATTTGAACATGCTGCGCGCAAAGATCGGCATGGTGTTCCAGAAACCCACGCCGTTTCCGATGTCCATCTACGACAACATCGCGTTCGGCGTAAAGTTGTACGAAAATCTCAGCAAGCATGACATGGAATCCCGCGTGGAATGGGCGCTACGCAAGGCCGCGCTGTGGACCGAAGTGAAGGACAAACTCAAGCAAAGCGGCACCGGGCTGTCCGGCGGCCAGCAACAGCGCCTGTGCATCGCGCGAGCCATCGCGGTCAAGCCGGAGATACTTCTGCTGGACGAACCCACTTCCGCGCTCGATCCGATCTCAACCGCACACATCGAAAAGCTGGTCGACGAACTGAAGGAAGACTTCACCATCGTGATCGTCACCCACAACATGCAGCAGGCAGCACGCATCTCCGACTATACCGCCTACATGTACCTGGGCGACCTGATCGAGCTCGGCGAAACCAGCAGCGTGTTCACCAACCCGAAGCGCAAAGAGACCGAGGACTACATCACTGGTCGCTTTGGTTAAACGGCCAACAATGTAACGGCGTAGCCTTGCCTACCAGCCAGCCTGCGGCGCGCGGCCTCGTGTCATAAGGAAAATTCGGCGCGCATGCCCAGCCACCAGTTATCGCCCCGGGCGGGGTTGCTGCTCTGGTTGACCAGATACTGTACCGTGGGCTGCAACACCATCCCAGGCTTGATTTGATAACGATAAGTGAATTCCAGCGATCTTTCGAATACAGTCGGATTGCCCGAGTATATGCGCCATTTTTCTCCGTTGCGCTCCTGTGCATAGGCGACACCGGATTGGTCCTGCTCACGCCCGAACAGCCCTGAAACTACCACCCCGGTGCTCCACGTCTCATCGAACTGGGCAGTATCACCGTCTGCCTTTCCGGCACGCACGAATCCGCTGATGCCGGGTTCGTTGCCGCCCGTCCTGTCGCGCAATACCTTTTCCAGCAAGACGTAATATCCATGGCTGACACGCTTGACCAGGTGATCGAGCAAATCATCAACACGCACGGTGTACCGCCAGGTACCCAGCGCCAGCTTGTTGTGGTGCGCATCCGTGCCCAGCGGTATGCCACCTTCGACCACATTCAGCGCGCCATCCCCCTTGTTGAATTGCACGTGGGTACCATGGGGATTGTTGGGATCTCCCGGCACGCCATCCAGCGTAACCGCCTGAATATAGTAACCGGCCGTTTCAAATTTGGTGCGCAGGGCCATTGAGGTTGTGGGAAAAATAGACGGGCCGTTTTTTCCCGTATCGGCCAATTCGGCACCAATACCGTAAACAGGCTGGATGAACAGTGACGCCGGCTCAGAGACATAAAACTCTGAATTCAAATCATACAAACCTGCCAGCACCGATAGCCGCCCATGGAAAAACAGTTGTTGCAGCCAGGCCTGATAAAGCTTGGTGGTATTCGCGTTTTCGGGTGTTTCGATGTTGTCCAGGCCGGCACTATGGTTACCTTCCGCGACCGGCTTGCCGCCACGGTTGCTCAAAACATACAGCAGCGCGCTGCTGCCGTTGATACCGGCGATCTTTTCACCATCCAGCGCAAGTTTGATATCCAGGTTATCCAGACCGTATATTTTATTGCCGGGCGAAGAGACTTTGCCGAGCAGATCGAGCTTGTACACAACTTTCCAGTCATAACCCGCGTCATGCATCGCAGTACGCATGCCGCCCCAGTCGCCGGACAAGGTTTCGCTGTAATCGGGTGACGTGCCTGTGCCAACGGATGATGTACCCGGCACAGCCCCGGCTGCAGTTGCGCTGATACTGCACACCCCAAGAAAGAATAAGTGCACAATCAATCGCTGTTCCATTGATGTCCCCCGGCATGTCTCTTGCTGACGAATATACAGTTTGTAAATTGCGGCACTGGGTGCTGACGCCTCTCTTGGACATCAATCACCTGGTTTTGCTAGCCTCCCGCGCTGATTGTTGGAAAAATCACCCTTATCAATGTCCCACCCAAACCTGGTCCATTTTCTATCGCAATTAATGCATTATGGTTATGGACGATTTCACGTACGATCGCCAGGCCGAGCCCGCAGCCATCAACACCGGTCGCGTCCAGTCTGTAAAATCGCTCAAATACCCGTTCTCGTTCCCCAACTGGAATTCCGGGTCCGCTGTCTTCTACTTCCCAGGTTACATTCCTTGCAATGCTGCTGCAACGAACCGTCACAACCCCGCCAGAAGGCGTATAGCGCAGGGCATTGTCAATCAGGTTGTTGGCCAATTCTTCCAACCAGACCGGATCGCCCATCACGCTGGCAGGTTTCAATTCAAAGCCCAGATCGATGTGCAGTTGCATTGCCAGAAGCATCCAGCGTTCCGCCACATCCCGGGTCAATTCGGCGAGATCGACAATCTTGGGGGTAATCACCTGCTTGGGCTCAAGGCGGCTCAGGGTCAGTAGCTGGTGGGCCAGGTGGGTAATCCTGCGGGTTCCCGCCACGATTTTTTCCAGGTGCACGCTCGGATTGGAAGAGCGCAGCGCCAACTCTGCCTCGGCCTGCAGTGCGGCAATAGGGGTGCGCAACTGGTGCGATGCGTCTGCGACGAAATGCCGTTTTGCATCAAGCGCTGCGGAGAGACGTGACAGCAATTCATTTACCTCGGCAAATATCGGGTAAATTTCTTCGGGAATGTTTGTCAGCGGCAACTGGCTCAAATCGGTATGGGTTCGCCGGATCAATTCTTCGCGCAGGGGCTGAATCGACGCCAGCCCGCGACGGACCGTCTTGCTTATCATCAGGATCGCAGCGGTGATCAACAATATTTCCGGTACCAGCATTGCGAAAAGAATTTCTCTCACCAGCCGGTCCCGTTTCAATTTTGTTTCGGAGGATAAAACGGTAAACGGCATTCCATGGTATTCATGAAGCAGGGCCGCAACACGCACCGGCTTGCCATGGTACCAGCCGTCGTAATAGGGATTTTCATTTTCAAACGGTTGGGGGGGAAGCGGCAAACCGACATCGCCGGCTATCGATTTCCCGTTGGCATCGACAACCTCATAAAAGATTTGGTCGTAAGTATCGGTCAGCAGGATTTCATTGGCGACTTTCGGCAAATGCAGGTGCAAGCGTCCCTTGTCGGTATCAACAAGCGCGGCAATGGCCAAAGCGGAGTCCATCAAGGCACGGTCATAAGCCACGGTTGCAGCCTTGTGTGCAACATAATAGGCAACACCCCCTCCGGAAACCAGGATCAGTACCGTCAGCGGCAGCAATCCCTGCAACAGATTTCGCGCAAGGCTATGTTTGCTGGTTTTCATCGGTTATCAGGCTGTAGCCGAGGCCGCGCACGGTGCGAATAACCACCCCGGATCCTTCCAGCTTTGCGCGTAATCTTGAAATGACCTTTTCCACTGCATTGACCGAATTGATATCGTCCTGCCAACCATAAAGCGACTGCAGCAGTTGTTCCTTGGTAACGATGCGCCGGACGCGGATCGCAATATATTCGAGCGCTGCAAATTCCCTTGCACTCAGATCCAGTTGCCTGTCGCTCACCGAAGCGCGGCGGCCTATGCTATCGATACGCAATTTATCTATGATGATTTCCGGGTCCGCATTGCCGTGACTGCGGCGGATCAGGGAGCGGATACGCGCTTCCAGTTCGTTCAATGCGATAGGCTTGACCACATAATCATCAGCACCCAGATCAAGAAGGCGAACCCGTTCGTCCACTGCTTCGCGGGCTGACAAGACCAGAACCGGTACGCGTTTCCCGGATGCACGCAATCGCCGCAATACGTCGGCTCCATCCCCGTCCGGCAAGCCCAGGTCGAGTAGCACAACGTCATAATCCTGGCTGGTCAGCCAGCTATCCGCCTCCCTGCTGTTGATTGCCAAGTCGGTTACGTATCCGTCCTGCTCGAGTGCACGGCAGATTACTTCGGCCAGGGGATGATTGTCTTCGACTAACAGCAGGCGCATGGGCGGTCAGGAAATGGTCAGCAAGCGGGATTATGATACCAACATAAAATCGGAACGGTGCATAAAGACACAAACGTGACGATTTATATTTGTTTATCACCTTGTACTCCAGCTCGAGTTGAACGCCCGGTTGTCTCCCTTCCTCGCCGGGAAAACTACTCGAGTTTTTGCGGAGCGGTAACTCGCTCCGTTTTTTTTCGAATATTGTGAGGCGTAGCGAAAATGCAGTATTGCACAAGCCTGCCGGTAATGGCGGCGAAGAATTTTCCTGATCAATCATGCTGTTTTCGCAATAAAGAATCCAGTGTCGAGCAATAGAATTACCCTGCCAGCGCTGCTGCTTGCGGCATTGTTCTCGGGTTGCACTGCGGGACCCGATTTCAAGCGTCCGCCCGCACCCATCACGAGCCGTTATGCACCTGATCGTGATTTGACCATGGCAACCGCATCGGCGCCGGTGCCAGATGGTGTATCGCAGCGGTTTAACCCGACAGCAGATATTCCCTTTGATTGGTGGAAGCTGTTTCAGTCCACGCAACTCAATACGCTGGTCGAGCAGGCATTCAAGGCCAACCCGACTATCGCATCTGCGCAAGCGGCATTGCACCAGGCTGAAGAATATGCGAATGCCCAGAAAGGATTTTTCTATCCCACTATCGGGGCAGGCTATTCGGCATCGCGTAACAAGTTGGCGGGCAACATGAGCAGCAGCGCCCCCGGAATACAGGGCAATGGCCAATTGATCCAGGCACCTGCCGGAACCGCTAGTCCGGTCTATTACAATTTCCATGTTGCGCAATTGACTGTCGGTTACGTACCGGATGTATTCGGTTTGAACAGCAGGCAGATGGAGTCTGCACAGGCGCGGGTTGATGTGCAGAAGTTTCAGCTGCAGGCGACGTATATCACACTGGCCTCGAACGTGGTCGCTGCAGCATTACAGGAAGCATCCTTGCGTGCCCAGCTTGCGGCGATGGACAAAATCATCGACAGCAACAGGAAGACGCTGGAAATCCTGCGCGGCCAACTCAAGCTTGGTTACGTATCCGGCATGGAAATCGCGGCACAGGAATCCGCGCTGGCATCCGTTGAACAAACGGCAATCCCGTTGCACAAACAGCTGGCGCAAACGCGCGACCTGATCCGCGCCCTGGCAGGCAACTTTCCCGATCAGGACGTACAGGAGAAATTCGAGCTTGCCGACCTGCATTTGCCGCAGGAATTACCGCTGAGTCTGCCATCCAGAATCGTCGAGCAGCGTCCCGACGTGCGCGCTGCCGAGGCAGAACTGCATTTTGCCAGTGCCCAGGCCGGGGTTGCCGTCGCCAATACGTTGCCGCAGTTTGCCATCACCGCCGCGGTGGGCGGGATGGCATCCGATCCGGGGTGGATGTTCCGCAGCGGCGGCGGATTCTTTGATTTGACTGCGAATGTGGCGTACACGATCTTTGACGGCGGAACATTGCGGGCCAAATCCCGTGCAGCACAGCAGGCGCTGATCCAGGCAGGCGCCGACTACCGCAGTACCGTGATTACCGCATTGCAAAATGTGGCCGACACCTTGCATATCATCCAGTCTGATGCTGACGCATTGAAAGCCGCCGACACTTTCGAGCGGGCCGCCCGGACGGCGCTTGACCTGACCCTCAAGCAATACCAGGTTGGCTACGTGAATTATCAAACCCTGCTCGCAGCGGAGCAAAGCCATCAGCTTGCCGTCATCAATCTGGTCCAGGCGCAAACCAACCGCCTTGGCGATACTGCCGCGCTGTATCAGGCACTCGGCGGTGGCTGGTGGAATCATGGCGAATCGGCCGGGCTCAATGCATCCGGTAAAGCGCTTGGCGACTCCAGTGCTATGGCAGAAGGAAAGGTTAAAAAATGAAGAAGTATGTATCGATATCGATTGTGGCAATCATCGCCGGGACGGGCTATTGGGGATGGCACAAGCTGCATGCTGCAGCCCAACCTGCGGTTGTGGTACAACCGGCCCTTCAAGTTGCCGGGGATATACTGAAATATCCGCTTGATGCGCCCCAATTGACTTTCCTGCGGATACAAACGGTCGAGGCTTTTCCGGAACCGTTGGTCGAGCCGCTCAATGCGCGCATAGTTTACGATGACAACCACACCGCACGGGTATTTTCTCCGCTGGCGGGTCGTGTAATCGCGATCGATGCCGATGTGGGCAAGCAAGTAAAGCCCGGTGACGCGCTGCTCGCGATTGATTCACCCGACTTTGCCCAGGCTTCCTCGGACAACATGAAGGCGGATGCCGATCTGCTGCACAAAAAGGAAGCTTACCAGCGTGCCCGGCAATTGCTGGACATCCAGGGCATTGCAATCAAGGATTATGAATCCGCCCAGGCCGATCTGCGGCAGGCTGAAGCAGATTCATTGCGTACAAAGGCAATCATGAAGAGTCTGGGCAGCCGTACCAGCACGACGGGTGGCCGGTTTATTCTGCGCGCGCCGATTGCCGGTATCGTCAGCGAACGGCAGGTGAATGCCGGAAGCCGGGTCGGACCGGATGCCGGCAATCCGTTGTTCGTGATTACCCAACCCAGACATCTTTGGGTTCGGGTTGATGTTCCGGAACAAAAGCTCGACAAAATAAAGGTCGGACAGCCGGTTCTGGTGGAAGTGGATGCCTACCCGAATGAGGAATTTCATGGGAAAGTCACAGTCATCGGGGAAGCATTGGACCCGGTAACACGCAGGATTCAAGTACGTTGCAGTGTGGATAACGCGCAACTCAAGCTCAAGCCTGAAATGTTTGCCCGCGTCATCCCGGTAGCCGACAAACAGTCCGATTTGCCGCGCGTACCCAATACGGCACTGGTCACGCAGGGTTTGTATAGCTATATATTTGTCGAAAATTCTCCCGGTGTTCTGCAGCGCCGCCGCGTTTCACTGGCCACCCAGGGCAGCGATTTCAGCTACGTCAAGGCAGGGCTGAGCGCCGGAGAGCGCATTGTGAGCAGCGGCGCACTGCTGCTCAATTCGGAATTCGACGGCAATGATTGATGCCGGCACGCAAAAAATCCACCAAATAAAATGCTAGAAAAACTCATCACATTCGCCCTGCAGCAGCGGGTATTCATTCTGTCCGGCGCATTTGTATTGGTGGTTCTAGGCTGGCGCGCGGTCGACAATCTGCCGATAGAAGCCTTTCCCGACGTGCAGGACGTACAGGTCCAGATCGACACCCTGGCGCCGGGCATGGCACCGGAAGAAGTTGAACGCAGCGTCACCCTGCCGATAGAACGCGAGATGGGCGGGACGCCGCACCTGACTCAATTGCGCTCGGTTTCCATCTTCGGCCTGTCCGAAGTCATCATGACCTTTGCCGACAATACCGATGATTATTTTGCCCGTGCCCAAGTCCTGGAACATTTGCAGAATGTGACGCTTCCGCCCGGCATTCAGCCCGGCCTTGCGCCGATGACCAATGCCGTCGGGGAAATTTATCGTTATGTACTGGACACCCCGCCCGGGATGCCGCTCAACGAAGTGCGCGCGGTACAGGACTGGGTGGTGCGGCCGGCTTTGCGGCAGGTGCCTGGTGTGGCCGACGTGGACAGCTTTGGCGGTGCAATCAAGGAATATCAGGTACGCGTCAATCCGTCCTTGCTGCGCAAGTTCGGCGTCACGATAGACCAGGTCTCCCAGGCTTTGGGCACCAACAGCAGCAATGCCGGTGCTGGCGTGATCAGGCGCGGCGACGAGGCGCTGGTGGTGCGCAGTATCGGCCTGTTCCAGAAGATCCAGGACATTGAAAATGTTGTGGTAAGCGCGACCAACGGCAAGACCGTGCTGGTCGGCGATGTGGCCGATGTCGTAATCGGCAATCGGCCGCGTTCAGGTATCGTGGCCTTCAACAACCGCGACGATGTGGTGGAAGGCATCGTGGACATGACCAAGGGGCAAAATGCCACCAAGGTGGTCAGGGCGCTGAGGGTGAAAATCGCCGAATTGGGGGAAAAGTTGCCGCCCGGGGTGCGTATCGTGCCCTATTATGACCGGACCGACCTGGTGCATCACACCGTGGACACGGTTTCCGAAAACCTGCTGACGGGCGCGTTGCTGGTGGTGTCCATCCTGATCATCTTCCTGCGCAACTGGTATGCGGCACTTGCGGTGGCGGTGATTATCCCGCTGGCGCTGCTGTTTGCCTTCGTGCTGATGTACGCGCACGGCGTATCCGCCAATCTGATTTCATTGGGCGCAATTGACTTCGGCATCATCATCGACAGCGCGGTGGTGCTGGTCGAGGCACTGATGGTGAAACTGGCCTTGGCCAAGGCGGATGAACTGGCGCAGCATCACACTTTCACCTGGCGTGTTCATCTAATCAAGCAGACCTGCATCGAGATGGGTCATCCGATCCTGTTCTCCAAGGCCATCATCATCCTGGCCTTCATGCCGATCTTTACGTTCCAGCGTGTGGAAGGCAAAATTTTCACCCCGATGGCGTTCACCCTCAGCTTCGCGCTGCTGGGCGCGATACTGCTGACACTGACGCTGTTGCCGGCATTGCTCAGTTATGCGGTGAAGAACAAGGATCTGGCGGAAAAGCACAGCAACTGGATGCAAAGGTTGCAGGAACGCTACCGCGATCTGTTGCGCTGGGCGGGAAACCGGCGCAAAGCCATCGTGTCGGCTTCTGTTGCCGCGCTGGCGATCACGCTATTGCTTTCCCCCTTGCTGGGCAGTGAATTTCTGCCCAAGCTGGACGAGGGTAATATCTGGCTGACCATCAGCCTGCCGCCATCCAGTTCGCTGTACGAGACCAAGGACGTCGAACGCCAGGTGCGCGCGATATTGCGTTCCTACCCCGAGGTGGGCGATGTGGTGAGCCAGGTTGGCCGCCCCGATGACGGCACCGATCCGAAGGGCCCGAACAACATGGAGATCATGGCCGACCTCAAGCCGCGCGATACCTGGCGTTTCCCCAGCAAGGACGCAATGATTGCCGACATGACGCGCAAGATTCACCAAATTCCAGGTATTCCCACCAATTTTTCCCAAGTGATCGAAGATAACGTCGAAGAGGCGCTGTCCGGTGTGAAGGGGGAAATCGCGGTCAAAGTGTTCGGGCCCGATCTGGAAATTCTGGAAAACAAGGCTGACCAGGTAGCCAGGATTCTTTCCGGTATACGCGGCGCGGCCGACGTTGAGGCCATCAAGGTGGGCGGGCAGAGCGAACTGAACATCAATCTGGACCGGGCCCGCATGGCGCGCTACGGACTGAACATGAACGACGTCAATGCGACCATACAGACCGCGCTGGGCGGCAGCGTGGTTAATTCATTCTATCAAGGAGACCGGATTTTCGACGTCACCCTGCGCCTCGCCAAGCCTTATCGCGATGCGGTGAGCGATGTCGGCAACCTGCCGATCTCCTTGCCGGGAGGTGCCGGCAGCATACCGCTGGGTGCCATCGCCGACATCGAGGTGCGCCAGGGTGCGGCGAGGATTTCGCGTGAAGGTGGAAGCCGGATGGTTGCCGTCAAGGCCAACCTGCTTGGGCGCGATCAGGGCAGTTTCGTCGAGGAGGCGATGGCCAAAGTAAAAGCGCAGGTCAAACTCCCTCCCGGCTACACCATCACCTGGGGCGGACAGTTCGAAAACCAGCGGCGAGCCGTAAAGCGACTCCAGCTGATTGTGCCGCTATCGATCCTGATGATTTTTGTGTTGCTGTTCTGGGCATTCAGCTCGATGCGCAAGGCATTGCTGGTTATCCTGATGGTGCCGTTCACATTGATCGGCGGTATCGCGGGACTTGGATTGGCCGGCTTGCACATGTCCGTGTCAGCCGCGGTCGGTTTCATCGCCGTGGCCGGCATCTCGGTGCAGAACGGCGTAATCATGGTCGAACAATTCATGACTATCATGCGCAATGGCATGAGCGTGCAAGAAAGTGTGATGGAAGGTGCCGTGGCGCGCCTGCGTCCAATTCTGATGACCGCGCTGATGGCCGGCATCGGCTTGATGCCGGCCGCCCTTTCGCACGGCATCGGCTCGGAAACGCAGCGTCCCTTTGCGGTGGTCATCGTCGGGGGAATTGTGAGCGGGACCCTGTTTACCCTGTTGTTGCTGCCGATGCTGTTTCCGCTGTTTGCGGATGAAGCACGCAAACCGGTCAGCGAGGAATGACCGGTCAGCAACAATCGATAGCCGCATGATTTATAGCGTCGGCATGGCGGGTCGCCGCAGGCGTTCCCGCGACTATTTCAAGCCTGCCTGTTGAGACGCCGGAGGAATTCTGCCGCTGCAGGCAGTAACGAAATCACGATAATGCCCAGAATGATCAGGGTGAGGTTGTCTTTCACCACGGGGATGTTGCCGAAGAAGTAGCCCGCCACAGACAGACTGGTTATCCACGCCACACTGCCCAGTGCACTGAACAGCATGAACTTGCGGTAATCCATCAGTCCGATGCCCGCCACGAACGGCGCAAAGGTGCGAATGATGGGCAGGAAACGCGCCAGCACGACAGTCTTGCCGCCGTGTCGTTCATAGAAAGCGTGGGTCTTGTCGATGTGTTCGCGCTTGATCAGTCTGCCGCCGGCGAATTTAAGCAGCCGCATCCCGACCAGCCGGCCTATCCAGTAGTTGGTGTTGTCACCGCAAAATGCCGCCAGCACCAGTAGCGGCACCAGCCATTCCAGCTGCAGCGCACCCATTCCGCACAGCGCGCCGGCCACAAACAGCAACGAATCGCCGGGCAGGAAAGGCGCGATCACCAGGCCGGTTTCGCTGTAAATGATCAGGAACAGGATCGCATACACCCACATGCCATATTGCTGGGTTAGTGCCAGCAGGTGCGCATCCAGGTGCAGGATGAAGTCGAAAAATACGGCAAGCATTCAGGAATCCCCGATCAGGTGCGGGTAATGGTCGGTTTGGCCGGGGTTTCCTCAGGGCAGTATTCCATCGGTCTCGACCTTTTCCGGCTTGATGAAATCCTCGCGCGACACGCCAAACATCATCAGCAGCGGACTCGCCACCAGCACCGACGAATAGATACTGAACAGGATCCCGATGGTCAGTGCCATCGCGAAATAGTGCAGTGTCTCGCCGCCCAGGAACAGCATCGCGCCGACCATCATCTGCGTGCAGCCGTGGGTGATGATCGTTCGCGACATGGTGCGGGTAATCGCGTTATCGATGATGTGCGAGACCTCGGCCTTGCGCATGGTGCGGAAATTTTCGCGGATACGATCGAACACCACCACCGACTCATTCACCGAGTAGCCCAACACTGCCAGCACGGCCGCCAGCACGGAGAGGGAAAATTCCCATTGGAAAAAGGCAAAGAAGCCGAGAATGATCACCACGTCATGCAGGTTGGCAATGATCGCGGCCAGGCCGAACTTCCACTCGAAGCGCATCCACAGATAGCCGACGATACCGAGCGATACCAGCAGCAGTGCCAATTCACCGTTGTTGATCAGATCCTTGCCGACTTGCGGGCCGACGAATTCCACGCGGCGCATCTGCACACTGCTGTCCTGCTTTTTCAGGCTTGCCAGAACCTGGTCGCTGAGCTTGGCCCCGCCGGCACTTTCCCTCGCCGGCACCTGTATCAGCACGTCAAAGCTGGAACCGAAATTCTGCACCATTGCTTCCGGCAAACCGGTCGCGGCAAGTTCCGAGCGTATTTTGGTCAGATCGGCCGACTGGGCGTAATGCATTTCCATCACCGTCCCGCCGGTAAAGTCCACGCCGAAATTCAGCCCCTTGGTGGCAAGAAAGAAAATTGCGAACAAAAACGTCACCAGCGAGATCGATGTGGTAAACCGCCCGTAACTCATGAACGGAATGTCGTGCTTGATTCTGAAGAATTCCATGTCGTCTATTCCTTAGTAGTAACCGCGCAAAGCGGCCTAACCGATTGCCACTTTGGCAAGCCTGGCCTTGCGGCCGTATATCAGATTCACGATTGCGCGCGAAATGAACACCGCGCTGAACATCGACGTCATGATGCCCAGACACAGCACCACCGCAAATCCCTTGATCGAACCGGAGCCGAACATGAACAGCGCGATACCGGCAATGAAGGTGGTCACGTTGGAGTCGAGGATGGTCGCAAAAGCCCGGTCGTACCCGGCATGTATTGCAGCCTGCGGCGTAATACCGTTGCGCAACTCCTCGCGGATACGCTCGTTGATCAGCACGTTCGCATCGATCGCCATACCCAGCGTCAATGCGATACCGGCCATACCCGGCAGGGTAAGCGTGGCCTGCAACATCGACAGCAACGCGATCAGCAACAGCAGGTTGGCCGCCAGCGACAGCACTGAAATCACCCCGAACATCAAATAATAGGCCACCATGAACACTGCAACCATGGCGAAACCGATCTTGGTGGAATCAAAGCCGCGCGTGATATTTTCCGCACCCAGACTGGGTCCGACGGTGCGTTCCTCTATAATCTGCATCGGTGCCGCCAGCGCGCCGGCGCGAAGCAGCAGCGCGGTATTCTGCGCTTCCGTGATGCTCATGCTGCCGCTGATCTGCACACGGCCGCCGCCAATCTCTTCGCGGATGACCGGAGCAGTGACGATTTCGCCCTTGCCTTTCTCGAACAGAATGATCGCCATGCGCTTGCCGACATTCTTGCGTGTCGCTTCCTTGAACAGTCTTGCGCCCACGGCATCCAGATTGATGTTCACCGATGGTTCGTTGGTGCGACTGTCAAAACCCGGTTGCGCGTCGTTGATGCGATCGCCGGTGAGTATCACCCGCTTCTTCACCAGCAGCATCTGGCCTTCGCTATCCTTGAACATGTCGTCACCGAACGGTGCGGGCGAGCCCGGGGTGTATTGGCGGGTATCATCCACCATGCGCACTTCCAGCGTGGCGGTGCGCCCGAGAATCTCCTTGGCCCGCGCCGTATCCTGCACGCCGGGCAGCTGGACCACCACGCGGTCCGCTCCCTCCTGCTGAATCACCGGCTCGGCCACGCCCAGCTCGTTCACCCGGTTGCGCAAGGTGAGCAGGTTCTGCTGCACCGCAGATTCCTGAATGCGCTTTGCCGCTTCCGGTTTGAGTGTAACGACCAAATTAAAGTCCTTGCCCGCATCACTGTCATTCAGCGCGTAGTCGTTATAACGCTGTTTGACTTCGGCTTCGCCCTTGCTGCGTGCATCGGCATCTCGAAATTTCACCACCAGCGAATCGCCCTCGCGATCCACACCGCTATACGGGATATCCTTTTCGCGCAGTGCGCTGCGTATATCCTCGGTGGCCGAATCGAGGGATTTGGTCAGTGCCGCGTTCATGTCCACCTGCAACAGAAAATGCACGCCACCGCGCAAGTCCAGTCCCAGATACATCGGCAGTGCATGCATGTCGGTCAGCCACTGCGGGGAGCGCGGCAACAGATTGAGTGCAACCACATAATCTCCACCCAGTTGCGCGGCCAGCACATCCTTGGCTTTCAGCTGAATGTCGGTATTGGCAAAACGGGCCTTGACGCTGTTGTCTTCCAGCATGACCAGTTCAGGGTCAATATTGGCCGCCTTCAGGATACTCGCGACACGGCTCTCCAATGCGGTATCCGCCTTCAGATTGGCGTGCAGCGGTGAAACCTGCACCGCGGGAGATTCACCATACAGATTCGGCAAGGTATAAATCAATCCGGCCAGCAATGCAGCCAGAATCAGCAGATATTTCCATAATGGATATTGGTTCATTGCACCCTCTTGATTACTGCGTTCGTGCCCGTTCGGAACACGCCTCCGCAAATTTAAAACTTCAACATCTCTAAAAATTCGGAATTCGCCCCAAAATTACCTGGCATGGAGAATCTTTTGTTCCGGCCTGCCCAAGGTTACCCAGTCCTGCAACTTCGTTTTGCCGTTTCGCGTCTGGCTAAAACCAGATATGCAGAAACCTTTTCCATGACACAGCATGACCAGCCACCCGGTTGCAGTTGTTTGACAACTTGGTGGAATGGCTGGCAGTTTCATTAGCTGGGATGGAATCCCGGGGTTTTTGAGGTGCCAATTACTTGATCGCCTTGATCGTTCCCTTTGGCAACACGCTCTGGATCGCGCTCTTTTGCACCTTCATTTCGACATTCTCGGCGATTTCCACGCCTACATATTGCTCATAAACCTTGCTGACGATCCCCACTCCGCCGCCGCTGGTTGCGACTTCATCGCCGCGCTGCAGTGCCGAAATCATGGCTTTCTGTTCCTTGGCGCGTTTGCTTTGCGGGCGCAATATCAAAAAGTAAAATACCGCAATCAATGCAATCAGTGGCAAAAAATTCATGATCGGACTATTAGGCGCTGCTGCTGCGGCCTCTGCATAGGCATTGCTGATAAACATAACTCTCTCCAGGAAAAATCAAAGGGGGGCGCATTCTAACACGAAGCCACTGCTGCCCGTGCACCTGCGGCACATGACTTGATGAACCCCTGAACAAGTCCATCATGAGCGCGTTATCACAAAAACAGGACCCCCGCCGCGACTGCCTGCTTTTCCGCAACCCAGAAGGACATTGGCTTTGCGACACCCGGCCGGGGATTCTTCGATCTACCCGACGGCACCAACCGGGAATTCAATTAGAATATGCCGGCATTACAATACCAGTGCTGAACATTACTATTTGTCACTTGCCGAACACATGAACCTTATCATCCAAGCCACCCACCCAGTTGCCCAGACACATCTAGACCATCTCGCCAGACTGACGAAGAGCAGGCAATGCGAGCAGATTGCCAAGCACGCCTTTCGCCTGACCCCGGCGCAGGCGCACAACGGAGTCGCGCCCTACTGCATGGCGAACCGGCTCGATTACGGATTTGTGCCGCAAGACCGGAAACTGACGGATTTCGGCCTGCTGGTGATGGACATGGATTCAACGCTGATCTCCATCGAATGCATAGACGAGATCGCCGACATGCAGGGATTGAAGCCGCGGGTCGCGGCAATCACCGAGTCGGCGATGCGCGGCGAAATCGACTTCGCCGAAAGCCTGCGCCGCCGTGTCGCACTGCTCGAAGGGCTGGACGAACACGCCCTGCAGCGCGTCTATGATGAACGCCTGCGGCTCAATCCCGGCGCCGAACTGATGCTGGCCAAACTCAAAGAACTGGGCATCAGGACACTGCTGGTGTCCGGCGGCTTCGTGTTCTTTACCGAACGCCTCAAGGCCAGACTGGGCCTGGACTATACCCACGCCAACACTCTTGAGATCGCCAACGGCAAACTCACCGGCAAAGTGGTGGGGAATGTCTTCGATGCCCAGGGCAAGGCCGACTGGCTGGTGAAGGTACGCGAGGAACTGAATCTCAAGCCCGGGCAGGTCATTGCGATGGGCGACGGCGCGAACGACCTGAAGATGATGGCGCAGGCCGGCATCAGCATCGCCTACCATGCCAAGCCGGTGGTGCGCGAGCAGTCCAGCTATGCGCTGAATTATGTCGGACTGGACGGGCTGGTCAATCTTTTTACCGACTAGGCTATTTACAAACCAGCTGCTGGCAATCCAAGCATGTTGCCGGTGCACAGGCAATAACGTGTGACAATGAGATCAGCGTCTCGCTCACCCGAAAGGATTGCCATGAACGAAAAGATAAATCAGCTTATCAAACAGATCGGCATCCTCGAAACCGAATTGAACACCGCCATCGAAGAACAGGAAGACCGCATACACTACAAGATCGAGGGCAAGCGCGTGGTGTTCGAAAACGCCCTCAAGGAGGCGCACCGCAAGCTCAAGCCGAAGATGAACCTGTTGATCTGGTTTTTTACCGTGCGCCCGAAAAATTTCCTTACCATGCCGGCCATCTACGGCATGCTGTTTCCGCTGGCCTTGTTCGATCTGTGCATCAGCCTTTACCAACTGGTCTGCTTCCCGATATACGGCATCACCAAAGTCAGGCGCGCCAACTACATATTGGTAGATCGCCAATACCTGGCCTACCTGAACATCATCGAAAAACTGGACTGCATGTACTGCGGGTATGCGGTAGGAATGATCGCCTACGCAAGCGAGATTCTTGCCCGCACCGAACAGTATTTCTGCCCGATCAAGCACGCGCGCAAGATGCTCGGCGCGCATGCCCGTTATAAACATTTTCTGGATTACGGCGATGCGGACGACTTCCATGGCAAGCTGGAAGAGTTTCGCAGCAAACTTGCCGCGAAAACCGATGTGGCCGGGCCGGCCATGCACTAACCCGGTGCATGCCGGTTGAACTGCCGTTTTTCGGCCGACCAGCAAATTGCGTGCCCCGCCATTTATTTTTTCAGCTAAGTTATTGTTGATCAAAGTCAAAAATTATCGGCCAAAATTATCACTTGCAAAAACCTCTCTCCACCCTACAATTAGTCCAAATACATCTACTAGCCACTACCTATAGTGGTTTTCTGTTTTCGGGACGCAAGTATCCCGCGCATTAAAAGGGAGTAATAATATGATTGAAGTCGAAAGCGTTTCCCTGTCCACATCCTCCAGCAACGATTCCGAAAAATCGGTATCCGCCCAGCGGATAATCAGCGAACTTGCCCATAAAACAATGGACAAACCTGCTGCTCAAGGAAGCAAGGCGATGACACAAGAGATCAGCACCGAAGTTTTGCTGGAAAAATATGCCGAACCGGACGAACACTCGGTTCAGGATGTGCGCCGCCGTGTCGCGCGCGGACTGGCCAAGGCGGAAACCCCGGAACAGCGCGCCCATTGGGAAGAAGTATTCTTCCTCGCCCAGGAGAACGGTTTCGTGCCTGCCGGCCGCATCAACTCGGCTGCCGGACTGAAGAACCAGGCAACCCTGATCAACTGTTTCGTGCAACCGGTGGGCGATGCGATCTCCGGGATCAATGAAGGCAAACCCGGCATCTATGATGCGCTGCAGCAGGCTGCCGAAACCATGCGGCGCGGCGGCGGCGTCGGCTACGATTTTTCGTCCATCCGTCCCGAGGGCGCCCAGGTCAAGGGCACCAACTCCCGTGCCAGCGGGCCGATCTCCTACATGCGCGTGTTCGACCGCTCCTGCGAGACCGTGGAATCCGCCGGTGCGCGGCGCGGTGCGCAGATGGGCGTGTTGCGCTGCGACCATCCCGACATCGAGCGTTTCATCCACGCCAAGGACCAGGGCGACCTGAAGAATTTCAATATCTCCGTCGGCGTGACCGATGCCCTGATGCACGCCGTCGAGAACAACCTGCCATTCGAACTGGTGCATCGCGCGGAACCCGGCGTGGCGCTCAAGGAGCTAGGCGCGGTCCAGCGCACCGACGGCATGTGGGTATACCGCAAGGTGCAGGCCACTGATCTGTGGAAGCAGATCATGGAGAGCACCTACGACCACGCCGAACCGGGCGTGTTGTTCATCGACTTGATGAACCGCGACAACAACCTGTCCTATTGCGAATTGATCGAGGCGACCAATCCCTGCGCGGAACAACCGCTGCCGCCCTACGGCTGCTGCTGCTTGGGCTCCATCGACCTGACGCGCATGGTGAAGCATCCGTTCACAGAGCAAGTCCGTTTCGACCACGAACCGTTCAAGCAGCTGGTGCGCACCGCAACGCGCATGCTGGACAACGTGCTGGATGTCACCGCATGGCCGTTGCCGGAACAGCAGCAGGAAGCGCAGAACAAGCGCCGCGTCGGACTGGGCTACACCGGGCTGGGCGACACGCTGGCGATGCTCGGCCTGCGCTACGACACCGACGAGGCGCGCGCATTCGCCACCGACATCACGCGCATCATGCGCGACGAGGCGTATCTCGCCTCCGTGGACCTGGCTGCCGAACGCGGCGCGTTCCCGCTGCTGGATGCCGACCAGTACCTTGCCGCACCGCGCTTCGCCTCGCGCCTGCCCGACCAGATCAAGGACAAGATCCGCAAGCACGGCATCCGCAACAGCCACCTGCTGTCCATCGCACCGACCGGGACCATCTCGCTCGCGTTCGCGGACAACGCTTCGAACGGCATCGAGCCGCCGTTCTCGTGGTTCTACACGCGCAAGAAACGCATGGCGGAAGGCGGCACCAAGGATTACGCGGTGGAAGACCATGCCTGGCGCACGTACAAGCACATGGGTGGTGACACCAACAACCTGCCGCCCGCCTTCGTCACCGCGCTGGAGATCTCCGCGCTCGACCACATGAAGATGGTGGCCGCAGTCGCACCATTCATCGATACCTCGATCAGCAAGACCGTCAACGTGCCCGCCGACTATCCCTACGAGGATTTCAAGGGTCTCTATACCGCAGCGTGGAAGGCCGGACTGAAAGGTCTGGCCACCTATCGCCCGAACAACGTGCTGGGCTCGGTGCTGTCGGTCACGCCTGAGATCAAGCAGGAAAAACCGGAAACAGCAGAAGAACAACCGCAGGATTTCATCTTCGACCAGGACCGTCGCATCACGCTGGAAGCAACGCCGAAACCCGCGCTTGCCTCATTGCGCTGGCCGGGCCGCCCCAAACTGACGAACGGCAGCGAGGGCTGGGTCTCGCAGGTGGTCAAGCATCAGCTCGGCACCTTCGTGATTTTCGTCTCGCATACCACCAACGGCCACAACCATCCGTTCGAGGTCTGGGTTAACGGCGCGGAGCAACCGCGCGGACTTGGCGCGCTGGCCAAATCACTGTCGATGGACATGCGCACGGAAGATCCGGTGTGGGTGCGCATGAAGCTCGAGATGCTGATGAAGACCGCCGGCGACGATGCGTTCGACATGCCGATGCCGCCCGACGGAGAAATAAAACGCATGCCCAGCCTGGTTTCCGCGTTCGCGCACCTGCTGAAATACCGCATCGAAGCATTGGGCGCACTGGAAATCAGCGCGGACGAATCGACGCCGATGATGGACGCGCTGTTCGCGAAGAAGGAACCGAAGACCGGCACCGACGGCACAATGAGCTGGACAGTGGACATCGCCAATGCCGGCACCGGCGACGATTTCGTGGTGGGGCTCAAGGAACTGGTGCTGCCCGACGGGCAACGCCGCCCCTATTCGATGTGGCTGGCCGGCGTGTATCCGCGCGCGCTGGACGGGCTGTGCAAGGCATTGAGCCTGGACATGCGCGTGATTGATCCGGCCTGGATCGGCATGAAGCTGCGCAAGCTGCTCAACTTCGGCGAACCGCTCGGCGACTTCATGGCCCGTGTGCCCGGCAGCATCAAAATGGAAAGCTACCCCTCGACGGTCTCCTACGTCGCCAAGCTGATCATCCACCGTTACGCGATGCTCGGCATCCTCGACGAGAACGGCTTCCCGATATCGCACATGGGCGTGATGGATGTGCCGAAGAAGAAAAGCAAGGCCGCCGGACCCAAGACACTGGCCGGAAAACTCTGCGCGGAATGCCACAACGCCACGCTGATCAAGAAGGACGGCTGCGAGTTTTGTACTAGTTGCGGGGCGATTGGGGCGTGCGGGTGATGTTGTGAACGGCTTGATCTCGATACAACCAAAGGTCGCGCCCCAGTTTTCAAGCTTGGGGACTTTGGCATCGCTGAACACGCTAGATTTTGCTACCACACCGCCCTGGGTTGCTGTTTGGCAACGCTTTGAACAATTTCACAGCAACTTGGGGCTAACTCCAACGCAGCAGCTGGACGGCTACACCAAATATGCCGGCGTCGTGAGTTGCCTCAATCGTGCCTACTATGGAACGATCTCTGAAATCGATAATAGTTTTTTCGTTGGCTCTTGGGGAAAAAGCACAACCACTCGTCCACCGCGTGACATAGATGTGTATTTCCTACTCCCCGCCGCGGTCTACCTCCGCTATCAGAATTACGCCTATAACCGGCAGTCTGCACTCCTGCAAGAAGTAAAGAACCAACTTTTACTCACCTACACGAAAACCGACATGAGTGGTGACGGCCAAGTGGTTGTAGTCAATTTTGGTAGCTATAGCGTGGAAGTTGTCCCTGCCTTCGCACTCACTACGCAGGGGCGTTATTGGATTTGCGACACCCACAACGGTGGCTCATACAAGGAAACCGCGCCTTGGAGCGAGATGAATCAGCTCGATTCGGCCGACAAGGCAAACGCGGGGAATTTGCGACCGCTTATCCGCATGTTGAAAGCATGGCAGGCTTATTGTTCGGTGCCGATCAAATCATTCCACCTTGAATTGTTGGCAGCCGAATTTATTGCACAATCGTCTTGGCGGTTAAAGAGCTGGTTTTACTTCGACTGGATCATTCGCGATTTTTTTTACTTCCTCTACCATCGGGCAAATGGCGTAGTTTTCGTGCCTGGCACTTTCGAGATCATGTCGCTGGGGAATCAATGGCAGAGCCTCGCGGAATCTGCCTATCGCCGCGCAATAAAGGCGTGTTCGCACGAGTATGATAACCGCGTTGTTGACGCTGGCGATGAATGGCAGAAGATTTTCGGCCCCGATATTCCACGAGTCTTGTGATGAACGAACAGACACAAAACCTCATCGCCGAGTGCAAGCGCCAAGAAGAATCCTGCCTTTATACCTCCACCACTCTTTTTGAGTGGTTAAAATCGATGCGCTGGTGGCGCGTCATTTTTGTAGTGGTACCGATCATCCTTGGTGGCATAGCAACTTGGCCGCTGCTTTCGAAGCAAACCGATTTCCAGTGGGTCACTACTGTTTGTGCTCTACTAGCAGGCCTGATGCCTGCGGTTTATAAGGCGCTTGATTTCGACGTAAACCTCGGCGCACTGGCGAAGGATGCCCACCAATTTAAGGTGCTGCAGGATCGTTTCCGCCAAGCGTGGTGCGTTTCCGCGCTGGATGGCTTTGATTCATTCAAAGCGGAATTTGATGCACTCATGGAACGCATGGATGTAGCTCGCATCAGTAGCCTTACTCCGCCGGAGCGTTTTTTTAAGAAAGCACAGAAGAAAATCAGCAGCGGCGACTATGACTTCGGCGTCGATATTTGCAATTAAAGAATTTAAGGGGTCACCCATTAGCCGACCGGTAATAATTAGGGAACAATAGGGGACAGACCACGGTTTCCAGTAATTAACATCAAGCTAAAGTGGCAGCTCAGAACCCAATTGAATTTGTGAAAAGAATGTTGCACCGCCCCTAAGTCACTCATGGTGTAGGAGATATTCGTTCTTGCACGTACTATCAGGCATATGATGCGAACAAATATTGTCCTTGTTGATTTTGAGAACGTCCAGCCCAAAGACCTTGGCTTGCTCAAGGATGGCCCATTCAAAGTGAAGGTATTCCTTGGCCCCAATCAATCCAAGATTCCTGTCGCGCTCGCAACCACTCTTCAGTCCCTTGGCAGCAATGCTGAATACGTAACTCTTGAAACAGCTGGAAGCAACGCTCTTGATTTCCACATTGCCTACTATATCGGCGTGCTTTCCTGCGAAGACCCGACTGCCTACTTCCATATCATTTCCAAGGACACAGGCTTCGACCCGCTGATAAAACACCTCAAGGGAAGAAAAGTGTTCGCGCAGCGCTCCACCTGTATCGCTGATATTTCCTACTTCAAGCCTACTCTTCCAGTTACACCTGACGCTCAGATTGATGTTGTCGTTGCGGATCTTATCCGTCGCAAAGCGTCAAAACCACGCACACAGAAAACTCTGCTCAGCACACTGCACGCCCTGTTCAAGAAAGAGCTTACCGAGCAACAGCTTTCGCATTTGTTCGACTCGCTGTGCAGTCATGGCATTGTGCAAGTCGAAGGAACCAAGGTGTCATATGTTTTACCCAGTGAGGAAAAATAGGGGACATGGGAAAAATAGGGGACAGACCACGGTTTCCGAGTAATACGCTGCAAGGAGCGGTCAGGAAAACCAAGAAATAACAGGGGACAGACCACGGTTTCCGTAATTACAAAGGAACGGGGCCCGTGATTTATAGAAATAAATGGGGATCCGTCCCCATATCACTCACAACGCGAGTCACGATCGAAACACACGCTACGCGATCGACATCAACGAAGGAGGATGGCTTGCGAGGGAGCTCGACTCGGGTACCTGTTGTTCAAGGCTCAAATCCTGTTCGATAAGATTGAATTGAAATAAATGGGAACAGACCACGGTTTCCAGTAATCAACATCAAGCTAAAGGGTGTAGCTCAAAGAATTAAAGGGGTCAGCATCAAATAAAAATCTAAGGGTGATGGCGAAATGGAAATACATAAGCATAAATCCGATGCTGACCCCTTTTATTCTAGCGGCTGCGAAGCTGCAAACATTGGTCAGATCATTGAATGACTAGAGGTATGCGGGAATAGAGCTGAAAGTCATCCACCGAGAAATGATTGGTATGCTCGAAGCGCACTTCAATCTTCTTTGCCGTCTTGGGCACATCGTAATCAGCAGATAAATTCAGCATAACGCGGAATTCTTCCAAAGGCTTCAGCTGCAGAAAATCATCCGGTGGTGCTCGCTTTGCCATCATCCCCCGATAGGGAATCTTGACCCCATCGGCCTTGACGGAAAACAGATCATTGCTGAGGTGTCCACCAAAACCGATACTGGACTTGTCAAGCTGGATAACCCGATCGCTACGGTTCCCGATCACCAGTTCGACCCTCAGCGGTTCACTGCCAAACAGTCTCAAACTGACCGGCCATTTTGCAATTTTTGATTTCCTGCTCTCCAGATCGACCCGGTAGACTGTACCCCGCTCATCCGTGACCAGTATCGATGAGCCACTCTCCCTGGCCATTGCGGCGATGTACACTTCCTGAACATCCTTTTCAAGCCTTTCGTCGTAGCTGTTGCGGTAAAGCGTCAACTCCCATAGTGCCTTGCCCGTCTTGATCTCGGATGCCCGAAAAATTCCCTTACCCCCCCACACTGCCTCATAGCGAATGCCATCGATCTCGATCGGCTGCACCCGCGCAGGTGGAAGACGGCTTGCCATCAAACCCGGGCTGTTTTGTCCTGCAATCATCCCACTCTTTTCATTGGTCATAATTTTCCCCTCTGGCGCGGCCATTCCATCAGTCGAAAGACAAACTGAAGCAGCAAACCAAAATATCAATATCAAAGATTTAAGCATGAATTGCTCCACCAGGCTGCCCTGCTGAAACGAGACAGTCAGGGCATTATAACTTGGCCGAACCACATAAAATTAAAGGCATGAAATCAGAGCGGCCTGGCTAAAAGGAAAGTACCGGGGTCGAATTTATTTCGGAGGAGCGTGTCGTGGTTAAAAATAAAATATACTCCGGTATCTTTTGCTATTTAAAAGTAATATGGTAATGGCCCGTTCACTGATCTTTTCCATCGGTTTTACGCTTGGAATTAAAGGGGGCAGCATCGAATTATTTCAAAATTAAAATAATAGGTGACAGACCATGGTTTCCGGAATTACACGGAGACGGATCCCGTGATTGAGTAAACTGAATTGAGCTGACCCGTTCAATTCCAAATACTATAAATGCAAGAAGCGGAGAGCATGATGCGAATTCCAACTGACTTAAAAAAATTAACAAAACTGTTTGATAAGCTGGGCGCACCAAATCCAGAGAGTTGGGCGCGTTCACAGATTGAGGAAGGTTTTAACCAGCTTCATCGATTTCTCTTTCTTCGTGAGGCGTGGAAGGGTGTCGTCTCAGAATCGGATGAAACCTGGATTGACGCTCATATACAGGCGTCGAAAAAACGTCCAACAGCGCCTTACTCGGGTATGGGCCAGGCATTGAGCCGTATGCTTGAGAAAAATGTAGATCCAAAAGATATCATCGATCTGGTTCGCGGCGCGCAAGTCTCGACACTATTTGATATTTGTTATCTGCTCGACGGCGTTGAGTTTGATGAGCCCGAGCTGGAAGAGCTTGGCTGGGCGCTGGCCGAGGTGACCACAAATGAAGACGATGAATTTGTGTTTAATGGAAATGTGATTGATGCACTCCATGAGTCAGTCTTAAGCCTGGACCCCACAGGCCGGGAAATGCGCCCAAGAACACACGCCGCAGGCACTGATTGAACAGGTAAATCACAAATATCAGGTGGCATGTTTTCCGGAGTTACATGGGGACGAAGCCCGTGATTTAGTGAAATGCATGGAAATCCATCCCCCATGCCAGTCCAATCTTCATTTGGAGGCGCCATGAGCATAAAGTTACGCAGCACCGAACTGTCTCCCGCAGAAGCATCGTTCCTGAAATGGCAGTACGGTTTTGACGAAGCGGACGCGCCATTCGAGCGTGCGTTGTGGCAGGCCATCGTGCGCGCCTGGGAGGCCGATAACGCCCGGGGAGCAGAAGAGGAAACACGCCATCTCGAACGTCTCGGCAGCAGCGACGCCTACCCCGAGGAAGTAGAGTTGTATCTGCAATTCAAGTCCGAAGCCAGCGATGTGATCTGGGACGAAATGATCCGCCGCGCCGGCCTGGCTGATCGCCGCAAAGCCAGAGTCGCCACGCCAGTCGATCGCCGACGTAGCGACAGAGGACAGCCCACTCATACCCAACAGTAGGGAACAGACCACAATGCTGTCGCGCATCCGAATCGTCGCCTTCGTCATAATCGGGCTCGTCGCCATGGCAGGCGCTGCGCAAGCGGCTGGCGCGGCCGCACAGAAGTACCCCAATGTCATCGCAGCCAAGGTGCGCACCAGTGGCGGCAACAACTTCGACTTCGACGTTACGGTCTCTTCACCCTATGACACACCACAGCGCTATGCCGATGCGTTTCGTGTCACGGGCAAGGACGGCAAGGTCTATGGGGAACGCACCCTCTTTCACGATCACGCTTCCGAGCAACCCTTCACCAGAGACCTCTATGCGGTGAAGATTCCCGGCACGGTTCGAGTCGTCGTCATTCAAGGCCGTGACCAGCGCTTTGGGTACGGGGGCAAAACGGTCGAAGTTGCGCTGCCTGGACGGTAGTCCAGTAGCCATGGCCAAGCGTTAAGCAAAGCACACGAGACAGGATGGGCGTTGCACCTAACGGTCAGTCGTGAATCTCCCTATAATGGTCAGCATGAATCAACTATCCACAAAAGCGCTGGCCTGCTGTCGCAACATGAATATCGGATCAACCCTGCTCATGTTGTGTCTTGCGGTTTTCCTGGTTGCCGGTTGCACGACACTGCGCCCCGGCTTCGAGACGCCATCGGTCGATGTCACCTCTTTCACGATGCTTCCCTCGCAGACGCTGACACCACGGTTCGAAATCGGCATGCGCATCGTGAATCCCAACGCGGTCAAGCTGGACCTGCGCGGCATGAGCTACAAAATCTTTCTGAACGATTACCAGGTCGCGGATGGCGCGGCCAATGACCTGCCTGTCGTGCCGGCATACGGCGATGCGGAGTTCAAGGTCACCGCTAAAGTCGGCCTGATCGAGAGCATGCGCTTTGTGAATGACATGTTGCAGAATTCGCGCGGCCGGGTCGCATACCGCCTCAACGCCAAACTGGATATCGGGGCAATGATCCCGTCGATCCGGGTCGAGAAATCAGGCAGCTTTACTCCCTGAAATTAAAAAATCAGGGAATTAATTCCAATATTTACACCTTCAAAATTCCACTTTGATCCTTGATGTTAAAATATTTATGCCATGTACATTAAGCTCCATTCTCAGCGCGGCTTTACTCTGATAGAGCTGATCGCCGTCATCGTTATTCTTGGCGTGCTTGGCGCAACAGCACTTCCAAAATTCGTGGATCTTCGCAAAGACAGCTACCATGCGGCTGTGGCAACAACTGCAAGTTCTCTGCAGTCATCCATTTCAATGGCACAACAGCTGTGTGTCATACGCGGTTGGGCAGGCAAGGACAACCTTGCGGGGTTTGGAAGTAATAATGTCGATTTCAATGCCAATTGCCTGCCTTCGGATACCAACGGCAGCAATGTTTTGACAGCGAATGCGGCTCGTTGCATGCGTATCTTTCAGGGCGTTCTTTCAACCGGCTATACCATCAACACTGCTGTTCGCAGGAATCCCGATTTTCAATCTGCAGTCAGGGCAAAAATATGCCGCTACACTTTTCGTCGCGATTCGGTCGCACGGAGCTTTGACTATAATCCCGCCACGGGCCAGGTACTCGACATCGTTAATCCATAACCGCCCTCGCTTTTGCCAGCTGAATGTAGAGCTTCTTGTTTAACCTAAGGGGCAGTTTCACACATTACCAAAGGATAGCCACCAAATGAAAAAGCCTTTTGCCATGATTCGCGAGTTCCATCTTGCAGACTGGTTCACGCTGGCAAACGCGGTCTGCGGAACGGGGGCATTGTTTTCCATGCTGACCTATCTGCAAACCAGCAATGTCATGCACGTTTACTTTGCCTGCGGGCTGGTGTTAGCCGCGTTGATTTTCGATGTCCTGGATGGGCGGATTGCCCGGTGGCGGCAGCAGACTTCGGCAATGGGCCGTGAGCTCGACTCACTCTCCGATGTCATTTCCTTCGGCGTGGCCCCGGCCGTGATTGCATACGGATGCGGTATGCAGGGCTTATACGACCGTATTGTCCTGGCCTATTTTGTTGCATGCGGCGTATCGCGCCTGGCGCGCTATAACATCACCACCGAGGTGATGTCCGAGGGCGGAGACAAAGTGAAGTACTTCGAGGGCACGCCCATCCCGACTTCTGTGCTGCTGGTCGCGTTGATGTTCGCCGCAGCCACACAGGGCGCACTGGGCGAGTCCCTGTGGGTCGGCAAGGTGATGTTGGCCGGCTTCACGCTTCATCCGCTGGTATTGTTGTTCGCGATTTCCGGCTCACTGATGGTCAGTCGCATACGCATTCCAAAGCTCTGAGCTGCCGTCCACCCGGTATTAATACCAAAATGGATAATCATCCTGTCCCGGGCAATCCCCTCGTTATTTCCTACCTCGGATTGAGAAAGGCGATTGGCGTCATTGGAATTTCACTCCCGTTCGCCCTGGCCTTCGGCAAGATGCTTCTTGAAGGTCCCGGGATACAGAGTTCGATCAGCGCGTATTATTACACCGGCATGCGCGACGTGTTCGTGGGTAGCCTGTGCGCTATTGCCGTATTTATGATGTCGTACAAGGGATACGATCGCAGGGATGGACTGGCGGGTAATCTCGCGTGCGTTTTTGCAATCGGCGTCGCGCTGTTCCCCACCACACCCGAGGGGAATGGGGCGCTGCAAGCCCCGCTGATCGGCGCAATCCATATCATATGTGCCTTCTCCTTCTTTTTAACGCTTGCGTACTTTTCGCTGGTTCTGTTTCGAAAAACAGATCCAAACAGGCAGCCATCACCCCGCAAGCTGCAGCGCAACAAGGTTTATACGGCCTGCGGATACACCATTCTGGCCTCGATCGCCATGATCGCCATACTTGCGCTGCTCCCGCACGAAGCCCCGATCAAAAAGCTCGAACCCTATTTCTGGCTTGAATCGCTGGCAGTGGTGGCCTTTGGAATATCGTGGCTGACCAAGGGTGAAGCGATACTCAAAGACGAAACCTGACCCATGGGAATAGCCTGGGTAACCAAAGGCGTGGCAGCTTCAAATATTGATCCAGGATTGGCTGCGAAATGAAACAGTCCGCAATAATTTTCGACGCCACCCGGCAAAATACGCTTTAATGCGAAGTCTGGATTCGCGCACTCCCGACAGCACCTCTTCCGGGTGCCTACTTTACGTTAACGATAGATGGGAAAAATGATGGATGTAGATGAAAAGTTTTATGAACGCGCCGATGCGCATATCAACTTGTCAAATGACCAGCTGAAAGAAGCTGGGCTAATAAAAGTAAATGACTCGATGATGTATGCGCTGGTTCGATTTAATGCCTGGGTCAGTGCAAACGGCTTTGACTCTGCCCAAGAGATGTCTGCAGCCCGCGAGGAAATCATTGATCATTTTTCTGCTCAATATCGAAAAATGCTGGAAGAAAACCTGGATAACTACATAGCCAATTTTGACAAATTTATGGACATGAGCAATCAATAAACCCAGCCTGGATTCAAACGGTACGCGGCGATGTACCGATCGACTTGACCTGCATGCCATTACATTGCGCCACAAGGTCCTGATATTGGGTTAACATCCATCAAATATGCATAAATATCAAAGTCACAATTCACCGAGCACCCCGAAGATCATGCTGCTGCTGGCGGTGCTTGGCCTCCTGCTTATGTCGGGGTGCGACCAGAACAAGGCAAATGGCACGGTTCTGATCCTCCAACTGGATAATACGGAGAATATCCATCAGTACTGGGTGTTCAATCCCTATATTAAAACGATAGAGAAATGCCAAGCTGCTGCGAATCAGGCAATTGCCGAAATTCTTGCAAGCCGGGCGGTCCCGAAAGATTCCAAGGTCACAAGTTGGCGCTGTTCATTTACCCCGCCCAAGAGCGGCGAGTGAATTGCCTTTAACTGATGTCAGGGAACCAAACGCGGTTTCCCGGGCATTAAGGATGCCTATCGGTTAACGCAGTTATCCCCGCAGGAAATTACCATGCCTACATTAACTGCCGCCACTTTTCGAACCTGCCTGCAGGTCGGGCTATTCTCTTTGGCTTTTCCCCTGCCTGCACATGCCAGCCAGAGTCATTGCACCGACCGGGAACAAACGGTCTTTTCATGCAGGATTGCGAAGTCAGAAAAGATTGTGTCGCTGTGTGCATCCAGAAACTTGACCAAAAATGATGGAAAGCTGGCCTATCGATTCGGTCCCCGCGGAAAAGTCGAGCTAGAGTTTCCGCCCTCGGCGACCAATTCACTTCAGCAATTCCGTTACGCCCATTACTTCCGGTTTCAAACCGATCGGACAGAAGTGTCATTCACCAACGGCAAGTTCAGCTACTCGGTGTTTGACTACTACGATGAGCAAGCGAAACCCAAATACGCCCGCGGCGTGAGCGTAAGCAATGCAGAAGGGAATGGCCGTGAAATTCAGATTTTTTGCGGCGGGAAAGCAACATCAGAACTGAAAATACTCGACGGGATCGTGCCCTGCGATACCGACAACGCACTCGCGAGCTGCAACTAGACCCGGCGGATCGCCACCAGATGGCTCTCCCTGATTTAAAATGGCTGCAGCATGCAAGAAAAAACGTGCTGCAACGACCATGAAAATAATTTTTGCCGTTGCTTTGGCGACCGCACTTTTTTCACCTGATATTTGCCTTTCACAAAACGAGGGTACAACCATGACAAGACTATGGTTCAACACTGAAGAATGCAGCGCACTCGACATCAAAAAATACCAGTCTATTTCAGTGCATCAAGTCGTCAGCGCGGTCACGATCAATGGCAGCAAAGCCGTCAAATCAATAATGGAGCGCATCAAGAATATCCCCGCCGACGGCGACATGATGAAATCATTCGGGCCGGATGCCGAAAGTATTGATTTTATTTTCCACTGCGCCAACGATACAACCCAAAAAGTCGAGATTTACCAAAAGCGTTTCAAAACACCCTCAACCGGTTTTAATTCGGGAAAAAACGAGACTGAGTCCCGGCTTTATTCTGACATTGACGCACTGCTGTTCCCTGATTACGAAAAACGGATTTTAAAGATAAAAAACCTGGCACTTAAATTCAAAGATTTTTCGCTGACCTACCTTGGGGAAACACATTCCGAACAACTTCCGCTGACCGCATCATGGACTACAAATCGATTCGCGATTAAAGGCAATAACAACAATGAACAAATTATCGATATCGCCTCAGGTCAATTGTTGCCGCGGCCATATAATTTTGAGATTGGCAAAGTTGGGTTTACCTTGTTGACCTATCAAACAGAAATGAAAGATCGGCTTTATCCGGTCTATTTTCAGGTGGTCAATCGCAAGCACTAGCCGTGGTGCGGCTGCAATATGAATCCATCCGCCTACTGAGTCGAATTGTTCGCCAAGGCACATGGCCATGTACGTATTACAATGCCCTCTTTTAACGAAGTTGTCCCGGCAAGAAGGAATCATGCATACGATTATTTCCGTTCTGCGCCGAATCTGCTCACGATTCGGCCTGTTCGCCCTGACCTTTCCCCTGCTTGCACATGCAAGCCTGCCGCTATCTTCGAATGTGCCCGGCGGCGTGGCGGTGATCCCGCTCGGCAGCGTTTCGGCAGGTGCAGATATGCCGCAAACATGGCTGGACGACCAGCCTGTGCTCGTCACCGCGGATCACGATGAATGGTATGCGGTGGTGGGTCTGCCACTCGATATAACTCCGGGCTCGCATGATTTGCGCGTCAAGATTGGCGACGTGACTAGAATGCAGGACTTCGTGGTCGACGCCAAAAATTACCCCGAGCAGCGTATCACCATGAAGGACACGAGCAAGATTGAACTGTCGCCTGAAAACGAGGCACGCGCTATCCGCGAAATCGCGAACATCAAGCAACTTAAACTTAACTGGCGCGCTGTGCAAAACCCCGATCTGGCTTTTATCATGCCCGCAAACGGGAGGTTATCCAGTGGTTTCGGCCTGCGCCGTATCTTTAACGGGGAACCGCGCGCACCGCATGCCGGCCTTGATGTCGCGGTGCCGCGCGGCACACCGGTCAAGGCAAGCGGACGGGGCGAGGTGCTGGCGGTCGGCGATTATTTTTTCAACGGCAAGACGATCTTTATCGACCATGGCGACGGATTGATCACCATGTATTGCCACCTGGACCGGATCGGCGTGAAAGCCGGTCAAATGGTAAGCAAGGGCCAGCGCATCGGGCGTTCCGGAATGACTGGACGCGCCACCGGCCCGCACCTGCACTGGAGCGTGATACTCAACGGTGCGATGGTGGATCCTGATTTGTTCGTTTCGGCAAAACACCGGCGTCCGTGAGCCCTGCTACGGCGGCATCCGCCTCCGGCCAATGATGCCGGGGCATGCCGCACCGGGCACCCTCGCTCACAGACCATCGGTTACGGATCGAGCATTCAACCCCGACAGGACAGACACTGGCCGAAACAGCCATAAATAGTTTGCCAAAATACCTGGCAGGTATTCAAGGCTGCTGGCTTGGCCAGACACAATTGCCAGACCGGAAATCTTTCCCACAATACCCGCACACGGCCGATTTCAGTACACATCATCCAGTCTGGCACGAAATGGTGTCGATAGATGGCGCGTAAGCTGGTGCGCTTCTTTCAATCGCTGCGTATGTGTTCCCATAAGATCGCTGCGCGTGACGATGCCAATCATGCTCGCTGAATCGTGATCCGCAACGACGATCAAACGTCCCACATCGGTTTCGACCATGTAATCGGCAGCCTCGCGTGCAGAATGATTCTCCTGCACAACTAGCGGCTCTCGTCGCACCAGTTCTCCTATCGTTGCTTGCGGGTTTGCGTTCAGCATATCCTTGTGCGTCACCATGCCGATGACATGGCGGCCGGATTTACATACCGGGAATCCCTGATGCCTGGCTTCTGCGCTGCCTTCGCCCAGCCACTTCCGGACATCAGCTACGTTTTGCGATTCATCAAGGACAACGACATCACGACTACACACTTCTCCTACCGTCACCCGATCCAGATAATCGGCACTGTAATCAGAAGGGACGCGCACACCGCGCCGGATGATTTTCTCGGTCATGATCGTGTTGCGCATTAGCAGGCCTGACACCAGATAAGCCGCTGCGCACCCGCCAAGTAACGGGAGCAACCCGTGGGGCTGCTGCGTTGTCTCAAACGCAAACACCACCGATGTCAGGAAGGCACGGGAGGCTCCCGTAAACAGGGCGGCCATTCCGACCAACGCTGCGATGCGCGGGTCCACATTGAGCCATGGGAACCATCCGGAAAGCGTCAACCCGATTGTGCCGCCAAATGCGCCACCGATCGTGAACAGTGGCGCAAGCGTACCACCGGAAGTACCACTGCCCAGCGCAATTGACCAGGACAAACATTTAAGCAGACAAAGCGCAATCAATGCGCCCAGCGCAAGATGTCCGTTAAGAATGTCAGCAATATTGTTGTAACCGACACCCAGAGTTTTCGGTTCAAAATAACCGATCACGCCGACCGCCAACCCGCCGAGCGCCGGCCACCACATCCAGTGAACCGGCAACTTTCCAAACATATCTTCTATGCCGTAGGTTAACTTCGTGACACCGACGCCGATCACGCCCAACAACGCACCCAGAAATACGTATACCGATAATGCCGCAACTCCGGGTATGGCAAACGGCGACATTGCAAAGACCGCCTGACTGCCTTCCAGAGCATAACGAATGCTTGTCGCAGCCACTGCAGCCAGCGCCACGGGAATAAGTGAGCGGGCGCGGCGCTCAAACAGCAGCAGCTCAATTGCGAGCAGCACGGACGAAACCGGTGCGGCAAATATCGCCGCCATGCCTGCCGCCGCACCCGCAGCGAGCAGGGTTTTCCGCTCGTCAGCAGTCACGTGGATCAGTTGGCCCAGCAGGGAACCCAATGCACCACCTGTAGCAATGATGGGTCCCTCTGCGCCAAACGGCCCTCCCGTGCCAATTACAATCGCCGAGGAAATCGGCTTGAGCCAGGTAATGCGCGGTGGAATACGGCTTTCGTTGCGCAGTATCTGTTCCATCGCTTCCGGTATGCCATGACCGCGGATGGCCTTTGATCCCCACCTGGCCATGGCACCAACGATCAAACCACCAACCACAGGGACGACAATAACCCACAAGCCGAGATGATTATTGACAGGACTGGTGAAAGCAGAACTGATGCGGCCATAAAATGCCACATTGGTGACCAGTCCGATCAGTGCGCTAAGTGCATAGGCAACCAAAGCCGATATAACCCCGATAGCAATGCCCAGGCTGCCTATCCAGATCGTTCGGCGATTCATAGCCTGGAATCGCCTGGCCATATTGGCATTGAGTAGCGATGGTCCAAGTGATGGCGCGATCTGGAGCGGAACATATCCACCTGAAGTACTGTCTTGTTTCTTCATGATTACCTTTTAAATAATGCTCGTCATATGCTGCATAAATTGTTGTGAATCCAATGTCCTTCCAGTACTGATGACACACAGCCCGCGATGGACAAGCTTGCATAAAGTGGCCGGGGCCGATATATTCCTGGTGAAACTTGAGCAAGTGTTACCACTCAACGGCAATGACCAACTTCAAAACCATGGCAAAAAAAATCCCCACCAAAAGTGAGTTTGAAGCGCTATCCGATTTCCGTTATCACCTGCGTTGCTTTGAACGTTTTAGTGAAAACATTACTCGCCAATACGGCATCACCAATTTGCAATACCTGTTACTGCTTCATATCAAAGGATATAAAAACCGCGAATGGGCAACGATCGGGGAACTTGCCCAACGGTTGCAAACCCTGCATAACGGCGTCGTATCACTGGCTTCGCGTTGTGAAAAGCTGGGCTTGCTATATCGTCAACGCAGCACTGTCGACAAGCGCGAAGTAAATCTATATCTCACTCCAGAAGGTAATGCGTTGGTAAAAACCATTGCGGGCGCACACCGTGATGAGTTATTGAGTCTCCAGGGCGTGTTCAAGATTCCAAGCGCAGAGGAACTGGGCGTGGAATCATGATCCGGAATTTCCTGGCAGACATTACATGAGGTCTGCCCGCACAAAGCCGGCAGCCTGAAAGAGGCTATACAAAACATATAAATAAATTAATTCACTCTTTATGCCTTATTCGTTCCGGGATAATTAACCGCATTAGAAATTTTCAGCATCGCTTTTACGGTTCCATCTGTCCTGCTTCGAAAAATCCGGCACACTGATTGTTTCAAGTTACCCATACAAACTTGCGACAAGCATGGATCACACGCCCGCATAACCCCGCATATCCGTTAAGTTCCAAAACTCACCTTGCGCATCGGCAATATCGCCGCATTAAAGGCAGGGTGTTTCGTTACCCATAGCAATAGCGTTAAAAAATTGAAAATCCGCTCCCTACAATGCATTTGATTGCGATATATTGTACATCACATTGTGATACTTTGTTTTTAACAAAAGCATCTTTTAGCACTTGCCAAAAACCCCAAAATCATCCCGGAGTATTGGGACATGCAATTACATGAATAGGCGCGTTGTTTAGAAATACTCCTCGAATATCCGCATGCAGGCGCTGCAATCAATGTACAATTTTTTGTGCCAGGCGGAAAATCCGCACCAAAAAAATATCCCCGCCGCGGTTCACGCCAAGCTTGACGGTCTCGCCATGATATTCGTCAACCACATGTGGAAATCCACTGGGCCACGTTCGAAGTATTTTTTGTACTCCCAGCACCATGTGGTGCCAGGGTGGATTTCATTTTGAATCGCGCAGGCAATCCCATAAAATGATGCTACTCAGATGCCCTATGTTTATCTGTCTTGAATCCAAATAACGAGAGGTAGTTACCCGTGAAAATATTTTCGATACTTTGCATGGCATTATTGCTGGTCGCGTGCAGTGGCGACCCCCACGACACCACGGTACCCACCGATATTTCGAAGTGGAGCAGCAGTGTAAAGCCGTCCCTGCAGAAACTGACACCGGAGGAAAGGGAATTATTTTCCCAGTATGCCATCCGGCATACGATCGGTGCGGCTAACGGTCACATCGGCAGCGAGACCGACCCGATCCCGGAAGACATGACGATAGGCAAGGCCATAGCAGAACAACGAAATTACATGGCCCGGGAACAAGCCAAAGAGGCCGGCCATTAGACGAACCGCAGCACTTTGGCAAAACCACAACGCGGAGAACATCAAATACGCCGCACCGATGGCGCTCCCGTGCCGCACTGCGATGCGGTCTGCTAAAATCATGACTCACCCTTACCACCGATGGTCGGCCACCCAATGGATATAAAACTGTCATTAGACAAACTGGGGCTCTCCTACCTGGCGGAGCCGCTACTCCTTCAAGTTTTACTGGTGGTCGTGGCGACCGCGCTCGCCAACATCATCGCCCACTTCCTGCTGCGATATGCGAGGAGAATCGCACGCATGACCACCAGCAACTGGGACGATGCGCTGGTCAATGCGGCAAAGCGCCCGGTACCGGTCGTCATCTGGTTGATCGGCATTACCTATTCAGCCGGCATCGCGGGCAAGGAGACCGAGGCTGCCATCTTCGATTTAGTTCCGCACATCCGCGATGTTGGCATCATCGTCTGCCTCGCCTGGTTTTTGATCCGCCTGATTCGCAACGTCGCCCTCAACATCGTCACGGCACATGAAGAAAATGGCGGCGAGGTAGACCGCACCACCATCGATGCACTGTCGAAACTGGCCCATCTCACGGTTATCATCTTGACCAGCCTGGTGGCAATGCAAACCCTGGGCTTCAGCGTTTCGGGGATACTGACAGCCGGCGGCATAGGCGGTCTCGCCATCGGTTTTGCCGCCAAGGATCTGCTGGCCAATTTTTTCGGGGGTCTCACCATCTACCTGGACCGCCCGTTCAGCGTGGGTGACTGGATACGCTCGCCGGACAAGCAAATCGAGGGCACGGTGGAATACATCAGCTGGCGTCACACCCGGGTCCGGGCATTCAACAAGAATCCAATCTACGTGCCGAACGCCCTGTTCACCACCATCGTGGTGGAGAATCCATCGCGGATGACCCATCGCCGCATTCACGAGACGATCGGCATCCGCTACGAAGACATCGGCTTGATGGACACTATCGTGGCAGAGGTGAAGACCATGCTGCAGAATCACGCAGAGATCGATGCTGACCAGACCCTGATTGTGAACTTCAACACCTTTGGCCCCTCTTCCCTGGACTTCTTTATTTACACATTCACCAGGACCAAAGAGTGGATTCGCTTCCATGAAGTCAAACAGGACGTGCTGCTCAAGATCGCCGGGATCATTGACCGGCATGGTGCCCAGATTGCCTTCCCCACGCACACCGTGCATATAGAGTCAGGCGCCCCGCCGCTGAAGTGACAGGCAAACCGGTTGATAAAAATACTGGCTGATTGTATTTCCGGCTGTAAATAAGCGCGCAGGCCGGGACCGGCATATTCCCGCACCCGCCGCGTTCATCATTGCAGCCCGCCCCGATTGTCCATGTCATAAACCGGGGCACGGCCGCATAATGCCGGGCTATGTAATCGTTCATAAGGTCAACATTTTGTACTACGGGGAAAAGTTCAACGCGATCACCCATCTCGTCGGTGCCGTTCTGGCGATCGCCGGCTCCATTGTGCTGATCGTGTTGGCTTCGCTGCAAGGCGATCCATGGAAGATCGTGAGTGTGTCGATTTACGGTTTCACGCTGGTTCTGCTGTACAGTTTCTCCACGCTTTACCACAGCCTGCGCGGACGCGCCAAAAATATCCTGCGCGAGCTGGACCACCACAGTATCTATCTGCTCATCGCGGGCAGTTACACCCCGTTCTGCCTGGTTACGCTGCATGGTCCCTGGGGCTGGTCGCTGTTTGGCGTGGTGTGGGGTCTGGCAGTTCTCGGCATCCTGCAGGAATTGTGGCTGAAAAATAGTGCACGAATACTGTCATTGCTAATATACATTGCGATGGGCTGGGTGGCGCTGGCAGCCCTGGTCCAGCTTATGCACGCGCTCGGTCCGGCCGGATTCGCCTGGCTGGTGGCCGGCGGACTGTTCTATACGATAGGCATTGTTTTCTACGTGATTGACACCCGCCTTACCCACGCGCACGGCATCTGGCACCTGTTCGTGCTTGCGGGCAGCGCATCGCACTATGTCGCGATCCTGTTTTATGTGCTGTAAGCGGTACACGGCCCGGGGGAATACGCGACTGAAAAAGAGCCAATATTGATCCCCAGTGCACTGATTTAATCCAGGGCATTTTGGCACGGTCAATGTGATATTTCCGGATACCAATCGGGGTTGCCACCATTCTGATTGCCGCTTGTTAAACGGCAAACTGACCACAAAAAAGCGGCCTGCCCGATTGAAAGCTGAAAGTTGGCCTGATAAATCTGCTGTAACGCGATAAAATAAGCTTTCAATTGAGTACTAATTTGCACCGCGCGATTCGGGAGCAGTAAAGTCGGTTTGCCTATCCCTCTGTGCTGCAGCGTTATCCATGCGATGCACGATAAATGAACCGGATACCCGACCCCATGTCCATTTAACCCAAAAGACAACTTCAAGATAACAATATGCACGCGAATAAATACCGTTTACCCAGACGCAGCATCCAGATCGGTACGCTGATGCTGATTTCACTGATCCCCGCCCTTGGATTATTCCGGGTCGACCTGGCTTCGGCGAGCTTCCATGTGCTCGGCCATCAGATATGGTGGTCGAACTTTTATTTCATATCCGGGCTGGCGATCGTAGTTGCAACCGTCCCCATCATCACCTATTTGACGGTAGGCGCTGTCTGGTGCGGATGGGCCTGCCCGCAAAACCTGCTCTCCGAATGGGCCAACAATCTGACCTACAAATTCCTGGGCAAGCGTGCCGATGTGCGTGTGGACGGCAAGGGCATGGTTGTCGCCGCCGCCAAGAACAAGGCTGTCAACTGGCTGATACTCGGGTCAATCTTTCTGGCCGCATCGATGGTTCTGGCAGTGGTGCCACTGCTACTGTTCTATCCGCACGGCGACATATGGGAATTCGTTACCTTTAGCGCCAACCCGGAAATGACCGAGTCCATCAAATACCCGTATTATTTTCTGGTGCTCCTGATATTCATCGATATCGCGTTTGTCCGCTATTTCTTTTGCGAATATGCCTGCTTTTACCGCATGGGCCATATCCTGTTCAAGACCAAGGATGCCCTGCATATAAACTACGACGCTTCGCGTTCGTCGGATTGCGCCAAGTGCAATTACTGTGCGACATCCTGCATCACCGCAATCCAGCCGACCGATATAAAAGTTGCCGATCCGTGTATCGGTTGCGGCGAATGCATCGATGCCTGCGACCGCCTGCATGAAAAAACGGGAACAACGGGATTGCTGCGTTTTGATATCGGAAAAAAAGTGGGCGACACGACATGGGGACAGAAATTCAGGGTGTTTTCTTCCCGTCTCAGCTGGCCGATCGGCATAATCTTCGTATACGGATGTGCGTTGATGGCGTGGGGTATTGCGACGCAGGCACCGGCAAGAACGCTGCTTACACCAGCACAGCTGCACAAGATCGAGTTTATCGCGCGCACCTGCGAAAGCCGGTGTTCCGCATACGAATCAACCTGCAAGGGCAGCAACATTGCGGGGTGTTACCGCGCATCGGCCTGCGAATGCGAATGCAAAGCGCAACTTGATCCGGGCAATCCTGCCTTGGGCAGCTGGCAGCAATGCACAAAGAAATTTACCTCACTCGCCAATGCGCTCGAAGCTCGCAAGAAGCACTAGCGGGGTTGAACGGATACCGGCCAACCTTGCAGAACCCCGGCGACTGAAGTTGCAATTGAGCAAACTATTCAATGCGTCTAAAATCAGCATGCCATCTGGATGAAAGTGGTGGCGGCGCCGGGATTGGCTGCCGGAATATTTTTGAACACAGGCTATTTTTGAAATGACAGATGCAGGAATTCCGATATACATGCCCGCCGGTTGTTGCCTGATTTCTTGCCGAGCCGCATTTTCGCAATGAAATTCCCCCCCGGTCTTCTGCTGCGCGGCTTGCAGAATTATTTCAGCCGCACAGCCCGGATATCCCCGCCGAACGTGCAGGAGGCCCGCAACCGGACCGAGTTGCGCGACGTGCAGCGGCGTATCAAAATCTATCTGCATGCCTTGTGGGGGTGCGATTTCACGCTCAAAACCATTCCGGCGAACCACGAAATCGGCGCAGCGCGCGCGCCTTTCGTCCAGAAAACCTCCATCAACCTGCCCGCATATGTGGACGATTTCGTTGAGGATGGCGTGACACGCTATACCGGCCTTGAAATCTACCGTGCGGCTGCAACCCATGCCGCGGCGCACATCATGTACTCGAAACAGCAATTCCGTGACAAGCTGGCCAACAATTGGCAACGCGCGGTGGTCGCAACAATCGAGGATGCCCGGGTGGAAACCCTGTCAATACGCGAATTTCCTGGCCTCAAACCGCTCTGGATCCGGATGCACAGCGCCACCCCATCGCAAAACCACACCGTCGCTGATTACCTCAACCGTCTGGCGCGGGCGTTGCTTGATGAGAATTACCTCGACGACGATGCCTGGATCAGCCAGGGCCGCGCGCTGTTCCATGGCGCGGAAGATCTGGAGGCACATGATTTTTCCTGGGACCTCGGTTTCAGGCTTGAGCAATTGTTCATGCACAGGAAAATCGGGCTTGATAATCTCCCGGTAAAAACCGGAGCGCCCTACCGCGACGACAACCGCAGCTTTTGGGAATCGGCAAATTTGGATTCCATCGACCCGCTGGACGTACCTTGGTTGAAACTGATCTCCTCGGAAAAAACCCTGTCCGGGACGGAAGAGGACAAGATCCAGCCACTCTTGCAAATGCGCATCAAGGACGCAGCCGCTGCGGATACCTACTCCTATCCGGAATGGGATTACCGCAGCCAGGTCAGCACGCCGTCCTGGGTTACCCTGCGCGAGAGGGAAGCCAAAACAGGCGACCTGAAAATCATCGAAGACATTACCGCGCAGAACAAGCATCTGATCACGCGCATGAAGAACCTGATGCTTGCGGTCCAGTACAAAGGGGTGCGGCGCATTCGCAAGCTGCAGGAAGGAGACGAGATCGACATCAACGCCGCGATACGCGCTCTGACCGATTTCCGGATGGGCAAAACACCCGATGACCGGGTGATGATGAGCTCGCTGCGCAAGACCCGCGACATTTCAGTGCTGCTGTTGCTCGACCTTTCGGGTTCTGCGAATCAGCGAATAAAGGGGCAGGACTATACCGTGCTGCAACTGACCCAGAAAGTTTGTGTGCTGTTTGCAGACGCCATAGAAGCAGTCGGGGATCAGCTGGCCATCCATGGCTTCAATTCCAGGGGCCGTCAGGATGTCGATTATTTCCGGTTCAAGGATTTCGACCAGCCCTATGACGGTACTCCGAAAGCCAGAATTGCCGGCATGTCGGGCGATCGTTCCACCCGCATGGGCGCAGCGATACGCCACGCCGCTCATCATCTCAACGAGCACCATTCCGGCAAGAAGCTGCTGATGACCATTACCGACGGTGCGCCGGCAGATGTCGATATGCCCGACCGGCATTACCTGCGCTACGACCTGAAGCATGCGGTTATAGAGGCGCAACAATGCGGCATTCATACCTATTGCATCGGCCTTGATCCCAAGGCAGACGACTACATCTCAAGAATATTCGGCGCAAAGAACTACATGGTGGTTGATCATGTCAAGACGCTGCCCGAAAAAATGCTCAGGATTTATGCCGCACTGACCCTCTGATTGATCTAAAAATCACCGAACCAAACAACCGGGCGGATAGGCATCTGGTAGTACCCCAGGCAGTCGGCCAAGCGGGCAATCATGGCCCGACCATCCGATGCACCCAAGCAATATTACAATATAATAATACTTTCAAATAGTTGGATTGACCCGGGTTTGGCGTACTCCTATACTCCGTGTGCAGAATTTCTGCGCTGTCGGGAAGGTCGCTATGTTCTATCAAAAATGTAGCCAAATTCTAAAAGAGCGTTACCAACTAATAGTTTTTTCGAGGGGGGTCAAAATGAAAATAACGAAATGGGTAGGTGCCAGTATTATCACGATTGCAGTAGCGCATGCCGCCGGCGCCGTAACACTGCCGGGGCCTCTGGTCACCGCACAGTGGCTGAAGGACCATCAGAACGAAGTGACTGTGGTGGACGTACGCGACGACATGAAGTCATACACCACCGAACCCAGGTTCAATGTCGACAAGGCAACCGGCAAGAAAACCCTGGTCGAAACCGGCGGCCATATCGCCGATTCGATCTCGGTGGACTTCGGCAAGATCCGCGAAGAACGCACCGTCGATGGCGTCAAGATCAAGGCCCAGCTCCCGACCGCGGAACATTTCCAGAAAGCCATGGACGACTTCGGCCTGAACAAAACAGACAAGCCGCTGGTCATCGTTTCAACCGGCGATTCCATCCTTACGATGGATATGGCGACCCGTCTGTATTTTCAGTTGCGCTATTTCGGCGAGCCACGCGACAAGATGGCCATCCTGAACGGGGGTGTCAACGCGTGGATACAGGAAGGCTATCCGGTCAGCACAGACCAGGCCTCCGCGAAAAACGGTGACTGGGCAACCCACGGAGAAGACAAGGAAATCCTGGCCTCGATGAAACAGGTCAAGGAAGGGCTGCGCAAAGGCTCCGACGAGTTCATCGACGCCCGCCCGACAGACCAATTCCTGAGCATCGTGAAAGCCCCGGTCGACAAGACAGCCGGTCACCTTGCCGGTGCACATTCTTTCCCGACCGATGCGATCGTCAAGCCTGTCGGCGCGGCGCGCGAATTCATGAGCGCTGCGGAATACAAGAAAATCTACGCGCAGTTACACATCAACCCGAAGGCACGCAACGTCTCCTACTGCAACACGGGTCATCTGGCTTCCGGTACCTGGTTCGTGTCCAGCGAGATCATGGGCAACAAGCACGCCAGACTCTACGCCGGATCAATGACCGAGTGGACCAACCTGAACAACCCCACCGTGGGACAATAATATTTCTGCTTCTTTGCTGTAGCATTCAAAAGCGCCCGGACATCCGGGCGTTTTTTATGCGCAAGCATGGCACGCCGGATTGCAGCGCAGTTTCGGCTTTGAATCCACTCAGAAAATGAAGCAACAATAATCAGGGGGCCAGTGCAACCCGCAGTACAACCAGGCTGTCCGGGATGACTCCGGGCTTGGGTTCTGGTTGATCCCGGGTTGGCGGCGGTGTCGGCCCGAATGAAGCGGTCACAAGATAGGCGCGATGGTTGTCCGGATCATAGGCCATCGATCGCGCGCCCGGTAGCGTGGTCAAGTTTTGCATCACGCTAAAATGATCCGCATCCTGCTCTTTTACCAGCGTCAATGTTCCGTCCCGGTTCGGACTGAATGCGACCCCCAGAACCGGGTCGAACGCTGCCGCATCCGGGCCTGCCCCGATCGGGACTTCCGCAACAATACGTCCGGTTCTGGAATCCAGGATATCCATGATTTTGTTGGCGCAAACCGAAAACAGACGGTGATGTTTTTCATCGATAGCCAATCCGGTGGGCCCGATTCCCTTGCCAAGCGGATAGTGCCTGATGACCCGGTTCGAGCCGCTGTCGATCACGTCTATCTCGCTTTTGTTTTCGATGTTGACAAAAATCCTGCCCGACTTGTCGCTTACCGCCAGTTCCGGCTTGCCGGGCAATGCAATCGTTTTTATCTCCCTGTGCGTGACGGCATCGATCACCGTCGCGTTGTCGGAATGGCCGTTGAACGTGAAGACATGCCTGGTTACGGGTTGATAAATTATGATATCCGGGTCTGCGCCGGAAATTTTAATGTTGCCCTTTACCTTGAGCGTGGCCAGGTCAAACACCGTGACCGAATCGCTTTTGCCGTTGCTGGTAAACCCCTCATTCAGGTTTTCGGCCAGTGCAATCCCGTGCACGCCCGCGGTGCCGGGGATATCGCCAACGACTTTCCCCGTGTCGGTGTCGATCACCTGTACATGGGTTGCCCTGCTGACAAACAAGCGATGATGTTTTCCATCAAAGCTGAGCAGGTCCCATCGTCCTTCGCCGGGGATGTTAAACCGGTCGGTGATTGCGAATTCCATGTGGTGCGCCGACATGGTTGCAGCATGGGCCGTATGTGCGCCCGACAGGCATGCGCCCAGCACAATCGCGGCCAATAAATTTTTTTGCATGGCTTGACCCAAGGTAGCGTTATGGAATTACGGCCGGTTGACTTGCGCCAGCGCACAAACCGAGTGGCGGCCGTTGATGGTGCAGGTATTGACCTGATGCCCGGTGTCATCCCATACCTTGACATCCCACTGCTGCGGTCCCTTGCGTTCCATCGTCATGTAGCCAAAACCGTTGACCCAGGAACTGTGATGCTCGATCACCGCGCCCGGTGCAGGCGAGGTGCCCGGTGGCAAATGGGCGGGCAACGGCACCAGGTCTTCCATTGTGCCGGAGAACCCGGCCACAAATTGTGTCGGATGCGGGCTGGAGAAACTCACTTCCTGCCAGACATGAATATGGCCGGACAGCAGCACGTCGATGCGCGGCGGAATGATCAGTGGATTGATCTTGCCGAATACCGACTGTATTCCCTGATTACCCGGCAACAACTCAACCTTGCCCTGTTTGTCGAGTTCGGCGTCCACACCCAGTATCGGATGGTGATTAGCCATGAAATTGAAATCCGCGTTCTGCGACAGCTGTTCGATCTTGCGGTAGTCATCGCTATAAATTTTTTGCCGAAGATCATCCGGCGCGAACACGCTGTTCTGCGTGTTCGAGGAATCGAACATGATCAGCTGCGCATCGTTCCCCAGCGGTACCGCATAGGGCTCGCTGTAATTGCCGATATTGTCGTTGCTGGGGTCGTTGCAATCCTGCCCTGCCCGCAGCGGCCGCGAATCCAGCATGCGCCACCAGCCCTGGCCGGCTCGCGAACAGGATTCATGGTTGCCGCGCACCAGCGCCCAGGGTGCCGCTTTCAGCAATGCAGCACCCGGCTTGAAGAAATCGGCTTGCCAGGTATCCCAGCCGTAACCCCATGGGCTGCCCGCGCAACCGGGATTGTTTGCAGGACACTTGTTTTCGCGATATTCAAAATCGCCCACGTGCACCACCAGGTCGGGTTTCCAGCTTGCCGCGGCCGCGGCAACCTTGGCGAATGGATAAAGATCGGGATTGTTGCAGGCCTGATAGGCATTGTCGCTTTTCTTCAGTCGGCAGCCGGTATCGCCGATCACCACGATGCGATCGATTTCATGTTTCGGCAGCGGCAGGGAAAGTTCGCCTATCTTTGCCTGCCTGGTATCGGGCGGTATCGCCTTTTCGCAGACCCGCACCGGAAAGTCGGAAGGCTTGGAGTCGGCCGGTGCCGAATGCGTCGGGCGCAATGGCTCGGAACCCGGTGCCGCGCGCAGATTCATCCGCACGCCGCGTCCGTCAAACTGGATCATCGGGCATTGCGCGTCCGTGGTAATCGCGCGGGCCACGGCTGCCCCGTTTGCCCCGAGCACGACATAAGTGCTCAGCGTGCCTGCGGTTTTATGCGTGCTGCTTGTCGCGCAGCCCAGCAAAGCGCCGGCGGCCAATATCAATGCTGCGATTCCGGATAGTTTCAACATGTGGTCCTCTTGTAATTTTGGTTTGCCAATTGCCGTTGGCCGGGAAGATTCAGTTGCATTCGATCCACACCTGATAAACGTAGTCGGTACCGCGAATTTCCTGCGGTTGCTCGGGGTAATGCGCATTCTGCACAGCCTGCAGTGCCGCACGGTCTATCATCGAATAACCGCTTGCCACCAGCAGCTTGATTGCGCCGGGCACGGAACCGTCCAGGCGGAAGTCAACACGCACCTTGCCGGTGTAGTGAAGATCAGCCGCTGCCGCGGGACAGGTATGTGCCGCTTTCACCGCAGCATTAATTTGCATCAAATAATCGGCGCTGGGCATGACCTTGCTGGGCACGGCCGGCGCGGGTGGGGGCGGCGGCGGAACCTGTTTGGTAAACGCGGTGGGAACCGGCGCAGGCGGCAAAGGCTGCGGCTCCGGTTGCGGTGGTGCGGGCGCGCGCGGTACCGGCCGTGGCTGCGGCTTGGCGACTGGCTTGGGCTTGGGCTCGGGCGGTTTTTTCGGTTCAGGATCCTCGGTCGACAACATGATCGGCACCGGCGCGGACAACGCGGATTTTTCCGAGTCGGACTGGGCCAGCGCCAGACCGGCACCGGCCAGCAACACCAGTTCGATCCCGATTGCCAGCCCGAATGCCTGCAGCGGATGACGGTTGTATGGAGTCTGCATCGTCATCGCGATTATTGGGCACTATTGCGGGTGGCCAGACCGATCTCGGTGGCGCCGCCTTTGCGTATCGCGTCGATCACGTTCATCACCTGCTGCAGCGATGCGGTATCGTTGCCGGCAATCGTCACTGCGGTTTTGCTGGCGCCGCGCTGCAGCAGCATCGCGGTGAGCTGTGCCAGTGTCAGCGTGTTGTTTTCCACCAGCAACGAACCGTCCTTGCCGATCTCGACCAGCAATTTCGGGTGCGGAATGACGGCTGCAGTCGAGCTGGTCGGCAGCTTGGTCACATGTCCCGACGAGGGAATCATGCGCAGCGTGAGCATCGCAAAGAACACCAGCAGGAACAGCATGATGTCGATCATCGGAATGATCTCGATGCGCACCTTGCGGGTAGACATATACCTCATGTCAGGCCCTCGCCTGTGCGCGGATCACTTCGACCGTGCTTTTTGCAGACTGCGCATGGACATCCTGATTTTTGTACCGGTTCAGCGCCATGATCTTGATGGTTTCGAGCTGGTGCAGGATGATGCGCACGCGCGTGTACAGCGCATTGAAAAACACCAGGCCGATCATCGCGATAAACAGGCCCGACGCAGTTGCAATCAGTGCCTCGGCAATACCGCCGGTCACCTGCGTGGGGTCGTTCGCCACATCGCCCAGTACATGAAACGCGTTGAACATGCCGATGATGGTGCCGAACAGACCCAGCAACGGCGCCAGTGTGATCACCGTGTCCAGCATCCACAACGACTGGTCCAGCGTCGGCACTTCATGCATGATCGCCTCTTCCAGATGATCGCCGAGGCTGGCGCGATCGATGTTGTCCGGTTCGGACTTGAGTATCTCAAACAACCGGGCATGCGGCAGGCGCAATTGCTTGTCGGTCAGCACCAGGTTGCCGATCTTACCGTTTTCCTGTTTCAGCAGCTTGATCAGCTCGTCACCGCCGCCCTGCATATTGGACAGGAAGCGGGTACGCTCGACAATCACTGTCAGCGCGATCAGCAGCAGCACGATCATCAGGTACAGTGTCCCGCCGGAATGGTTGGCAAGTTCAAAAATGTGATTGATATTCATAATTTATGTAATGGTAATGGGGGCTCGGCGCCCCCAGTGTCAAGTTAAGCAAACGGCACGGCGTGCCGTTTGGTATTACAAATCAATCGACAGATTCATCATGTAGCTGCGGGTTGGCAGGGCATAGAACATCGGGTTGCCTGCACCGTCGTTGGCGAATGATGCATAGATCGAGTTGTTGTTGAACAGGTTGTTGACCTGGAACCCGACCTTGGCACTCTTGCCTGGCGCTGAGACGTTCTTGAACTCGTAGCTGGTTGCCAGATTGACGACGGTATAGCTCGGCTGTGCAATATCATTGCCGTTTATATCGGTACCGCTGTAGCGAGTGCCGACTTCCTTGGCGATCAGCGATACATAGGCCGGCCCCTGGTTGTAGATCACGCCGGCTGCAGCGGTGCTTTTCGGCGCGTTCTGTATATTGCCGCCGGAGCTCATCGTGTAATTGTTGATCGCATAGTTGCCGTACAGGCTGTAACCCGCGCCGACCACATAGGTGGCTTCACCCTCGATACCGTTGTACTTCACGCCACCACCATTGCTGAAGCAGGTGTTCAGGCCGCACGGCGAAGAAGTGATTTTGTTCGAGAAGTCGACCGAATACACGTCGCCGGAAACCGTCAGGCTGTTGCCCACCCAAGTCGTGCCAAGCTGGTAGTTGGTGGTCTGTTCCGGATTCAGCGTCGAGACAAGGTTAGGTCCGGTCGATGTCTTTGGATAGAAGCTGTTCAGGTTGGGTGCCAGCATGCCTTTGGCAAATTGCGCATACGCTGTCCAGTTTGGCTGGATCGTGTAATGGGCGGTCACGGCCGGCAATGCCTTGGTCCAAGTCTGCGAAGTGTTCAACGAGCCACCGGCGCCCTGATTGACGACTGCATCAATTTTGCGGTTGAACGACACGTATTTCAGGCCCGGGGTCACGGTCAATGCATCGGTGACTTTCCATTCATACTGCACATAGGGCTGTATCGTGGTCAGGCTGTCGGTCATCAAACGATCCACACCGTTAACGCCGCCACCTGCCGGGTTGATTGCGCCGCCCAAGGTAAAATCAACTTCCATCTGCATGCGGTTGTTGGTCTGGTAATCGACCCAGGTGCCGAAGTCCAGCTTGTCCGAGCCAATATCCTTGGACATGCGCAACAGGTCGCCGGTGGAGCGGTAGTTCATGTTCATCTTTTGACCCGGAACATTATTCGCACCGTAGCTGGTACCGTTGGTTGTACCCAGGCCAGGATCTGTACCGTTGAATCCATCGTGGTAATAGGCGTAGGTGTAAACCTTGTTGTCCACGGACAGGTCGCCCTGGCGGCTCTTGATACCGAGATATTCAAAGTCGGAGGTGATGTTGTCGTAGTTGTAGCCGTAGTAAGCCTGGCTGGCAGGGTCGTTGTTCAGGCCGAAATTCTTGCCGTACAACTGCATGTTCGCCAGCGTGGTGCCCAGCGCGACGTTCTGGTGCAGCTTGTTCTGCATGGTGACAAAAGTCAGCACGGTATTGTCCGAAAGCGGCTTGGCATACTTGAAGAACAGGTTCTGACGGCGCTGGCCGGCATAGGTCAGGTAACCGTCGGATGACAGGTTCTTGTAGTCGATGAATGCGCTGGCATCGCCGGTATTCTGCATCACGCCGGTATCCATTTCGACACCGTACAAGCGGGTATTAAAGCTGCCGAACGAGGCGTACGGCGTAACGCCGGCAGTCGACTTGATATCCTTGGATGTGGCGGCGATGGTGCCGCCGAAGGTCGCATTGCCGATATTGCTCGCATCGCCCGGACCGCGGTCAACCACGATGTTGCCGGTATCCTGCGCCATGAAATAGGAAGTCGAATGTTGTGTGAAGTCGTTCGAATCGCCCCATGGGATTCCGTCGAAGGTAACGTTGTACTCGCCGTTCTGAAAGCCGCGCATCGACAAGCCCTGGGTTTCCATCAGGCCGGGGCCGTTCGGGTCGATACTTTGCACGCTGGGCGCAATGTTTGCGATGTCCGAATAGTTCGCGCTGGGCGCGGCATTTTCCTGGATATAGTGCTGGTTGATCACCGACTGCGGCTGTGTCGCGGTTAAAGAACTTTGTGTCGGTGCCTGATAGGCCGCCGAGTCCTGGGCCTGTGTCGTGCCGGCATTGCTTTGCACGGTACCGACATCAATCACGTCCTGGGCAAACGAGGCGCCCGCCGCGCTGATCAGCGCGCCGCCCAGCATCAGCTGGGCAAGGTATTTCATCTTGAATTCAAATTTGCTACGCATCACACACTCCCTTGGTTAAATCGGTTTGGATTCGGACAGCTTCAAGCGGTAACTAAAACTACCAAGCGCTTGGCGGAGTGCAAATTACGCAGCCAGACTTAATTCAAAGTGAAGAAATCATGAAATATTTATTACAAGCTAGAAATCACTTCGATACTGCTGAATAACCATCTGACTGGCTGTCCGAAAAGTGCAAAGCTATCGACTTAAACCGGCGGGATCCCGACCGATGAATTGGCAATCACTCAGGCGGGGAGATAACAATTCAAAATAACTTCTGCTTTTAAACCGTCTCTGTCCTGCCTGTTGCTCAACTCGACAGTGGCAGATTCGCGCCCCGCAATTGCCTTTACGATCGCCAGCCCGACACCGCTTCCCTCCGTTTCATGGGGGGCGACCCGAAAGAACCGGTCAAAGACGCGCGGCAGCAGGGTTTCAGCAATACCCGGACCGCTATCCATGATCCTGACCACCACCCTGGTTCCGGAGACGATCACGCTGACATCGATCTGCCCCTGACCGGGCGTATAGCGAATCGCGTTGTCAATCAGGTTGTGGAACAGAATGCGCAAATCACCGGAATTCGCCCATACGGATGCCGCTTCACAGCGGGTCATGCCGAGGTCGATACCCCGCCTTTCGGCAATCGGAATAAGGTCACCGATACATTCCTTGACCAGTTCCGCCAAATCCACGCCGCCACGGACCGTGATTTTTTCCGACTCGTAACGGGCCATTTTCAACAGCTGCCCGACCAGATGCGACGCACGCGTTATGCCGGATTTCAACTCGGCGATGCGCTCGTCCATGTCTTCCAGGGAATCGCTATGCGAGAGATTCTCGATCTGCAATTGCAATGCCGTGAGCGGGGTGCGCAACTCATGGGCGGCATCCAGCATGAAATTGCGCTGCGATTCCAGTGTTTCCCGAATGCGTTCGAGCAGACTGTTGATCTCGCTGATCAACGGCGCGACTTCAGCCGGCACGTGATCAATCGGCAACGGTGCGAGACTTTCGGCGTCACGCTGCATCGCCGCTTCGCCAACCCGCGCAAGGGGCCGCATGATGCGGTTTACCCCGATCACGACCAGCATCCATATCATCGGCAACAACACGGCGATGGGGAATATCGCGCGCAGGGCCGAATCGGTGGCAATATCGCGGCGCACCCGGTCCGACTGGGAAACCTGCACCGTACGATCGGGATAAACGATGGTGTAGGCGCGCCACTTGTCGCCGCCAAGAAACAGGTCGGAATACCCGGTTGTTTTTGCCGCCGCAAGCCCGAAGTCGGGGTGGGATGCCTGCATGATTTTTTCATGCCATACCTGGATCACAAAATCATTTTTTCTTTCCAGGGCACTCTCGCCGGCATACTTGCGCAGCATGTCTGGCAACTTCGATCCGTCGTCTATGCTTTCGCCAACCAGTCTCAACTGGTGATCGAGCAGCGAGCTGACTTCATTTTGCGCAAGCCAATAGGAGAATCCGCCCGTAATCAGGCCCACCAGGGTCAGCAACCCGAGCAGCCAGACGATGAGTTGTTTCTTGAGGGATTTCATGTCGGGTGTTTCACGACCATCCAGCCGATGCCGCGCACGTTGCGAATAATTTCCTTGTCGAATTTTTTGCGCAAGCCGTGAATCAGCACTTCAATGACATTGCTGCCCACCTCCTCGTTGCTGCCGTACAGACGCGCCAGAATCTGACTGTGGGAGAGAATCATTCCGGGCCGTTCCATCAGTGCCTGCAACAGTCCAAGTTCCTTGGCCGACAGAAACTGCGATTTGTCCCGGTAGTTTGCTTCCAGTGTGGCCGGATTGATCGTGATTTCGCCGTTGCTGATGGTGGACATCAGCAGGCTGCCGTTGCGGCGCAAGATGCCGCGTATCCTGGCAATCAGTTCCTTGATGCTGAATGGCTTGACCAGATAATCATCGGCCCCGAGGTCGAGTCCGGTCACCCTGTCGTCAATCTCTTCGCGTGCAGTGATAATGAACAACGGTGTGCGAATTCCGTGTTCACGGATCGATTTGAGAACCTCAAAGCCGGACTTGAGCGGCAGACCCAAATCGAGCAATACCAGCGCATAGCGATTCGACTCGATGGCTGCCTGGCCTGCGATGCCGTCCCGGCACCAATCAACCCCGATCTCGATATCGCCCAGCGCCCGGGTCAGGCTTTGCCCTATCATCAGATCGTCTTCAATAATCAAAATGGAATTAGCTTCATGCATACATGGACGACACAGGGTTCAGCGGAATGATTGCCAATGGGCCGACAAGCCCGGTTTGGTAACGGATAACAGGAATGTGCCGGGAATCCCCTACACTCCGTTAGTCGCGGATACGCAAAGCCAAGACGGCCAGCTTCGAATGATGGCGTCCTATCATTTCAATCAGATTACAGTGGCTGGAATTTGGCCCTATTCCGGATATGCACAAATTCGCAGCTCATAATCGCCTCTGCACAACATCTGCTTGACCTATAATCTTGTTGTACCGGCGTGGTGACCCTGTTTGCCCGCATGCTGTTTTGTGACCCTCTGGAGGATATAGATGAAACTGCTCAAATCAATACTACTCAGTCTGTTGATAGGCTTGGCAATCGGCTTGTGGCTCGGTGTGAATATCGGGCGCGATGTGCCGCTGTATTCCAACCCGTTTGACGCGCATACCATCAATCAGCAACTCAAGAAAGCTACCGGGGAAACTCTGGAAAAAGGCGGGCAAGCCCTGGAAAAAACCGGCCAGGCTTTGCAGGACAAGCTGACAAAGTAGGTTCGAAATCAACCCCGCAATGACACTGCAGACCGGATTGCAACCGCGTTGTTATTTTTGGTGCACCAAAGGAGACAAACGATGAAACTGCTCGGAACCAATACCAGCCCCTATGTGCGCAAGGTGCGCCTGGTGCTGCTGGAAAAAAACATACCCCACAACTATCTGGTCGACCCGCCCCGCGAACCCGGCAGCCAGGTGGCGCGGGTCAATCCGCTTGGCCGGATTCCGGCGCTGATACTGGATGACGAATCCTGCGTGTTCGATTCGCCGGTTATTGCAGAGTATGCCGACACGCTGAACGACACGCCTGTCCTGATTCCGCGCAATGATGCACTGGCGCGGATGCGAGTGAAACGATGGGAGGCGCTTGCGGACGGCATCATGGATGCAGCCGTGATGGTGCGCACTGAACGCCTGCGCTCCGCGGAACACCAGCTTGCCGACAACATCGACCGGCACAACAATGCGATCTCGCGCGCGCTGTCGTTTGCCTCCGCGCAGCTTGGCCAGAATGGCTGGTGCGAGGGAGCATCCATCACGCTGGCCGATCTGGCACTGGTGAGCGCGCTGATCTACCTGGACCTGCGCCAACCGGAACGCGACTGGCGCACACCGCACCCCAACCTTGCGGCATGGTTTGTGCGCATCAGCAGTCGCGACAGCGTGCACACCGTGCTCGCGGAATAATCTGCGCTATTCTGGATTAAGTCGGAACGGAACATCCGGGCCCGCCCCGGCCTGGATGTTCGTCATGATATTTATGCAGGAAATGTTTACTGCGTTTTCGTCCTGACCGCGATCAGCACCGCCCACAATCCCAGCGCCAGATAGCACAGCAGCGACCATTCCGGAATGCCGAGCATGAGGAATGTCCAGCCTTTTGCTGCACATTCCCCGGAACCGTGCATCAGCTGTTTCAACACGTGTGACATCGGCATGGTATCCAGCATGTAATTCAGACCCGGACCGCAGGCGGGTACCTGGTCCGCAGGCAGGTGCTGGATCCAGATATGGCGTGTGGCGACGGCTACACCAGACAGCGACAGCAACACGATCAGTGCTGCGTAGATGCGCTCACCCAGACGCTTGGGTCCTTGCAATGCGGCGAGTATGCACACCGCCAGGATCGCGATGAAGAACAGGCGCTGCACCATGCACAATGGACACGGGTCCTGATGTTCAACGTATTGCAGGTACAAGGCAAAGCCTATCAGGCCGCCGGCAAACAGCGCTCCTGCCAGATAAAGCCAACGATTGGAAAGGCTGTGCCAAAGTTTAAACATGTTCACGCTCACCTTTAAGACGATTTGTTTTGGTTACTGCATGCGCGGCAACCGGCAACATCCCCGGTCATTTCTTGCAAAATGAAAACGGCAGCAGGGTAATTTTTTGGAGATTGCAGCAGAAATGATTCTATCTGTCAGGAGCCGGTGAATCAATGCAATTCCAGAGTGATTCATGCAAGGGTCGGTTGCAGACAACCGCCACTTGCCTGAATTTTATGCCGGGACATTCTCCGGTTTGACCATCTTTTTCATGGTAATCGGTGTGGATTGCTGACCGCGATTGGCGTAATTTTCCACCAGCTGCTGCAGCGAGACTTCCTCCAGATAACCGTAGATCTTCTTGTTCAGGCCCATCCACAAATCATGTGTGATGCATGGCTGTTCATCGCCTTGGCAGTTGCCCAAACCGCCACATTTGGTCGCATCCAGCGGCTCGTCCACCGCGATCACGATCTCCGCGATGGATATCTTGCTGCTCGGACGGGCCAGATAATAACCGCCACCGGGTCCGCGCACGCTTTCGACGATATTGTTGCGGCGCAATTTGCCGAACAATTGTTCGAGATAGGAGAGCGAAATCTTTTGTCTTTCACTGATTGCCGCCAGCGTCACCGGTGCTTTACCGCCGCGCATAGCCAGATCAGCCATTGCCGTCACGGCAAAACGTCCTTTGGTCGTTAATCGCATGTTATCTCCCGGTCATTGATAAAGTCCGATATCGTCATATTTTTGACGTATATATCGTGTGCGGGGATAGTAGAATGCCCAAGCTTTTTAGTCAACAATCTTGTTCAGGTGGTTGGGATCAAACTTGTCTGCGGTAGCGCGCTCCTCTGCAACCGGCACGCCCATCTTCTCAAGTTGCTGCAAAATAAACTCGATGCGCTGGTCAACTGTCACGCTATGCCCGATCAGGCCGTGCAATGCCTTGTAGACCGGGTCGTTCTGGTCGTTGCCGATGCCGTACGCATTGAAACCGGCGGCAGCGTTCTTTTTCTCCTCATCGAGGATGCGCGCCGGTATACCCGCCGCTGTCGCGCCGGCCGGAACGTCCTTCACCACCACCGCATTCGAGCCGATCTTGGAGTTATCGCCGATATTGATCGGGCCGAGTATCTTGGCTCCCGCGCCAACCACCACGCCGTTGCCCAAAGTGGGGTGGCGCTTGCCTTCCTTCCACGAGGTGCCACCCAGGGTGACGCCGTGGTACAAAGTAACATCGTCGCCGATCTCGGCGGTTTCGCCGATCACCACACCCATGCCGTGGTCGATGAAGAAGCGCCGCCCGATGGTCGCGCCGGGATGAATCTCGATGCCGGTCAACCACCGCGCGATATGCGACAGGAAACGCGCCAGCCATTTCAGATTGGCATGCCACAGCGTGTTCGACATGCGGTGGATGATGCGCGCATGCAGACCCGGGTAGCAGGTCAGCACTTCGAAAGTACTGCGTGCGGCCGGATCTCGGTCGAATACGCTGGCTATATCCTCTTTAATGTTCTGGAACATCATGGTGTTTAACTGTTTGGATTCTCTTGCTTATAGCGTGCCCTGAGGCGCGCATTATACTCGGTGGCAATACTCAATATGCCGCGCAGGATATTGACCTCTTCCTGTTCCAGCCGCGTCCGCGCATACAGGCGACGCAGCCGCTGCATCAGACGGGCAGGATTTTGCGTGGTGAAAAAGCCGATCTCGAACAAGGTCTTTTCCATATGCGCGAAAAAGCCTTCCACCTGCTCATGCGTGGCGGGATGAATTTCCGGCACGCTGGGCAAGTAACTTTGTGCCGCCACGCTCAACTCGTATGTCATCACCTGCACCGCAGCCGCAATGTTGAGCGAGGAAAAATCTGGGTGGGACGGTATATTCACCAGTACCTGCGCCTTGCCCATTTCCTCATTGGTCAGGCCGGACATCTCGGTGCCGAACAGCAATGCGACGGGCTGGGTGGCGGCCTGCCGCAACACCAACGGCATCGCCTCGCGGGGAGTCTTGACCTCGATAGATATATCGCGCAACCGCGCGGTCATTGCAACCGTGTACACCACGCCCTGCAGGGCCTCGTCTATCGTCCCGCACACAACCGCATCGCGCAGCACATCATCGGCGCCCGCCGCCATCGCCTCAGCCTGCGGATCGGGAAAAAGCCGCGGATTGATCAGGTACAGGTGGTGCAAGCCCATGGTCTTCATCGCGCGCGCCGCCGCACCGATGTTGCCCGGATGGGTGGTGTGGCTTAGCACGACCCGGATATTTAAAAAAGGATTATGTATATTCAAAATGCGATTCCAACTAGAATACGAGGCTAGATTCTACAGCTCATTAAACTTAAAGACCCCCGCACAACGTAGCGGGCGCAGCTCAGACAAGGCGAAAAATTGCGAAAAACCGGAATGTATTACTTCAATACATGAGGATTTTGAGCAATTTTTTAGCGCAGTATGTGCAAGCGCGGTAGTTGTGCGGTGGTCTTTCATTAAAAAGGTCGTACCAACATGCATCCCATGCTCAACATCGCGGTGAAAGCCGCGCGTCGCGCCGGCAATCTTATTCAACGCTCGACGGACAAGATCGATCACCTCACCATCAGCAAAAAGTCCCACGCGGATTACGTCAGCGAAGTCGATCGTGCCGCCGAGCAGACCATTATCCAGACCCTGCTGGATGCCTATCCGGACCACGCGATTCTAGCAGAAGAGAGTGGCAGCCAAGGTGAATCGGATTTCCTCTGGATCATCGATCCGCTGGATGGCACGACCAACTTCCTGCACGGTTTTCCTCAATTCGCCGTGTCCATCGCGTTGCAGCACAAAGGCATCATCACCCAGGCCGTGGTATACGACCCGACCAAGAATGAATTGTTCACCGCCACGCGCGGACGCGGCGCATTCCTCAACGACAAACGTCTGCGCGTAAGCAAGCGGCTGCACCTTGCCGATAGCCTGATCGGCACCGGTTTCCCCTACACCAATTTCGAGCACATGGATGCCTACCTCGCCATTTTCAAAGATCTGATGCAACAGACCGCGGGTTTGCGCCGCCCCGGTTCCGCCGCATTGGACCTGGCATGGATGGCAGCCGGACGCTACGACGGATTCTTCGAGACCGGCCTAAAGCCCTGGGACATCGCGGCGGGCACGCTGCTGATCACCGAGGCCGGTGGCATGGTCAGCGACCTGCACGGTTCGGACACATTTCTCGATACTGGCCACCTGTGCGCCGGCAATCCCGAAATCCACCCGCTGTTGCTGAAAGTGATGGCGCCGCACCTGACCGGCGGCCTGAAAGCTTCCAGGACATGACATGTATCGGACTGCGGCACTGGAACTCATCTTGCACACCGAGATCCCGATCTCGAAGGCAATGGGTGTCCGCGTAACCGGCTATGATGGTTCAAGCCTGAAGCTTGCCGCACCGCTGGCACCGAACATCAACCATAAAAGCACCGCGTTTGGCGGCAGCCTTTATTCGCTTGCGGTGTTGTGCGGATGGGGCTTGCTGCATCTCAAGCTTGCCGAAGCCAAGATGCACAAACACATTGTGATACAGGAAAGCACCATCCGTCATTTGCACCCGGTAAAACATGAGCTGCATGCCGAATGCCGTCTCGACAATGGCGCTTTCGAGCACTTTTTTCGCACCATTCAAAAGCATGGCCGCGCCAGATTATCGCTTGATGTCACGATCAGCGAGGGAAACCGTCCCGCCGTCGAATTCTCGGGTCGCTACGTGGTCAACGGGTAAGCCGCTGCTACTGGCAAGCCACGCGCCCGGCCAGTCGAGGAATTCACTCGCAACTGCTGCAATTGATCGCAGCACATTTGATTGCCACCTGAAGGGGTATGGCGCGAAAAGCTAAACGCGCTTGAGCACGGAATACGCACCGGTCGCATCACCGGGAATACCGAACCGGTAAGTATTCTTGCCCTCCGCCTTGGCGGCATACATGGCCTTGTCGGCCACGATAAGCAGAGTACCGCCGGTTGGGGCATCATAGGGATAACGTGCGATCCCGACGCTCGCGCCGATATGCGCCGTCTTGCCTTCCAGACTGAACGGCTGGGCAATCGAGCTGATAATTTTTTTGGCCACCATCTCCGCATTATCCCGCTCATGGGCATCATTCAGCAGAATTGTGAATTCATCGCCACCGAGACGCGCCAGCGTGTCACTTTCCCGAACACACAGGCGCAAACGCTCGGCCGTCTGCACCAGCAACAGATCGCCCATGTGGTGACCCATCGTATCGTTGACCTGCTTGAAACCGTCCAGGTCGATGTACAACAGCGCAAAACTGAGCCGGCTGCGTTTCGCCATCGAGATGGACTGCCCGAGCCGGTCGTAAAACAGGCTGCGATTCGGCAAGTGGGTCAGCTCATCATAATGAGCCAATTGCTCGATGCGTTTTAATGCAAGCTTTTGCTCGCTGATATCACGCAACACGGCAGTAAACAAATGCGCACCACCATACTTGATCTCGGTTACCGACAGCTCCAGCGGGAATGGTGTGCCATCCTTGCGTTGCCCCTGCAATTCCCTGGTTTTGCCGATCACATGAGACTGGTTGGTTTGCAAATAGCGCGACAAATATTCATCATGATTGTCCCGATGGGGTGCCGGCATCAATATTGAGACATTTTTTCCTAAAACTTCTTCTGCGCTATATCCGAATATATTTTCCGCGGCGCGGTTGAAGGACAGCAACTTTCCTTTGGAATCGATACTTACAATTCCTTCAGCCGCCAATTCCAGTATCTTGTGCGACTTGATGCTTTCCAGCTCCAGCGCATTTTGCAGCGGCTTCACAACGAAATACCAGAAGAACGGGACGCACAGCGCGGTCAGGAGGGCCGCATCGACAAGGGCCTCCGTCCAGTCCACCACGGATTTTGCCTCGACAACGGCGAGCAGGTACATGATGCTCAACTCGACGACAAAGACGAATGTGAGCAGTATCAGGAATATTCTCAGTGGATGTTGTATATCGTACATGACCAATGCCTCTAAAACAGGAAGGATTGATCATTCCGATCAAACTTCGCTTTGCACTTCCGTTCCGACATGATAACTTTAAATCACGACAGAACCCAGCCACTTCACGGCTAACCATGCACAGCCCAAATATTGACTCAAAGCACACCCCGATGATGCAGCAGTACCTGCGCATCAAGGCGGAACATCCCGACATGCTGCTGTTCTACCGCATGGGCGATTTTTATGAACTGTTCCATGACGATGCGGTGCGCGCGGCCAAGCTGCTTGATATCACGCTGACCCAGCGCGGCGCGTCCAACGGGGTGCCGATCAAGATGGCCGGGGTGCCCTACCACGCCGCCGAGCAATACCTCGCGCGGCTGGTAAAAATGGGCGAATCGGTGGCGATCTGCGAGCAGATCGGCGATCCCGCCAACAGCAAGGGTCCGGTGGAACGCAAGGTGGTGCGCATCGTCACGCCCGGCACCGTCACCGATTCCGCGCTGCTCGAAGAAAAACGCGACAGCCTGCTGCTGGCGCTGCACGAGCATCAGGGCAAACTCGGCCTGGCGTGGCTGAATCTGGCCTCGGGCCAATTCCTTGTCTGCGAAACAAGGCCTGAAAATCTGCCCGCCGAACTGGAACGGCTGCAACCTTCCGAGATACTGCACGCGGAAAATTCCGTTTCCCCGCAAATCAATGTGCCAAAAAAGACCCTGCCGGACTGGCATTTCGAGCTGGAAACTTCGCGGCGCGCACTGTGCCAGCAATTCGCCACGCTCGACCTGGCCGGATTCGGCTGCGACGAATTCAGCGCGGGACTGGAAGCCGCCGGTGCGCTGCTCGGCTACGCCAGACTCACCCAGGGGCAGGCCATCAGCCACATCCGCAGCCTGCAGGTGTACAGCGCGGACCGTTACGTGCGCATGGATGCCGCGACGCGGCGCAACCTGGAGATCACCCAGACCCTGCGCGGCGAAGCTGCCCCCACCCTGCTGTCGCAGCTCGACCGCTGCGCGACCAACATGGGCAGCCGTTTACTGCACCACTGGCTGCATCACCCGCTGCGCGACCGGACTATCCTGCGGGCAAGGCTGGACGCGGTGGCCAGTCTCGGCGACCTGCATGACAAGGTGCACGAACAGCTGAAGCCCTGCGTGGATGTGGAGCGCATCACCGCGCGCATCGCGCTGCGCAGTGCGCGTCCGCGCGACCTGTCCGGCCTGCGCGATACCTTCGCGCAGCTGCCGCAGCTGCATGGCACGCTGGCCGCTTGCAATGCGCTGCTGGTGGATACGCTGGCCGATGCACTGCAAGCCGAGGCGCAGCTGGTTGCCATTTTGCGGGACTCGCTGCGCGCCGAACCTTCCAGCGTGCTGAGAGAAGGCGGGGTGATCGCGGACGGCCACGATGCCGAACTGGACGAGTTGCGCGGCATACAGACCAACTGCGGCGATTTCCTGCTGGCGCTGGAAGCACGCGAACGCGCGCGCACCGGCATTGCGGCGCTGAAGGTTGAATACAACCGCGTGCACGGTTTTTATATCGAGGTGAGCCAGGCGCAAAGCGTCAACGTGCCGGACGATTACCGCCGTCGCCAGACGCTGAAGAATGCCGAACGTTACATCACCCCGGAGCTGAAGACCTTCGAGGACAAGGCGCTGTCCGCCAATGAGCGGGCGCTGGCGCGCGAGAAGTTCCTCTACGAACAGCTGCTCGACCAACTTGCGCCGTTCATTCCGCAACTGCAGCGCATCGCCGCCGCGATCGCCGAACTCGATGTGCTCGCCACGTTCGCCGAGCGGGCCGCCACGCTGAATTTCAGCGCACCGCAATTTTCCGATGAGTCGCAGATCGGCATTAGCCAGGGCCGGCATCCCGTCGTCGAAGCGCAGGTCGACACGTTCACGCCGAACGACACCACGCTCAACGAGAAGCGCCGCATGCTGCTGATCACCGGTCCGAACATGGGCGGGAAATCCACCTACATGCGCCAGGTCGCATTGATCGCGCTGCTCGCGCACTGCGGCAGTTTCATTCCGGCACAAGCTGCGACACTAGGCGAGATCGACCAGATATTCACCCGCATCGGCGCATCGGACGACCTTGCCAGCGGGCGCTCCACCTTCATGGTCGAAATGACCGAGGCCGCCAACATCCTGCACAATGCCACCGAAAAAAGCCTGGTGCTGGTGGACGAGATCGGGCGCGGCACCAGCACCTTCGACGGCCTCGCCCTCGCCTACGCGATCGCCCGCCACCTGCTGGAAAAGAACCGCAGCTACACGCTGTTCGCGACGCACTATTTCGAACTGACCAGGCTGTCGGATGAATTTTCGCAACTATCCAACGTCCATCTTGCCGCGATTGAACACCAGCACAGCATCGTGTTCCTGCACTCGGTGAACGAAGGTGCCGCAAGCCAGAGCTACGGCCTGCAGGTCGCCGCGCTGGCCGGTGTGCCCAACGATGTAATCCGCGCCGCGAAGAAACAATTGCTCAAGCTGGAGCAGAACAGCGCCGCCCAGAATCCGCAGGGGGATTTGTTCGACCACAAGGCAGTTGTTGAGCCGGAACAGCCGGAGCAACATCCGGTGTTGCAATCGCTGCGCGATTTGCAGCCGGATGAATTGACTCCGAAGGAAGCGCTGGAAATGTTGTATCAGTTGAAAAAGTTGGTGTAGAGAAATTAACTACAATTCGCGGGACGGTACCTACTGCGGGACTCGAACATAACCAGCGACTTGGTCTGCGTCGTTTACCAATTTGGTCGAATGGGCGATTTGACCATTTCAAGTACCGGTTGAGCGGTTGGCTTTTCCAGCCATGCCGCCCACTTCAGCTGGCCGTATCTGGCTATACATTAGCAAGCGTCACTATTTTTCCAGCATATAGCCCAAACCGCGCAGGGTACGAATATTAATGCCGCCCGGTTTAAGATGTTTGCGCAAACGAGACATGTAAACCTCAATGGCATTTTCGCTTACCAACTCGCCAAGGCCGGAAATCTGCTCGCACAATCGTTCCTTACTGACTACCC